>Ga0207659_10000395_pt1 | contig 26284 bp, 23 predicted proteins | sample KBSM43metaG_FD_184330 | JGI IMG/M metagenome (GOLD analysis project Ga0207659, IMG submission 184330) | Miscanthus rhizosphere microbial communities from Kellogg Biological Station, Michigan, USA - KBS M4-3 metaG (SPAdes) (version 2) | ecosystem: Host-associated > Plants > Roots > Rhizosphere >...
GAAGCGTGAGCGCCGCGGTGATGGCGCGCCTCGCCGTGGCCAGAGCGCTTGTGCGTGGCGGGCGTCCGCCCGCTCCAGGGCCGGCTTCAACGGGGGCCTGCGCTGCGGCGGCCGGCGTCTGGCCCGGCTTGTTCGGCTTGAACGCGCCGGCCAGGCGCTCGAACGGCCGCAGCGGCCGGGCACGAAGCACCGTGACCGCGGGAGGCACTCTGGCCAGCAGTGCCGGGTCGGTGACGGTTCCCGGGCGGAACCCCTCGGGTGCGATTGTCAGCACGTCGACGGCCCACCCCTCGCTGACGAGGTGCTTGACCAGACGCAGCGTTCGCATCGTGCCGACCGCGGCATCGGGTGGAAAATTGCACGCGACCACGAGCAGCCGCGAAGTATCGCTGCCATGCCGGCTCATGTGGCGTGGTACCCCAGTCGCTCGTTGAGCGGGCCGGCAATGGCGAGGACCTTCCGCTCGTCATCGGGTGACAGCCGCCTGCGCCAGGAGTCATCCAGCCGCACCGTGATCGTGGCACCCATCCGCATGCTGTTACCGAGCACGTGATGCTCGCCTGCCACGACCGTCGTCGATGGCTCGATCGGCGCCACGCCGCAGAACTCCCACAGGCGCCGGAGCGTTGCCTGCGGCGCTTCGCAGAAGTCTTCATATCGCACGAGCGTCTGCCGAACCCCCGGCCATTGCGCCAACACGCGTTCGATCGCCGCCTGATCGTTGAGCCAGACGGTGGTCGCGCCGGTCACCGACTCGCCGCGCCGCTGGGCCGATGCGGCGAATCCGCGCACGTCACGCACCAGCCTGACGACCTGCACATCGAGCTCGGGGGTCTCGAGCAGATAGGTGAGCCGCGTCAGCAGCTTCGTCGTGTCGAGGAAGACCCGCGCGCGGCGCCGTTTGAGCACGGCCCGGATGAACGCCACGTTCGCGCGGTCGATCCGGGCGGTTCGCCGGCGGAGGACCGGCAGGTGGCGCGTGGCCCAGCGCCGCCCTTCGCGCCAGGCCAGCCACGAGGTCTCGCGCGTCAGCAAGGCGTCGAGCCACGGGTGCTCGAAGCGGTAATCGGTCCGCCAGCGGGTCGTGCTCAACGTAATCCCGGTGGCCGATACGTCTTCGAACACCGACTGCCAGAACGGACAGGCGTCGAGGCGATGTCCGCACGAACACCGTTGCTCCGACGCGCGCCCCTCGCGGCGGATCCGGCGCTTGATCGCCGTTTCACCCACACTGGCGATCAGCGGGTGCTGATCGGCGAGAAAGGCGATGAGCGTGGAGCCGCTGTGACTCGAACCGACGACGTAGGTAACCGGCAGCCGTGGCGTCAACGTGGGGGCCCGCCTCCAGTACTCTGGCGCTCGCCGGATCGCGGCTGGGGCTTGAAAACGAAGCGCTCCAGTTCCAGCGCGAACACCAGGTCCTCGAGGCGCTCTTCCACCTCGACGCGCTCGAGCGCGTAGAGATCGCTGCCTCTTGTCGCAACGGCGTTCCGCGACGTCGTGGCCGCGAGATAGCCGGCCTCCTTCACCGCCGCCTGCACGTCTGGCGTGAGGTAGCGATCGGCACCGCCGTTCGGATACGAAAACATCGTCACCGGCGCCTGCGTCTCCTGCTCCAGCCGGCGTCGCGACGCCGTCAGCTCGGCCCGCGCCGCGTCGGGCCCTGCGCTCGGCAGGTTCGGGTGCGTCATCGTGTGCGAGCCGATCGTCATGCCGAGCCGGCGCATCTCGCGAACCTCGTCCCACGTCAGCATGACGCGTGGGAGCGTCGGGTTGCTCGCCAGCTGCCGCAGCTGACTGCGGAGCTCTTCGCGGACCGGAATGAGGTTCGACTTGAATGCCTTGGTGAGCGCCTTTACAGCGGCGCCGCGGTCGCGATCGGATGCGAGCGGCAAGTCGAGCGCCACGCCCGGGGCCTCGAGCCGGATGCGTGACGCCCGGACGCCGCCGACGAGATGCCGGATCTCGGAGGGCCAGAACGGCTGGCCGCCGGCCAGGCATCCGGCCGTGATGTAGAACGTGGCGGTGGCGCCGTACTTGGCCAGGATGCGCGCCGCCTGCAGGTTGTCGGCGTAGCCGTCGTCGAACGTGATCGCGACGGCGTTGCGCGGCAGCGCCTCTCCGGCGGCGAGCCTGGTCGCGGCGTCCTCGAGGCGCACGACCGAATACGCGCTCGACAGATACGCCACGTGCCGCTCGAAGTTCTCCGGCGTGATGCAGATCTGCGGATCGGCATATCCGTAGCCTTCAGCGCCGCAGATGGCGTGGTAGCGCAAGATGGCGAGAGAGCGGCTGGGCAGCAGCGATCGGATGGCGGCGTAGCCGCCGGTGCGGAGCAGGGCGGTCTTTGCCAGCGGCGCGATGCCGGCGCGCGCCGACCGGAACAGGTTCTGTGATGGACCGCGAGCCATGTGTCCGTCCTCAGCCGGCCGTCTGCCCCGCCTGGGCACGCATGAAACGCCGCCACAGGACCGATTGACGCCCGCTCAGACCTTTGAGGAACCCGACGGCCGCCGCCGCCTGCACCAGACAGAGATAGTGTGACAACCCGACGAGCGGGATACGACGCAGTCGCGGCACCGCGCCCAGGGCGCCGAACGCCATGACCACCGAGGACATCACCCACACGGCGCGGTATCCGTGGAACAGGCCGCTGCCCGTCAGCATGAGCGAGGTGACGAACAGCACGAGTGCGAACGCGGGGGACAACCAACGCAGCGCCTTGTGCGAAACCAGCGACAGGATCACCTGCGGCGCCGAGATCGGCACCGAACTGTCGTTCCTGGACAGGAATTGCATGGCGCCGGCGACGACGCGCGTCTTGCGGAAGAACTCTTCCATCGCCGACTCCACTCCGGGCTCCTGCGCGCGGGCGGAAGGCTCGAACACGACCCGGCCCCCGGCCCGGACGACCGCCATCGGGATGGCCATGTCGTCGAGGATCGTGTCGTCGGCGCGAGGATCGAAGAGCTTTCGCCTGACCGCGTACAGGGCGCCGTCGGCGCCGATCATCGAGCCGATGTCGGACTCGGCGTGCTGGATCCAGCGCTCGTATCGATAATAGAGATCTTCGGACTTCGCGAGCAGCGCCCGGTCGCCGACCAGGGTGACGTCTCCCGACACGCAGCCGACCTCGTCGGACGCAAAGTTGCGGACGAGGGCGCGCACGGCACCGCGATCGAGGAACGTGTTGGCGTCCGAGAAGATGACGATGTCGCACGAGATGCTGGCGAGCCCGTGGTTGATCGCGGCGATCTTTCCCTGCCGGGGCGATCGCGAGATGAGCTGCACGCGCGGCGAATACCGGCGGACGATGTTGTCGGTGCCATCCACCGATCCGTCGGACGCGACCACGATTTGCAGCTTGTCGGCGGGATAATCGAGCGCCAGCGCGTTGTCGAGCTTGGCCGCGATCACGGCCTCCTCGTCGTTGGCGGCGACAAACAGGCAGACGCTGCACTCGGAATCCGCAATCTTGATCGGTCGCCGCGAGGTCAGCCGAAGCAGAGAGAGCAGAAGCGGATACAACGCGTACACATAGACGAGCGCGGCGAGCGATCCCCAGAACGCGACGCGTGCGGCACGAACGCCGAGAGCCTGACCGGTGAGCACCAGCGACGTGGCCAGCAGCGTCCCGCCGACGAGGAAGAGCGGACCCACCGGCAGCAGCGGTCCGACCGGCCGCGCGACCTGCTGGCGCGGCGTGGACCAGACGCCCGACACCCGGCCGAACGTACCCTTGACGACACCGAAGATCGACGCGGCGTTGATCACGGCAAAGTACGCCGCCATCGACACGACCTGCCGGCCGCGCTTCGTCAGCGCCGCGAGGGCCAGAGTGCCGACCGCCGCCGCGAGCGAGGGGAGCGGATTGTGAGCGACCGCATCGACGTAGAGAGCGATCGCGGTGACTGCGGCCACCGCCGCGAAGAGCCCGGTGTTCCAGCGCAGCACCTTGTGCGAGATCAGGCACCAGCTGAAAAGGCCGACGCGGAACGGGTTGAGGACACCGGCCGCCTGGAACACCGCCCGCCAGCTGCGGCTGACGATCCGGACCCGCCGCTTGTACTCCGACTTGAACCCGCCAGTCGTTTCCTCGTAGCAGATCGCCTCGGGCTCGTAGACCCCGCGCCAGCCGGCCTCGACGATCTGCAGGGGGTTGAGGAAGTCGTTGATGGCGTCGTCCGGGAGCGTGCGCCACAGCGGGCGGCGGATGGCGTAGATCGCTCCGTCGCCGCCGACCATCGACCCCAGCTGGGTTTCGAGGCGCTTCAGCTCCATCTCGTAGCCCCAGTACGCCCGTTCGCCTGCGTCGGCCGCCGCCTGGCCGGTGACCAGATAGCGCGCCTCGCCGGTGACGTATCCGACCTCGGCATCGGCAAAGTTGCGCGTCAGCTTCCGCAGCGCGTCGCGCTCGTACATCGCATTGGCGTCGGTGAACACGACGATGTCGCCCGTGAGCAGCGGTACCGAGCGGTTCAATCCCGAGGTCTTCCCGCGGCGCTCGGGTTGCCGCAGCAGCCGCACGCCGCGGTCGGCGAACTCCGCGACGAGGGCGTCGGTGCCGTCGTCGGAGCAGTCGGAGATCACGACGATCTCCCGCCGATCGGCCGGGTAGTCGATGGCAAGTGTGTTCTCGAGCTTGGCCCGGATCACGTCGGCCTCGTTGTAGGCCGAAATCACGAAGCTCAGCGTCGGCGTGATGTCCTGTTGGTGGACGCGGCGGGCCCCCCGCACCGCCACGGCCAGCCGCAGCAGCACCGGATACCCCACCACGACATAGGCGAGGATGAGCACCGATACCAGGAACAGCGTGGTGACCATCGGCCTAAGGAATGTTTCTGACCACGTGCGGGCCGAGGGCGGTGGCGACGCCGACCGGCAGCCGCTGCCATACGCGGATCGCCAGATCGAACTTCGGGTTCTTGGGGTTGAGGTTGGGCGGTGGAGCGCCTGCGGCGTTCCAGTACTCCCAGACCAGTTCCAGCGGTTCGGCGCCCCACTGCCGCTTGAAGTGAAAGGTGCCTTCGTCCGGCGTCGAGCGCCCGAAGTCGAACACGGTGAACCCGCGCTCGACCGCGAACTTCAGCATGTGCCAGTAGAGCAGCACGTTGGCGCAGAGCGGGTTCGATTCGCGCAGGGCCGAGGCCCAGGGCACCTCGATCATCGAACGGTGCCAGTAGACGATCGACCCGGCCACCGGCCGGCCGGCGTGCCGCACGACGAAGATCCGCGCGGAGTCGGCGAAGGTGCGCAGCACCTCGTCGAAGAACGACCTGGCGTAGACCGGCGTGCCCAGGTCGCGCATGTTGTGGGCGAACACGGCGTAGAAGTCGTCGACGAGCTCGGCGCCGCCGTGTGCGACCTCGAGCTGGCTTTTCTCGCCCTTGCGTACCTGGTTCCGGACCTTTCGATCGAGCTGCGCCCAGAGGCGCTCCGGGTCGGAGGCCAGCGGCAGACGCATGGCGACCTTGTGGCGCTTGGCCGTGAAGTCCGGAAACAGCTGCGCGGTGTGGCGGAGCTCGAGATGCGCGCCGCCTCGCGCTTCCGTCTCCTCGACGGCGCGGTCGACGAGCGCCCGCCGCGCTTCGGCGGCATCGGACACGACGCCCCCGTAGTTGAGAAACGGCATCGATACCGTGAAGCGTCCGAACAGCCTGCTGCGGAAGAAGACCAGGGGCAGCACCCCGACGACGCCATCGGCGGCGATGGCGGCCAGATACCGCGTCTCATGGCCGAACGCCCGTTCGATGACGCGCAGCCAGCCGGTCAGGTGATAGCCGGTCGCCGCCGGGTGGGCGTGAACGTAGCGATCGAGTTCGGCCGCGGGCACGTCGGATCGCACGGTCATCGGCGGGCCAACCACCCGCGCCTGTCCCGCCTGCAGCGCGCTCATGCCGCGCAGCCGGTGAGGATGGTGTCGAGGGGGCCGAAGGAGAAGTCGGTCATCAGCGCCCGCAACCGCGGCTCCGTGAGGTGCAGGTTCCGGTAGTGGCGGAACCGCCCGAGCGCGCTGGCGCGCAGGCGTGGCTGGTGAGGGTCGATCTCCCAGGGATGCAGGTAAAAGATCGCCGGCTGGCCCTCGACCTGGTTCAGCCGGGTAATGCCCCAGCGCGTCCACGCGTAGGGCAGGATCCGGAAATAGCCCCCGCCGGCGACCGGCAGGTTGGTCCCGCCGAGGCGGACCGTCGATCCCGGCACCTCGAACAGGCTGCCGCCGGCGCGCGCCATTGCATGTGGCCAGCGCGGCGCGTCGGGGATGCCGTAGCGATCGTGGCGGATCGGGAAGATGCTGGCATCGTAGCGGTAGCCTTCTTCGAGCAGCACGTCGAGCGCCCACAGCGACCGTTCCGTCACCGAGAAGCTGGGCGCGCGGTAGCCATTGACGGGCCGGCCCGACAGGTCCTCGATGAGCGCCTTCGACTTCCGCACATCGTCGCGGAAGACCTCGGGCGTCTGCTCGTACACGAGCCGGTGGGCGTAGCCGTGCGAGGCGAGCTCGTGACCCCGTCGTGCCACCGACCGCACCAGCGCCGGATAGCGCTCGGCCACCCATCCCAGCACGAAGAACGTGCCGCGGACCGCGTGCTCGTCGAACAAGTCGAGGAGGCGGTCGGTGTTGCCGACGACGCGGCTCTCCATGGACTCCCAGTCGGCGCGCGCCACGGTCCGGTCGAAGACACTGACATGGAAGTAGTCCTCCACGTCGACTGTCATGGCGTTGAGCCGTGACCCGGCGGACGCGGGGCGCATTACGCTCCCTTTCGCAGGACGACGGTCTTCACCGTCTCGAAGATGATGAACAGGTCGAGCGCGATCGACAGGTTCTTGATGTAGTAGAGGTCGTACTGCAGCTTCTGGAGCGCGTCCTCGGTGGTTGCGCCGTAGGTGTAGCGCACCTGAGCCCAGCCCGTCAGACCGGGGCGGACGATGTGCCGCTGGCCGTAGAAGCGGATCTGATTCGTCAGCTCCTCGACGAACTCGGGCCGTTCGGGGCGCGGCCCGACAAAGCTCATGTTGCCCTTCAGCACGTTCCAGAGTTGAGGCACCTCGTCGATGCGCGACCGCCGCAGGAACGCGCCGATCGGCGTCACGCGCGTGTCCCCGTGCTTCGCCGCCCACACCGGCCCGGTCGCCGCCTCGGCATCCACGCGCATCGAGCGGAACTTGTGCACGGTGAAGATGTGGCCGTTCTTCCCCACGCGCTGCTGGTGATAGAGCACCGGGCCCGGCGATGTCATCCTGATGGCGGCCGCGGCGATCAGCATCAGCGGCGCTGCCAGCACCAGGCCCAGCGACGCGCAGGCGACATCCATCGCCCGCTTCATCGTCCCGAGGAACCGCGACTTGCGGAAGCCGTCGGAAAAAATCAGCCAGCTCGGGCGCAGGTTCTCGACGGCGATCTTCCCCGTGTACTGCTCGTACACCGACGCCAGGTGGTCGAACGCCACGCCTTCCAGCTTCATCTCGAGCAACTTGTCGACGGGCAGCGTCCCGCGGGCGTCCGCCAGGCTGACCACCACGCGATCCACGCCGTGAGCACGGACGATGCGCGGAATGTCTTCAATCGTGCCGATGATGCCGGGGTTGAGCAGCGGCGACCCGACCTTGGCCGGATCGGGGTCGATGAATCCCGCGATCTCGACGCCGAGCTCGTGGCGCTGCTCGTAGAGCTCGCGGGCCAGATCGACCGCGGCCGGGCTCGTGCCAACGAGGAGAAGCTTCTCGCGGGGCCCGACCCGGCCGCTCAGCCACTCGAAGGACAGGCGCCAACCGACGACACTCGCAAGCACGAGCACCGCGGCGATCAGGAACACACCGCGCCCGACGATCAGGCTCGGGAACCAGAAGTACAGCACCGCGAGCGCGAACGAAGTGGAGGCGAGCGCCTGGATCAGGCGCGTGTACAACTCACGCCGGTCAGAGGCGACCCGGAGGTCATACAAATCCGCGTAGTACAGACTGACCTGGGCGATCCCGACGATGAGCAGGACTTTGAAGATCCCGTTCTCCATCACCAGGATGTCGAGAGCGTCGGCCGGGCCGAAGCGCAGCGCGGCCGCGACGACGACCGCAGCGATCATCAGCGCCGTCTCGAACCCCGCCAGCGCAAGGGATCGCGCCCGGACACGATGGACGAGGAAGCGGATCATAACTTCGTGATATCCGTCCCTCCGCGACGCTCGCTGTACCCGTAGTACTGGTAGTGGTCCTCGTGCGTGCCGGACGCCTCGGCCCGGTTGAGCACCACGCCGAGGATCTTGGCCCGCCCGATGGTTTCGGCCGAGCGCTTCACGAGATCGTGCGGCGTCGAGCCCGCGCGGACTACCAGCACCGCGCCCTCGGCCAGCGTGGAGAGCAGGTGCGCGTCGGGCAGCAGCATCACGGGGGGCGTATCGAGAATGACCCAGTCGAACGACTGCTTCGCCTCGTCCAGCAGCCGCCGCATGCGGCTGGAGGTGAGGCCGGCCATCGGGTCGGAGCTCGGACGGCCGGCCGGCAGCACGGCGAGGCGCGATGAGACCTGGCGCACCAGCATCTTGGTCTCGCTTGCCGACATCAGGCCGTCGCCGAGGCCGAGCGCTGTGTCGAGGCGAAAGACGGTGTGCAGCGACGGTCGCCGCAGGTCGGCGTCGATCAGCAGTACGCGTTTCTGGTACGACTCGCTGAAGGTGAGCGCGAGGTTCGACGCGGTGAGCGTCTTGCCCTCGCCCGCCACGGCGCTCGCCACCATGATTACGCGGAGGTCGGACGTGTTGTGCGCATCGTGGAGCACCGCCGCCAGTCGCCGGTACTGCTCGCGTGAGGCCGGGCTCATGTTGTGATCGACGACGATCTTCTCGGTGAGCCTGGCGTCGAGGCGCTCGAAGAGCGTGCTCTCCGGCCCCGGGGTCGGTGCGGCGCCGTCAGACGTCTCGTAGCTTGGCTGCGAGCGCTTCGGCGCGACCGTACGCGCCGGGCCGGCGGTCGCCGGCGGCCGGGGCCGGCCCTCGGGCGTCTCGACCGGGAAAGGCTCGCGCGCGAGAGCTCTCGCGTCGTTCGTCTCTTCGGTCTGCAGATCCTCGACCGTCTCCCCGGGAGCCGCTTCTACGGCTTCCCCGGTGGCGCCCCCCGCCGCGCGTCGCATCGCCTCGTCGATTCGGCTCATCGTGTGCCTATCCTCTCAAGAACGAAAAGGTCCGCCGTTTCGGCTCCAGGGCGGTTGTCCCGTAGAGCTCGCGCGGCGATCCATCCGGCGGCTGATTCGGTGCGTCCGCCGGCTCCGCCGCCGGGGCCCTCGTTTCGCCCTTCGCCACGCCCATCACGATCAGCCCACCCGACGTCCCTTCGGCGCTGGGCGGCTGCGGCCGCGTGAGCGGCGTGTCCGTCCCTGGGGGCTCGTCCCGCTCGTTGCTCAGGTCGAAATCGCGGCACACTTCGCGCACCGTGGCACTGTTGATCGGGCGCTGGCCGATCGCGAATCCCGTCAGCAGCGCGTTGTCGCAAATGACGCTGATCGTGCGCGGAATGCCGCGCGAGCGTTCGTGAATCAGCGTGACCGCTTCGCGCGTGAAGACCTGAGCGCCAAGGCCCCCGGCCGAGCGGATGCGGCCGGCGATGTAGCCGGCCGTTTCCTGCAGCGTGAGCGGGCGCAGCTCGCAGCGCAGCGCCACGCGCTGCTTCAGCTGTCGCAACGAGTCGTCATTGAGGAGCGACGTCACCTCGGGCTGGCCGGCCATGATCACCGAAAGCAGCTTGCGTTCGCTGGTTTCGATGTTGGCCAGAAGGCGGATCTCCTCGAGGATGTCGCGCGGCAGGCTCTGGGCTTCGTCGATGAGCAGCACGGTGGACTCGCCGGCCTCGGCGCGCTTGCGCAGCACCTCCTCCAGCTCCAGCAGGAGCGCGGTCTTCGACTCGCGTGCGCGATCGCTCAGCTCGAACCGCCAGGCCAGCATCTCCACGAACTCGGCGCGGGTCAGCGCCGGGTTCTGCAGGTGAACGCAGTGCACCCGCGACGGCTGCCGCTCGAGCGCCGTGCGGATGAGCGTCGTCTTGCCGGTCCCGGCGTCGCCGACCAGCAGCGTGATGCCCGTCCGACTGGCAATCCCGTACTCGAGATTGCTGAGCGCTTCCCGGTGGACATCGGTCATCACCAGGAACCGCGGGTTCGGCGTCAGGTCGAACGGCCGCTCACGAAAGCCGTAGAAGGATTCGTACATCGGCAGCGCCTAGTTGAACCAGCGGTCCATCAGCCGCATTCTCCACACGGCCATGACCGCGGCCGCCAGCAGCATGCAGGTGACCGACGCCGAGGCCGCGAGCAGCAGCCTGCGCCGCCGCGCCTGCCGACGCTCGCCGGCGTTGGTCATCAGCGGAATCACGGCGAGGACCGGCAGCGCCAGCGTCGTCATCACGTCGTCGTCGCTCTTGAAGCTGGTGTCGCGGTACTCCAGGAACGCCACCAGCCCCAGCCCCAACGCCAGGCCGCCGAGGATGCCGAACATGTTGATGCGGAGCCGGTTGGGGCTGATCGGCCTTTCGGGCAACCGCGCGCCGTCGATAACCCTGAATTGCTCGCCGATCTGGCGACGCTCGAGGTCGACTGCGATCTTCGACTCTTCGCTCTTCCTCAGAAGTGCGGTGTAGCCATCCTGAAGGGTGCCGTAGTCCCGCATCAATTCAGTCGCCTCCGACTGCAGCGACGGCCCGGCTTGCACCCGTCCCGTCAGGTCGCCAATCGAGTCCTGCAGGCGGGCCGCCTCGCGGCGCTCGGATTCGATCCGCGCCTGGATCGCAACGATCTCGTTGCGCATCTGTTCGGCGCGCGTCGCCGCGGCGCGATCGGCGGAGGGGTTGGGCGCTGGCCCGGCCGACCCGGCCGACAGCGGCTGCTGCAACGCTTCGGTCTCGGCCTTGGCCTCGAGCTCGGCGATGACGCGCCGGGCGCGGCCGATATCAGGGTGCTCGGGCTTGAGGCGCAGCTCCAGGGCGTGCAGTTCCGCACGCGCCACGTCGAGCTGCTGTGCCGCGGTCAGGGCCTGCTCTCCTCGCCGGGATCCGGACGGCGCCGGCGCCGTGGTCGGCGAGATCGGAGGCATTTCCGCGAGAGCCTTTTCCAGCGTCGCCAGCCGATCGCGATCGCGGTTGTTGGCCTCGGTGAGCGTCTGCAGCCGCGACTGAGCCCCCTGCAGCAGCTGCAGGTTCGACTGTACCTGCTCGGGCAGCTTACCGTTGTTGCGGGTGCGGAATTCCTGGAGCTTCCGCTCCTGAGCGAGCAGTCGCCCCTTCGACTCCGCGAGCTGCGCCTGCAGGAACGAGTTGGTCTGGTCGGCGAGATTTTCCCGGTCCGAGAGGTTCTCCTGCACGAACAGGGACGCCAGGCGCTCAGTGACTCGCATGGCCGTGCGTGGGTCGCCGGCTTCGTACGAGACGCTGAAGCTGTTGGGGTCGTCACGGCGGCTGCGCGGCCGGGCGATGTTCACGCCGATGTCCTTGCGCATCCGTTCGATGACGTCCTCCATCACCAGCTCTTTGCGTTCGCGCTCGTAGAGGTTGAACTCCTGCACGATGCGCTCGAGTCTGGTGCGGCTGAGGATCTGCTGTTGGATCAAGTTCAGCCGTTCGTTGAGGTCCGCGGTCACCGTGGTCCGCACGAATTTCTCCGGCACGCGCTGCGGAATGATGGAAATCGCCGTCGCCGCCCGGTAGCGATTCGGCAGGAAGACCGACACCACGAAGGTGCCGGACGCGATCACGACGGCCGGAATGACGATGAACCAGCGTCGCCGCCACGCCATGCGTGCGTATTCATCCGGGGTGTATGTCTTACCGGGAAGCATTTGCTCTCCTCGTCCAGATCGGCGCCCAGAAGCTCACGTGTCCGCGAATGGTCTGCCGGTTTATATCGCGCGCCAGACCCGGCTCGAGCACGACGATGTCGTCGAACAGGTAGTGGTAATACCCGTAGTCCACGCCCACGTTCATGTGGCGCGTAATGGCGCTCGAAAGAGAAATCGAGCCGCGATACGAATCGTAGTGGCGCGCCGCACCAGGACCCATCTGGCCGAACGAGCCGCTCACCACGCCCGACAGCTGGAGGCGGCGCGTGATCAGGCCGTTCACCTGGGCCGAGGCCGAATTGCCGGTCACGGGTTCCGGCAGCGTCTCGACGAAGTAGGTTCCGCGCCGATACACCGCCCCGACGGTCCACGAGCGGCCGATTTCATGGACGACCCTGGCGTTGCCGACCGCAATGAGGCGCGTAACCTGGTTGTAGGCCGTGGCCTCCATACCGATGCCGAAGGTCAGGCTCGTGCGGCGTGTCAGCGACAAGGCCCGCAGGAAGTCGAGCCCGATTTCGGGTCTGTGGATCCGCGTCACGCGATCGTCGTGGTGCCCCTCCGTGTATCGGTACCCGACGCGCGCGCTGAGATCCCGTGTCATGGCGACGGAGAAGCTCGCGCCGGCCGCCTGCCGCCAGAAGTGATTCGACAGTCGGTCGGTGATCCCATAGTTCCAGAACGACGAGACCGTCGTGCGTCGCGTGATCCGCTGACTCAGATCGGCGCCGCCGGTATAGGCCACGTACTGTCTGAAAAGCGGTACCAGATCAGGGTCCGGCACATCCGAGGCGCCGACGGGAGGCTCCACGGTGTCGGGAAAAATCTCGAGGAACGTGTAAGGCCGGTAGCTCACCGATTGGTGCAGCGTGATGGCGGGCCTGGCCGAAACCTGGAGCGTGCCGCCGATACTGGCGTTGTAGTTCCGGTAGTACTCCCTCTCGAGCGACGGGTAGTAGCGCTGGGACGTGCCAACGGCGGCGTTGATGCTGCCTCCGGTGAAGCCATGGGCATAGTTGAGGCCCCCGGAGAACTGGGTGAACGCTCCTTCCTGCTGGCGGCGGATGGAGTTCTGGACCCTCGTCCCTGCCAGCACGTTGTCGTCGTAGCCGCCGCTGAGCGTGCCTTGTGCGGTGAGCGATTGACCCACGCTGTCGATGCCGCTCGCAAAGATGCCGCGATAGGGGCGTTCGCGGCGATACTGGGCAGCCGCCGGCACGCACGCTGACAGCATGAGGCTTGTGGCCAGGATCGCGCGGAAGGTGAGCATCTCTGGAACGTCTACGGAACGATGACCGAGTCGCCTGGTTTCATCTCGATGTTCTGCGCCAGGTTCTTTCCCTTCATGACGTCCTTGTAGTTGAACCGCAACGTGATCTCCTTGCCGTTCTCCTGGCGGACGATCACGATCTTCTTCTTGTCGGCGTATTCGGCGACGCCGCCTGCGGTCGCAATCAACTGCAGCACCGTCGTGGGCCCGGCCAGCGGGTAGGGCCCGGGCTTGGCGATCATGCCGGTGATGAACACCTTGCGCGAGTTGATCGCTTTGACGACCACCGAGACCGTCGGGTCCTCGAGGAATTTGGTCGCGCCTTTCGTGATCGTGACCCGCAGCTGCTCGGGGGTGAGGCCGGCAGCCACGACGTCGTTGAGCAGGGGCAGTGAAATCAGCCCGTCGGGACGGACCACGACGTCGGCCGACAGGTCCTTTTCCCGCCAGTAGATCACGGCGAGCTGGTCGTCGGGCCCGATCACATAGCCGGGCGGCGTCGTCACGCCGGCCGGCAGCACGGGCGGGGCAACCGCCGGGCGGGCCGCTGGCGCCGGCTGGGCGGGAGCCGTATCCGGCGCTTGGGCGAATGCCTCTGTCGAACCCGCGGACAGGGCGAAACATAAGGCGAATATTCGTGCGTTTTCCAAGATTTTCCGCGCTCCAACCAGTTTGACGCTTGCGGTCCGATCCGCAGACCGGTACGCGACGCTCGTGGTGCAAGTACGTCGCCAGCAATCAGCCAGTGAGCGGTTTTTCACTGTAGTTATTCTACGACCGCCACTTAACAACGATCGCTCTGCCGCCGGTGCCACGGAACCCGGGCGTTGCGGGATAGAGTGTTGTTCAGGGCTTCCGACATTCCGACGCCGACAGAATTAAGTCTGCTCCAGAAGGGCCAACCACAGCCCCGCTGACCGGATGAGTCGTTCGAGTCTTACTCGTTGAGCTGTGAAGATTTATCGGATCTGATCAGGTCAAATTCTACTGCTTCTCGAGGCGGCCGGATACCTGGCGAGCGTCTTGCGAACGACCGAGATTTCACTCTTGATCGCTGACGGAGGACTTTCCACGAATGGTTCGATCTGCCACCGCCGCTTCACTCCTTGAGCTGATTCGCTCGCGCCGCGCCAAGACCGGCGTCATCGGGCTGGGCTATGTCGGGCTGCCGTTGGCCGTGGAGTTCGGGCGCGCCGGATTCGCGGCGACGGGTATCGACCTCGATACCCGCAAGGTGAATGCCATCAACGAAGGCCGTTCCTACATCGATGACGTGCCGACCGAGCACGTCGCCGAGCTCAAAGCGGCCAACCGCCTGCGCGCGACGACCGACTTCGACGTGCTCGCCGAGCTCGACACCATCAACATCTGCGTGCCGACACCGCTGCGCAAGACGAAGGACCCCGACATGTCCTTCATCGTCACCGCGGCCGAGGAGATCGCGGCGCGCCTGCGGCCCGGGCAGCTGATCGTCCTGGAATCGACCACCTATCCCGGCACGACCGACGAGCTCGTGCTCCCGATGCTCGAGAAGGGCGGCCTCAAGGGCGGCAAGGACTTCTTTCTGGCGTTCTCGCCCGAGCGCGTCGACCCGTCGAACCGTTCGTTCAACACCCACAACATCCCGAAGGTGATCGGTGGGATTACCGAGGATTGCACCGCCCTCGCCTCGGCGCTCTACGAGGGCGCGATCGCGAAGATCGTCCCGGTGAGCTCGCCGCGGGTCGCCGAGATGGTCAAGCTGCTCGAAAATACGTTCCGCGCCGTCAACATCGGCATGGTCAACGAGCTGGCGCTGATGTGCGATCGCATGGGCATCGACGTCTGGGAAGTGGTGAAAGCCGCTTCCACCAAGCCCTTCGGCTTCATGCCGTTCTACCCGGGCCCGGGCCTCGGCGGCCACTGCATCCCGGTCGATCCGTTCTACCTGTCGTGGAAGGCGCGGCAGTCCGGGTTCGAGGCGCGCTTCATCGAGCTCGCCGGCGCCGTCAACGGCAACATGCCGCACTACGTCGTGTCGCTCGTGAGCGAGGCTCTCAACGGCGTGCGCAAGCCGCTCAACGGCTCGAAGGTGCTGGTGGCCGGTGTCGCCTATAAGAAGGACGTGGACGACATTCGCGAATCGCCGGCGCTCGACCTGCTGCATCTGCTGCACGACCGCGGCTGCGAGCTGTCGTACACCGATCCCTTCGTGCCCGAGCTGCCGGGATCGCTCTGGGCCAACGGGGTGGATCTCGTGAACGTCGACATCGCGAAGGCGGCCGCCGACGAGTTCGACTGCGTCGTGATCGTGACCGACCATAGCGCGTTCGATTACGAGCAGATACAGCGCGCGGCCAAGGTCGTCGTCGACACCCGCAACGCGATTGCCTCGCCCGGCCCGCACGTCGTGCGCCTGGGCGCGGCGCGGCCGACCCCCGTGCCGGAGCTCGCCTCGACGCACTGACGCGGGCAGATTCCGGCGGAACGGCTCGTTGCCCGGCACGGCGAAGCCCCACAATCCGCAACGATGTGCGGCCGCGGTTACCAGCGGCTGGGTGGTCCCACCCAGCCGCGTTTTTCATCCCACCCCTCTGCCGTTCGGTTCGGATTAGCTTTTCGCTCTCCGTAACGGTACGCTTGTTGCCACCTCATCAGTAGCCAAGCCTGATCGGCTTGGAAACACTGGCGTTTCGACGCCGTCTTTGGATGAGCCTGGAGACGCGGGCGCCGTTGTCGGTGAAATGTCTCCCCGCCCGGCGATTTCGAGGCGGCGGCTGAGTAGGACCTGGATGAACGAGGCACGGGTGCGGACGCTGACGGCGGAGCAGTGCATGCGACTGCTCGCGGCGCGCCGATCCGTGTCGGGTGCCCTCACCGCCGACGCGGTGCTGCACCAGGCGGCAAGCCACATCGCGTCCATTCTCGGCGTGGTGGTGGCCTTTGCCGGTTGCCGCGCCGGCCACTGGTCCATCCTTGCGCGGTCGAATGGCCGCCACGATCTCAACGCCCTCGCCGCCAGCGGCGCACTCGACGATGCCGCGATCGCAGCGCAGGGGATCTGGCGGTACACGATGGAGGACGTCACCTGGACGCTGGTGCCGCTGCCCGCGGTGTCGTCCTCCGCGGTGCTCGTGATCGAGGGCGACTGGTCGGGATCGAACCATGCGCTCGCTGATGCGGCCGATGCGCTCTGCGCGCCTGAAGGATCGGCGGGCGCGGCGAATGGCGTCGGCATGGCCGCGTTCGAACTGGCGCGCGACCTCGCTGCCGTGTCCGGGCTTCGCGAAGTGTGCGAGCTGGCTGTGCGCTACGCGGTGAAGGCGCTGCCGTGCCGGGTGGCCACCTTTGCCGTCCCGACCGATCAGGGCAACCTGTCGATCGTCGCCACGCACGGCTATCCGGTCGCGCTCACCGAGCACCTGCGCATTTCTCCCGGCGCCGGTGTCATCGGCGCCGTCTACCAGAAAGGCCTGCCGCTCCGCGTCGCCGACGTGACCGCCATGCCCGGCTTCGAGCGCCGGCGCTCCCGCTATCGCACCAAGTCGTTTGCGGCGCTTCCCGTCACCGCGGGGTCGGACGTGCTGGGTGTGCTGTGCGTGACCGATCGCGACGGCGACGTGGCATTGTCGGCGGACGACGTCGCGGACCTCGGCGTGCTGCTGGCGCCGGTCGCGCTCGCGCTCGCCCGCGAGCGCACGCAGCGCCAGGCGCAGTTCTACGCGCAGGCGGCGATCGTCGATCCGTCGAGCGGTTTGTTCAACCGTCCCTATTTCCAGAGCCGGCTCCAGGAGGAGCTGCAGCGCTCGACGCGCCAGAACACGCCGGTGTCGCTGCTGATGCTCGACATCGACTCCTTCAAGAGCATCAACGACACCTTCGGCCATCTCGCCGGCGACACCGTGATCAAGGACGTCGCCGACATCCTGCGCAGCTCGGTGCGGGTGTTCGACGTGTGCGCGCGCTACGGCGGCGAGGAGTTCGCCGTGGTCATGCCGGGCAGCGGGCTCGAGAGCGCCACCGCCATCGCCGAGCGCATCCGCCAGCGCATCCACAGCTATCACGCCACCGACCGCGCGTTGGCCGGCCTGCGGGTGACGGTGAGCATCGGAGTGGCCGAGTCGGGACCGCTCGGCAGCGTGCGCGACGTGATCGAGCGCGCCGACGCCGCGCTGTACACGGCAAAACGAGCGGGAAGAGACCGGGTAAGTACCAGCTCCGGACCGCGCGAACGCGGGTAGGACTGGCCCAGACCAGCCCGTTCCCGGCTCAGGCCACCAACATCACGTTCAGCACGCGGAGCGATATGGTCCTGGTGGGCTGCCAGAGTCTCAGCACTGCCGCGGCCTGTTCGACGGTCGCGCGGTGGGAACAGCGCAGCACGACAGACGCCGACTCGTCCCCCTCGCGCGACACCTGAATCCACCACGCCCGCTCGTCGAGGTGCACGCCGTGAACCCGGGCGACCCACTGGCGAACGAGCCCCTCCACCATGCGTCCTTCGAGGGCGGTGGCCAGCGGTCCGAGACCGGTCTGAAAGAAGTCTGCGGGAGCGTGCACTTTTGATTCGACCCAGAGTGGGACTCCCAGAGTCGTGCCAGCGTCACCCGTACGTGTGCAGCTCGTCGAAGGCATTTCAGATCAGCGTGTTAGCCTGATCTCCGTCGCCGCGACCGCACGAGAGGTGTAATCAGAATGTCAGAATCGTAACCGGTGGAGAGACTTTTCTTCGAATTTACCGTTGATTTTATTCTTCTGAATACGGCAGACTTATTGTTCGCCTACCCGCTGGAGTTCGTTTCAAGCGAGGAGGATTCGCACCGTGTCCACTTCTTCCGTTGCCCGCCCACGGGCGTTGCCCCTACTGCTCGGTGAGAGCCCCGCGCTTGTGGAGCTCCGCCGGGACATTCAGGCGGCCGCGCGCACCGAGGCCAAAGTTCTGGTGCTCGGCGAAACCGGCGTTGGCAAGGAAGTGGTGGCGCAGCTCATTCACGCCCAGAGCGCCCGCGTTGGCCGATCCTTCGTTGCCGTCAACTGCAGCGGCATCCCGGAAACCCTGCTCGAATCGGAACTGTTTGGTCACGTCCGGGGCAGCTTCACGGGCGCCTACCGCGACAAGCCCGGCCTGGTGCGGCAGGCCGATCACGGCACGCTGTTCCTCGACGAGTTGGGCGAGATGAGCCTGCGCATGCAGGCGGTGCTGCTCCGGTTTGCGGAAACGGGCGAGATTCAGCCGATTGGCTCCGATGCGGTGACCGGCCGCACCGATGTTCGCCTCATCACCGCGACCAACCGGGACCTGCGGAAGCAGATCGAGGGCGGGCAGTTCCGTGAGGACCTGTACTACCGCCTCAACGTGATCCAGATCGCGGTACCGCCGCTCCGCCAGCGTGGCGACGACGTCCTGCTGCTGCTGCGTTATTACCTGCAGCGTGCCAGCGAGGCGCACCGGCTGCCGCTACCGGAGCTCACGCCCGAGGCCGAGCAGATCTTGCTGCGCTACAACTGGCCCGGCAACATCCGCGAACTGAAGAACATGACCGAGCGTCTGGTCGTGCGCGCGAGCGAAACGCCGATCCGGCCCGAGGACCTGCCCCGAGAGGCACGCGGCGAGACCGAGACCACCGTGACCGTCGCCGTCGCTCAAGGCCCCGACGACTCGCGCGGGCAGACGGCCGCCGGCCGGCAGGTCGTCAAGGGATCGGAAGCGGCCGAGCGACTGTGGCAGCGGCTGATCAACGGCGAAGATTTCTGGACGGTCGTGCACCAGCCGTTCAAGGCGCACGAACTCACGCGCGACGACCTCGCGGCCCTCATCGACCGGGGCCTGCAGCACACGCGCGGCAGCTATCGCGCGCTGCTCGCGACGTTCGGGCTGCCGACGTCGGACTACAAGCGCTTCCACGCGTTCCTGTATCAGCAGAACTGCAACCTGCCGGTGGGGCCGTACCGCAGCGCCAAGGCCACGATTCGCGGCGGCCCGCGTCCCGACTCCACCTACTCGCGCGCCACGGCATAGCCGTGGCCGCGGGTCTTCAGACCCGCCTCAGAGAGCGGAACTGTCCAGCAGAGCCGCGGCGCCGGTCTCGCCGTCGCGCATCTCGTAGTCGTACATTAGCGCCACGTCGAACGACTCGAAGAAGAGCGCGCCGAGCGCATCGTGCGTTTCGTGCTCGAGATACGCGGTGAGGTCGGCGAGGCTGTCGAACTCGAGAATCGCGGCGTATTGGTAGTCGACGGTCATCAATTGCTCGTACAGCCGGCCGTGCGTGACGCGGCGCCCGATGTGGGCCCGACGGATCGTGGGGATCTCGCGAAGCGCGCGCTGAAACGATTCGGCCAGCCGTTGCCGCGCGCCGGCATCAAGTCCCGGCTTCGGCGTGAACAGCACGACGTGCGCGACCATCAGCGCTTCGGCCCGCGCGGACCCCGTGGCGCCCGTGGTCCCGAGGGTCGGCCGCCGCCTTTGCCGGCCGGAGGCCCACCTGGCGCTCGCGGTGCGGCGGCCGATCCGTCCAGTCGCGCCGGCCTTCGGGCTTGGGTCCGGTGGGCCGGTCCGTCCAGTCGCGCCGGCCTTCGGGCTTGGGCCCGGCGGGGCGGTCCTTCCAGTCGCGCCGGCCTTCGGGCTTGGGTCCGGTGGGCCGGTCCTTCCAGTCGCGCCGGCCTTCGGGCTTGGGCCCGGCGGGCCGGTCCTTCCAGTCGCGCCGGCCTTCGGGCTTGGGTCCAGTGGGGCGGTCCGTCCACTCGCGCCGGCCTTCGGGCTTGGGTCCGGCGGGCCGGTCCGTCCAGTCGCGCCGGCCTTCGGGCTTGGGCCCGGCGGGCCGGTCCGTCCAGTCGCGCCGGCCTTCGGGCTTGGGTCCGGTGGGGCGGTCCGTCCAGCCGCGCCGGCCTTCGGGCTTGGGTCCGGTGGGCCGGTCCGTCCACTCGCGGCGGCCTTCCGGCTTGGGCCCGGTGGGCCGGTCCGTCCACTCGCGGCGGCCTTCCGGCTTGGGCCCGGTGGGCCGGTCCTTCCAGTCGCGCCGGCCTTCGGGCTTGGGTCCGGTGGGCCGGTCCTTCCAGTCGCGCCGGCCTTCGGGCTTGGGTCCGGTGGGCCGGTCCGTCCACTCGCGCCGGCCTTCGGGCTTGGGTCCGGCGGGCCGGTCCGTCCAGTCGCGCCGGCCTTCGGGCTTGGGTCCGGTGGGCCGGTCCGTCCAGTCGCGCCGGCCTTCCGGCTTGGGCCCGGTGGGCCGATCGGTCCAGCCGCCCGGGCCCTGCGGCCGTGGCCGCTCAGAACGGCGTGAGTCGGGTCGCGACGATGGCGCCTGCGGTGTCCAGTCTCGCGGCGCGTCGGGTCGGCCTCCCGGTTCTCCCTGTTGGCGCCGTTCGAAGCGTTTCTTGCGCCCCTCGACATTCCGCGCCTTCTTGGCGTCGATGTACTTCTGCCGCGGATCGCGATGTTCGCCGCCGGGGCGCCAGTCGCGCGCACGCGGCTTGTCGTCGTGGCTCACGCGCCCGCGCTCGAAGAAGGCTTTTGCGGCCGCCGGCGACTCCCACAGCTTGCCGCGGGAGAACCACTGCATCACTGCATCGGGGTGTTTCTCCTGGAGCCGCTTGAACGTCGGCAGGAGTTCCTCGCGATCGGTCGCGCGGAACGCGGTCGGCAGGCCGCCGACGAGGATGGTCCAGTACGCAAAGCGGGGCGGCACAGGCGACTTACTCCAGTCCGAGACGCTTCATCTTTTCGACGAGCGTCGTGCGTTTGATGTGGAGCAGCTCGGATGCTTTGTTGCGATTGCCGCGTGTGCGCTCGAGCGCACGCCGGATCAAATCGCGCTCGAGCGACGAGAGATAGGCGTTGAGATCCATGCCGTCGTCGGGGAGATCGACGTACGGCGTCGTGGTTGACGGCGGCGCCTCCTGCATCTCGGGGAGGAGGTCGGTCACGTCGATCTCGCGGCGGCCCGAGCTCAGCGTCACGGCCCGCTCGATGGAGTTCTCGAGCTGCCGCACGTTTCCGGGCCAGGTGTAGGCCATGAGTCCCCGCATCGCGCCCTGCGACATCTGCGGCGGCGCGTCGGGCGCGAACTTCTTGAGGAAATGCGAGACCAGCAGCGGAATGTCTTCGCGGCGGTCGCGCAGCGGCGGCAGAGAGATCGGGATGACGTTGAGCCGGTAGTAGAGATCTTCGCGGAACGTACCCTCGGCGATCAACTTCTGCAGCGCCGAGTTGGTGGCGGCGATCACGCGCACGTCCACCTTGATGGTCTGATTGCCGCCGACCCGCTCGAAGGCGCGCTCCTGCAGCGCACGCAGCAGCTTGGTCTGCAGCCCCAGGCTCATCGTTCCCACCTCGTCCAGGAACAGCGTGCCCTTGTTGGCATGCTCGAAGCGTCCCTGCTTCATGCTCGTGGCACCGGTAAACGATCCCTTCTCGTGGCCGAACAGTTCCGACTCGAGGAGTGTCTCGGGAATCGCGCCGCAGTTGATCGCCACGAACCGGTGGGTGTTGCGCGGACTGTTGTGATGGATGGCGCGCGCGATCACTTCCTTGCCGGTGCCGGTCTCGCCGGTGATGAGCACCGTGCTCGCCGTCCGCGCCACGGTTTCGAGCATCGAGAAGAGCGGCTGCATCGCGCGGCTGCGGCCGATGATGCCCTCGAACTGGTAGCGCTCCTTGAGCTGCGACCGCAGGTACGCGTTCTCCGAGCGCAGCCGCCCCTGTTCCATCGACTTCTCGATGACGTGCGTCAGTTCGTCGAAGTGGAACGGCTTGGTGATGAAGTCGGAGGCCCCCCGCTTGATGGCGTCCACGGCATCGCGCACCGTGCCGTAGCCGGTGATCACGATTGCGACGATGGAGGGATAGCGCTGGCGCGCCGCGTCGATCAGCTGCGTGCCGTCCATTCCCGGCAGGCGGAAGTCGGTGACGATGAGATCGAACGCGAACTGATCGAGCAGTTCGAGTGCCTGTTCGCCGCTGGCAGCCTGCACGACCTCGTAGCCGCGATCGGACAGACGTTCGGCGGTCGGACCGCGCAGGTCAGCCTCGTCGTCTACGAACAACAAATGGGGTTTCGGGTCGGCCACGAGCGCCAACATTTTGACACATGTGTCCCGATATCGATCGCGAACCGGCGTTAAGCCGGTTTGCCAGATACTGCGTGCGGTCCGCGTTCCTCAGCCGGCCGGCGCTGAACCGCGCAGCCTAACGAATCTCCCCCAACGGCCGATACGCGTTCTTGAAGGGCTCGCCGGGACTGTCCCCGGCAGTGCCCGCCGGAGGCGGGCAGTCAAACACTGCCTAGCGAGGCGGAGCGCAGTCCGCCGGGGTCGAGGCGGCCTCGCTAGATTCTGGACGCTGAAGCCAGGCCCGCAGGGGCCGAAAGAGATCATATGGACCGTCAGACGCTGTCGATCATGAAGGCGTGCGAAGTGGTTGGAGTGAGCCGCCGCACCATCTACAACTGGATTTCCGCGGGCAAGGTCGAGTACGTCCGCACCGCCGGCGGCGCAATCCGCATCTTCGCCGATTCGCTCTGGCGCGATGCCGGCTCGCCCTCCCGTCAGGTGAACGCGACCGTTCGGCCGACCGGTTCGCACGCGTGAACCAACTCCGGGAGTCCGCGCTGGCCGCGGACCCGGCGCTCCAGGCGGAACGGGCCCTCCCGGCCCTGTTCCATCGCCTGAACAACCAGCTGGGCATCATCCTGGCCTGCGCCGAATTGCTGGAATTGAAGGCCGTAGACGACGTCAGTCGCATCCGCGCCGGCGAAATCGTGGCCAAGGTGCTCGACGCCATGGGCACCGCAAAAGAGATCCGCCACACGACCGACCTCCTCTGAGCTGTCCCCTCCCGGGACAGCGCCCCCCTTCCGCTTCTTCCGCTGTTCCACCCCGGCACAACTCATCTCAGTTTCGTAATCGAAAGCGTCAGTTCTTTGGCTGAGCCGGCCGCAGGTTCGTCAGCGTTTTGACGACTTGTCTCGTTTCGGGTCAGGCGGCGAGTGCGGAAACTGCACAAAAGCTCGACTGCAACGTGTTCCAAATATTGAACTTAGAACACGGTCTCTGACCACGATTACGTCGGAATGACCGAGGCTGCGCGGTTTGGTACTTCGGTTGCCTTAGGAGGGTGCGGAGGTCAACACACTCATGCGCCCCCAGCTTGCCACCGCCGACACCACTCGCGTAGTCAACAGCATTCCCTTCGTCGAACAGCTCGCTCGTCGAGTGGCGGCCACGATGCCCCACTCAATCGATATTGGCGATCTCGTCCAGGACGGCGTCCTCGGCCTCATCGATGCCGCGAACCGCTTCGACGAGGCGCGCGGTATCAAATTCGAAACTTTCGCCGAGCGTCGCGTCCGTGGCGCGATGATCGACGCGCTGCGCAAGGACGCCTGGCCGCGCGGCGTCCGCCGTCAGCGTCGTGAGCTCGAGGCCGCCCGCGAGGAACTGCGCCGTGAACTCGGGTGCGAGCCGTCGCTGGCTGACCTCGCCGCCAAGGTGGGTTCCGACGAAAAGCGCCTCGGCCGCACCATCGTCCGCATCAACGCCATCGAATCGACCTCCCCGCTCGCCAACAACGAACACCTCGACGAGGCCACGCTGCCGGCGGCGCTCATCCCGTCCGAGCCCGAGCGTCCGGACCTGGCCTTCGAGCGTGAGGAAACCCGCCGCCGTGTGAAGGACGCGATTGCCACGCTGCCGCCGCGCGAGCAGAAGGTGATCGGCCTCTACTACTACAACGAAGCGACGATGAAGCAGATCGGCGCCGAGATCGGCGTCAACGAGTCGCGGGTGTCGCAGCTGCACGCGCGCGCCATCGGCCGGCTCCGCGAGGCGCTCTCGCACATGGCGCCGGGCGCCGAGACCTTCAAGCTGTTGCGCAGCGCGATCCTCGAGTTCCACAAGCCGAAGATGGCCAAGGCGACGCTGGCGAGCAGCAACGCGTCGCAGCGCCCGGCCGCCGCGGTCGTGGTCGATTACGCGAGCGTGTCGCGGACGGCGCGCAGCAAGTCGCCGATGCGGAACGGCTTGACCAGCCAGCGGCAGCCGCTCTCGGCGAGAAAGCGCTCGGCGTCGGTGGCCGCCACGTCGCCGGTGACGAAGATCACGCGACGCGCGAGCGACGGCGTCGCCGCGGCGATGGCCCGGTAAATCATCATCCCGCTCACGCGGGGCATCTTCAAGTCGCAGATCACCGCGTCGTAACTGCCGCCACGAACGCGGGCGAGGGCTTCCTCGCCGTCGCCCGCGATCTCCACCTTCGATCCCGCATCCAGCAACGCTTCGCCGATGGCGTTGGCGAGCGCCAGTTCGTCCTCGACGACGAGCACCGACGCGCCCCGCAGGCCCTCGCCGGGCGCCAGGGCGGGCGCCGGGGGCGCCGGCGTCTCGGTGGTGGCGGTCACCGGCAACTCCACCACGAACGACGTGCCGCGTCCGGGCTCCGACTCCACGCGGATCCGCCCGCCGTGGTCTTTCACGATGTTGTAGGCGACGGCGAGGCCGAGGCCGGTGCCTTCGCCCACCGGCTTGGTGGTGAAGAAGGCATCGAAGATCTTGGTCCGGATCTCGGGCGCCAGCCCGGGCCCGTCGTCGCTCACCTCGAAGGACACGGTGTTGATCGACGCGTCGTGCCAGGTGCGGACCACGAGCGACCCGCGGCCGTGGCTGGCCACCATCGCCTGCTCGGCGTTGTTCATCAGGTTGAGCAGCACCTGCTGGATGCGGTGCGCATCGGCAAACACCGGCGGGAGGCCTGACGCGAGCGCGGTCACGACGTCGATGTCGTTGGCCGCCTGCTCCTCGGCGCGCAGCTCGAGCGTCTCGCGCACCACGTGGTTCAGGTCGATCATCGCGCGCGTGGACGGCCGCGGCTTGGCGTAGGTGAGCAGATCGCGGACGATGCGGGTGGCGCGCTCGGTGGCGGCGACGATGGCGTCGGCGCCGCGCTTCGACGTCACATCGAGAGTCTGTTCCTGCAGACGCTCGCCCCAGCTGAGGATCGTGGCCAGCGGATTGTTCAGCTCGTGCGCGACCTGCGAAATCGTCTGTCCGAGCACCGCCAGCTTCTCCGCCTGCAACAGCTGCTGGTACAGATCCCGCGAACGGTCCTTCAAGCGGCGCTGCTCGGTGACGTCGCGGAAGATCGCCTCCACCAGCACCACGCCGCGCCGGCGGTCCACCTCGGCCCGCGCCGTGATCTCGACCACCACCAACGCTGCGTCGAGGCGCAGCATGCGCGCTGGATAGCTGGCGAGGGTGCCTTCACTGGCCAGCCGATCGAGAAACGCCGAGCGCGCCTGAGGATCGGCGAAGCGGTCGGCCGCAAACGGCACGACGTCGGCGTCGGCCGTGTCGGCCGGGTGGCCGAGCAACTGCTTGAGGGCGGAGTTGGCGACGAGGGTGGTGCCGTCTTCGGCGCTGTGGGGACGAACCGTCCCCACGAACACGCCTTCGTGGATGGCGTCGAGCAGACGCCCGAAGGCCTCCGCCCGCCGGGCGTCTATCGCGATGGCGTGGCCTTCTTGGCCGGCGTCGCCGGCGGCCGCGGGGTCGGCGTCGACGACGGGAAGTTGCCGCCGTAGCGCTTTTCGATGGCCGCGCGAATCGCCGTCACCGAGGCGCCCGTTTTGAAGAGCAGCATCGCCTCGCGGCCGACGTCGATGCAGATGGCGCAGCCGATGCCGTGCGCCTCCCATTCCGTCACGGTGCCGTTGGCGGCCCGGCCCTTCACGAAGCAGTCGTGATTGCCCTTGTGTCCCAGCTGCTCGCAGCCGCAGTAGCACGGCATGTAGGCGAGCACCTCCGGATGCCGCGCCGCGAACTCGAACACCTCCTGCACGACCGGCATCGGCCGCGCCGGCGCGAACGGCACACGCGGCAGCGCCGGCAGCGGTCCGACGTGCGCCTTGAGCGGTACCGCCTGCTCGAGCGCGGCACGCGAGCCCCCAGCCGGCGCGCCATGCTCGTGCTGTTCCGCGACCGCCGGGAGCGGCATGGCGAGCGCGGCGATCGCGGCAGCGCACACGGCGCGTGGTGCAAGTCTGTGCAGTGCTGAGGTCATTGGCGGCATGGTAACCGATCTCCCGGGCGCTCGGACAGACGGCCGTCCGACACGTGTTGCGGTGCCCCCCAGGCGCCGATAGATCACACCGTGAGGAACGGCGTCTACTTCTCGAACCGCAGCGACCCCTTTCTGGCGCTCGGCGTCGCCATCGTTGCTTACGTC
>Ga0207659_10000397_pt1 | contig 26260 bp, 19 predicted proteins | sample KBSM43metaG_FD_184330 | JGI IMG/M metagenome (GOLD analysis project Ga0207659, IMG submission 184330) | Miscanthus rhizosphere microbial communities from Kellogg Biological Station, Michigan, USA - KBS M4-3 metaG (SPAdes) (version 2) | ecosystem: Host-associated > Plants > Roots > Rhizosphere >...
TGAACGTGACTTCGCCTACCGGGCCTACCGGGCCTACCGGGCCTACCGGGCCTACCGGGCCTGCCGGAGCGCCAGGCGTCGGCGCCTGCGATGCCGATACGGCGATGCCGAGGAAGAACGGAGCGGCCATCCAGAACCAGCGCTTCGCCATCTGGCCTCCTGAGATGCCACCTATATACACCGAACCGCCGCAGGTCCGGCAGTCGATTTACCGGATCTGGCATCCGGTTTGATGAAGGCATGTGCATGCGATGGACGCCAGGAGACCGCAGCAACGTCGAGGACTATCGAGGCCGTTCAGGGATGCGATTGGGTGGCGGATTACCCATCGGGCTCGGCGGTTTCGTTCTACTGCTGGTGCTGAGTTGGGCCACCGGGACCAATTGGTTTGCTCTGCTCGGAACCGGTGATGGCACCCCATCAGAATCGGTGGGAACGTCAGGAGAGGTGACCGGGTCGCCCGCCGAAGAGCGCGAGGTCGATTTCGTGGACGCAGTGATGAAAGATGTCCAGGGAACCTGGCAATCACTGCTGAACGACCGCTACGAACCGACGCGCGTGGTGTTGTTCCGTGACGCCACCAATTCAGGATGCGGGTTCGCGCAGTCGGCGACCGGCCCGTTCTACTGTCCACAGGATCAGCGCGTCTATCTGGATCTGGGATTTTTCGAAGAATTGCAGCAACGATTCGGCGCCCCAGGCGATTTCGCGCGCGCGTATGTCGTCGCTCACGAAGTCGGCCATCACGTGCAGCGATTGTCGGGAATCGAACAACGGGTGCGGAACCTGCAGCGCTCGTCGCCATACGACGCAAACGCACTATCGGTGCGGATGGAGTTGCAGGCCGATTGCTTCGCCGGTGTCTGGGGCCACGCCGCCGCGCAACCGGGACGCGCGCAGAACGGCCAGGTGGAACTCGAATCCGGTGACGTCGAAGAAGGCTTGAATGCGGCCGCGGCGATTGGCGACGATCGGCTGCAACGCATGTCGAACGGTCGCGTCGCGCCCGATCGTTTCACGCATGGCAGCTCGGAGCAACGCGTCGAGTGGTTCCGCCGTGGCCTGGAGTCCGGATCGCCGGATACTTGTAACACCTTCGGTCGCGAAACAACGCAGGCAGTAGGACGTTGAAGCGCGTAGTAGATAATCGGTTCCACCGTGGCCCGCCGACCGCGCGTCGAATCGATTGACGTCCTTCGCGGCATCGTCATGATCCTGATGGCGCTGGATCATGTCCGCGACTTTTTCGGAGTACCCGCAAACCCGGCCGATCCGGCGCGCGCCGGCGTCGCGCTGTTCTTCACCCGTTGGATCACACACCTGTGCGCGCCGACGTTTTTCGCTTTAACCGGTGTCGGTGCCTATCTTGCGCGACGACGCCGGCCGGCCAGTGACCTTTCGCGATATCTGCTGACGCGCGGCGTCTGGTTGGTCATTCTCGAAGTGACGGTGCTGCGTTGCTTCGGCTACACGTTCAACTTCGACTATCGTGTCACCTTCCTCAGCATCCTCTGGGCGCTTGGCTGGTCGATGATCACGTTGTCGGCGCTGGTCTATCTGCCGGCCTCGCTCGTCGCGTGGTTCGGTGTGGTGATGATTGCCACGCACAACCTGTTTGATTCAGTGCGTCCAGCCTCGTTCGGGGCGTTCGCGCCGCTGTGGTCGCTGCTCCATGTGCCGGGCGTTGTCGTATCGACGCCGCGCTTTGTCGTCTTCGCCGCCTATCCGTTGATTCCATGGATTGGTGTCGCCGCCGCCGGTTACGGCTTCGGACGGGTGTTCGAGTGGCCGGCTGATCGACGTCGCGATTTGCTGCTGCGGGCCGGTCTGGTGGCGATCGCGGCATTTTTCGTAATCCGCGTGATCAACTACGGCGATCGCGTGCCCTGGGCGGTTCAGGCATCGTTCAGCCGGACGATATTGTCGTTTCTGAACGCCACGAAGTACCCGCCATCGCTGCTCTACCTGTTGATGACGTTGGGACCGGCAATGCTGATCCTGCGCACGCTGGACGCTCGCACGCCATCAGCGCTGCGGCCCGCTCACGTTTTCGGCACCGTGCCGCTGTTCTACTTCATCGTCCATCTGCCGCTGATCCATTTGCTGGCGGTGATCGCGTGCGCGGCGCAATACGGTGCGGTGCACTGGATGTTCGAGTCGCCGCGTCTCGATCAGTTTCCTGTCACGTTTCCGCCAGGCTGGGGGTTCTCACTGCCGGCGGTCTACGTGATCTGGGCGCTCGTCGTTCTCACGATGTATCCGCTCTGCCGATGGTTCGCCGGACTCAAGCAGCGGCATGACGCGCTCTGGGTGCGCTACTTGTAGCGACAGCGCGTATCGTCGCCCCTCGCACTGCGGCCGCGCTTTTTCTAATTTTTTAGGGCGCGGCTGGCCAGCAGCCCGCGCCGAGCCACGGAGGGACGGAGGTCACGGTTTTTTGTAGCGGCGATGCGAGGCGAGCGAGCGCGCCGACCTGAAGACCATCCAGTTCGGCGGGCGGCGCAACGCGCCGCGGACGGACGCAGCGATCCGCAAAAACGAAACGCGCAGGATTCAAAGAGCGTCTCGTTTTCGCGGATCGCTGTGTCCGACCGTGGGCTGCCTTCGGCAGCCCACCCGCCGAACTGAAACCCGTGCGTCTCTGTGACTTTGTGACTCTGTGGTTGCTTTTGTGAGGATGGTCGCAGCCAGCGCGCGGCCACCCTCCGGATAACGGCATCTCTGTGACTTTGCGACTCTGTGGCCCGTTCGCTCGTCACTCGTCACTCGTCACTCGTTGCTCGTTGCTCGCTGCGCGCTGCTGCTCGCTACCTCATCTTGATTGACACATCTTGACAATCAAGATGAGAGAGCGTAGCGTCGACCTGTGACCGACACCAACACCGACGTCATCCAGGGCACACTCGACCTGCTGATCCTGAAAACCCTGAGCCTCGAACCGATGCACGGCTTCGGAATCGCCCGACGCGTCGAACAGGTCTCGCGCGGCGTCTTCAAGGTAAACCCCGGCTCGTTGCTGACGGCGCTGCAGCGGCTCGAACGCGCCGGATGGCTCGACACCGAATGGCGGCAGACCGCTAATGCCCGCCGCGCGAAGTACTACACGCTGACTCGCGCCGGACGAAAGCAGCTGGATCGTGAAACCGAAGACTGGACCCGCCGTGCGTCGGCCGTCGCGCGGTTGCTGAAGGCCGAGGCCTGACGTGTCGCGGTGGCGTTCCGTCGTCCGTGGGATTCGAGCGCTCTTGCAGCCATCGGCGGCGGATCGTGAGACCGACGAGGAACTGCGCACCTTCCTCGAGCACGCCGAAGCGGAACGCGTTGCGATTGGCATTCCGTCCGCCGAAGCTCGCCGCGCATTGCGACTCGAGTTCGGGTCGGCTCTGGCGCTCCGCGAGGAAGTGCGTGCCAGCGGTTGGGAACACCTCGTCGGCACGATCACTGGCGACGTGCGTTATGCCATCCGTGGTCTACGGGACAATGCCGGCTTGACGATGGTGGTCGTCACGACTCTGGCGCTGGGCGTCGGCGCCACGACGGCCATTTTCAGCGCAGTGAAGCCGGTACTGTTCGAATCGCTGCCGTATCCCTCGGGCGATCGGATCGTCGCGATCTGGGATCGCGCCGTCGATGGCAGCCCCGCCGACATCACGTTTGGCACCTATCGCGAGCTGGTGGAACGGAGCCGGTCGTTCGAGGCGATTGCGGCGATGAAGCCCTGGCCACCGACGTTGACCGGCCGGGCGGAGCCGGAACGACTCGAAGGGCAGCGCGTCAGCGCGTCGTATTTTCGAGCGCTCGGCGTTCGCCCGGCGCTTGGCCGCGACTTCGCGGCAGAGGACGATCGGCCGAACGCGGCACAGGTGGTGATCCTCAGTAACGGCCTGTGGCGACGCCGGTTCGGCGCGGATCCTTCAATCGTCAACCGGACGATTGCGCTGAACGATACCCAGTTCACGGTGGTCGGCATCATGCCTGCGGCTTTTGAAAACGTGGTGCTCGAGGTGGCAGAGGTCTGGGCGCCGCTGCAGTACGATCCAGCGCTTCCGCAAAGCGGCCGCGAATGGGGACACCACCTGCAGGCCGTCGCACGGCTACGCCCAGGCGTACCACTCAAAGTCGCTGCCTCGGAACTCAATGAGCTGGCGGAGCGGCCAACCGCCGAACACCCGCGAGTGCCGTGGGCCGCGCTTCGACAGGGCTTGATTCTCCGATCACTGCAGGACGACATTACCCGCGGCGTTCGTCCGGCATTAATCGCCGTCCTCGGCGCTGTGCTCCTGGTGTTATCGATTGCTTGCGTCAACGTGACCAATCTGTTGCTCGCACGGGCAGCGCGCCGCCGCGGTGAATTCGCGATGCGCGCTGCGCTGGGAGCGTCGCGCTGGCGGCTGGTCACGCAATTGCTGACCGAGAGTGTCGTGCTCGCGCTGATCGGCGGAGCGTTCGGCATCGCTGTCGCCTACGCTGGCCTCGGAACGCTGATCGCCCTCAGTCCGCTACGTCTGCCTCGACTCGAATCCGTGCGTGTCGATGGTGCGGTCCTTACGTTCGCCATCGCCACGACGACAGTGATCGGGATGGTTGTTGGTCTGATTCCGGCGTTGCAGGCCGCAGGCGCGCAGCCGGATGCATTTCTCCGGACGTCGCGCACGGTTGCCGGCGGTCATCACCGGACTCGCGGCGCATTGGTGATCGCCGAGATGGCGCTGGCGATCGTGCTGCTGGTCTGCGCCGGACTGCTGGTGCGAAGCCTGGAACGTCTGTTCGCCGTGGACTCGGGTTTCAATCCTTCCGGCCTGCTCACGATGCAGGTCCAGATTTCCGCCCGGCAGTTCGACTCGCCTGACGCGACCCATCGGTTTTTCGACCGTGCGCTCGAAGCCGTACAGCGTATCCCGGGTGTGACGGCTGCCGCGTTCACATCGCAGCTGCCGTTCAGCAGCGACTTTGAAAAGTACGGCACCACATTCGAGTCGAGCCCTACCGAAAATCTCGAAGACGATCACAGCGCGTTGCGCTATGCCATCAGCCCGAGCTATATCGACACGATGGGGATTCCGCTGCGGCGTGGCCGGTTGTTTGTCGACCGCGAAACCGCCGGGCCGCCGGTGGCGCTGATCAACGAAGCGTTTGCGCGGCGCCGCTTTCCGGGACTCGAGGCAGTCGGTCAGCGCCTGCATCTCGGTCGAACAGACCTGCCCTGGATCACGATCGTTGGCGTGGTTGGCGATGTGAAACAAACCTCACTCGCCACGGCGCAGTCCGATGCCGTCTACGTTCCAGCGTCGCAATGGTATGCGCCGGACCGCGTTCGTTCGATCGTCGTTCGCACGAACGGCAACCCGACGGCGTTGAGCGGATTCGTGCGTCAGGCAATCTGGTCGGTCGACAAAGACCAACCGGTGGTTCGGGTGGCGACGATGGAGGGATTACTCGCAGCGACAGCAGCGGGTCGGCGTTTTGTGATGCTGTTGTTCGAAGCATTTGCTTTGGCAGCGCTAGCCCTGGCCGCGATCGGAATTTACGGCGTCCTGTCTGGCAGCGTCGCGGACCGCGGACGCGAAATTGGCGTACGCGCTGCGCTCGGAGCGTCAACCAGCGACATCCTGAAGCTGGTCATGCGTCATGGAATGATGCTCACCGGAACCGGCACGGCGCTTGGCGTCGCGACCGCCATCGCGGTCAGTCGCGGCCTGGTCTCGATGCTGTTCGGAATCTCGCCGCTTGATCCGACGACCTACATCGCAGTGGTCGTCGTGTTGTCCGCCGTCTCCGCCGCGGCTAGCGGCATTCCCGCATGGCGTGCCGTGCGCATCGATCCATCGGTCACACTGCGGGCGGAATAATCGGTGCCCCGACAATGCGTGTTGGCGCTGCTGCTCTGCTCTGCGATCGGTCACGTCCTGCACGCGCAGCTCGGCGCGGTCGTGGCGGATCGCGTGGCGCGGCTGACCCGCACCACCAAATGGATGCGCGTCGCGACGGTGCCAATCGGGTTCAACACGTTCCATCCGCAAGGGATGGTGAAGATCGGCGGCTCCTTCTTTGTGTCGTCGGTCGAGGTTCACGACCGCGACGCCGGCAAGGGCGTCGGACACCTCTTCAAGATCAATGCAACCAACGGCACATTAATCGCAGACCGCACGCTGGGTGAGGGGGCGATCTACCATCCCGGTGGCATCGACTACGACGGCAAAGACATCTGGGTGCCGGTTGCCGAATACCGGCCGGACTCGCGGTCGATCGTCTACCGCGTCAATCCAGAATCGATGGCGGCGAGCGAAGTGCTTCGCGCAAACGACCATATCGGCGCCATCGTTCATGACGTGGACGATGGTTCGCTGCACGGCGTCAGCTGGGGATCACGACGGTTCTTGCGGTGGACTCACAATCAGCGCGGCAACTGGGTTCCTGCGCAGACCAACGTCAACCCGTCGCATTATCTTGACTACCAGGACTGCAAGTACGTCGGACGCCACCGGATGATTTGCGGTGGTGTGACGGAACTGCGTCAGACCCCGGACATTCCACCATTCCGGCTCGGCGGCATCGACCTGGTGGATCTGACGACCGGGCGGCAGCTGCACCAGTCGCCGATGCTGCTTTGGACCGCAAATGGCCTCGACATGACGCACAACCCACTCTGGCTCGAGGCGACCGGTGCCGGTCTGCGCGCGTACTTCATGCCCGAAGACGAGCACTCGACGGTGTATGTGTTCGAAGCCGTACCGTAGTCGCGCCTGGTAGTGGACGGTCTCGCGTGGCTTACTACCGCTCGCCTGTTCACGATGAACGCAGAGTTCGCCAAAAACGCCGGGAATCCGAATGACATTCACACTCGGCGATCTTTGCGGTCTCGGCGTTCCTCTTCGGGCCAGTATGCTTTTTCGGGTACGCCCCGCTAGCCGCCGATGCGATCGCGAACAACCGCTGGTTTGGTGAGCGTGCGTCCCGCTACCGCAACCGAAACGCGATACGTTCCAACCGCCAGCGGCACGGTCGGGGCAGAGCCTGCACGGCCACCACCGCCGGGAGCCTGGCCACGACCGCCACCGCCGAGCGGGACCAATACGCGATTGAGTCCGGCTTTCGACGGCCCTTCGAGCTGCCGTACGACGGCGCCGTTCGCGTCGGTGACGCTAACGCGCGCCGGCGACAGCTGATTTGCTTTGAGGTAGTAATTCACCGCCCACGCTTCGGGCTCGTTCGGCACTCGCAGATATTTGTTGCCGTAAAGCTCGTAGTTCATGCCCTGGGTACCGAATCCATAACGAGCCTTCGGCTTGATGTCAAAAAGGTAAGCGTCTTCGTCCAGAGTCGACGACCGCAATTCCTGGAGCGGCGCGATGTCGCCGTTCCAGAGCGCGCGCCCATACGTTGCCAGTACGAGATCCTGCTCGCGCGGATGAACCACCAGATCGTGCACGGCGACTGTCGGCAATCCGCCGGTGAACCGCACCCAGTGCGCCCCGTCGTCAATCGAGGCGAACGCGCCAAGGTCGTTGCCGACGAACAGCAACGCCGGATTCTTTCGATCTTGAACGACGACGTTGATCGGTGCCGACGGCAAGTTGGCGGGCAGCGAACGCCAAGTCCGGCCGAAATCGGTGGTCTTGTAAAGGTACGGCGTGAAGTCGTCGTTACGAAATCCGTTCTTGGCGACGAACGCGGTCGCGGCATCGTGAGGTGACGCAAACACCCGGCTCACCCATCGATCGATCGGAGCGCCCGCTGCGACCAGCGCAGGAGTCAGATCGATCCACCGCCCTCCGGCATCGCGAGTGAGCTGCACTTTTCCATCGTCAGTTCCCACCCAAATAACGCCAGCGCTGATCGGCGACTCGGCGATCGACGAAATGGTACAGAACGGCGTGGACGTGTAACCGATTTTGTCGGCGTCGTTGGTGGTCAGGTCGGGGCTGATCGTTTCCCAATGATCGCCGCGATCCTTCGACCGGAACAGTACCTGTGCACCGGCATAGAGCGTTCTCGGATCGTGTGGCGACAAGGCGATCGGCGCAATCCAGTTGTAACGCAGCCGGGTTGCGGCATCGGCGTTCGTCGGCGGCGGCGGACGGATGTCGGTGCGGATTCCCGTTCGCTGATCCATCCGTCCGAGCTGGTTCATCTCGCGGGTGTTGTAAACCCAGCGACTGTCGGTGGGATCGACGACGTTATACATGCCGTCACCAGGGCCGACCGTCACCCAATCCTCGAGCGTGATGACGCCCCAGCGGCCGTTGATCGGACCTTTCCACGAATCGTGATCCTGAAAACCGGCGTAGACGTGATACGGATCATCCATGTCCACACCGATCGCGTAGGCTTCGCCGGTGCGGATGTTGGGAAAGTAGTCAGAGGTCTGGCCGCCGTCGAACGAAAACTGCAGGCCGCCGTCACTGCCCAGCAGAATGCGCAGCGGATCATCGGGATCGAACCACATCGTCCGGAAATCGCCGAACGCGCGGCGAAAGAAGCCGTTCGGCCAGATTTTTTGATCGTCCCAGGTTTTGCCGCCGTCTTCGGTAATCGTCATGCTGTCGCTGGTGACGATGGCACGCTGATCGTTGGCGGGATCGATCCGAAGTTGGTTGAACGAATATGGCGCCTTGCCGCCGGCGACGTTGATCGTCGAAGTCCTACGCCAGGTTGTTCCCCCGTCATCCGTTCGGTAAAGCTCGTTACCGACAATCGACTGGCTGCCGCCGCGGCTGCCCTGGGCGGTCGCACCGCGGCCGTTCGCGGCTGGCGTTGCCGGAGTATTCTGGTTTTCGATCAACGTGTAAAGGATGTTCGGATTCTTCTGAAAGATGTCGAGGCCGATCCGGCCGAGTTGCCCGGTCGGGAGCCCGCCTCCGAGTTTTTTCCACGAATCGCCGCCATCGACGCTCTTGTAAATACCGGTGCCGGGACCGCTCTCAATCAACCGCCACGGCATGCGCTCCTTGTCGTACATCGCCGCATAGAGCACCGACGGCGAACGGCGATCGATGACCAGATCGATCGCGCCGGTCCGGTCGTCCAGATAGAGCACCTGGCTCCAGGTTCGGCCGCCGTCGGTCGTCCGAAATACGCCGCGCTCTTCGTTCCGTGAAAAGAGGTGCCCCATCGCGGCCACGTAAACTCGATTCGGATCGGCCGGATCGATCACGATGCGGGCGATGTGATGCGAGTCCGGAAGACCGATCGCTTGCCAGGTAACACCGCCGTCGGTGGTTTTGAACAGTCCACGGCCGGAATACGAGCTGCGGGCATTGGCCTGATCGCCGGTGCCGACCCAGACAATCCGTGAATCGGATGGAGCGATCGCAATGTCGCCGACCGCGGCAACGCCGGCGCTGTCGAACACCGGATCCCAGCTGACGCCGCCGTTGGTGGTCTTCCATACGCCGCCGCTCCGCTGCCCCACCCAGATGGTATAGAGGTGATCGTGCTTCGGCGCCTCGGGAACAGCGATCGCTGTGACCCACGATCCACTGCGAAATGGGCCGATGTTGCGCAGCGTCAAGCCGTCGACCACTTGCTGCAGCGACGACGTTTGCGACTGTGCGGAAACCGTTAGAACGGCTGCGGCAATCGCGGTCGCGTGGAAGATGCGTCGCATCGCGCGGATGATAGCCGAAGCCAGTGACAATACCGTCAGTACAGATCCGTCATCACGCCGTGTCCAGATTGGGTGCAGGGGTTGTGCAATCGTGCGCGCCTGGCGGACAGCTTGGGCCTTCACGGCAGGGTACAGGCTTTGCCCTTCCGACGCATCGGGGAGGTGCAACGATGGATCTATTCTTCGTTCGCAAACAGTTAATCGTCGGCGCTGTGCTGCTCGGTTGTTTCGAGGTCGGCGTCGTTCTGTTCAACATCCTCACGCACTGACGAACTCGCGTAGTAGGATTCAGGCCGGCACGAACAGTCGGCTATGCCTCTGCGCGAGCGTCAGGAATGGAAGTTCTTCCGCGCATTGCCCGCCGCGGACGGCCCGCTGGCCGTCGCGTGGTGGGCGGTTCTGGTGCTGCGCGGCGTTCTGCCGGCTCTGTTTGCCGTATCGATGGGCCTGCTGGTCGGCGCGGTGCAGCGCGGCGAAAACCTCGCCGCGGCACTGACGCTGACCGGCGTCGTCTTCATCCTGCTCCAGGTCCTGACACCGATCCACACCGCGCTTGGCGCCAACCTTGGCGATCGCACCGCGGCCTATCTCTACGATCGACTGACCGCGGCGTGCATCCGTCCGCCCGGAATGGGCCATCTCGAAAACCCGAAGCTCGCCGGCGACCTGTCGGTGGCGCGCGATTTCGACCTCGGAATGTTCGGCCCGCCGCTGTCGATCTCGATGGATTTCATCGCCGGCGGCATGACTGAGATGATCGGCGGGCTCGCCTGTGCAGCGCTGCTGTTCGGCTATGCGTGGTGGGCGCCGCTGCTGCTCGCCGGGGCGTGGACCGCGACACACTACTTGCTCCGCGAAAGCGCGGTGTGGAAAGACCGTAACACCGACGAAGTCCGCAGCGCACAGCGCGATGCCGACTATGCATACCGCCTGGCGGTCAATCCCGCGCCGGCGAAAGAGCTGCGCCTGTTCGGCCTGGTCGATTGGACGATTGCGCGGTTCATCGACCGGCGGACACGGCTGCATGCGCTGCAGTACGAAGCCACCCGGCTGCGCGAAAAGCCGGTCCTGTGGAGTCTGTTGCTGGTCGCCACCGCCAATCTTGCGGTGTTCTCGGCGCTTGGATTCGCGGCGGCTGACGGTCGCGTTTCGCTCGGCCAGGCGATCGTGTTTGCGCAAGCGGCGGTCGGCACGTCGATGATTGCGTTCGGTGGACTGAGCTGGGCGCTCGATGGCGCGGCCGCACCAGTTGGCGCGGTGATGCGATTGGAACCAGCGATGGCGCCAGCAGGCGCGTTGCCGTCCGGTGGCCGCGACGGGGCGGGCCTGCCGGCGAGCGAAGTCCGATTTCGCAACGTCACGTTCGCTTATCCCGGCGGCGCCGCAGTTCTCGATCATTTTGATTTAACGATTCCAGCTGGGTCGTCGCTGGCGATTGTCGGCCAGAACGGTGCCGGCAAAACAACGCTGGCGAAACTCCTCTGCCGTTTGTACGACCCTCAGGCGGGGACCATCGAAGTGGACGGCCACGATCTGCGGGAGTTTGCAATCCCGTCGTGGCGCGAGCGCGTGACCGCGGTGTTTCAGGATTTCATCCGATTCGAGTTGCCGTTGCGGGACAATGTGGCGCCGTCCCAACCCGCAGCGACGAATCGCGATGCTGACGTTCGCGCCGCACTCGAGGCTGCCGGCGCGGCCGGCCTTGCGGACCTGGACACGATACTCGCGCGCGGCTACCACGGTGGAACGGATTTGTCCGGCGGCCAGTGGCAACGCGTCGCGCTGGCGCGGGCGCTGTTCGCGGTCAGAGCCGGATCCGGGTTAGTCATTCTCGACGAACCGACGGCGCAGCTCGACGTGCGCGGTGAAGCGGAAATCTTCGACCGGATTCTCGCGGCCACGCGCGATTGCACCACCATCCTGATTTCGCATCGCTTTTCCACGGTCCGCCACGCCGACCGGATCTGCGTGCTCGAGCACGGCCGCGTCATCGAGCTCGGGACGCACGACGAATTGATCGCCAAGGGCGGGCGCTATCGGACGATGTTCGATTTGCAGGCGCAGCGGTTCAATGCCGCCGAAGACGAAGAGGGCAAAGCCTATGATGTCCTCTCGTAAAGACGAGGCGCTGCCGCCGGCGTTGTCGTCGATGTGGCGGCTGTGCAAGCTGGGATACCAGCACGAGCCGCGCCTGATGCTGACGGCCTTCGCGCTCTCGCAACTGGCCGCACTGCCCGATGCCTTGATCGCCTTGTGGTTGAAGTTTCTCGGCGATGGCGTACTCGAGCATCGCCCCGGGCTGGTGCAGGCATCGGCCATCGGCCTGGCATTGTCGGCGGCGGCCACCTGGTTCCTGCGCACGGTCAGCACACGAGTGCAACGACGCTTCCGCGATCGGGTGACGATTGCACTCGAATCGCACGTCGCTCGGCTGCAGGCGTCGGTCGCGACCATCGCCCATCACGAGCGGCCGGACTATCTCGATCGGCTGTCGGTGCTTCGCGATCAGGTGTTCGTGCTCGACCACATGTATATGTCGGTGTTCGGCATCCTCGGCTGGTTCCTGAGGCTGGGTGTGACCATCGCGCTTCTCGCATCCATCCACCCGGCATTGATTCTCTTGACGGTGTTCGCCCTGCCGACGGTGTTCACGTCCGTCTGGCGGCCGTCGATTGAGCGTGAGGCACAAGAGCGCGGCGCGCAGGCGGCGCGACTCTCTCGTCACTTGTTTGCAACCGCGACCACCGCGACTTCGGCGAAGGAAGTTCGGGTGCTCGGCATCGGCGACCGGTTGCTGCGCGACCGGCGCGAGGCCTGGGAGCGCTGGTATCGCGGCGTTTCCAGTGCGCGATCGTCGTCCGCAGTCTGGCACACGCTGGCGTGGGCAGTCTTCGGCGCCGCCTATGTCGGCGCCATCGTGTTTGTGGCGTCGCGCGACTCGCAACCGGGCAACGTCCTCCTGGTGCTCGCCGCCGGCTCACGCCTGTCTGCGTACATTGGGGCGACGGTCGGCGAGATCGGCTTCCTGCGCGGCATCTGGATGGACGGATCGCGCCGCCTGGCATGGCTCGAGGATTACGCCGCGTCGCTCGTGCCAGCGGCTGATCTGCCGGTTCCCACCGCCTTGCAGCGCGGTATCCGCGTCGACAACGTCTCGTTTTCTTATCCTGGCACGTCGCGTGTCGTCCTCGACAACGTGACCCTGAGGCTGCCTGCCGGCTCGGTGGTGGCACTCGTCGGTGAAAACGGCGCCGGCAAAACGACGCTCGTCAAACTGCTGGCCAAGATGTACGAACCGTCGTCCGGTGCGATTTTCGCGGACGATGTACCGTTGGCTCGCATCCGCGCCGATGCCTGGCGGACACGCCTCGCCGGCGCATTTCAGGATTTCTTCCGCTTTGAATTTCTGGCGCGCCAGACCGTTGGTATCGGCGACATTCCACGCGTCGATAACCAGCCCGCGGTTGTTGCCGCGGTCGGCCGGGCCGGTGCGGACGATGTCGTCGCGAAGCTGCCGGCCGGCCTCGAGACGCAGCTTGGGCCAACGTGGCCCAACGGTGTTGACGTGTCGTTCGGGCAGTGGCAGAAACTCGCGCTGGCGCGTGGCTTCATGCGCGATGCGCCGCTGCTGCTGATCCTCGACGAGCCGACCGCGGCGCTCGACGCGGAAACGGAACACGCGCTGTTTGAACGCTATTCGTCCGCCGCGCACGGATCAGAAAAACGAAACGGCCGAATCACGCTGCTCGTGTCGCACCGCTTTTCGACGGTTCGGATGGCCGACCTGATTGTCGTCCTCGATGGCGCGACGCTCGTGGAAGTCGGGACGCACGAGGAACTGATGGCGAAACGCGGTCAGTACTCCGAGCTTTACGGCATTCAAGCGGCTGCGTACCGCTGAAACGATGTTCGCGGGGTTCAGGCCGTTCGCGGGGTTGACGCGGTTCAGGGGTTCGCGAGGTTCCCGGGGTTCATCGTGGCTCGCGAGGTTCGCGGAGTTCACCGTGGTTCGCGAGGTTCGTGCGGTTCAACGCGCAGCGGATTGAGCTTGGTGGCCCAGCGTCATCGCGCTGAACGCGATCGTCAGCACGCAGCACGCAACCATCGTCATGAACACGCCGGGCCAGCCCCAGTGGTCGGCGATCCAGCCGACGCCGCTGCCGGCGATCGCCGAGCCGAAGACGTAACCGAAGAATCCGGTGAAGCCGGCGGCCGTGCCGGCGGCCTTTTTGGGCACGAGGTCGAGTGCATGGAGGCCGATGATCATGATCGGCCCGTAGATCAAGAATCCAATCGCGAACAGCGCCGCGTAGTCGATCCACAGGGGACCATGCTGGTTCAACCAGTAGACGACGACGGCGGCGAGCGTCAGCGCCATGAACAGAATCGTCGCCGGCGCGCGGCGGCCTTTGAACACTTTGTCACTGACCCAGCCGCAGGCGATGGTTCCGGGGATGGCGGCGAACTCGTACAGCGCCCAGCCGCGACTCGACTGGCTGAAGGTGAAGCCCTTGGCGGTCTGCAGGTAGGTCGGAATCCAGTTCACCACGCCGTAGCGAACGAAATAAATGAACGCGTTGGCGATGGCGATCGCCCACAGATATTTGTTGCTCAGTACGTGCTCGACGAAAATCTCGCGGTACGTGAACGTTCGCTCGCTGTGCGCGTTGTAGTCGGGCGGGTAATCGTTGCGATATTCCTCGACCGGCGGCAGCCCATACGCCTGAGGGGTGTCGCGCAATAGAAAGAACGCCACCACGGCGACCGCCGCGGCGATCAAGGCATTGAAGTAGAACTTGGCTCCCCAGTCGTTGAATAGCGTGACACCCCATAACGCGAAGGTGGCCACCAGCGCGCCGCCGACATTGTGCCCGACGTTCCACGTCGACACGACCAGGCCGCGCTCGCGCGTGCTGAACCAGTGCACCATCGACTTGCCGCACGGCGGCCAACCCATCCCCTGCACCCAGCCGTTGATCGCCTGAACCATCACGACGATGGCAAGCGAGGCATAGATCGATTTGGCCGTCCCCGACACGAACATCACGGCGCTCGACAAAAGCAATCCCAGCGGCAGGAAATACTTCGGATTCGTGCGATCGGAAACCGAGCCCATCAGGAACTTCGACACGCCGTAGGAAATCGACAGCGCGGACAGGGCCCAGCCGAGATCCGCTTTGCTGTGCTGTGGATAATCTTTCAGAATGTCGGGAATCGCGAGCGCCAGGTTGTTGCGAACCAGGTAGTACGCGGCGTAGCCCGTAAAGATCCCGGCGAATACACTCCGGCGGTGGCGGCGATACTCCTGGTCAACGGTCCGATCAACAGCAGCGGCAGACAGCGCTTCGGCCCGGGCAGTAGTCATCGCGCCTTATCATGCCGTACGGGGCGTCGCTCATTTGGTCATTTGATGCCAGCGGTTCATGGCACTGTAATCACGACGATCGCCGCCAGCGTTGCCGCCAGACCAATGAACTGGCCGCGAGTAATCCGTTCATTCAGCAGCGACCAGGCAAGCAGCACCGTCCCGGCGGGATACAGCGACGACAGCACCGCGGCCACGTCCAAGCGGCCAGCGTGCCCGGCAGCCACCAGAAACGCGTTACCGCCGGCATCGAAGGCACCGGCGAGCGCAACGATCCCCCAGTCGCGCGGCGCTGCGGCCACGCCACTCTTCGTGGCGGCCCCGATCGACGTCAACAGCGCCAACGACGCCAGCCGCGAAGCGACGAGGGGCCAGAACACCGCGCCGGCGCTCGCACGGCCAATGATCACGATGAACAGCCCGAAGCCGAGTCCGGCGGCGATCGGCAAGCCCAGGGCTCCGAGATCGACGTGCGCATCGTCAGTACGGGCGACCAGCCAAACGCCGACCAGTGCGAGAGCAAACCCGATGAACTGGAGCAGGCCAGGCGGCGCGTCGAGGAACAGGCCGGCGAAGACCGGCACCGCCGCACTCAACACGCCAGACACCGGCGCGGCCAGGCCCATGCGCCCAACCGCGAGCGCGCGATAGAGTGCGAGCAGGCCGACGGCGCCCGCGAAACCGGCAACGCCACACCAGGCTAGATTCGCCAGCGGCGGACGCACCTCGTCACTCACGATTGCCAGTACAGCGAAGCCGATTGCGCCCACCAGGTGAGCGCCGATTACCACGGGAAACGAGCCGGCGCGCTTGGTCGCGACGCCGCCGCAGAAGTCGCCCGCTCCCCACGACGCAGCTGACGCCACGCCGAATGCCGCCGCCGTCAATTCAGTCAGTGCCACGGATGACTTGACTATAGCCCTGAATCGGCGGCGCCGAAGCATGGTGGTTGTGCATGAAGATCGTTCGAAGACGGTGACTGCGCGGCGGGGAACGGTTGAATTCACGATCTCGAATTTCAACGGTCACGACGATTTCGATCGCGCCTAATCGACGACCATCCGTCGTATTCGCGCCCGATGATCGGTCGCGATGAGATATCGCAAAGTGCCGCGCGGCGGTGGCGGCACAACAATCGTGGTCTCGCGTTGGTCCAATAAAACCGCGCGGCCGAGGGGGTCCGCGAGTGTCGGGCGCTCAGCATCATTGGCTGCTCACCAGGCCTCGAACGGCAGCGACATGTCGGTCCTGCGTGACGGACTTGTAACATGGTGTAAGCTCATCCGTGATAATGGCGTCGGCCTTGTCCCTGCGCGACGCGCGACGGCATGCGCGCGCGCACTTCACCAGTCCTGCCGAACGGCGCGGACTACTGATCGCCTTCGAGGGGCCCGATGGCTCCGGCAAGACGACGCAACGCAAGCTCTTCAAGAAGTGGCTGCAGTCCGAGGGCTACGACGTGGTGACGACGAAGTGGAATTCGTCGGAACTGATCAAGCCGATCATCAAGCCGCGCAAAAATGCGCGGGCGCTCAGTCCCGAAGAATTCTCGCTGCTCCACGCCGCCGACTTCCGCCATCGCGTCGAGCAGCAGGTTATGCCGGCGCTTTGGCAGGGAAAGCTGGTGATCGCCGACCGGTTTCTGTTCACCGGGCTCGCCCGCGACGTCGCGCGTGGTCTCGACCTCGACTGGGTGCTGAAGCTGTACACGCCGCTGTTGTGGCCTGATCTGGTCTTCTACTTCTCGGTGTCGCCCGACACCTCGGGCCGGCGCGTCACCGCCACGCGCACACCGAACTACTACGAATCCGGGCGGGACGTGACCAACCTGGATGATCCGGTCGAGAGCTACCATCGCTTCATCACACGCGTGATCAAGGAGTACGAATCGCTGGCGGTGATCTTCAACATGATCACGGTGGACGCCGAGCAGTCGATGAGCGACCAGCACTATAGAATCCGCGAACTCTTCAAGGAAGGCATCACCCGGCCGTGGTCCGACTGGAACGAAGAGGCGGTCGCGGAATGGTTGATGGTGGCGGGCGGCGAATGACGGAACGCAGCGCGAGCCTCTCACCAAAATCGGCGACCGCCGCCGGCACGTTGATCGCCATCGAGGGGCTCGGCGATCAGGCCCTGGTCAAAGCGGCCAAAGCTGAACTCGACGACGTTCCGCGGGCGATGCGCGGCGGCTGCAGCGTCTGGGATGCGTCGGGTATTTTCGGCGATTTAGTGATCGCCGCTGACGATGCCGGACACGCCTCGGCGCGGACGCTGCTGCTCCTCTATGCGGCGGACCTCGCGTTTCGGCTGCGCTGGGAAATTCGGCCGGCGCTGAACAAACATCGCGTGGTCGCGGCCGCGCCGTACGTGGGAACGGCGATGGCGTTCGGCCGGGCCGCCGGCATCGACGTGGAGTGGCTGAAAAACCTGTTCCTGTTCGCGCCGCGTCCGAATCGGATCAAGACGGTACCGGCGGCGCGAGGCGCGCGCGATCGGTCGGGGTTTGTCGAATTCGTGTGCGAACGGCTGGCCGCTCATCCCGACGGCCCGAAGCGTCGTGAACTGCGCGATCACATCTGGGCTGAGTTGAAAAGATAAACTGAGAACTGAGAACTGGGAACTGAGAACTGAGAACTGAGAACTGAGAACCCATCCTCAGGCCCGAAGCACGGCTGCCGGCCGCGCCCGACGATATTCCGGTGGGCCACGGACACAGATCGATCGCGCCCTCCCAGACGCCCTGTCCACTTTGAGACAGGGCTGCGGTGCAGGATGCAGCTATCCTCCCAGGCGATGGCGTCAGCAAGCCCCTGACCCTATCGCGTGCTGATCGTCGACCATAAAAGGGGCGATGAAGCGGTTTTCGGGCCAAGTGGTACGCCACTTTGAAGAAATCGTGACCGCCACGTTGCAGCTCTGAGCGGCTGAGCGATCTACGTCAAACGTCGCCGGAATGTGTGCCGCGCAATCTGGCTCTGGAACTGGGAGCGCTTGTGTCACCTTTAACTTCAGGCGCGATCAGAGTCGGACTCGTTCTGGCGACGATCGCATCTGTGGCAGCGCAAGAGGCTACGAGCGCCAAGTCACCGCCAACTTTGACGCGTTCTGCGCGCCGGCCTCGACCACGTCCGCCGGATGGTCACCCCGATCTTCAAGGCGTGTGGGTCAACAATACGGTGACACCATTCGAGCGACCGCGGGAACTCGCCGGCAGGGAATTCCTCACGGACGCAACTGGCTGTACTGAAACAACGCGCAGCGCGCCTGTTCAATGGCGACGGTGAGCATGCGCCCGGCGATGCGCTGTTTCTGGCGCTCCTGAGGAACCCGGAAGAATACAAGGCATCCAAGACCAATGGCAGCGACTACAACCACTTCTGGCTCGATGATGGGTTGGAGTTCGAAACCCGTACGTCGCAAGTCATCGATCCACCAGACGGTCACCTACCGCCGCTCACATCAGAGGGCCAGCGAAAGCAGGCGGCCGTCTTAGAATGGAGCCAGCTTCATCCCGCCGATGGTCCCGAAGATCGGTCGACCCAAGAACGATGCCTTAGCTTCGGCACCGCTCGTGTCGGTGGTGTCCACGCGCGCAACAATAGCTTTTACCAGATCGTTCAGACGCCCGGCGATGTGCTTATTCACAGTGAGATGATTCATGAAGCCAGGCTCATTCACCTCGATGGGCGTCCGCACCCGTCCGCTGCGATCCGCTCATTGCAAGGCGACTCACATGGTCAATGGGTTGGACAAACCCTGGTGATCGACACAACAAATTTTTCAACCCTGGCGAGCACGTGCATCTGATTGAGCGCCTGGCGCCAACCGACGACGGCAACACGATCCGATATGAAGTGACCGTCGAGGATCCGACGACCTGGACGAGGGCCTTGGACAGCGGTGACAACCTGGAAGCGGTCATCGGAGCGAATGTTTGAATACGCCTGCCACGAGGCGAACTACTCTCTGACCGACATTCTCAGAGGCGCGCGCGCCGACGAGGTCGCCGCAGCTGAAGCGGCGAAGAAGGCGCCCAAATAAGCGTCCGGTAGACCAAGACACTTCTAGGTCTGACGACCTCTCTTCCGCTCACTCTACCCTTCGCAACCACTCAGGAGTAATCGTTCGAGTCATCGCCTGGGGCAGCTCTGCCCCGATAGCCAGCGCGCTATGCTGAACCAGGGAGGGATGCACATGAACGCTACGGACTTGCTTCAGAAGATCGGGGAGACGTTGGGATCCACAGCGACGGTGAAATCGGTTTTCGGCGAGCCGATTCACGCCAACGGTAAGACCGTGGTCCCGGTGGCCAAGATAGTGTATGGATTCGGCGGGGGATCCGGAACAGGCAAGGCTGGCCCACTCGCAGAGCACCAGGGAGAAGGTGGTGGCGGGGGCGGGGGCGTTCGTGCCTTTCCCGCAGGCGCGCTGGAAATCACCGACAACGGCACGCGGTTCGTGCCGTTCATCGATCTGACGTGGCTTGCGGCCGCGTTCACGGCCGGAGTGGTGCTGAGCGGACTCATGCTCACGCGACGCCATCGGTAATGTTCGAGGACGGATGATTGATGGCGCGCGGGCTGTCACAAGGCTGGCCGACAGAATCCGCAATGAGGGAATCGGCAAACTCTTGGCGCTTATGAGGAGGAATCCTTCGTCGTCACGTGCGTCGCTCGCGCGCGGATAGCGGCGGTTTGTTAGACGCTCTTTAGGAACTTACAACTTGGAGCCGTTCTCAGTTCTCAGTTCTCAGTTCTCAGTTCTCAGTTCTCAGTTTCAAGGCCTCGACTTCCGATACTCGGCAACGGCGTTGATGACGTAGTCCGGGCGCGTGCGCGCGAAGGTCTTCAGCTTCGCCACTTCCTCTTCGAACTGATCGTTGCTGAACGGCTTTTCGGCATCGGTGTAGACCAGGTCCTTGATCTGGGCGTACTCGCGGTCGATCTCGCGCTCCATCCAGCCGCGCTTATCAGCTGGATTCGCGGGATCGGGCTGCGAGAGCGAGTTCGCGACCTCGATCAACAGATCGAGATACTTCGTCTGCAAATCGGGCGACGTCATCGCCCGTCCGCTCAATCGGTTGCGCCGGTCGGGAACACCGTCCAGGAAGTTGTGCCAGATGGTCTGCTCGGGTCCGTTCTTGAATGCTTCGCTCTTGTCCCATGGGATCCACAGGAACTTGTTGGAATTGTGCTTCCGGTAGAAATAGAAGTTGTTCATGCCGTAATCGCCGTTGAATCCGTCCTGATCCGAGAGCACGTTTTCGATAGCGATGTGACGCAGAAAGTTATCCCAGTCGATATAGGGATCGAGGTTGCCGCGCCACACCGCGTCGCTGTCGTTGTTCACGATTCGCACGAACTCGACGATCTTCTCCGGTTGCGGATCGTCCTCGTGCGTCTCGGGCTTGAACGGATGCGGCACGTACTGGATCGGATCGGACCCTTTATCGGTGAAGTACCACGGCTTGTCGTCCGGGTTGTAGTCGTACTTGAACAGGTGCCCTTCCCCGTCGTCGATGTCCTTCGAGAGGAAAGTCTTGTCCACCGATTCGACGATGCTATACAGCCCGGAGTAGACGTTCTTGATGTAGAGCTTGGCGAACGCTTCGCGCGAAGTCTTCACGCCCAGCCGCGCGAACAGCAGCATGCTGATCCGCTCGTGCATGTTCGACGCATCCTGGGTCTGGTTGCGCAGGATGAACGACTTCAATCCGAGGAAGCTCTGTTTGTCCACGTAGCGGTCAAAATCGACACGCAGGCCGGGTTTGACCGGATTCCTGCTACCAGTGCCGCGCGACCGGATACCGATGTTGCGGACGGTTGTGCCATTCCACGTGAACACGCATGGGTAATAGGAGTTGTCGAGATAGTTGGCCTTGAGCGTGGCCCAGTCTTTAGCGTTGATGTCGAGATAAACGGACTGGACAACGCTGTCGTCGAAGAAGGCGGCAGCGGAATCGGCCGTGGTCTGCGCGCGGGGAACGGTGGCCGTCAGCAGGGCCAGCAGAGTGCCGACGAGGAGGACGCCGACGGTTCGTGGCCTGTTCATCATCAGAGCACCAGTTGTAACCGAAACACCCGGCTCCAGAACGCAGCCCCGTTCGCTACGGGATTACGATCGGCGTTGCCGACTTGTTCCCGAATCACGTTGAACTGCAGTTTGGTAAACCGGTTCAAGGTCCAGTTTATCCCCACCGTGACCACCTTGTTGTCCGACGGCAAGATCGTGTAGGCACGGGGGTTGGCGAACGGTTCGTCGCTCTTGTCAACGCTGTCGAACCAGATCCGTTCGACGCGCCCCGCCACCTCGATAGCACCGAAGCCGCCGCGCAGGAAGTCGTCGCCAGCCTTCACCGGCCTCGTCTTTTCTTCGCCTGTCAGAATCCAGGTTCCCGCGACATACCAGGATCGATATCGGGCGTCGGGCAGGTCTTCATCACTGAAGCTCTGGTTCTCCCGTTGATCGAGGACGTGGGTGTACTCGGCGCGTAGTGACGCGGGGCCGAGCGTCCAGTCGAGATCGGTCTCGTAGCGGAAGCGCTTGCCCTTGACGTAAACCGATTCGTAGAAGGTGTCCTGCGTCACCACCGTCCGGCCGCGAATGCCGTTCGGCCGGAACGAGTCGTCCGATACCTGGCTGGCGGTGAAGGCGCCGCCGACTTCAAACGCCCCGAAGTGATCGCTGTTGACGCGGCGGAGCGGCAGCCCGGTGACGCGGGCGGCAAACGTTTCGTCGCCGCCCTGGATTTTCTTCGACCGGGCGTTGTCGCCGTCATGCTGAAATCCGCCGACCCAGTAGTTCAAGCCGCGTTTGAAAAAGCGGCCGTGAACCATCGCCCCGACGTCGCGCGACGGCGCGAGATAAGTGGCACCGAGCGAGCGGTAGATGAAATCGTTGTGCGACACGCCGGTCAGCGTGTCGAGGCCGAACGGGATCTTGAACTTGCCGACCTGGACTTGCGCGTTGTTGACGTAATCGAGGTTGACGTTGACGTCCTTCCACTGCGGCGCAGCGCTCAGGCCGAGCAGCAGGTCCTTCTCGCTCAACTCTTTTTCCTGGAGTTCCCGCTCCACTTCAAAGTCGATGTGCTTGAACAGCGTGCCGGCCACGCCGACGCGGCTGCGGTGTAATTCCCATGGGTCGAGCTCCGCGAGGACCTCAGCGTTGTCGTATGACGAACGATAGTCTTCCTGGAACTTCGCCTGAAAATCGATGCGCAGCACTTTTCCGAATCGCAGGGACGGATGTTGTTTCCAGACGAAGTGCGGCTTTGGCTGGGCGTTGACCGGGACCACCTGCGTCTCGGCGTCGTCAGCGAGCGGTTCATCGGGCGATGGAACCGCAGCCTTAGCCTTCTTGTTTTTCTTTGGCTTGTTCGGATCCTTGGCTTTCTTGCCGCCGGCCTGCTTGCCCGCTTTCTTGCCGTCCTTCGGCTGCTTGGCCTTGTCGGCTTTCGGCGGATCCGCCGGTACCTGCAGATCGGCCACCGCGCCGGCCGCGAGCAACCACGCCGCCAGGGCGAGCGCGATCATAAAATCGCTCGTGCCTCGCTGACGCCGATACGCCCGGCGGTCGGCTCGACGTCGAGCGACGCAAACAGCCGCACGACTTCAGCAACCGCGTCGCGGTCTTCAACCATGATCGCGACCTCGCGACGGAACCCGAGGCTGATCGCGGCGAGTGCGAGACTGCCGATCACCGCGAGCCGATCGTCGATCAGGATGATCTTGCCGTGCGATTTCAACGCGCCGAGCTGTTTCGAGGTGTAGGCGTGCACGGTAACGCCTGCGTCGCGCCGCGCATTCAACAGCGTCACCAGATCCGGATCGGAGAGCTTGGCGTCGATCAGCCGAATGCTCGATTTCGCCTGCTGGAACAGTTCGGTGAACTGCAAGCGGGCGCGTTCCGGTCCGATCAACAGGCGCCGTGGAATGCTGTCGGGCAAGGGCGCACGCGCGCGATCGGCGGCAATCAACGTCCGCAGTCCGTGAATGACCGCGGGATCGTGGGTGACCACGACCGCATCGCAGGTTTTCGCGAAACATTTCTTGGTGAAATTGAGCGACGTGACCAGTGCCGGACCGTCGTCGGCAACGAGATATTTGGCGTGATACTTGACGACCGGTTCCGTGTACGGATGAACCGAGACGCCGGCCGCTTCGAGCGCATCCCAGAGCTTGCGCAGCTTCTTTTTGCCGCCCTTGGCGCGCGACGTCATCAGCGCTTCAACTTTGACGCCACGCTTGGTGGCGCGGGCGAGCTCGTCGAAAATGCCGGTGTCGTTACAGCGGAACAACGACAGCACGATGGTCTCGCGGGCGTTCCGAATGGTGTCGACGATTACGCTTTTGCGATCGTCGACGGCGGTGACTACGCGGTCCGGGGGCCTCATCGCGTCTCCTTGCTTGGATGGTCCCACGACACGGGCAGTTTGAAGGTACTGACCGACGGGATCACGGTCGAACCATTGCCACGGTGTGAAAATTCGCCAACTGTTTGGGTTTGAACGGGCACTATACATCAAAGTGGAACAGGGAGATACTCTGAGTATCAATAGACACACTGCGATCTTGCTCGCGGCATGGGCAGTCGTCGCTGCAGCGAGCCAGGCCGGTGCGCAGCCCCCTGCGTCTGCCGGCCAGGGTACCGCTACCGGTGCGATCGCCGGCATCGTCACCGGTGACGGCGGTAACCGCATGCATGGGGTGCAGGTCGTCGCGCAGAGCGCCGCGAACGGACGCCGCGAGGTCGCCACCACCGACAGCGAGGGCCACTACACGATCACCGGACTCGGCGCCAACATCGAGTACCAGGTCAGCGTAACCGTCGCCGGATTCGCGACCGCAGCCACCGCGCAGGTCACCGTCGTCGCGAATGCGACGGTGCCGCTGAATTTCGTCGTCCGGCTGACGGTGACTGAATCGGTGGGGGTCACCGCGCAGACGCCGCTGATCGAGCGTGGCACGTCAGGGGTGCAGCAGACGGTCACCGAGCAGCTCGCGCATTCGCTGCCGCTGTCGGGACGCAATTTCATTCCGCTGGCGATGCTTGCCGCCGGCTTCACCGGAAATCCCAACTATCCGACGCCACAGGGCCAGCAGTATTGGACGAACAACGTCGTGGTCGATGGCGCCAGTCATTTTTCAAAGTGGCGCGCCGCGCCGCGGACGTTCTATTCCGGATACGGTCTCGAGACGATCCGTGAAGTGCGCGTGCTGACCAATCGGTTTTCGGCGGAGTACGGCGAAGCGCTGGCGACCGTGACGACCGCGGTGACACGGTCCGGCAGCGATCAACTGCACGGCACCGGTTTGTTCTTCTTTCAGAACGACGCCCTCGACGCCACGCCAGTGTTCGCCACCACCACGCCGCCGGCGAGCAGCGAACGCTTCGGGCTGACGCTCGGCGGTCCGATTGTGCGCGAGCGCACACATTTTTTCGAGAGCTACGAAGGCCGTCGCTCGCGCAACCACAACATCGTCGTGTCGCCGGGAACCGCGGCTGATGGCGCGTTCGTTGCGGACAACGAAGACGAGCATCTGATGTTCTTCCGCGTCGATCATCGTCGCACCCCGGGCGATTTGTGGACTGCCCGCTACAACGGCCAGTGGTTCCGCTGGCACAACGAGCCCGGCGGCTTGTCGCAACCCGGCACCGGCATCCAGTACGACAACGACGTTCACACCGCGCTGGTCTCCGATCGGCGAGTGCTGGCCGAGCATCTTCAGAACGAAGCCCGCGTGCAGTTCGCGCGCTACCGTGATGTCCGAACCGATCTGAATCCGTCCGTGTTCGTCTCGTACGCCGGCGTGGCGCAAGCGGGAGGAACACTCGGTCCCTACGGTTACGGCGCCGATCCGGAAGACACGTGGGAAGCTGCCGATACGGTCGGCATGACGTCGGTGCGTCACACCATGCGCGCCGGTGCCGGCGTCAAGTACGTACGCGCGCACAACATCTTCTTGAATTACGGACGCGGCGCGTACTTTTTCGCCGGTCCGCCGAGCACCACGCCATCGCCGTACTTGTTTATTCAGGGCATCGCATCGACCGAGGACAGCGCCCAGGCCGACCCGCGCGGGCTGTCGCTGTCCGCGTTCCTGCAGGAAGACTGGCACGTCAAACGCGCGCTGACGATGAACCTCGGACTTCGCTACGACCTCGAACGCGTGTCGAACGTTCGTCATTACGACGTGCCGGCGGACAAGAACAACATCCAGCCGCGGATTGGCGTCGCGTGGGAACCATGGCCGACTGGTAAGTGGCTGGTTCGCGGCGGCGTTGGCCTGTATTCCCAGCAGCATCTGCTGCTCTACATCAATCGCGTGCAGTTGGAGGGACCCGACGGCACGGCAACGATCGCGCTGACACCCGACTCGCCGCTTTTTCCGCAGTTCCCGAACGTGCTGCCGTCATTTCCGTCGAGCGCGTTGATTCCGCCGCGCGACGTTCACCAGGCAGCGCCGGATTTCCACAATCCCTACTCCGTTCAAGCAACCGCCGGAATCGAACGTCTGTTCGGCCGGGTCACCTTGTCGGCCGATTACGTTTTTCTCAACGGGCACGACCTGATGAGTCTGGTCGACGTGAATGCGCCCGAGTCGATCGTCAAGCCGAACACGCGAACGGTGCCGGAGGCTGACGCGACGCGACCGCTGACCCCGGTATTTGGCGGCTATCGCGAGATATTGACGCTTGGCAACGCGGGTCGCAGCTGGTACCGGGCACTGCAGGTGAAAGCGGAACGAACGACCGGCCGGGTCCAGGCGATGGTGTCGTACACTCTGGCGCACGCCGACGACATGGCCAACTACCAGCTGCCGGAAGACAGCCGCAACCTCGACGCCGAAAAAGCGGCCGCGAACACCGACATTCGTCACAACCTCAGCGCTGGAATCACCTGGAAGCTGCCCGGCTCGAGCGCGTGGGCGCGGGACTGGACCCTATCCGGCGTCGGCATCTTCCGCGGCCATCGACCCTACACGATCGTCTGGGGTGACGATCGCAACGGCACGACACAGAATGACGCCCGGCCCGACGGTCGCAATACTGCCGACACCGGTCCGTATCGAAACGTGGACCTTGCGATCGCACGACGCTTTAACGTAGGGTCCACTAGCATCGAAGCGCGCGGCGAAGCGTTCAACGTGTTTGACGCAGTTAACTACGATCAGTACGTGGGCAGCCTGCTGTCATTTTCCTACGGCCAGCCGGTATCGGCCTTCCCGTCCCGCCGCCTGCAGTTGGCGGCGCTGGTGAGGTTCTGATGGCGCGTGCCCGTG
>Ga0207659_10000398_pt1 | contig 26234 bp, 23 predicted proteins | sample KBSM43metaG_FD_184330 | JGI IMG/M metagenome (GOLD analysis project Ga0207659, IMG submission 184330) | Miscanthus rhizosphere microbial communities from Kellogg Biological Station, Michigan, USA - KBS M4-3 metaG (SPAdes) (version 2) | ecosystem: Host-associated > Plants > Roots > Rhizosphere >...
CCAGGGATAGATCGCCAGCGGCACCGGCGTGCCGAGCGCCTGCGCGCGCCCGGCCAGCGCCTCCAGCGCGCGGCTCCACTGCGTCGGCGTGGGCGCGATGCGTTCCCAGTCGTGCGCCGCGCGTCCCAGGCGCATGAGCGGCCCCGTCACGAACGACTCGCAACCCAGCGATGCGGCGAGCGCGTAGGTATCCGCGATGGTGTCGATGTTGAGCCGCGTCGGGACGAAGACGAGCTGCGCGTGCAGGCCATGGACCGCGAGGCGCTCGATGGCGCCCACCGCCGCCTTGAAATTGCCGCCGGGGCGCACGCGCTGGTGCGTGGCGGCGTCCGGGCCGTCCACGGAGATCTGGATGCATTGCGCGCGCAGGCCGGCCAGTTGTGCCGCGCGCGGCGCGTCGATGAAACTGCCGTCGGTCTCGAGCTTGAGCGAGACGCCGCCCGCGGTGAGGATCTCGAAGAGATCCCACGCGTGCGATACGCCTAGGGGCTCGCCGCCGCCGAAGGCGACATAGGGAATGTCGGCGGCCGCAATGTCGCGTGCGAGGCGCTTCGCCTCCTCGGCGGTGAGCTCGTCGCGCCAGGCCGCGTCGGGCCCGGACTCCTCGCAGCAGGCGATGCATCGCGCGCGGCAGCGGTTGGTGAGCTGCCACGCGACGAAGAGCGGCGCCCGGTAATCTTCGACCGAGCGCGCGGGCACGCGCTATCTCAGGTGAAGCGGATGTACGGCTGCGCCATCACTTCCTCGGAGACGTCTTCCATCTTCGGCGTCTCCCAGGGCTGCTTGCGGTCGCCCGGCATCTGCTTGCGCGTCACGGGCTCCTGCGGCGTCTTCGGCTTGCGGACCTTCTCGCTCATCGTGGTCTCCTTCGCTACGCGTTCACCGGCATCATGCGCCAGGCATTGGCCTCGCCGTGGCGGGATTCGTCTGCAATCGCTTCGCGCACGGCCAAGGCCATTGTACTGCCGGCCCATGCGCTTCGATACAGTTGCCAGGCCTCACCAAGGGGCACTTGACGCAGGTCGGCGCAGATGTGCGGGAGCGCGGCGGCGACCTTCACCCAGCCGTTGGGAAGGACGAGCAGCGTGGCCGGGGGCTGGGTGGCGCTGCGCTCCAGGCCTTGCTCCATGCTGAACGGCTCATGGCAGAGCTCGATTCCGCCGCGCACTGCCTGCCGCGCCAGCATGGCGCGGAAATTTGCGTACTGGCCTTCATCCGGCGCCACGCGCGGCCAATGCCTTGCCGCGGTGCCGATGCGCATGAGGCGCCCCGTATTGAAGCGAAAGGCTCCGAAAGCGCGCGCGCGCTCGATCACCGCCTCGGCTTCGTGCAGGTTGATGCGGGTGGGCGCGAACGTGATCTCCAGTGGAAGCCTCGCGGCGACGACCGCGCGGCAGGCCGCGTGCGCGCGCTCGAGCGAGCCGCCCGGGCGCTGCCGCCCATAGGTCTCCTGCGTGTCGCCGTCCAGGCTCACCTGGACCGATCGCACCGGCAACGCGGCGAGCCGCCGCGCGGTGGCTGCGTCGAAGCGCTGGCCGTTGGTCTCGATCTTCAGGTCGATGCCCGCGCCGCCGAGTCTCTCGGCCACCTCGAGGAAATGCGCGCAGACCATCGGCTCGCCGCCGCACAGCATCACGTACGGAACGCGGGCCTCGATGATCTCATCGGCGAGCTTCAACGCTTCCTCGCGCGTGAGCTCGTCGGCGAGCGCCTTGCCCGGGGCGGATTCGGTGCAGCAATGCAGGCACGCGAGGTCGCAGTCGCGCGTGAGCTGCCACGTGATGAGCAGCGGCGCCTGCAGGCGCTCGATCCGGGCGCTCATCGCAGCCAGTGCTGGGCGAAGATCGAGAGCGTGAAGGCGCCGGTCGCCACGAGATAAGCGAGCACCATCGCGCGCATCGCCGGCAGGAAGTGGCGCGGCGCCTCGTAGTGGCGCATCGCGCAGCGCGCGCTCGCGACGACGAGCGGCACCGAGAGCAAGGCCGACAGCGCGGTGAGCGGAAACGCTCCCGCGAGGGCGCCGGTGATCGTCACGGCGAGTCCCGCGAGTGCCAGCCCGAGGTAGAGGCCCACCGCGTTCCGGCGGCCCACGCGCACCACGAGGTTTCGCTTGCCCACCAGCCGGTCCTGGTGGAAATCCGGAATCGCATTCACGACGGCCAGCGCCATGATGAACGTCGCGGGCACGAGCGAGGCCGCGGCGACACTCCACGAAAGCTCGCGCGTGTGCAGGTAGTAGCTGCCCAGCACCATCCACGGCCCGTACGAGAGCGCGATCATGAGCTCGCCCAGGCCGCGATAGGACCACCGGATCGGCGGCGCTTCGTAGAAGATGGCGGCGAGGCCGCCCACGATCGCGAACGCGAGCACCGGCCAGCCCACGCGAACCGCGAGGTAGATGCCCACCGCGAGCGCCGCGGCGAACGCGACGCTGCCGATCCAGAACACCGCCTGCGCGATGGGCGGCAGGTCGTCGGGATTGAAGACGCGGTCCGTGCCCATGCGCGCGTCGAAGTACTCGTTGAACGCCTCGACGCCGATCACCGAGAGCACCACGCCGCCGAAGCCGCTCCAGAAGAGCGCCGCGTCGAACGTGCCGGCCATCGCGAAGGCCCACGCCGCGCCGAGCAGGTACGGCAGGAGCCCCGCATAGAGGAAGAACCGGTAGCGCACCAGGCTGAAGACGCGCATGAGGCGACGCCCGGGCGTGACCATCGCGTCCATCTGCCTGGCACCCACGCTCACACGCGCACCCACTTGTGCAGTCCGCGAGTCGCGCCCGGGTCGGCGGCCAGCTCGTCGATGAAGGTCGCGACGCGCGGGTCGTGCCACGCGCGCCGGAAATTCGCCCATACGTCGGCGAGGGATTCGCGGCGCAGGTCTCCGCAGACGAACGGGAGCGCGTTGATGAGCTTCACCAGCCCGTTGGGCAGGATGATGAGGAGCGCCGCCGGATGGTGCAGCCGGTAGCGAAGCTCCTCGAGCAGTCCCGCCTCGTGGTAGCTCACGCGCATGCGGCCGCGATATTCGTCGCGCTTGGCCGCGAGCGTCTCGAAGTACTTCACGTAGTCGGCGTCTTCCACTTCAAGGTGGCGCCATGCCTTCACCGCGTTGCCCGTGAACATGGTGCGGCCCGAATAGAAGCTCGCAGCGCCCAGCTCGTAGGCGAGGTCCACGATGCGCCCGGCCTCGTGGATGTTGAAACGCGCGGGCGAGAAGTTGATTTCCACCGGAACGTCCGCCGCCACGAGATTGCGGATTCCCTGGAGCGTGCGGTCGAATTCGCCGCGCACGCGCATGCGCCCGAACGTGGCGCTGGTCGCCCCGTCGAGGCTCACCTGGACCGCTTTCACCTCCAGCGCCTTCAGCCGCGCGCAGTTCTCCGGCGTGAGGTAGTGGCCGTTGGTTTCCACCTTGAGCTGGCTGCCGCGCGAGGTGACGCGCTCCGCCATCTCGAAGAAGTGCGGGTGCAGCATCGGCTCGCCGCCCGAGAACGAGAGGTAGGGCACCTCGTTCGCCATGAGCTCGTCGACCACGCGAAGCGCGCCTTCACGGTCGAGCTCGTCGGAAAACGCCTTTCCGGGCCCGCTCTCCTCGATGCAATGCAGGCACGCGAGATTGCACTCGTTCGTGATCTGCCACGCGACGTAGAGCGGCGCGGCCAACGCCTCCGATGCGGCGGAGTCGTTCAATCCTCGACCAGGCCCTTTTCGGCGAGCTCCGCGAGGAACGCCTTCACTTCGCGCTCGATGGTGGTGCCGTCGGCTTCGAAGCGCTGCGCCAGCGCCGGGGCGATCTCACCGGGAGCGCGGCCTTCGGCCACCTGCTTCACCACCGCGGCGGCGGTGGGCGTGAGGGTGTAGACCTTCTCGGAGCGCGTCTCGAAGAGCACACCGCCGAATTTCTCCTCGCGGAACTTCACGTTCTTTGCCAGTCGCATGGGAAGGGCCTCCGATCGAAAAAACAGTCTAGGCAAAGGGCCGGCGCCAGACAACCGGCCCTTTGGTGTCACCATGTGTACCTTACCGTATAGCGCACCACGCCCTCGGCCTTGGGCGCAAGGCGCACCGGAAAGACGATGGTCCGGGAATCGTCCTTCGTGTATTCGTGCGTGCGGCGCAGCACCGTCCAGTTGCTCCAGCGATACAGGTTCTCCTTCACGAGCACGGTGACCGATTCGTCGGGCTTCTGGTTGCGCACCTTCACCTCGATGTCCTCCTCGATCCATTTCGCGTTGGTGTCGATGCGGAAGTCCACCTGGCGGCGCTCGCCGACGATGTCGAAGGCGCTGCCCAGCTTCACCTGCACCGTTTCGTCGCGCGCGGTGTGGTCGATCAGGTCCTCGCCGATGAACTCCAGCGCGCCATCGGCTTCGTCCAGCTTGGAGACGCGGATCTTGCCGGCGGGCAGCGGCACGCCCAGGCCGTTGGCCTTCGCATTCTTCACGCGCAGGTAGATGTCCACCTTCTTGTTGGACTGCACGCCGAAGCTGCGGTCGGTCATGGGGTAGCCGTAGTAGTACGAATGCATCCCCCCCTGCCCCTGGTAGACCAGCGACTTGGTGCAACCGACGCCGGGCGCCGTCGGGAAGAGCTCGATCTGCTTGGTCGAGTTGTTGGTGATCGTGGCCGGCCGACCGAGGGTGTAGAGGTGGTACTCGAAGAACGCTTTCTCGACGAAAGCCTGGTCCTTCATCTCCATGCGCTTCATGCTCGCCTCCATGGCTACCGCCGCGGGGTATTGGCGCGCCTGCGCCCGCTGCACATCGCCCGCGATAAGCTTCAGCTTCGCGTCGGCAAACGTGGCGCCGGACTGGTTCACGATCGTGACCCACGCGGCCACGTCGACCTTGCAGGTGCCGTTGCCGCCTTCGGAATAGGTGAGGTTGTAGTCGGTCCACCAGGTCATGCCCTTCGTCTGGTACGTGAAGCGCGTCTTGTGCGCGCCGGCCTGGGAGGAATCCACTTCCCATACGAGGGTGGGCTTGCTGATGAGCCCGCCTGGAAGGCCGGGAAGCTTGACCGATGAATGCCCCGGCAGGATGCGCACGCTTGCGTCCGCGAGCTTCAACGTGAGGCCACCCTGCATGCCGACGAGCGTGCCGGTGACGGTCTCCACGTTGTTGCCGCGCACCATCTCCACCGCGATCTCGCGGTCGAGATAGCGCGAAAGCAGCTTCGTGCTGTTGGTGAGGTCGAACTCGAAGTTCTGCTCCACCACGCGCGTGCCGCGAGGGTCGGTGAGGGAGGCGAAGGAAACGGTGGTGGGATCGATGAAGGCGGGCACGTCGTTCACCCGCAGCACGTTGCGGCCCGATTTAAGCGTGAAGTCGCGCTCCTCGCGCACCAGGGCATACCCCGGGATGAGCAAGCCGTCGCCGCCGTTCTTCAGCACCTGCGGATCGATGGCACCGGGCGGGGCGCTGGAATAGATGGTGACGGCGGAGCCGGCGAGGGCGGCCGCGGGCAGGGCGGCGGCGAGGGCGAGCACGAGCGGGCGAAGCGTCTTCATGGGGCCTCCGTGAGTGGGTACGGAGGGTTGAACGAAGCGCGGGGGCCGACGGGTTAAAATCTTTCGATGAAATTCCAGGGCACCGACACCTACGTCGCCGACGACGACCTCAAGCTCGCCGTGAATGCCGCGGTCACGCTGGAGCGCCCGCTCCTCATCAAGGGGGAGCCGGGAACCGGCAAGACGATGCTGGCGGAGGAGGTGGCCCGGGCGCTGGGCATGCCGCTCTTCCAGTGGCACATCAAGTCCACGACGAAGGCGCAACAGGGCCTTTACGAGTACGACGCCGTATCTCGGCTGCGCGATTCCCAGCTGGGCGACGGACGCGTCGGGGACATCTCGAACTACATCGTGAAGGGCGTGCTGTGGCAGGCGTTCGAATCGCCCACGCGCTCCGTGGTGCTGGTCGACGAGATCGACAAGGCCGACATCGAATTCCCCAACGACCTCCTACGTGAGCTGGACCGCATGGAGTTCTACGTCTACGAGACTCGCCAGACGATTCGCGCCACGCACCGCCCGCTCATCGTCATCACGTCGAACAACGAGAAAGAGCTGCCGGACGCGTTCCTGCGCCGCTGCTTCTTCCACTACATCCGCTTCCCGGACAAGGAGACGATGCAGGCGATCGTGGACGTCCACTACCCGGGCATCAAGAAGCGCCTGCTGCAGGCCGCGCTGGAGGTCTTCTTCGACATCCGCGAGATGCCGGGCCTGAAGAAGAAGCCCTCCACCTCCGAGCTCCTCGACTGGCTGAAGCTGCTGCTGGCCGAGGACATCCCGCCCGAATCCTTGCGCAGCGAAGGCCACCAGGCGTCCATCCCGCCGCTCTACGGGGCGCTGCTCAAGAACGAGCAGGACGTGCACCTCTTCGAGCAGCTCGTCTTCCTGCAGCGCCGAGGAAGATGAAAATCGTGCCAGGTTGATTTTTCGCAGCGCGAAAAATCAACCTGGCACCATTTTAGAAGATGCTCTTCGATTTCTTCTTCACGGTCCGAAAAGCCGGCGTCCCGGTCAGCGTGAAGGAGTTCCTGACACTCCTGGAAGCGCTCGACAAGGGCGTGATCTACGGCAGCGTCGACGACTTCTACACGCTCTCGCGCCTCACGCTGGTGAAGGACGAGGCGTACTTCGACCGCTTCGACCTCGCCTTCGCCGAATACTTCAAGGGCGTGGAGTCCATTCCGGACGCTGTTCTCACCGAGATCCCGGCCGCGTGGCTGAAGAAGCTCGCCGAGAAATGGCTCACCGACGAGGAGAAGAAGAAGATCGAGGCCCTGGGCGGCTGGGACAAGCTCATGGAAACGCTGCGCGAGCGCCTGGCCGAGCAGAAGGCGCGCCACCAGGGCGGCAGCAAGTGGATCGGTACGGCCGGAACGTCACCGTACGGCGCGTATGGCTACAACCCCGAGGGCATCCGCATCGGCCAGGAAGGCGGCCGCAATCGCCGCGCGGTGAAGGTGTGGGACAAGCGCGAGTTCCAGGACTACGACACGGACCGCGAGCTGGGCGTGCGCAACGTGAAGCTGGCGCTGCGGCGTCTGCGCCGCTTCGCGCGCCAGGGCGCGCCGGAGATCCTCGATCTCGACGGCACGATCAAGTCCACCGCGAAGAACGCGGGATGGCTCGACCTGCGCATGGTGGCCGAGCTGCACAACGCGGTGAAGGTGCTGCTCTTCCTCGACGTGGGCGGCTCCATGGACGACCACATCCAGGGCGTCGAGGAGCTTTTCACCGCGGCGCGCAGCGAATTCAAGAACCTCGAGCATTTCTATTTCCACAACTGCGTCTACGAGAGCGTGTGGAAGGACAACCGCCGCCGCCACGAACGCGTGCCCACGGTCGAGGTGATGCGAAAGTACGGCCACGACTACAAGCTGATCCTGGTGGGCGACGCGGCGATGAGCCCCTACGAGCTGGAGCAGCCCGGCGGCAGCGTCGAGCACTGGAACGACGAGCCCGGACGCGCATGGCTCGAGCGCATCCTGCGCGCGTGGCCGCGCGCGGCGTGGCTGAATCCCGTTCCCGAGGAGCACTGGTCGTGGACCACGTCCACGCAGAACGTCCAGCGCATCATGGACGGGCGCATGTTCCCCGTGACGATCGCGGGCCTCGAGAAGGCGATGAAGTCGCTCGCCTAGCGGTTCAGCGCGCGGCCGCGACGCCCGCTTCGCGCAACACGTTGCGCATGACGTCCACCTGCTCGGCGAGGAACGGCCGCATCGCTTCACCCCGCAGGAACACGTCCTCTACGTAGTTGTCCGCGACGTACTTCTTCCAGCTCGCCGTGCGCGAGAGGCGGGCGAAGAAATCCTCCCAGTACCTCGCCGCGTCGGGCGCCATGTCCGGCGGGCCGAGGATGCCGCGCACGTTGGCGATGATGGGCATCGTGATCCCCTGCTCGCGGATGGTCGGCAGGTCCGGCATCACGGCGAGGCGCTTCTCGGTGAACGCGACGATGGCGCGCACGCGGCCGGCCGCGATGTCCTCGTTCGCGTCCTGGGGTTGCGGCACGACGATGTCCACGTTTCCGGCTACCAGGTTCTTCAACCGGTCGCTCACGGCCGGTGTGGTGATGAAAGTCCAGCGCGCTCCGGTCGCGTGCTGCACGAGAAGCCCGGTGAGGCTTTCGATGGCCGTGGCGGAGCCGCCCGCCTGCTTGAGCTGGCCGGGCGACTTCCTCGCTGCCGCGACGAAGTCCGGCATCGAGCGGTACGGCGAATCGGCCCGCACCACGGCGATGGTGGGCTCCAGCACCAGGCGAACGATGGGCGTGAAGTCCGCCACCGTGCGCGTCGCTTCCTTGCGCGTGAGGGGCGTGGCGATCCAGGTGTTGGTGAAGACGGCGATCGTGTGGCCGTCGCTGCCCTTGGCCGCCAGGTATTCCATCGCCTGCGCGCTGGCACCCGCCGTCTTGTTCACGACCACCATGGGCTGCGCCAGGAGGCCTTCGCGCTGGGCCATCTCGACCACCGCCTTGGCGAAGACGTCGGAGCCTCCGCCCGGCGCGCTGTGCACGAGGAGCTCCACGGGACGCGTCGGCACGAACTGCGCGTGCGCGGCGCATGAAAGGAAGAGGGCGAAGGTCGCGAAGCGGGCGCGTGTCATGGCGGCATTGTGCCCGGAAGAACGCGGCTTGACATCGAAACGCTACGTAGCGTAGCGTTAGCGGATGTCCATGATGATCCGGACCCGAAAGTCCGCGACCGGCGAAGCGCCGCGAGAGCGTCTCCTCGCGGCCGCGGGCGCGATCCTCGCGCGCGACGGATACAACGGCCTCACCATGGAACGCGTCGCGGCCGAAAGCGGCGTCGCGAAGACCACGCTCTACCGGCACTGGCCCACCAAGGCCGCGCTGTGCATGGACCTCTATCTCGCGGAGGCGGCGCGCGAGCTCCACGACCCGGACACGGGCCGCGTCGCGGACGACCTGCGCTATGTGGTGAATACCGTCGTTCGGCTGCAGACCCGCACCATCGCCGGTCCGGCGCTGGTGGGCCTCATCGCCGAGGCGCAGATCGATCCGTCGACCCGCCAGGCCTTCCTCGCCGAATTCGCGCAGCGCCGCCGCGCCATCACGCGCATGATCCTCGAACGCGCCATCGCGCGTGGCGAGGTGCGCCGCGATGTGGACGTGGACCTGGTGATCGATCTGCTGGGCGGGGCCACAACGTTCAGGCTGCTGCAGGGGCACGCGCCGCTCAACGCGCGCTTCGCCGACGCCCTCGTGGCCCTGGTCCTGGCGGGCGCGGGAAAGCGCAAATGATCCGGCCCTGCGGCGAAGGCGACCGCGATGCGATCGAAAGCATCATCAACGAGGCGGCCGAGGCCTACCGCGGCGTGATACCGGCCGACCGCTGGCACGAGCCCTACATGAGCCGTGAAGCGCTCGAGCGGGAGATCCGGGCGGGCGTGCGTTTCTGGGGATGGGATGAAGCGGGCGCGCTGGTCGGCGTGATGGGCATCCAGGACGTGCGCGACGCGACCCTCATCCGTCACGCGTACGTGAGGAAGTCGGCGCAACGCTCGGGCGTGGGCGGCAAGCTCATGGGCGCACTGGTGCCGCTCGCCAGGCCGCGCCTGCTGGTGGGCACCTGGGCCGATGCCCATTGGGCGATCCGCTTCTACGAAAAGCACGGGTTCCGGCTGGCGCCGGCCGAAGAGAAGAATCGCCTGCTGGACAGCTACTGGACGATTCCCGAGCGCCAGCGCGATACGTCGGTGGTGCTGGTGCGCGCCTAGGCGCGCACGAACCGGCGAACGCCGCCCGCGTCGATTTCCGCCCGCACCTTGCCCTGGCGCTCCAGGTAATGCAAATGCGCGATCGCCTCGCCCATGGCGAAGGCGATCTGGTGCTCGTCGAGCTTCCTCTTGAAGAGGAGCGGCAACGCCTCGAACGCGGTGATCGGTTGCGCGGCGCCTTCCAGCAGCCGCTCGAGGCGCCGTTCGTGATGGTCATGCAGTTGCGCGATGCGCGGATGCAGTCCCACGAAGACCCGCTCGTGCGACGGCAGCACGAGCGCATCCGCCGGCAGGTGCGAGAAGCGGCCAAGCGAGGTGAGGAAGAGCTCGAGCGGATTGCCGTCCGGCTGGTTGCCCCACACGGCGACGTTGGAAGTGATCCGCGGCAGCACCTGGTCGCCCGATATGAGGACGTTCTTCGACGCGCACCAGAGCGCGGCATGCTCGGGCGCATGGCCGAACACCGTGATCACTTCCCAGTCGTGGCCGCCGATGCAGAGCTTGTCGCCGTGCATCATTCGGCGGTAGCGCTTCGGCATCCCCGGCACGCCGCGGGAATAACCCTTGCCCTTGCGCGCCGCGTCCGGCACCACCTCGCGCGGCAAGCCGTTGCGCACGTAGAGATCGATCGTGTTCTCGCGGTCGAAGCCGCCGAAGTCCTCGCGCGCCGCATGCGCAGAGAGGTATTCAGCCGCGGTCATCCAGAAAGGCGCGCCGGTTTTCTCCACGAGCCACGCCGCCGCGCCCACATGGTCGGGGTGGTAATGCGTGACCACGACGTTCTTCACCGCGCGGCCCGCCATCACGCCCGAGAAGTGCTTCTCCCAGAGTTCGAAGGTGGCGTCGACGCCGAAGCCGGTGTCGACCAGCGTGAAGCCGTCGCCATCCTCGAGGATCCACAGGTTGATGTGGTCGAGCGCGAAGGGCAGCGGCATGCGGATCCACCAGATGCCGGGCGCGACGGGAATCGCTTCGCCGGGCTGGGGAACGCGCTCGCCGTGCGGGTGCGTGATTTCGCCGGCTACTTGGTCGTGAAGACCCACAGGCCGTTCCAGGCGGGTCCGGGCGAGTTGGCGCGGAAGTGGTCGATGCGCTTGAGGTAAAGGCGATACAGCTTCGAATCCGGGTTCGACTGCGACAGCGCCTTCAGGATCTGCTCGGCGTCATCCCAGCGCTGCTTGCGGTAGGCCTCGAGCATCTTGTGGAAGCGCTCCACTTCGGTGAGCGTGGTTTCCGGGACCTCTCCCACCTTGCCGAGCGGCTCGAAGATCGAGACGCCTTCCTGGCGTCCCTTTACCACGACGCGGTCGATCTCGCGATAGACGAAACCCTGCGCGGCCTTCACCATGCTCTCGGACACCAGGATGCCGATGCCGTACTCCTTCGTGAGGCCCTCCAAACGCGAGCCGAGGTTCACCGCGTCGCCCATCACCGTGTACGCGCGGCGGAACTTCGATCCCATGTCGCCCACGCTCATGTCGCCGCAATTGAGGCCAACGCCCGCGTTGAGGATAGGCCAGCCGCGCTTTGTGAAATCCGCGTCGAGGGCGCGGATGCGCTTCTGCATCGCGAGGGCCGCCTCCACCCCATGCGCGGCGTGGTCCGCATCGTGAAGCGGCGCGCCCCAGAAGGCCATGACGAGGTCGCCGATGTACTTGTCGATCGTGCCGCGCTTGTCCTGGATCACCTCGGTCATCTCGGTGAGGTACGCGTTCATCATGTCCTTCAGGCCTTCAGGGGTGAGGCCCTCGGAGATCGACGTGAAGTCGCGCACGTCCGAGAAGAGCACCGTCATCTGGCGGCTTTCGCCGCGCATCGAGTACTCCTCCGGGTTCTTCGACATCTGCGCCACCAGCTCCTTCGGCACGTACGTGCCGAAGAGGCCCGTGATCAGCCTGCGCGAGCGGGTCTCCATGAAGAAGCCCCACGCCATGTTCAGCAGGTAGAGCAGCACCAGCATCATCAGGGGTGCCGCGATGTTCAGCACGTAATGATGGTGCTTCCATGCGTAGAAATTGATGGCGATGAGCAGCACCATCACTCCGACGATGGACGCCGTCGCCACCATGGCCGAGGCGCGCGGCAGGATGAAGGCGAGCGGGAAGCCGATGAGGAGGATCGTGAGCACGGAGATCGCCAGCACCTCCGGCGGCTTGTGCATGATCGTCTGGTCGAGGAAGCCGCTCACCAGGTTCGCGTGCACCTCCACGCCCGGGAAATCCTCGCGCACGGGTGTCGAGCGCAGGTCGAGCAGGCCCTGCGCGGACGTGCCGACGATGACGATCTTGTCGCGCAGCTCGTCGGCAGCGAGCGTTCCGCGGATCACGTCCGTGGCGGAGACGTAACGGAAGGAACCGACCGAGCCGCGATAAGGGATGAAGGCGGAGAGCTTGTCGTCGAGCGGGATCTTGAGATCACCGACGCGGGCGCTGGGCACCTGCAGCAGATTGCTGCCGACGGTCGGCGGGATGATGGTCAGGCCGGCCGCCGCGTTATTGAGGTAGACGCGCGTGACCGCCACCGCCAGCGCTTCGTAGAAACCGTCGCCGTAGCGCATGAACATGGGCACGCGCCGCGTGACGCCGTCGGAATCGAGCTGCGGATACAGGTGGCCCGCGGCCGCGGCCGCATCCTGCAGCACCTTGATGTTGCCGCTGTATCCGGTGGCGAGGATGTGCTTCACCTGGTACTTCCCGAAGGTCGCCTCGGGCCGGAAGATCGGCTCGGGCAGCACGCCCGCCCTGTCGGTCTTGCTCCCGAGGAAGAAGCCCAGCACCACGGGCTTGCCCTCGATCATCCTCGCGAAGATGGCGTCGTAGTCCAGGCTCGGGCGGCGCTCGGCCAGCACCTTCTGGAATTCGGTGTTGTCCTTCAGCTCCTTCTTCGCCATGTCGTCGAGGGAAGCGAGGCCCGAGCTCGGGTCCGGCTCGGCGAACGCGATGTCGAAGCCCACCACGCGGATCTTGTAGCGGTTGAAGAGCTGGTCGATCATCACCGCGAGCTTGTTGCGGCTCCACGGCCAGCGGCCCTCGGCCGCGAGGCTCTTCTCGTCGATGTCGAGGATGACGATGCGCGGGTCGAGCGTGCGCGGCAGGAAGAAGTTGAGCCGCGTGTCGTAGGCCCACAGCTCCATCTGCTGGATGAAGCGGTATTCGATCCACTCCACCTCGTGCACGAAGAACACGAACATGACCGTGAGCCCCGCGGCGATACGGGTCCACGTGTTCGCGCTGTACCTCGGGATCCAGCTGGGGAGCTTCACTCGTTGTTCTGGCGCGGGCGAGGGCCCGCTTGCCCGGGCATGATACCTGCCGCCTAGCCCCGCAGAAACCCCATGAGCCGCGCGAGAGGCGAGCGCCGGGCGCGGGCACGGTCGGCGCGCTGCCGCAGCTCGGCCAGCGGATCGCGCGCGATGAACTCGCGCACGCGCGGCTGGAATTCCGGATACAGCTCGTCGACGATGGCCTGGGCGCGGCCGCGGCGCTCGGCCCCGCTGTTGCCGAAGGACACTTCGCCCGCGTGGCGCACGAAGACGTCGCCGGCGACCACGTGCCGGAAGCCCGCGCGGGCCGCGCGCATGCAGAAGTCCACTTCCTCGCCGTATCCCGCGCCGTAGCGCGCTTCGTCGAAGAGCCCGACTCGCTTCAAGCATTCGCGGGTGATGAACATGCAGAAGCCCACGGCCGTGGGAATGTCGGCGCTGAGGCCCGCGTTCGCCGAGGCAAACGCCGCGTCGAGCGATACCGTGGTCTCGCCCGGGGGAAGGTCGTTGCGCTCCAGCGTGCGCGGGTAGCTGCAGATGGTGGCGTTGTTGGAGAAGGGCGTCACCGTTCCCACGCCCGGGTCGCGCCTCGCGTGCGCGGCCAGCCGGTCGAGCCACCCCGGCGCGACCTCGGTGTCGCTGTTGAGCAGCACCACGTCCCGATCGCCGTGCAGCGACATGCCCTCGTTCGCCGTGGCGACGAAACCGCGGTTGTCGGGATGCGCGATGAGTGTGATCCGGCCGGCCTGCGCGAGACCGCGCAGCCACGCCGAAATGGCCGGCTCGGGGCTCGCGTCGTCGATCACGACGACCTCGCGCGGCATGCCGTGCGAGGCCGCGAGCACGCTCTGCACGCATGCCCGGGTCTCGGCCTCGCCCTTGTAGACGGGGATGACGATGTCGACGAATCGCGCCATGGGCGGGGATTATTGCACCCGCCAAGGGTAAAATTGCGCTCATGAACGATGCACCGGCCCCCCGGCCCGTCCAGCTGCACGTCATCCACGACCTGGGTGGCGGCAGCTTCAAGTGGCTTGGCGACTATCTCGGCGCCGACGGCGAGAGGACCAACCTCGTGCTGCGCTCATTCGCGCACGACACGGCGGCGGGCGCCGGCATCTCGCTGCACGAGGGCGCCGCGCCCGACGCGCCCGCGATCCGCCTCTGGAAGTGGACGCAGAAGATCGCCGGCGCGGAAGTGTCGCACCGCGAGTATCGCGAGGCGCTGGAGGCGATCCTGCGCGAGTTCTCGGTCGACGGCATCGTCGTCTCGTCGCTCATCGGCCACTCGCTGGAGGTGCTGGACACGGGGCTGCCTACGTTGGTGGTCAACCACGACTACTTTCCGTACTGCCCGTCGATCAACCTCTACTTCGGCTCGATCTGCGCGCATTGCGACCGGCACCGCATCGCCGATTGCGAATCCGGCAATCCGCGCTTCAACGCCTTCGCGGGCTTCCTGCCGGAGCAGCGGCACGCCGTGCGGGAGAAGTTCGTCGAGCTCATCCACCGCCCCGCAACGACGATGGTGGTGCCGAGCGCCTCGGTCGCCGAGAACCTGAAGCGCCTCGATGCGCGTTTCCATGACGTGCGTTTCGTGACCATCAACCACGGGTATGCGAACCCGCTGCCGCGCGTGGCCGACGCCGATCCGGGCGAGGGGCGCCTTCGCGTCGTCATCCTCGGCCAGCTTTCGGTCGCCAAGGGCGTGGAGATCCTGCGCGAGGCCGTGCCCCGCATCACCGCGATCGCGGACCTCTACCTCGTCGGCACGCGTGAGCTGGGCGAGGAGTTCCGCATGCGCGACCACGTGCATGTCATCGCCGACTACGACCACGAAAGCCTTCCGCACCACATCGCGGCGATCCGCCCGCACCTGGGCCTGCTCATGAGCATCGTTCCCGAGACGTTCAGCTACGCGCTCTCGGAGCTGATGATGCTGGGCGTGCCGGTGGCGGCCACGCGGCTGGGCAGCTTCACCGAGCGCATCCGCCACGGGCAGAACGGCTACCTCTACGATCCCGTCGCGGAATCCCTGCTCTCGCTGCTGCGTCACGTGGACGGCCATCGCGAGGAGCTGGCCGAGATACGCGCCAACATTTCCCGTTGGCATCCGCGCAGCGCCCGCGAGATGGTGGACGACTACCACCGCACGCTGCCGCTGCGGGCGCGGCGCGACGAGCCTGCTTCGCCGCGCACGGTTACCCCGACGCCGACCTTGGTGGCGCCCGAGGTAGCGGCGCAGGCGCTCGCCGTGGCCAGCATGTGGAAGGAGTTGAAGGCGGTGCAGCGGCAGGTCGGGATCCTGAACGAAGCGCGCGACCGCTGGCACAAGGAGCGCACGCAGCACGCGCAGGAGAAGGATGCGCTCGAACGGCGCATCGCCGCCGCGAACCGCCAATGGGTCGAGATGGATGCGCAGCTCGACGTGCGCCAGGCCGAAATCCATCGCCTGGTGCAGCACAAGGAGGCCCTGGAGCGGGAGATCCGGGAGCTGCGCGCATCGACCAGCTGGCGCGTCTCCGCGCCGGTGCGCGCCGTGGGCATCGTGGTCCGCTACGTGCGCATCCTCACGCAGTCGATCGTGGCGATGCTGCGCCAGCCCGCGAAGCTGCGGCGCAACCTGCACAAGGTCGCAACCGCATGGAAGGCGGGCGGCATCCCGGGGCTCAAGGCGGCGCTGCGCGCGATGCAGCCCGCCACCGGCGCGCCCACCGCATGGGACCTCTACCAGCGCAACTTCGGGCGCGAGGTGGCGCCGCGGATCGTCGAGGAGATCAAGTCGATGTCCCGCAAGCCGCGGGTGAGCATCCTGGTGCCGACGTACAACACCCCGGCCGACTCCCTCGAGGCGATGCTCGAATCGGTGGAAACGCAGCTCTATCCCGAATGGGAGCTCTGCGTCGCCGACGACGGCTCCACCGCGTCGCACGTGGCGCAGATCCTGAAGGCCCATGCCGCGCGCGATCCGCGCATCAAGGTGGACTTCGCCGCGGCCAACGGCGGCGTGTCGCGCGCGTCGAACCGCGCGCTCGCGATGGCCACCGGCGAGTTCGTCGTGCTCCTCGACCACGACGACATGCTGGAGGAGCAGGCCCTTTTCCGCGTGGCGCAATCGGTCGTGGCCGACGATCCGGACTTCGTCTACTCGGACGAGGTGCACGTGACGAGCGACGGCTCGGCGGCGCAGCAGTTTGTCTTCCGGCCGGCGTTCTCGCCCGAATACCTGCGCGGCCATCCTTACATCATCCATCTCGTCGCCTTCCGCACAGAGTTGTTGCGTGAGCTCGGCGGCTTCGACGAGACGCTTCGCATCTCGCAGGACTACGACCTGATCCTTCGTGCCACTGAGAAGGCGCGCAGGGTGGTGCACATCCCGGAGATCCTCTACCGCTGGCGCATCCACGAGGAGTCCACCGGGCATACGCGCATGCATGAGGTGACTGAAATCTCCCGCGAGGTGCTGCAGCGCCACCTGGACCGCAGCGGCCTTCGCGCCACCGCCGAGGCGGGCCCGATCTACAACGTCTACGAGACGAAGTACGAGCTCGTCACGCAGCCGCACGTGGCCATCATCATCCCGACGCGCAACCACGGCGACATCCTGCGCCAGTGCATCGAGAGCATCCGCGAGACGGTGAAGCGCGTGCGCTACGACATCGTGGTGGTGAACCACGATTCCGACGAGCCCGCGACGCTGGAGTACCTGCGCGGGCTGGACGCGTCGATCCGCGTGCTGCCGTATTCGGGCCCGTTCAATTTCTCGGCGATCAACAACTGGGCGGTGGCGCAGCTGCCGCAGGGCTACACCCACTACCTCCTCTGCAACAACGACATCGAGGCGATCGAGCCCGGCTGGCTCGAGCGCATGGTGGAAGTGGCGCAGCAACCCGACGTGGGCATCGTCGGCGCGAGGCTCCTCTATCCGGGACGCAAGAACATCCAGCACGCGGGTGTCCTGGTGGGCGCCTATGGCGCTGCCGAGCACTACGGCAAGTTCATGTACATCAAGCCCGAGGGGCGCCTGGAACCCGGGTACGGCTGCAACCTCGTCGTGACGCACGAGCTATCCGCCGTGACGGCGGCGTGCCTGCTCATCAAGCGCGAAGTGTTCGCGGCGGTGCGCGGTTTCGAGGAGGCGATGGCGGTGGGCTTCGGTGACGTGGATCTGTGCCTGCGCGTGCGGGCGCGCGGTTACCGCGTGCTGCTTTGCGCGCAGGCGACGCTGGTCCACCACGAGTCGTACACGCGCGGCGCGAGCCAGATCGACCCGCACCCGCAGGACACCGCGGAGTTCCGCCGCCGCTGGTCCGCGTTCCTGAAGGCGGGAGATCCGTTCTACAACCCGGGGCTTTCCACCAACAGCACGGGCTGGGACATCCGCGACCCGCTTCCCTACGGCTTCGAGCTGGTGCGCCGCGTCTACGATCGCGACGCGCGCCGCGAGGCCGATGCCCAGGCGCGCGAGACCATCCGCCTCAGGGTCGTAGCCTAGCGCCCCCGGCGCCGCGCGCGGCATCGCGCAGCGCCGCCCACGCCATGCGCAGGTATTCGCGGCGCGGCGGCACGAACAGGAGCGCCGTGGCGACTTTCACCGCGCCGCGCGGCACGTCGGAGAGCTTCCACTTGAGCGGCATGTGCGATCGCCCGTAGAGCAGCATGCGGTTGCGCATCATGTAGTAGAGCCGCTCGGGCGAATGGACGTGAATGCGCACGCCGCCCAGCACCGTGCGGGTGTTGTCCCCTATTCGATGTTCGAGTCGCGCGGCGCAGGCGCCGTAGAGCGAGTAGCCCATGGAGCGCGCGCGGCAGCACCACTCGAGGTCGACGTAGTCGACGAAGAGCTCGTCGTCGAAACGGCCCACCTGGCCGTAGGCCTGCATCGAGATCAGCGACCCGGAGCTGATCAGGAAATCGCAGCGCACGAGGCCGCTGGAATCCGCGCAGCGCACGCGCGGGTTGCGCGCCCAGCCCAGGCGGATGAATGCGTATTCGTGCTGGTCGCGCGCGTCGCGCACGCGCGGCCCGACCGCGGCCACCGGGCCCCGCGCGGACGCTTCGCGGTGCGCGGCGAGGAGCGCCTGCACCATCGCGGGCGCGGGAACGCTGTCGTGGTCGAGCAACAGCACGTAATCGCAGTTGCGCCGGGCCGCGGCCTCGATGCCCTGGTTGAAACCGCTCGCAACGCCGTGGTTGTCGGCGAGCGAGATCACGCGCACCGCGGGTCGGCCTTCGGCGGCAGGCCGCTCGAGCTTGCGGATGAGATCCGCGGTGGCGGTGGCGGACGCGTTGTCGACGACGATGGCCTCGTCCACCTGGCCGCGCAATGCTTCCAGCTGGGCGGCGAGCCGCGCGGGATCGGGATTGAACGCGACGGTGACACTGGCGATGCGCGCATTCGCGGACATGGCGCGAATGGTGGCATACAAATCCGCTATGCTGGCAGGCATGTGGCAGCGTCTGTTTCGCCGCCGCCCACCGCTCGGCCCGGAGGAGCTGGCGCGTTGGGAACGGGACGGCTTCCTGATCCTGCGGGACTTCATGCCGGGCGCCGCGATCCGCGCGCTGCGCGATGCCGTGGACCGCGAATGGGCGCACGCGGAAGGCAACGACCACGAGATCGATTTGCTGACGGGTCCCGACGCGGGCCGCGCGTTCCGTCTCGGCGAGGCGCCGACCGGTGCGCGCAATGAAGCCTACAAGCTCAACAATCTCTTCGCGCGGCGCGCCGACGTGCGCGCGGTCGCCCTCGAGCCACGCCTGCGCGATGCTTGCGCGCAGCTGCTGGACGGCGAGCCGCTCATCTGCAACTCGCTCAATTTCGAGCGTGGCAGCCAGCAGCCATTCCACATCGACACGTGGTACATGCCGCCGCCGGTGGACAACAAGATGGTGGTCGCCTCCATCTGCGTGGACGATGTGGACGAATCCAATGGGCCGGTCGTCTATTACCCGGGAAGCCACCGGATCCCGCCATACCGTTTTTCCGACGGCCGCTTGAACGAGATCCCGGGCGAGATGCCCAAATGCCGTGCCTACCTCGATGCCGAGATTGCCGCGCGCGGCCTCGCCGAGGAGGAGTTCCGCGGCCGCAGCGGGGATGTGCTGATCTGGCACGCGCAGCTGCTGCACGGCGGACGTCCGATCCTCGACCGCGCTCGCACGCGCGCGAGCCTCGTCGTCCACTATTGGCGCGCCTGTGACCTGCCGGCCGATCAGGTGCGCACCGATCCGAAGACCGGCAGTTATCTCGGCCGCACCTTGCGCGGCGAGATCCGTTTCTGAAGGAAGCGCCGCAATGGAAATGCTCCGTCGCAACGACAAGGAAGAATTCGACTCGCAGGGCTTCCTCGTCTTCGATCCCGGCCTGGGCCCCGACGTCATCGACCAGGCGTACAACGACCTGATAGATCTGTACCCACCGGAGGGGACGCCCGACGACAACATGGGGGGAAAGGTCGCGATGCGCAATGCGCGGCGCATCCAGGATGCATGGCGAATCAGCCCGTCGGTGAAGCAGATTGCGACCGCGCCCCGCGTGCTGCAGGTCCTGCGCGACCTGTATGGACGCAAGCCGCTTCCTTTCCAGACACTCAATTTCAAGGTGGGCTCCGAGCAGCGCACGCATTCGGACACGGTTCACTTCAATTCGCGACCCGCGGGTCTGATGTGCGGCGTCTGGGTCGCGCTGGAGGACGTGGACATGGAGAACGGCCCGGTCATGTATTACCCGGGCAGCCACAAGTGGGAGGAGGTTGCGCTTCCAGAGGTGGACGCTTTTCAGGCTCGCGGCAATCTCGCGAAGGCGTTGGCTCCCCTGAAGACGCGCTTTCGGTACGTGCGGGAAACGAATGCCGACTACCTGGTCTATGAGAACGTGATTCAGGACCGGGTCGACCGCGCGGGGGTCAAGCCCGTGTACGCGACGATCAAGAAAGGCCAGGCCTTCATCTGGGCGGCGAACCTCCTGCACGGCGGCTCGCATCAACGCGATCGCGCCCGCACACGGATGAGCCAGGTCACGCATTACTTCTTCGAGGGCTGCCGGTACTACACGCCGCTGTTGCAGCGCGGGCCGTTCACGCGATGGCGCACGCCCCAGTGGATCGCGTAAAACGAAAAGCCCACCGTAAGGTGGGCTTCGCGCCTGATGGTGGAGGCGGGGGGAATCGAACCCCCGTCCGTAGACCATTCACATCCAGTTCTACATGCGTAGCCAGGCCATTTGGTTTAACCGCTGCCCCGTAGACCGGCGAACTGGGCAACGCTGAGCCGCCTTGGATTTAGCCCTTCGCGAAGCGGCCCCGCGAAGGGCGATCTCATGAATATGACTCTGCAGTGGCCTTACAGCTTGTACAGCACCACCCGGCCCCATGAGCAAGCCCGGTGCAGAGTCCAGCGGGTATTAGGCCGCCAGAGCGTAGTTGTCGTCGTTCGCAACTAGTTTGGTTTGCGGTTGGATTTACGAGGTGCTCCACCCCTCGGCATGCCCTGGGCTGCTGCAGTGCCCACGTCGAAACCGGGTCGCCCCCTTGAAAAATGTCCGGCAATCAAGATTATACGGCTCATCATTGGGACATGCGCGCACAATGCGGGTTCACCGGGAGACCGTTATGAATGCAATGAAGATCGTGGGCATCGTGCTGATCGTCGCGGGCGGACTTGCCCTGGCGTACGGTGGGTTCTCGTTCACCAAGGAAACCCACAGGGCCGAGATCGGACCTCTGAAGGTCGCCGTCCAGGAGAAGGAGCAGGTGAACGTGCCGCAATGGCTCGGTATCGGCGCCATCATCGCGGGCGTCGTGCTATTGGTGCTTCCGTCGAAAAAGGGGTAGGGACGCAGCGGCCAGCGCCGCCAGACCCAGCCACATCGCGAGCCACGCCCAGCCGATGTGCGGCGGGGCGTAGCGGAAGCGCACTTCGCTCGTTCCCTTGGGCAGCTGCACTGCCTGGAAGATCTCGTCGCGGGCGGTGATCGCCGCCGGCGCGCCATTCACCGTCGCCGTCCATCCGGGGAAGTAGAGCTCGCGGCGCACGAGGGTGGCCGGCTGGTCGCACTCCACGCGCACCTTGCGCCGCTCCAACGGCTGCACCTTGCAGCCCGCGTCGACGGCCTCGAAGTACGGGGCGGGATTCGGCAGCTGGAAGATCTTGAGCAGCGCATCGTCGTACACGCGGGCCACGCCCGGCAATTCCTCCGCGCTGATGGCGTGCAGGTCCGTCACGACGTATTTCACGCCCAGGTTCTCGAAGGCACGCAGGTTGGCGCGGAATTCCTCCGGAGAGTTGCGTCCAGGGTCTCCATTGAAGACGGTGTAGTCGGTCCACTTGCGATCGAGCCGTGTGCGCACATGCTGCACCCACGACTCGGGCACTGGCAGGTAGTTGTGATTGATGGAGGCGATGCCAAAGTAGGCGCCGTAATTGGGCTCGATGGGACCGAAGGTGAAGAAGCGCTGCAGTCCGAGATTCGCTCGAAGGAACTCGATGGCCGGCTTGTCGACACGGCCGGTGCGCTGGTTGGACAGGATCGGCACGGCGCACATCACGGCGGCCTCCAGCGCGAGCAGCACGGCGGCCGCGCGCATGTGGCCGCGGCCGACGAGCACGAGAAACGCCGTGGCGGTCGCGATCGCCGCCGCAATGGAGACGACGCTCCAGTACCGCAGCCCGCCCGAAGCCGCGATCTCCCGCCATACGCCGTGCATGATCCATACCGACGCGATCATGGCTACGCCCGCAAGCAAGGCGCCCGCCGCCAGCGCGAGGCGCCGCGGGCCGGCGATTCCCTCATGCAGGCCCCGGGCGGCGAGAATCGCGCAGGCAAGTTCCCACGAAGGCTGTGCATAGCGCGCAAAGGCCGTGTCGGTGATGGCCGGCGCGAGGTTCCATGCCCACATGAATGGCTGGACGCCGAAGGTCTTGCCGATCGCGGCGATGATCCAGGCCGCGAGGAGAATCGAGATCGCATCGCGCTTCACGAGGAAGCCGTACAGCGCTGCGGTCAGCAAGGCCAATGTCACATAGCCGCCCAGCGGTCCCCAGTAGTAATAGAGCATTTCCCACTTGTAGGCGTATCCCATGATCGGCCCGAACGCGTACGGCGCGATCAAGGTGCCGATCCAATGGCCGCCGAGCAAGGCGGCGCCCGCGAACTGGCCGTCGTGCGCGCCGACGTGCGACAGGAGAACGAACTGGATGAACGCGAGAATCTGCGGAGCGGCGATCGCGAGCGCGGTGAATCCACCGGCGGCCACGCGCGCCGCATATCCGGTGCGCACCGCGGCCGGCAGCTGCAAGCCGCGCACCAGCGCCCATGCGAGGGCGAGCAGGCCATTGAGATATGCGACCTCGGGAAAGCCCGCGAGGAGCGAAAGCGCCATCGCCACCGCGATCGTGCGCCAGCCGCCCGCGAGCTGCGCCCGGGCGGCGACGTACGCACGTTCGATTCCATACAGGAACCACGGGAGGAACGGCACCGGGGCCGCTGGGCCGTGCGAGAACCAGGCCAGCGTACCGTTCACGGCGTACACCGCCGCACCCGCGGTGGACGCGAGTCGTCCGACGCCGAGCTGGCGCAGCAGGGCGAACGTTCCAAGACCCGCGAGGATCTGCAGCATCATTTGCAGCAGTACGGTCCCGCGTGGCAGCAGCAGAAGGAGTGTCGGCGGGAAGAATGCGGATGGCTGGTACTCGGCCGCCAGCGGCATGCCGATGCCGGTGTAGGAGTTCCACCACGGCACTTCGCCGGAGAGCCAATCCCGAGCGGCGCGGTAGCCCAACGCCTGCGTCTGGAATCCGCTGTTGGGATCGATGTAGGGCACTCCGCGCTGCAGCGGCGAACCCCGATCGAGCACGACGTGCGACGTGTAGTAGAGCGGATCGGCCTTCAGCCACGGCGTGAGCTGGGGCAGCGCGAGCAGCAGGGGAATCAGCGCGACCAACAACATCGCGCGGACGTCCGGTCGGTCCGGGCGCCAGAAGCTCAAGCGCGGATCAGGTCGAGCGTCTTGTGGCGCCGCGCGAACACGCCGTCGGCGGGGCGCTCCCACCACTTCTCGATGACGGTGGTCCAGAGGCGGCGCGTGTCGATGGCCGGCTGGGGGCCGCCGACATTGAAGACGCGCACCACGGGGGGCGCTTCGCCATGCAGGCCGCCAAACACGCGCCCGCCCATCACGAAGTGCGTCGTGGCGAGGCCGTGATGCGTGCCCTTGTCCTCGTTCTCCATCGGCGAGCGGCCGAACTCGTCGTAGGTGACGACGAGCGTGTCGTCCCAGCGCCCGATCTCCTTCAGTCCCTCGCGCAACGCCGCAAGTCCCGCGGAAAGGCGCTTGAGCGCATCCCCGTGGTACTTCAACTGCTCCCAGTGGCAATCGACGGAGTGGTGCTTGTCGTCGTCGAGGCCGTTCAGCGTGATGTGGATCACCGGGAGCGCCTTGTCGATCGCCGCCATCTCCACGGTCGCGCGCACCGCGTCGCCGAAGGGATCGTCGGGAAAGCGCGTGCGCAGCGCCACCGGCGGGAGCTTCTTCGCATGGGCCGCAATCTCCTGGCCCCGGGCGGTGGCCTCGTGGAGGGACGGCTGGATGTCGCGCGTCTGCAGCAATTGCGCGGTGCGGTAGACCTGCAGGGCGGCGAGCTTGTTGCCGCGGAAGGGGCCCATGGGGTCGGCGAGGCGGATGTCGAGCAGGTCGAACGCGACCGCATCGGCCTTCCCGTCGCGGCGCGGCGAGCCGGCGAGCGCGCGCGTGACCCAGCCATCCGCGGAGTATTCGTTGCCGTCGCAGGCGGTGAACGCGGAATCGATGTCGCGGTAATGCTGCTGCGTGCCGCCCGGGTAACCCAGCCCCTGCACGAGGGCCAGGTCCTTCGCTTCCCACGAGGGCATCAGCGCGGCGAGCGATGGGTGCAGCCCGTGGGTCGGCGTGAGCTTCAGCACCGCGTCCTTCGGCACGGCGATCGTCGGGCGAAGCTTGTAGTAGAGCGAGTCCGTGTACGGCACCCACGTGTTGTAGCCGTCGTTGCCGCCGTAGAGGAAAACCATCACCAGCAGGCGATTCGACGCATTCGCCGCGGCGAGCGCCGGCAGCGAGAGCGCCACGGGTGCCGCGGCCAGCGTGCGCAGGAAGTCGCGGCGCGAGCTCATCGCGCGCTCATCGCCGCGCGCTTCGGCGCATCGAACATCCACGCTTCCAGCTCCGCCACCGAATCGACGATGGCGTCGGCTTTCCAGTCGGAGGGCGGCGGCCCGTCGCCCAGGTAACCGTAGGCCGCGACGATCACCGGCATTCCGGCGGCGCGCGCGGCCTGCACGTCGCGCACGTCGTCGCCCACGTAGAGCGTGCCCGCGGGCGGGGCGCCGAGCTTCTGCGCCGCGAAGAGCAGCGGATCGGGAAAGGGCTTCGCCTTCGCGCACGTGTCGCCGCCCACGATCACGCCGGCACGCGACGCGAGGCCCATGCCTTCGAGGAGGGGACGCGCGAAGCGCTCGAACTTGTTGGTCACCACGCCCCACGCGATGTGCTCGGCTTCGAGCCGGTCGAGGAGCGCGGCCATGCCGGGGAAGAGGACGCTGTCCACGTAGAGATGGTCGGCATAGATCTCGAGGAACTCTTCACGCATGGCGGGGAAATCAGGATGATCCGTGGTCATGTCGAATGCCGCGCAGATCATGCCGCGCGCGCCTTTCGAGACGTGCGGGCGCACCACGTCCAGCGCCACGGGCGCCAGCTTGCGATTGCTGCGCATGATGTTCACGGTGCGCGCCATGTCGGGCGCGGTGTCCGCGAGCGTGCCGTCGAGATCGAAGAGGACCGCGTCAACCACGGCGCGCTGCCAGCAGGTAATTCACGTCCACGTCCCGGCCCAGCGAATAGGTCTTCGTGAGCGGGTTGTACGTCATGCCGGTGAGGTCGAAGACTTCCAGCCCGGCGTCGCGGCACGCGCGCGAGAGCTCCGAGGGCCGGATGAAGCGCGCGTATTCGTGGGTGCCCTTCGGCAGCAGGTTCAGCACGTACTCCGCGCCGACGATGGCGAAGAGGAAGGACTTCGGGTTGCGATTGATCGTGGAGAAGAATACGAGCCCGCCCGGCTTCACGAGCTGCGCGCACGCCTGCACGACCGAAGGCGGCTCGGGGACGTGCTCGAGCATCTCCATGCACGTGACCACGTCGAATGCGCCGGGCTCTTCGGCCGCGAGAGCCTCGGCGGAGGTGAGCCGGTAGTCCACGACGCTGTTGGTTTCCATGCGATGCAGCATGGCGACCTTGAGCGGCTTCTCGGCGAGGTCGATTCCCGTCACCGTGGCACCCTTCGCGGCCATCGCCTCGGCCAGGATGCCGCCGCCGCAGCCGATGTCCACGATCCGCTTGCCGGAAAGCCCGCCGGCGAGCCGCTCGATGTGCGCGAGGCGCAGCGGATTGATCTCGTGGAGCGGGCGAAACTCGCTGGTGGGGTCCCACCAGCGGTGCGCGAGCGCGCTGAATTTCGCGAGCTCCGCCGGATCGAAATTGGCCGTGGTCATGCCGTCAGTCGTTTCTGCCACCAGCGCGCCTTGTCCTCCAGGCCGCGCTCGTCGATGTCCACCAGTTTGCGCTCGTCGAGCCTCTGCCGTCCGTTGATCCACACATTCGTCACGTTCTCGCGTCCCGCGGCGTAGACGATGTGCGAGACGGGATCGTAGCAGGGGAGCGTTTCCAGCGACGAGAGTTCCACGGCGGCGAGGTCGGCGGCCTTGCCGACCGCAATGGAGCCGATACGATCCTCGAGGCCCAGGGCGCGCGCGGGCTGGATGGTCGCCATCTCGAGCACCTCGATCGCCGGCATCGCGGCGGCATCGCCGCTCGCCGCCTTGGCGAGGAGGGCGGCCGTGCGCGCTTCCGTGAGCAGGTCCAGGCGGTTGTTGCTGGCCGCGCCGTCGGTGCCCAGCCCCACGCGAATGCCGCGGCCGCGCATCGCGGCCACCGGCGCGATGCCGCTCGCGAGCTTCAGGTTCGACGAAGGGCAGTGCGCCACGCTCACGCCCTCGCGCGCCATCACGTCGAGCTCGGCTTCCTCCAGGTGAACCGCGTGCACGGCGATGAGGCGGGGCCCGACCACGCCCAGGCGGCGCAGCCGCTCGAATGGCCGCACCCCATCCTTGGCAAGCCCCTGCGCAATCTCGTCGCGTGTCTCGTGCACGTGGCAATGGATGGGAACGTCGATCTCCTCGGCCAGC
>Ga0207659_10000399_pt1 | contig 26210 bp, 28 predicted proteins | sample KBSM43metaG_FD_184330 | JGI IMG/M metagenome (GOLD analysis project Ga0207659, IMG submission 184330) | Miscanthus rhizosphere microbial communities from Kellogg Biological Station, Michigan, USA - KBS M4-3 metaG (SPAdes) (version 2) | ecosystem: Host-associated > Plants > Roots > Rhizosphere >...
TTTTCACGCGCGAGGATGCTCAGACTTCGACTCAAGCTTGCGTGAAAATAGGGAAACAGCGTGCCTGGCCCCGATTTTCTTCCCCGATCTGGCCCCGATTTTTCCGCTCCATCTTTATGCATTCCTTACGCGGTCGGGCTAACCTACAGATGCGCATGACTTCGTCGTCCGGCGCAGCGATCTAGCGGCGCGTATACTACTCCTCATGCGCAAGCAAACATGGGCCCGGATCAAGAGGGTCCTGGCGGGATTGGCCGCTGTTGCGCTGATCACAGCGGCATTCACGACGCTGACTTCGATCAATCTCCCAACGGCAGGATTCGCTTACCTCATCACCATTCTGCTGATTGCGGCGAAATGGGGTCTTGTGGAGGCGGGCGCCGCGTCGATTGCCGCGGCCTTCTGCCTCAATTACTTCTTCGTTCCACCCGTCGGGACACTCCATATCGCCAGCTTCCAGGATTGGGTGGCCCTGGCGTCGTTCCTGGTCACATCGCTCGTTGCAGGCCACCTTTCTGAACTCGCCCGACGCCGCAACCTTCAACTGGAGCAGCGTCAAATTGAAATGGAACGGCTCTACGAGTTGAACCGCAGCGCTGAGGCGGCGCGTCAAAGCGAAAAGTTCAAAGCAACGCTTCTCGATGCGGTCGCTCATGAATTCAAGACGCCGCTTACTTCGATCAAAGGCGCGACGTCAACGATCCTGACATCTCCGTCCATCACCGACGAACAGCGCGATGAACTATTAACGATCGTCGGGCAGGAGACAGAGAGGCTTTCGCGACTGATGAAGGAAATGTTTCACCTCGCGCGAGTTGAATCCGGGAAGCTGCACCTCCTGAGAACGCGCCAAAATATTCCTAGTCTCGTCGCTGAGGCAGTCCGGCAAACGCCCAACCTCAATGGAAAACCGATTGAAACAAGCTATGCCCCCGCGCTTCCCACGATAGAGTTGGATTCCGAACTGTTCGTGGTAGCGCTGAAGCAGCTTGTGGACAATGCGGCGAAGTATTCGCCCAATGGAACCCCGGTACGCATCACTTCCGATGCATCGCCCGATTCATTATGGATTCGAGTTCACAACCATGGCCGCTGGTTAACCGAGAGTGAGCGTTCGATGGTCTTCGAACGGTTCTATCGGTCTCCGGAGACGAGCCGCGGAATTCCGGGAACCGGTATTGGCCTGGCTATCGCGCGCGACATTGTAATGGCGCATGGCGGCTATATCGATGTCGAGAGCGGCCCGGGAATGGGGACCGAATTCTCGATTCGGCTCCCCCTGAGAAAGGAGCCCACGCCGTGACACAGGGCAAGATTCTTGTCGTTGATGATGATCCCCAGATTCGCCGTGTGCTACGGACCACGCTCGTCGTGCAGGGTTATGAAGTTGCCGATGCGCGCTCCGGCGAAGATGCGCTTGAAAAAGTACGCGACGACAAATACGACCTCATTCTTCTGGACATGAATTTGGAAGGCATGGATGGAATCGAGACTTGCCGCCTGATTCGCGCAACCTCGGATGTCGCGATCGTTATGCTGACGGTGCGCGATACCGAACGCGATAAGGTCAGCGCACTCGATGCCGGCGCCGATGACTATGTCACCAAGCCCTTTTCTACACCGGAATTGCTAGCGCGCGTCCGCGCCGCACTCCGCCGTGTGCCGAGCCTTGAAAACGGTCCCCAGGTGATTAAGGCCGGAGAGCTTGAGCTGGACCTGCAGGCCAGGCGTGTCCGTCTTCGCGGAAATTCCATCCGTCTGACGCCGAAAGAATTCGAACTTTTGCGCTACCTCGCATTGCATCCGAATATCCCGGTTCCTCATATGAAGTTGCTGCAGGCCGTCTGGGGACCGGACTACGGCGAGGAAGTTGAGTATCTCCGCGTCTTCATCAATCAACTTCGCAAGAAAATCGAAGCAGATCCCGCCAGTCCCCACTTTATCCTTACCGAACCGTGGGTAGGCTACCGCTTCAATATGTAGAAGCTTGCCTCCGAAATTACCGCTAGACTACAAAAGGCGATGAAACGATTTGTTACGGGATTTGTGCTCGTCATCCTGGCCGTGGCTGTTCTTTTCCATACACGGCCTTTGTCTGCAGCTGATACCGACTTCCTCATCTATTTTGAGAACTCCACGCTCGCCCTGAAATCCCAGACGGTCGATCGGACGATTTATCTACCGCTTCAGGAGATCGTTCGTCATCTCGGCCTCGCATCGACAGATGCGACAGGAGCGATGACGTTCACGATTCAGGGGCAGAACTCTCGTCTGGTTCTGACGCCTGGAAGTGGATTCATCTCTTATAACGATCAGACAATTCTCCTGCAGAACCCCATCCGCCGTGACGGCGGGCAATGGCTGGTGCCACTCGACTTTCTGTCTCAGGGATTGTCGCGTGTTGCGGGCATGGAGTTTCGCTACAAGCCGGGCACGCGACGCGTGTTTGCCGGCAGGGTTACGACGACAGAGTTAGCGATGAATGCGCAATCACTGGGAGCGCTGACCCGTCTCACGCTGCGTGCAGGGTCGCCGATCGAGGTCGAACTTCAAAAGGAGACCGCGCAACGCCGGGCCGTGCTGGTCCTGAAGGGCAAGGCGATTGATCCTGCGCGAGAGCGGCTGGATTATAAGGACGCTCTTCTTCAGTCGGTCGTATTCGACGATTCGGATGGAACCCCGAGATTGATCATTGGCGTCGCCGATGATGTCCGCGACATTCGGGTGACACCTTCCGACGGCAACCGGGTCTACTTCGTCGATTTCGTTCGAGAGATCGTCAGCGAAAATACACCCGCGGCCACGGCGGCTTCGGCTCCCGCTCCGGCCCCGCGCGCCAACGCCAATATCGCCGCAGGCAGCGGCGTGCGCGTCATTGTCATCGACGCAGGACACGGCGGCATTGAGACGGGCACGGCCAACGCAGGAACTCTCGAGAAAGACCTCACCCTTGGACTTTCGCGCCACCTGCGTACGGCCCTGCAAACCCGTTTCTCCGCGACGATCGTCCTAACCAGAGACTCAGATATCGACCTGACCAGCGAAGCTCGCTCGGGTGTGGCCAACAACAATCAGGCCAGTTTGTTCATCAGCCTTCATACCGGGTACTCGCCGGACAAGATGGCATCCGCCTCATCGATCTATGTCATGAAGCCCGATTTTACTGGCGGACTGCCCGAGCCTGCAGGAGGCCGATTGTTCCTTCCCTGGTATATGGCGTTTCGAACCAACGCGTCCGCGAGTCAGGCGATGGCAGAGAGCCTTCAGAAGAGTCTCAGTGATGCGCTGCCGGGCTGGAAATTCCCGATTCGATACGCGCCGATAGGCGTCCTCGCCAGCGCAACAATGCCGGCAGTAGCGCTCGAGCTTGGAAATCTAAATAACGACACCACCGCAAAAGCGCTTACGGAAGCGGAGTTTCAGACGAAGCTCGCAACAACGATTGCGGCGGGAATCGACCAGTTCGCCGCCGGAGGACGCAAGCAATGAGTTCGCGCATGCCGCGCCACCTCAAGATCGGTCTGATCGTCCTGGGTGTTGGATTCGCGATTACACTGGGTCTCTTCGTTGACGTCATCGGCCGCATTCAAACGATGGTGCAGGAGAAAGAAGCTGTCGGTAATCCGTTCACGCCGCCCAAGCTGCCACTCTACGAGCCAAAGGACCCGCCGATGAGCGTGAAGCTCTTTTTCCCGGGTGTCAAAGAGGACGTCATTCTTTCCACAGAAGATCAGACGATTTTCCGATCCGGCGAACTGGCGAACCGCGCAAGGCAAATTGTGCAAAAGTTGCTGGAAGGACCCAAATCGCTGAACCTGTATCCGTCGATTCCGAAGGACACCAAGCTGCAGGAAGTCTTCATCGATGACATGGGGATGGCCTATGTTGATTTTTCCAGCACGATCTCGGCGAACCATCCTGGTGGAATGGTCAACGAACAAGCGACTGTGTATTCCATTGTGAATTCACTCATGTACAACCTTCCGGAAATCCGTCAGGTGAAGATTCTTGTCGGCGGCGCAGAGAAGGAGACCCTTGCGGGACATTGTCTGCTGCTCCCTCTGGTAATCGATCTTTCGATCACGGATGTCACACCCAAGGAACAGGTGAACCATGCCGACTAAGGGACGAGTGGACGGACGGGCCACAACCCAGATGCGTCCTGTCCGATTCACGCCGAATTTCATTCAGGCTGCAGAAGGCTCAGTTCTCGTCGAGATCGGAAGGACCCGTGTGATCTGCACGGCAAGTGTCGAAGAAGTGGTGCCTCCTTTCCTGCGGAACACGGGCAAGGGCTGGGTGACATCCGAATACGCCATGATTCCACGTGCGACGTCAACGCGGACGGCGCGGGAGTCCTCAACGGGAAAGCGCTCGGGCCGAACTCTCGAAATCCAGCGTCTTATCGGACGATCGCTACGAACTGCCATCAACATGGATCAGATTGGTGAGCGCACGATCTGGATCGACTGCGATGTCATCGAGGCCGATGGCGGAACGCGCACCGCCTCAATTACGGGCTCATTCATTGCACTGAAGCTCGCCGTGCGGAGCCTTCTCGAAGCCGGAAAACTTTCGAAGGATCCGATGCTCTGCTTCGTTGCCGCGGTGAGCGTGGGCGTTGTCGGCGGGGTCCCCATGCTCGATCTCAACTATGCCGAGGATTCAACGGCCGACGTGGATTTCAACATCGTCATGACAGACAAGGGTGAATTTGTCGAGATCCAGGGGACGGCAGAACGCAGTCCCTTCAATGAATCGGCGTTAAGCGAACTCTTATCACTGGGTCGAGCAGGAATCCTCGACCTCATCGAAAAGCAGCGGCAGGTTTTGGCGCAGTGAAGCGCCTCGTCGTCGCGAGCACGAACGCGGGCAAAATCCGTGAAGTGAGTCTCGCGTTGAGTGACCTTCCGGATTGGAACGTCGAGTCCCTTCCCGAGCTTCCCGAAATCGAAGAAACTGGCACCACGTTTCTCGAGAACGCGACGCTAAAGGCCGTCCACTATAGCCGCTCCATCGGCGCCCTGACGCTAGCAGACGATTCCGGCCTGTGTGTTGAAGCTCTTGGCGGCAGACCGGGTCTGCATTCGGCGCGCTACGCGCCGACCACGGAACAGCGTAACGAAAAGCTGCTTGCCGAACTGGCATCTCTTGGTGACGCGGATCGACGCGCGTCGTTCTACTGCGCTTTTGCCGTTGCTCAAACGGGGTCCGTTGTCTGGACCGTGCAAACGGAACTACAGGGTCACATCGCGACCCTGGTCAGAGGCGACTTCGGATTTGGATATGATCCGGTGTTCGTTGTTCCCGGTCATGGAACGCTTGCGGAAATGTCGCCCTCGGAAAAGAATGAGATCAGTGCCCGAGGACAGGCGCTACGCCGACTTCGGAGGTTCCTGCAGTCGTACTAAACCTTTCGGCGTCAGTTCGGTCTATGCTGGTATTACCTAACCTTATGAAGGAGCCGAAATGTTTGTATTGATGTTAGTCGCCCTGCTGCTCCAGGGTCCAAGAGATGTTCAACTCGAAACGGTTCAACCCAAGCCTCCGATAATTGTTGCCAAGGGAACAATTATTCCCGTCGAACTGTTGAATCGTCTTTCGACCAAGAATCTGGAGGGCGGCGAAAACATCTATACACGGACTATCTTTCCGGTCACGGTGAATAACGAGATCGTTATTCCCGTCGGGACAAACATCCAGGGAAAAATCCAGGCCGTCGAACGGCCAGGGAAAGTTAAGGGCAAAGCGAGTCTTACCCTTTCCTTTCAAACGATGATTCTCCCCAGCGGTGTGACTGTCCCGATCTATGGCGGCCTCGGCAGCTCGGATGAAGGCCATCGTGAGGGTGAGAACACGGTCAAGGGTGAATCGACCACAGGCAAAGACGCGGGTGACATAGCAAAGGCCGGCCTGGGCGGCGGTGTAGTGGGCGCCGTTGTTCACGGTGACCGACGAAGCGCAGCGATCGGAGGCGGTATCGGTGCGGGCGTCGGCCTGGCGAGCGTGCTCCTGACTCGCGGCGAAGACCTGACCCTACCCAAGGGAACAGCACTGGAAGTAGTCCTGGAAGAGAACCTCGAGCTGTAACTATTGTTTCAGGATTCTTAACAGAACTCCGAGCGTCATCAGCGAAGCAATCATCATCAAACCCGACGGAAAGAAAGCTCGCGTCTTCAGATAGCGCGATCCGAAAACCGCAAGCATCGCCAGCAACACTCCGATCCCGATTGATGCCGCAATCGGCACATCCATTAGGATGAGCACGGCGGCAACAACGAGAATCGCAGCGGAACAGATACCTGCGATGAGCGTCGGCCTCGCTCGCGAGCTGCGATAGCTCGAAACCGCTTCGACGAAGAGAAGAGCCGCATAGATCAGAAAGACAACCGCAACGATCATCGCGAGAGTATGGCACAATGATGGACATTCGGGGCGTGGCGCAGCCTGGCTAGCGCGCCTGCCTTGGGCGCAGGAGGTCGGAGGTTCGAATCCTCTCGCCCCGATAATAATCCAAGCGGTTTCGTTACCTGGAGATCAAGCTTGGATACCGTGCTGGGCAACAAATGAGTCCTGCTTCATCGACTGGACGCGCAGCAATGAAGCATCCTTCGTTATCATTAATTCACACGAGCTGAAGCGGTTCTGTTCTTGAATCCCTCAGAGGAGGAGAGCCGTGAAAAAGACCTTAGTCGTCCCGCCAATCGTCGTTCTTGCGCTGGTCTCTACTGCATTCCCGCTGTCCGCACATCAATTGTCGACGTGGCCTATTCTCAAGTCGTGACGGCGAAGGGAACCATGACGGGATTCATTTCGGACAACCCACACCCGATGATTAACCGCGAGGTTCGGACTACTGACGGGGTTAGGTACGCTTTTAGGTAATCAGGAAGGAGGCACACCAATGATATGCGTGCGAAGCCGTCGAGGCCGAAAGCCGATCCTTTGGCTCGGTCTCTGCTGTGCCATTTTCGGGTCTGCCACTACCGCCAAAGCCGACTTTATCTCGGTCACGAACCTCGTGACCGATGACCAAACAGTCAACTTCGCCCAGAGTACGGATCCTTTCTTGAAGAATGCCTGGGGCATCTCCTACGCGAGCGCGCCAGGCGGTCCGTTCTGGGTCTCCAACAACGGGACAGGTGTGGCGACCCTCTACCGGGTCAGTCCGACTACCGACGCGACAACCAAGGTAATCCTGGGATCGGACCCGTCGGGAGGGGTCGTGATACCGCCCGCAGGCTCTGGAACGCCGACTGGCCAGGTCTTTAACAGTGGGAGTGGTTTCGACGGGGATCTGTTCTTGTTTGTCAGTGAGGACGGAACCATCTCGGGATGGCGGAATGCCCTGGGAACCACGGCCGAGAGGTTTCGGGTAGCTGACATCGCTAACGTCTACAAAGGGACCACCCTGGTCAGCACGGGTGGGAACAGCTATCTTCTCTCCGCGAACTTTCGGGCCGGGACCATCGACGTGCTGAAGGATGCCGGCGCTCCCGACTTAGTTGGAAAGTTCACCGACCCGAACTTGCCCTCCGGCTACGCACCCTTTAACATCCAGGCACTCGGGGGCAAGATCTACGTGACCTACGCCTTGCAAGATTCCGCGAAACACGATGATGATCCCGGTGCCGGCCACGGCTTCGTGACAGCGTTCGACACGCAAGGGAGCTTCCTTGGGCGAATCGCTTCGATGGGAACTCTCAATTCTCCGTGGGGACTGGCGATTGCACCGGAATCATTCACGGGTTTCGCTGGCGATCTGCTGGTCGGCAACTTCGGCGATGGAACGATAAACGTCTTTAACCCGGACCCAGCGACACCCGGTTTCCTGGGGCTGTTGTCGGGAACCGACGGCACGCCAATTGTCATTGATGGTCTCTGGGGCCTGATCCCGGGCAATGACGGGAATGCCGGCAACAGCCAGAAAATCTATTTCACGGCCGGTCCCAATGACGAGGTGAATGGACTCTTCGGCGTTCTGCAGTCCGTCTCGTCCGTTCCCGAACCGAGTTCACTGACTTTGGAGCTGGCCGCGGGAGTGTGGTTGGCTGGGCTGTGGGCATGGAGGAACCGTGCCACATACGCGGGAAACTGTAAAAAAATCTCGGGCATGAGCTAGCAACGGCTAAGCACCATAATCGGCGCACTTATCGAAAAAGCATTTGCAGAAAATCAATCAGCTCACGGCGAAACACCGTCAGTTGATGACCCCCTTCATACTCCTTCCAGGTGTGTGGAACATTGGCCGCTTTCAGACGATCCACGAACACGCGCGAACCGCGACAGACATTGTCTGTGGTGCCGCAGCCGATCCATACTAACTTGTAGTTCTTCGATATATTCGATCGCGCCAGAAAAGGACCGAATCGCTGGTCCATCGATGGCAAACCCTCTTCGTCGTCGCCACGCGGTACCAGCGAACCACTGATAGATGCAATATTCGCAAACAATTCTGGATGGCGAAGACCGGTATACACCGCAAACTCGCCTCCAAGAGAATCGCCCGCAATCGCCCATGATTTCGTATCCATGCTGACGCGGTAACGTTGCTTGACCAATGGCACGAGCTCGTCAACGAGAATTGTTTCGAACTGCCGCAGATTGTCGTCACCACGGCGAGTTGGTGCAGCCGGATTGACATCGGAAGAATGCATCACAACAATGGCCGACGTCATTCGCCCTTCTGCGATGAGATTGTCGAATATCAATTCCGCGGAGGTCCCAGGGCTGATCCACTCTCCTTCGTCACCGGGAGTTCCAGGCATCAAGAAAAGCACCGGATATCGCCTCGATCCCTTTTCATATCCTGGAGGCGTATACACAACAGCTCCGCGCACGCGCTGCTGCGATCGCGAATAGAACCGCTCATGATGAAGCGTGCCCGGCGGTCTATTCTGCGCTTCCCACGCGGCTTTCGGCTGCGCGGAGACAATGAACCGGTTCGACGCGCCCGTTCCTCCGCCAAACGTGAACGTGCAACGACACGACGGATCGTCCGTTTTCAACCCATCAACTAGAAACACATATTGATGAATGTCCGGTTCAAGCGGGCCTTGCATGACTGTCCACACACCTTGAGCGTCTTTAGCGAGCGCGGCTGTCCCCCAATCCCCGGACACTTGAACCTGTTTTGCAGTTGGCGCCCAGAATCTGAAAACGACCGTGCGATCGGCTCGCACCTCGGGCGAAAGCAGCACTGGCGGTTCTTGAGACGCGCCTGTCGCCTGAAGCAACGCAAAAAACGTCGCCAGCAAAACTCCTGTATGTCGATCCATGAAAACCCTACCCGTTAGAAGCGAACATACCGCGCAAAATTCCCGGTCCCTCACTTCCGCCGTGCCCTACTTCAGTCTCAGGACGCTCGATGAAGAACAAGGCCTCCCCTCGTCAGGATTTGTTCGACGAATCGAAACCCCGCGGATTTCAGCGCGTGACGTTGTTCTTCGACAGACATATACAGTTCTGTATTTCGCATTCCTCCATCACCTGCGAAATGATCACACACCAAATACAAACCTCCTGCATCGAGACTCTCGCGGACGCGTGAATGCAATACCTTGGCGTGCCGCTTGTGGCGCAGCTCGTGTATGGCCTGAATCGTAACAACGGCCTGGAATGTACCCAAACCTTGAAATGACTCTGCTTCCTTGAAACTTCGTTCCACGAATCGAACGCGATGAGCTAACGCACCGATTCGAGTTCCCGCCAGTTGATGCATCGCGGGAGAGAAATCGAGCAAAGTGCATGTGATATCGGGGAGCTGTTCCAGCAAATGCCGGGCTAAGAATCCAGGCCCGGATCCGAGCTCCAGTACGTGATGGACTCGGATTGGCGCCGAAGCAATCTCCTCCGCAAATCGCGCAAAAAACTCTATTCTCCACGGGCGCTTCGACATTGCGGTCTGCTCCCAGGCAATTGCGTCGGGGAGCTGGCGCAAGTCAATCGGACTGGGCACATCAGCGATCATCGATTTCGGAGCTTCGCACAGAGCGATAGCGCAGACAACCTGCGTGTCTTTATGCGACAGGTTGGCGCGCGCGGGCATGCAGATTGCTAGACATGTTACGCGGGGGGGCGAGTCGATCCAGGGCTAGGCTCGGCCTGTGACAGCATTCACACAGGCACCCCCCCGTGTCGCTCGTGAATGCGCCGCAACTGTGTCGGCAACCGGCACAACGCCTCAAACGTTGTCGGCAAGGCATTCCCGTAACAGTTCCTAAGTCCGATCTCTTGTTCCTGTCCGGTGTGTCACTAGTGATATCGACTCAATCAATTCGGATAGCCGTCCAGGAGCGACCGAGACTTACAGGCCTATCCTGGACGTTCTGTTTCGGCACCGTATTGGAGTTTTACGTTTACGTTCCGATCACGCCGCCGTCAGTACGGGTGATGACGAGGACTGCCGAGCGCGGACGGCCACCCGGACCGCCGAACTGGCTTTTGGGCCATTCGCTAAATTCGGTGGGATTGGCTGATTTCGCCTCTTCACCGGGATGTTGAATGCCCACAAACATCGTCTTTCCGTCGGGCGTCGTGATGACGCCGGTTACCTCACATCGGGGTGGACTCGTGAGAAAGCGACGGACCTCTTTCGTATTGGGATCCGCACACAACATTGTGTTCGACCCGATCTTTTGCCAGTCTCCGGCGCCATCACCGAATTGATCCGTCTGAACCCACAGTCTGCCGTAATGGTCGAACCAGAGTCCGTCCGGTGCGCCGAAGTTTGAACTGCCGTCGGGAGCATCGTTGATGTTTCCAATGTACCCGTCGTATCCAGCGGCGTTATAGGAACCGGTAGTGGCCAAAGTTTTGGCGGCAGGAACGTGGACTGCAGCTTCCGTGTCGCCGCAAAAAACGAAGATATCCCATTCGAAGGCGGTTGCTGTCACCGTGTTGCCGTCCTCACGCCAACGAATGATGTGGCCATAGTCGTTATCCGGCCTCGGGTTCGCGACATCGACGGGAGGTCGCGCGCCACCGGCGCTGGTCGAACCGTCTGGATTGTTAATCGACACGGGCAGGTTGCCCCGCCGGTTATTGTTCGTTAGCGTGCAATAAACTTCGAGCTGGGTAAATCCCGCGATCCGCGGTCGCACGGCTACCCATTCAGGGCGATCCATCATGGTTGCGCCCACTGCATCCGCGGCCATACGAGTCTTCACCAGAATGTTTCCCATGATTTCGGCGTCATTAGCGCCGCTGAAATCGGCTAGCTGACGAAGTTTCAATTTACCGCCCGCGCCGTCATTGAATATGGTCTCCGTATCGGGCAGCAGAGGAATCCATGCACCTCGATAAGTTCCGGACGATGTGCCGGCGGCTGAGGTAAAGCGCGCCACATGTAGAATCCCATCGTCCAAGAGATCCTTGTTCGCGCCGGGGTTCGCCGGATCCCAGGCTCTCGAGCAAACAAATTTATAGATGTATTCGTTTCGCTCGTCATCGCCCATGTAAAACCCGAAACGCCGATCAGCATCGGTGGCCAACGTGGCGCTCTCGGCCTTGAATCGTCCCATTGCTGTTCGCTTAACCGGAATACTCGATGGATCTGTCGGGTCAATCTCGACACGCCAGCCAAAAGTGTTTGGCTCATTGGGCGTGAGATCCGTATCGAAGCGGTCGTCAACCACGTGCCATTTGTAGGTGCTCGTTGCAGGATTTGGCGCCACTGTGACCGTCGCGCCGTCGCGCGTAATGCCATAACGCCTCTCAAGTTTTGTTTGCGAGTGTGCAGGGCTTTTCCAACCGAAGTACCCGTTCCAGTTTTCTTCGCATGCGAGATAAGTGCCCCACGGAGTGAAACCATTCGCGCAGTTGTTAAGCGTGCCCCAGGCCTTCGTCCCGTCGGTAATAAGGCCTAGAGGAATAGAAGCCGAAGGGTGAAGGTCGTACTCCTGGGTCTTCAGTAGATTGTGGCCTGCCGCTGGTCCGGAAATCCTCACGGGCGTGTTCGCCGTAATTCGCCGTGCGTAGGGCGAGTCCTTCAGAACTTTCCACGCGCTGTTTCCAGGACGACGAACCTCCAGTACGGACACACCATGAGCTGCCTGCGATTTCCGAACCTTTTCGATTGTCACCAGAGAGCCGTGCAGACCTCCGGAGAGTTCATCCAACCCGTCCGCGTGCAATACAGACTCGTGCGAGTACTCGTGATTTACACACAGAATCCCGTGATCACTCGACTGCTGACCGTCTTTCAGAAATGGGAAGAAATGCATGCCGTCATTGTGCATTCCAAACTGTTGCTCTTGCGCCGATGCTCCCTGAGAAGCGTTCGGCGCCCAGCCCGGCGCATCACTCGTGATCGGATCACCCCATGCGATCAGCAAATCCACGGTATAACCGGGCGGCACGGAAACTCTGTCGGCCAACGGAGATAAGATCTGGCCCGTTACTGCATCAAGTATCGCTCGGCTTGGCGGGATGCTTTCGAAGCCGATGCCGGCAAATCCCGCTCCCGGAGGAACAGGTGCCGCTGAAGCAGATCCAACCAGACTTCTAAGGGGAATTCCGCCGAATACGGCGACCAGCGAAGCACTCAGACTCGTCTGAATAAATTGCCGGCGGCTCTTGTCAACACGCTCGATGACTGCGTGAATCGACTCGTTATTCGATGGATTAATGACGACATCGTTCTTCGGGTGAAGTTTTCCTTTCAAAACTACCTCCTTCAACGACCAAAGTTTTCGGTGCTTTGGCAGGGTTGATCAAACAGACTCCTTTTGCCTCTGCTGCCTAAGACCGGACGCCGCAGAAAATTCCACAAACTTTTTCAGACCTCCAATCGGTATAGAATGTCGCTCACGCGCGCGGGTTACCGCGCATCCCGAACATCGACAAAGGAGCAAACAATGTGCGATCAGGATAGTTTTGAGAAAGACCTGAAGGAGTTCGAGGCCCTCGGTCTTGTGACCCGGCGGCAATTCGGCATCCTTGTAGGATCCAGCATTGCGATGATGTTGCCGCAGGTCGCAAATGCTGTTCCCGTGACTGAATCGGAAGTGAGCGTAAAGACGCCGGATGGCACAGCGGACTGCTACTTCGTGCATCCGACAACCGGAACAGGTGCTGGCGTTCTAGTCTGGCCCGACATCTTCGGACTGCGACCCGCGTTCCGGCAGATGGGCAAACGGCTCTCCGAATCCGGCTACTCCGTGCTCGTGGTGAATCCCTTCTATCGCACGAAGAAAGCGCCGACGGCGGATCAGGGTGGCCAAACACCGATCAACCAGGTTCTGCCGCTCGCTCAGGGACTCAATGAGACCACGCATATGACCGATGCCAAGGCCTTCGTAGCATGGCTTGATCAGCAAGCGTCTGTTGCCAAAAATCGAAAGATCGGCACGCAGGGATATTGCATGGGTGGACCCATGGCGTTTAGGACTGCGGCCGCAGTGCCGGATCGTGTCGGCGCCGTTGCTTCGTTCCATGGCGGCAATCTGGTGGCTAACGGGGACAACAGTCCGCATCTCCAGGCCGCAAAAACCAAGGCGCAGTTCCTCATCGCGATCGCGCAGAACGACGACATGAGCAGGCCGATGGACAAGACCGTTTTAAAGGATACGTTCGCCCAGGCCAAGCTGCAGGCGGAGATTGAAGTTTATCCGGCAATGCATGGCTGGTGCCCTCCGGACACCCAGCCTTATAACCAGGAACAGGCCGAAAAGGCATGGACCCGTTTGCTCGCGTTGTACGGAAAAGCTCTGGCCTGACGGACAGAATCAAAAGAAGACAGCTTCTAGCGAACCGCTTTCGGCGAGGCGCGTCTGCGTTTGGGGGAAACCGCTGGACGTTTGCGCGTCTCGTCGCCTGAAACAAATCTGCACGCAGACCCCAGTAGATCCCGTAACGCATCAGAGTTGATGCGGGACAATCTGACCAAGACAGACGGATAGTTTACGTAGTGATCTGTGATGTAGTACGTCTCCGGCGCTTCGGCTATGAGTGCTGCGCGCTGATCGAAGTCAATACGCACCACGAGTGAATTGGGCTCCGCCGATTTGTTGATTGCCGGGCAGGCCAGCATCTTTCCTCCGATCTTCAATGAGGTGCCGCGAAGACCGGTGCTTTCCTCGACTCCAGGAATCGCAGATGCGATTTTCCGCACCGTTTCAAATGTAGTCTTGCTTGCCATTCTGATTTTCCTTTCGCAGGCGCACGCGGTTCGTTCGTTTTCAGTTCTTCGGGCTGAAATCATGACGGATGTCGATCGTGGTCGGCAAGGTAACACCGAGGGAGTTGGGAGCGACAAATAAATGGGCCAGCTGTTTACTGGCCCGGAAAGACGGTGAGACGAATGTAACTGGTCAGCGGTCCGTTGTCTAGAAAAAATGTCGTGGTTAGACGACGAAGTCATTATTAAGCGACGCACGGATGCAACAGACATCGCGAGGATTTCCTAAGCCGCAATTTATATAACGGTTGCTGCGCCCGACTTGCGGCATTGCGAAACGCGATGCCGCCGTGCTCCCGCTTCCCGGCCAGTTTTTTTCTTCACCCGCTAGGCTAGGGCAGCAATCTTTGAGAGAATCCCATGATGCGTATTGGGGTCCCTACTGTCCGTTTCGTCCTGCTTGTCCTCGCCGCCAGCTCCGCACTCACGGCCCAGCTTTCCCTCGAGCAGCCTGGCGCGGACGACGCCATTGTTCTACCGCACGAGGGAACCGTCGACGAACGTCCGTTCTTCTCTACCCGGCGTCATCCCTCCATCGGATACGACGAGCCGGCCAACGACCGGGCTGAAGAACTGGCACGGAAAGTCGATGACGGGACGGTCCAGCTTCGTTTTAACGGCAGCAGCGGATATCTGCTTTCTGTACTGCAAGCGCTCGGCGTTCCCGCTGAATCGCAATCCGTGGTGTTCTCCAAGACCAGCTTGCAGTCCCATTACATCAATCCGGAGAATCCCCGCGCGATCTACTATTCCGACGATGTTTCCGTGGCCTTCATTCGAGGCGCGCCGCTTTTGGAAATCTCCGCCCTCGATCCGAAGCAGGGAGTGGTGTTCTACGCCATCGAACAGCGGGAGAACCAGCGACCAGAGATTGTCCGCAGCGATTCCTGTCTGTCCTGCCATGAATCCCGAAATTCCCTCGACGTGCCGGGCATGCTCGCCCGTAGCATCGCGGTAGGCCGCGGCGGCGAGACCATGCCACAGTACGGGAACTACGTTTCGGACCACCGCAGTCCCTTTGAAGAACGATGGGGCGGGTGGTACATCACCGGCCAGCCTGGAACGGCTCGTCATATGGGGAACGAAATGCTGGAACCTGACGGAGGCGGTCACCAGCAAGTTACGGCGCCTAAGCCGTGGAGCGGCATGCCCAGCTGGGTGGATCTCGAGGGCTATGCGTCTGAGGCAAGCGACGTCGCCGCAGTGATGATTCTCGATCATCAGGTCCGGATGACGAATCTGCTGACGCGTGTCGGTTGGGAAACGCGCGTGGCGCTCGAACACCAGCAAAGACACCCACAGGAAAAAGATACCGTGGCGCGTCTCATCGCAGCGGACGCCCGAGAACTTGCCGATTACATGCTGTTTGTAGACGAAGCTCGGCTTCCAGGAAAGTTCGTTTCCCTTTCCCAATTCCCCGCAAAATTTGCGGCCGCCGGCCCGAAAGACAGCCGAGGACGAACCTTGAAGCAACTGGACCTGGAAAAGCGCCTGCTCCGCTATCCGTGTAGCTATATGATTTATTCCACCGCCTTCGATGCCCTGCCCGCAGAAGCGAAGGACAAGGTTTACGCGAATCTGTGGGACATTCTTTCCGGCAAGGAAAAGGCGGCAAAATACTCCAGGCTTTCCCCGACGGATCGTGCCGCGATCGTCAGCATTCTCCTGGAGACTAAGACAGGACTTCCCTCTTATTACAGGAAACTGGAAAAGTAAAAAATCGGGCCAGACCGATGATTGAACGCAACACAGCGTCGCCGCTCGTTTCCGTCATGGTTGTCAATTGGAACGGACGCAACCTGTTGAACTCTTGCTTTGAATCCCTTGAGCGGCAAACGTGGCGAAATACGGAGTTCATCCTCGTCGATAATGGATCAACCGACGGTAGCCGCGAACTTCTTGGCCAATGGGCCGATCGCCTTCCCAACGCCCACGCGGTTCTGCTCCCAACGAATACCGGATTCTGTAAGGGGAACAACATTGCTTTTTCCCATGCCCACGGCGAATGGATCGCTCTGCTCAACACAGACGCGGTCGCCGATCCGGACTGGTTGGCGGAGCTCATGCGCTATGGTGATCCCGACAAGCGAATAGGTATGCTGGCAAGCAAGATCCTCCTTCAGGATCCTCGGAACGTAATCGACAAGGTCGGCCATTTGATTTATTGGGACGGGCAGAATCGCGGCCGCGGAAGCCAGGCCAAGGATATTGGTCAATTCGAAAGACCGGAGGAAACGCTTTGGCCGGATGCGTGTGCCGCGCTTTATCACCGAAGAGTTTTCGAAGAAACGGGAGGCTTTGACGAAGAGTTCTTCGCCTTCGGAGACGATGCCGACCTCGGCATGCGCGCGCGGTTGCTGGGCTGGAAGGCCTGGTACGTACCTTCGGCTGTCGTCCATCACCGTCACTCGGCAAGCTTCGGCGTGTATTCGCCGCTGAAAATCATGCTGGTCGAACGCAACCGGCTTTTGCTCGCGGTGAAGAATTTTCCCGGCCGGCTCCTTGTGCAAAATCCTTTTTGGACGCTGAGACGTCTTTTCTGGAACGCCTATGGACTATTGAGCCAAGAGGGTTCCGCCTCACGCTTCCTGGAAGCGAATGGTTGGGGAGACACAATGCTCAGCCTCTTTCGATCGTACCTTGGTGCTCTGAAACTGTTACCCGGAGCATTGCGCAAACGGCACGCTATTCAAAGAACACGCCGCCTTTCCAGCAGCGAAACACTGGCGCTGCTTCGACGCTTTCAGATCGATGTTCGCGAACTGACGCTCAGAGACTGAAGAAAAATCGGGGCCAGGGGGAAATCGGGGCCAGGCACGCTGTTTCCCTATTTTCCTGCATGCTTCCGTCTGAACCCTTTGAATCTCGGCGTGAAAATAGGGAAACAGCGTGCCTGGCCCCGATTTTTCTTCACCGCGAAGCGCGTTGAGTTTTCTTCAGAGCGTCTTCAAACTGACGCGCATCTTTGTTGAACTGGTCCAGGTTCACCTTGTTGTTCTTCGCAACTTGGCCCCAGGATTTTCCGGATTTCAGCTCGGTCATCATGCTCGTGAAGTCCGAACCGGTTTGCTTTGCGAACTGATGCGCCGCGTACAGTTCGCCAATGCTCGACTTGTATTCCGCTTTTTCCTGCTTCAACGTATCCATCGAAACGCCAAAATGTGTTGCCAGAGCATTAAGAGCGTCCTGCTCGGGAAGCTCCTTTACTCTGTTGTCGAGTCTGTAAATCTCAACGTACTGGGCAAGAAGGGGAGTCGCAGCGAATGCGAGAGTCAGAATTGCCGCGAGAAGGACTGTCTGTATACGTGTCATGGATGCTCCTTTTCAAAACTCTGGAGTCAAACGATCCTTAAGCTGTGTCGCTGCTAAATAGACAGCATCCTCGTGACAGCGGTTGACGACTCGTTATGAAAATTTCATTAATCGACGCGCAATGTTCTCCGCTGAAGGGGAACATTGGCCTCATGCGGGATGTCTTTGGCGCGTTTCCCGACTTGACGAACGGTAAACTGCCATGAGAATCATGCATCGCATGATTCCGGATTACCTTCGAACCTCGCGACTTCTCATGGCATTGTTCTCGATCGCGGGGGCATCAGTTTGCATTCTGTTTCTATTCGATCCCGAGCAGTATCACTTCTATCCGGCGTGCTACTTCCATCTGCTCACCGGTCTCTATTGTCCCGGCTGTGGCGCTTTGCGTGCGACACATCAACTGCTTCATGGACACTTTGCGGCCGCGGCCCGCTTAAATCTGCTCCTGGTGTTGGCAGTGCCGGCTGCAGCACTTTGGAAGGTGCGCCGGATTCGTCCGGTATGGGTCGGGATCATTCTCGCCTCGTGCGTCGTGTTCACTGTGATCCGCAACGTTCCCGGTGGCGAATGGCTGGCGCCTTAACGAGCTATTCGACGACAGATTCTCCCGCCTTGCCCGATGGCGCCAGGGCCGGCTCACGGGAATAGCGAATGATAGTGTCGGCCGTTGAGAAATACGCATATCGCCCCGCTGCGGGAGAGATCGGGGTCGCCCTGGCGGTGTAATCGTCCCCTGAATTCTCGATCGTGAAAGAATAGCCGGCCTTCGGTCCCTCGATGAACGAAGCGTCCAGGAGCCTGGCAGAAATCAGTGCCTGAAGATCGCCGTACCGGCCGTTGGAGGATTGAAAGTTCTCTTCTGCGACCGTGATGGTCCTCACATTCCTTACTGCCGCGGACTCATTGGCCACCTTCTGTGAGTTTCGATAACTCGGAATTGCGATCGTGAGGGCAACCATCAACAACGCCATACTGATGTATCCCAGAATGAGCCCCACAAGAGCCATGCCTCGACCCTTGAGACGGCCGTTGCTGTTCCGGATTGAGGAGCGCGACATGTGACCAAGAATGATTGCGGGGATTGCCGTAACAAAAAAACAGCCTATCGACAGGATCCCGCATACAAGGCTCCAGATCGCCTTGCCATCCGTGCGGGGTTCCATGGCGGGAGGTGATTGCGGCGTTATGTCCAAGCTTGGCGTCCTCTCTGCGGTGCCGACGAGTAACGCGCGATGGTAGCACCATTTGGACTGCGGTGCGTTTCTGCCCGTAATCTCAGGGTTGGACCCCGCGTTATAGTTCCTGCATGATTCGACGACTTGGATTACTGACTGCATTGAGTGTGATCATGGGAGTTGTTGCATGTAATGGAACGCCCCCACCCACTGCCAAAGAAGTACCGACGGACGGTTTCCGCGGCACGTGGGTAATGAACCTGGGCACAAAAACCTTCATGGTGCTAACGCTCGAAAAGACTGGCGAAGCCTTTTCCGGGACTTTCGCTCGACCCGAAAAATTTCAAACCTCGAACGGTCTGCGTTTCTCGCACCTGGGCACTGGCGTAGAGACCGAGACTGTTGTGAACGGATCGAGTCAAGGTAATAAGCTGCACTTCACGACCAGAAATCAAAACGACAAGGGCAATGAAAGCGAATATCACATGACGCTACTCGCCCAGGATTCCGCATCCATCACAGTCATCGGCCTGCCGATCGAACCCTGGGTGTTTTCACGGGTTCGTGATTCAAATCCACGCACCGTCTTCACGGATTGGGATCCTCGGCGCTCCTACTCCCTCGACGACAGTGCCCCGTCCAGCCCGGCAATGCAGCGCATTTATGAGGCAGATCAGCAAGTGCGAAAAGACTTCGTGGAATTCTCGAAGGCGGCGGACGCTCTGGTACCCGGTGACGCCGAACGCCGCAGCCAGACACGCGAGCTTCTTTCCCGCGGCAAGCTGCGAACGGCGGAGGACTACACGCGCGCCGCCTTCGTCTTTCAACACGGCAGCACGCCGGATGACTTCCTCTTCGCACACGCCCTGGCCATGGTCGCCGCCGCCAGGGGTGATGAAGATGCGCTCTGGATCGCTTCCGCAACCCTGGATCGCTACCTGCAATCGACCGGGAAACGGCAAGTCTTCGGAACGCAGATCAAGGAGAAAGCGGACCACACCGCGACCCTGGAACCCTATGACCGCGAACTCGTCAGCGACGCGATAAGGCGCGAGCTCGGTGTGCAACCCATCGCTGCGCAAGAGGAACGACTGCCCACCTGGACCGAACAATTCAGGGCTGCCGCCGCGAAACCGAAGTAGTCGCGACGAATTAGGAAACCCGGGCCCCCACAAATTGAGCCGTTGTATACTCGCGCCAATTTGATCAGCAGATTCCCAAGGAGTTCTTCATGAGGCCAATCCGCGGCAAGCTGTCCCTCATTGCATTCATGTTCGTGCTTTGGTCTATTGGCGTCACAATCGCCCAGAATCCAACCGTTGCCCCGGTAACCGGCCCGGCAACGCAGGGAGTCGGCTTGATTAGAAACGATCCGGGTACCTACGAGGGATACACGCTGATTTCGCCGCTGCAATCGCGATCTACATTTCTAATCGACATGAATGGCCGCATCGTCAAGACATGGGAGACGGATTCAACGCCGTCCAGTCTTGCGTATCTGCTCGAAAGCGGCAATCTGCTGCGGGCAGGCCTCGCGCCGAATCCGGCCTTTGGACGAACCGCCGGTGGTGGCGGCAAAATGCAGGAGTTCAACTGGAACGGAGAGTTGGTCTGGGACTTCGCCTACGGCACGGCGACCGTCACTCAACACCATGACTTCTGGCGTATGCCGAATGGTAATGTCCTCTTGCTGGTCAAAGAGAAGAAGACCTCTGTGGAAGCGATTGCCGCAGGTCGAATTCCCTCGAGCGCCGAGGGAACCGACATTCAGCCCGACGCTCTTGTGGAAATCAAACCTTCAGGCAAGGCCGGCGGCGAAGTCGTATGGGAGTGGCACCTCTGGGACCACCTGATTCAGGACATCGATAAAACCAAGGCCAACTATGGCGACGTCGCTGCCCATCCGGAACGCGTGGACATCAACTACAACGTTGTTGCCGGGCAGCGTGCAAACCCCGACTGGACGCATTTCAACGCCGTTACCTACAACGCTGAGCTTGATCAGATTCTCGTCAGCCTGCGGAATTTCAGCGAAGTCTGGATCATCGACCACAGCACAACAACACGAGAAGCAGCCAGCTCAACGGGCGGACGAATCGGGAAGGGTGGCGATCTGCTCTATCGCTGGGGCAACCCGCGAGTTTACAGGGCCGGCACTGCCGCGGATCAACGTCTGTATGGGCAGCACAATGCGCACTGGATTCCCAGGGGTCTTCCCGGCGCGGGACACATTCTGATTTACAGCAATGGCGACACAAGACCCGGAAGCAGGTACTCGACGGTTGAAGAAATTGCTCTGCCGGTCGATGCCACTGGACGCTATCCACTGGGAACAGACAAAAAGTACGGGCCGGATCGGCCGGTCTGGACCTACGCCGCGCCGAATCCGACGGACTTTTATTCAGTCAACATCTCCGGCGCCCAACGCCTGCCCAACGGAAATACGCTGATCTGCGCGGGCGCGCCAGGCTTCATCTTCGAAGTCACGCCACAGAACAAAGTCGTCTGGCAATACAACATCCCAGGTTTTGGTAGCGGGGCCGGTGGCAATTCGCGCAATGTTTTCCGCGCATATCGCTTTGGCCCGGATTTTCCGGGTTTCGCAGGAAAGTCGCTGGTTGCCGGGAAAAAACTGGAAGAGGCCGCACCGTAACCTTGATTGCCCCTCGCGCTATCGTTTGGGTTAGCGGGATTGAACAGTCGTGTGTTCCGCGCAAATTCTGGTGAACGAGCGGCCATCCTCTGCATGTTGAAAAGCGCTTAGCGGGTAAGCGCAGAGGATATCGACGTTTCGTGTCTGGATCAGTTCGTTCCCTTTTTTCTCGAGTTCGATCGCAGCTTGTGCGCGCCCTTCCTGGAAAAGCAGCCCGACACACTCACCGAAAATGGCAATACGCGGATAGTCCGTCGTCGCAGCTATGGCAGCGGGTTCCATGAGGCCCATGATGCCATCGATAAACTTCTCCGGATCAGGGACGCCGTTCACGGAAATTCTTGCCAGCGCGTCTTCCGCGTCCAGTGAAATATAGGCGCCCTGCCGGATTGCCTGATCGACGTCGAAGCCCAGTTGCTGGAGCCGTCGATCGAGCTGTTCACGGTGCGTGTTCGTTGCGAGCAGAATCACCGGATTGCCGGCCCTCATGGCGTTGGAAACAAAACGGGTCACGCCTTCCATGAATACTTGATCATTGGAATAGAACTGAACGTCGTGCCGAGGTTCAACGCCCGGGCTTTCGCCAAATGCCATGTCGCTGCTCACAAATCGTCGGCCGTCGAGAACGGCATCGACAGCAGGTAAGAGATCAAGCTGCGCACGCATCTTATGGACGTAGCCCCACGCGCCGAGGCGAAACGCTTCCTGCATGATTCGGGCAGAAGATTCCAGGCTCAGGAAAAGGATCTTCGTGTCGGGAACGAGACTGCCGATCTGCCTGGCGGCTTCCAACCCATTCAGCTTCGGCAGCCCCACGTCGAGCACGACGAGGTCCGGCTGAAGTTCCTGCGCTTTTTGAACGGCATCGAGTCCATTGTCTGCTTCCCCAACGATATGGAATTCCGTTCTTTGCTGAAGTTCTGAACAAATGAAACGGCGAACAGCGGTGTGGTCTTCTACGACCAGGATTCTGTGTAAAGGCACGCGGATCAATAGTCTCTTTTACGTTCACGTGTCAAGGCATTCGTAGCTCTTTTGCAATCTCCGCATGCAGTGCTACTCTGCAAACCATTCGCCGAATTCGGGAGAAAAAGCATGAAGACTTTGATCCTCACACTCTGCGCCGTCATTGTTCTGGTGTCGCTTGCGCTTGGCCAGGCACCAGCGCCGGCGCCGGCCGCTGCAACCAACGAAAAATATGTTGTTAACAAAACGTGGGCGCAGGTCCCGGCAGATCTGCCGTGGAACAGCAGCACATCGAATATCGCGCCGGACGGCAAGGGTAACGTTGTCGTGTTCGTGCGGGCAATGCCGTTCTTTCGATCGTTCACGACCGACGGGAAATTCGTCCGGTCATGGGGCGACGCGAATCTCTTCACTCAGCCTCACAGCCTGATGTTCGACCGTGACGGCTTCATGTGGACAACGGATACCACAGGGCACGTGGTCTACAAATTCGACCCGAATGGAAAAGTGCTGCTGACCCTTGGTAAAAAAGACACGGCCGGAGACAACGCATCAAAGGACCTGTTCAATCAGCCGAATGCCGTGGCGATTACCCCGAACGGCGACATTTACGTATCAGATGGATACGTCAATTCCCGCGTTGTGCATTTCAACAAAGATGGAAAATTCATCCGCATTATTGGCGGAACAAAAGGTTCCGAGCCGGGGCAGCTTCAATTGCCTCACGGCGTGGTCATCGATTCGGCGGGCAGAATCCTCATTGGCGACAGCGACAACAAGCGCATCGCAGTCTTCGACAAGGATGGAAAGTTTGTTGAGAACTGGCCCTTCGCTTCGCGCGGCGGCATGCTGATCACCGCAGATGATACCTTGTATGTCAGCGACGTTAATGCGGGATCGATTTCAATCCTCAAGAACGGAAAACTGCTCGATACGATCGGCGGCCTGGGAAGACCTCATGGAATAGCACTCGATAAGGACGGCACGATCTATGCTGCCGACTCCATGAATCGCGCCGTGATGAAAATCACACCAAGGAAGTAGTCCGGGAGTGGACGGACAAACTCGCGCCAACATACGACCCGGACTTCGCGTCCGGGTCGTCGAGAAGCAGAATCAGCGCACCGGGAAGCTGACTGAAGGCACCGTGGAGAGAATCCTCACGAATTCTCCACATCATCCCCACGGTATCAAGGTCATGTTGGACAACGGCATCGTTGGCCGCGTACAAGAAATTATTACATCTGCCAAATCGTGATCGACCATGGGCGATCGATTCGACCTCAATCGTTTCCTTGAAGCGCAAAATCCGGTCTACGAGCGTGTGTGCTCGGAACTGCGGCAGGGTCGGAAGGCCAGCCACTGGATGTGGTTCGTGTTCCCACAGATTGCGGGGTTGGGCGTCAGCGAAATGTCGCGTCGCTTTTCCATCTCTTCACTCGGTGAAGCCTGGGAGTATCTCAACCATCCCGTGCTCGGCCCACGTCTCGAGGAATGCACTCGCCTGGTCTGTTCCATTGAAGGCAAAACGATCCGCGACATCATGGGATTTCCCGACGACATGAAGTTTCGATCGTGCATGACGTTGTTTAGCCGCGCCACCGAAACTCCTGATATTTTCAAGAAAGCTTTGGAGAGGTACTTTTCGGGCGAGCCCGACGCTCTTACGCTGGAACGAATCCGGGATTTGGAGGACCCAGGCCCGGGGCGGAAATCCGAAGGACGTTGACCACCCCACACGACGCATCGGATTTTATCGTTGCGCGTCGGATTTCCGAATATACTGGGTGCCTCAATAAGCCGCTTTTGAGTGCCAGAGCACCGCTGCTCATGTTCTCTTTTGCGGATCTTTCTGTGATTTGGCAAAGCCTTGAGAGGAGAATATGGGCAACAAGCTCTACGTAGGGAACCTTCCCTTTTCTGTCACTGAGGATAGTCTGCAACAGTTGTTTTCACAATCTGGCAAAGTTGAATCTGCCACGATCATCACCGACCGCGACACAGGGCGAAGCAAGGGATTTGGCTTTGTCGAAATGTCGAGCGAACAGGAAGCCGCCGATGCGATCCAGAAGTTCAACGGGACCGACTTTGAAGGCCGATCAATAACGGTTAACGAAGCGCGGCCGAAAGCGCCCCGCGAAGGTGGTGGCGGTGGCGGCGGACGCGGATTTGGCGGTGGCGGCGGCCGTGATCGCGGCGGCAGAGGTGGCGGCGGCCATCAACGCTGGTAAGGAGAAAACCTGATGCCAAAGGACACGCGCGCAGCCGCTCACAAGCGCGCGCGCGAAAAGGCGCAACAGGAACGCCAGAAGCAAAAACAGCAACGGCGCATGGAAGCCAAGGAACGCAAGGATAGCAACGAGGCTTCCGGCAACGAAGATCCGGATATCGCCGGCATCCAACCCGGGCCGCAACCCCGGCCGGAATGGCTCGATGATCTGGACTCCGAGGAGTCCGATGCGGAATCCGCAGAACCCTCTCAGTAGCCCAAGGTTCGTTCGGTCTATATGGCCCTGGCGATAGAGACGAGGCAACTCACGCGGTTCTTCGACAACTTTTGCGCTGTCGACCGCGTGAATCTCGCTGTGGAGAGCGGAACCTTTTACGGCTTTCTCGGCCCCAACGGCGCCGGCAAATCCACAACCATCAAGATGCTTACCGGACTGCTCGCCGCGTCCAGCGGCGAGATTCTCGTGCTGGGCAGAAATATGCTCGACCCGCGGGAGGCGCTCCAGGCCAAAAGCAGGATTGGCGTGGTTCCTGAAGATCTTGCCCTGTTCGACAACCTGACCGCTCGGGAACATCTGACTTTCGTCGGCCGGATGTACCTTTTGCCTAAAGATGTCATCCGGAAACGCATCGACGAATTACTGCACCTGCTGGGTCTCCAGAACGACGAGAAGAAACTGACGCTGGAGTACTCCCATGGAATGAAAAAGAAGCTCGCGCTCGCTGCCGCGCTGCTTCCAAATCCCGATCTGTTATTCCTGGACGAGCCGTTCGAAGGCGTGGATGCTGTCACATCCCGGATCATCCGTGACATGCTGGCCGGTTATGTCGAACGCGGATCAACCGTTTTTCTGACCTCCCACGTACTCGATCTCGTTGAAAAGCTCTGCACCCACGTAGGAATCATTGCGAAAGGCAAACTTGTCGAACAGGCCTCGCTCGAAGACATCCGGCAGGGCAGCTCGCTCGAGGAACGGTTCCTTGAAAAAGTCGGAGCGGACGAGGACGCCACACAAAAGCTCTCCTGGCTCGAAGAGGCCTCAACGTGAACTGGGAACACCTCAGAACGTTTCTGTGGCTGCGATGGAGAATCATCTCGAACCGCAACCGGCGTGCCGGCGCTCTCAGTGTGATTCTTCAGGGAATCCTGATGGCCACTGCAGTCGCGGCCGGTGGACTGGCGTTTGTGGGCGGCATTGCCGCCGGCATTCTTGGTTTGCCGAAGGTTTCTGCGAACAACGTCATGCTGATATGGGACGGCATTGTTATCGCTTTCCTCTTTTTCTGGATGACCGAGTTGCTAATCGAACTCCAGCGATCTGAACTGCTTTCCCTCGACAAGTTCCTGCACCTGCCCGTCTCGCTGGGCTCCGCATTCATGATCAACTATGTCGGATCTATTTCCAGCGCGGGCGCCATTGTCTTCCTCCCCTTGATGATCGGTCTCGCCATCGGTCTGGTCTTTTCAAAAGGTCCCGGAATGATTGTGCTCTTTCCCCTGATTGCCGCATTCGCCTTGATGGTTACGGCCGTAACGCACCAGTTTCGTGGATGGCTCGCGAGCCTAATGGTCAACCAGAGGCGACGGCGAACGATCATCAGCGTGGCAACGCTGATGTTTGTCCTGATCGTTCAGATACCCAACATTGTGAACTTTACGAGCAGAGGGTGGCGAAATCGTCCAGGCAGCGAG
>Ga0207659_10000400_pt1 | contig 26197 bp, 21 predicted proteins | sample KBSM43metaG_FD_184330 | JGI IMG/M metagenome (GOLD analysis project Ga0207659, IMG submission 184330) | Miscanthus rhizosphere microbial communities from Kellogg Biological Station, Michigan, USA - KBS M4-3 metaG (SPAdes) (version 2) | ecosystem: Host-associated > Plants > Roots > Rhizosphere >...
CGACCCGGTCGCCGCGTAGGCGCGGGCGCGGCAGCCGCCGCAAATCGCGCCATAACGGCACTCGCCGCACTTGCCTTGATAGGCCTTGAAGTCGCGCAGTTGGGCGAACACCGGCGAATCGTTCCAGATATCAGAGAACGTCATCGACCGCGTGTCGCCGGCGCTGACCGGCAAGTAGCCGCACGGATACACCGCGCCTTCGTTCGAGATGAAGCAGACGCTGGTTCCAGCCAGGCAGCCGCGCGTCATCGCCGATAGATGCTGGCGGTGGTGACCGCCGCCGAGCATTGTCGGCGCGGCTTTGGCGCGTGTGCCGGGCGCGATGAACGTACTGGTCATGTCGCCACGCTTCCGCTCGTCTTCGATGCGCTGTGCGCGGATGCGGTAGTAGTGCGGTGCACAAGTGGCTTTGAGGTCGATCGGACAGGTCCGCGACTCTTCGTCGAACCAGCGCAGCACCCGCTCGTATTCCTCAGCCGGAAGCATCTGCGCGGGCGCAATCTCGAGGCCGCAGCCGACCGGGACCAGCATGAACAGATGGAGCGCGTCGGCGCCGATTTCGAGGGCGAGGTCGAGCAGCCGCGGCACCTCGGTGACGTTGTGTTTCGCGATCGTCGAATTAATCTGGACCGACACTCCTTCGTCGCGCAGGTTGTGCAAGCCGCGCAGCGCCAGCCGGTGCGATCCGGGCATTCCACGGAAGCGATCATGGGTGTCGGGTTCGGCGCCATCAAGACTGATCGCGACGCGCGAGATGCCGGAATCGGCGATTCGCGCGGCGGTCATGCCGTCCACCAGCGTGCCGTTGGTCGCGAGCGCCATGCGGAAGCCGGTGGCGACGCCGTATTCAGCGATATCGAACAGGTCGGGGCGAAACAGCGGCTCGCCACCTGACAGCACGAATACCGGCTTGGCAACGACGGCAATTTGATCGATCAGCTCGAACGCGCGTTTCGTTGTCAGCTCGGTCGGACCGATCGAGCGGCGTGGCACCGCACGGCAGTGCTTGCAGCTCAAATTACATGCCTTCGTCGTTTCCCAGAACACCAGACGCAGCGATGGGGTCATGACAGGGCCTCCACAGAACCCACGCGAATCGCACGCGCGATCGATCGCTCGACCACCAGTTCGGTCTGATCGCACAGGAACACAACACCCGGGAATGTCTGCAGCACGGTGATCGACGCACCGGGCGTCACGCCGAGCGACCAGAGGCGCTCACTGCGGTCGGTATCCTCCGGGTCGTCCACTACTGACACAACGACACCCCGCTGCCCTTCGTCGAGCGACGCCAGCGAACGGGTGCCGTCAGAACTGCACGCCAAAGAGATCAAAGACATAATGAAGACCCGCGCCGGTGCCAATCGCGATCGGCGTAATCACCCCGGCAATCGCCAAACCGGTCCGCAATCCACGCTCACGCACCATCATGAAAAAGTTGGCGATGCAGGGGACGAAGAGCGTCATCACCGTAAGAGCGACGACCGCCTGCACGCCGGTCAACTGGCCGCTGCGAGCGAGATGGAACAGCCCGGCAGCGCCGTAGTCGCGCCGCAGAAATCCCATCACGAGAATTTGCGCCGTCGATTCCGGCAGGCCCAACAACCCGGTCACCACCGGCCGTCCCGCCGCCGAAAGCACGGTCAGCGCGCCAATCCGGTCGAGCACGAACAGCAGCACGGTGCCGGCCAGGAACAGCGGCACCGCCTCGCCGAGGTACCACCAGACACGAAGGCGGGTCTTGGTCAGCAGGTTACCGAGTCGCGGCCAGCGAATTGGCGGGAGTTCGAGGATGAACGGCGACCGCTCTCCTTTCAGCACCCGCGCCGCCAGCCAGCCGACGACCAGCATTTGGGTCAGCACGACGCCAAACAGCGTCGCCAGCGCGACGACCGAGATGCCGCCGAGGATGCCCATGATGGTCGCCAGCTGCGCGGAGCACGGCACGCCAAGGGCCAACAGCAGGATCGCGATCAGCCGTTCCTTGGGCGTCCCGAGAATTCGCGTCGTCATCGTCGCCATCGTGTCGCAGCCGAGGCCGAGCACCATCGGCAGCACCGCCTTACCGTTCAGCCCCATGACTCGAAAGGTGCGATCGCAGAAAATCGCCAGCCGCGGGATGTAACCGCTATCTTCGAGAAAGCCGAAGATCAGAAAAAATGTTGCGACCACCGGCAGGACGATCGCAATGGCGTAGGTCAATCCCATGGTCACGACGCCGTACTCGCCGACCAGAAAGTCGCGCGCTAACGCGGACGGGACGGTTCGATCGACTAGCCAGATCGCGGCCGGGTTAATCCCTCGCCCGAAAACGTCCTTCTCCATCACTCCGACCAGTGTCTGGGCGCCGAAGACGCCGACAAACAGGTAGAGCGCGTACAAGACCATCAGCAGAATCGGAATACCGGTGAGCGGACGTCGCGTGGCGCTGGCCAGCGCTTCCTGCACAGAGGCGAGCGACAGCGTGCTGATCCGCCGCACCCGCTCAGTGAGTTCGTGGGCCCAGACCGCGCGAGCGCTGGCGTGCGGTTGCGCCGGCACATGAGGCCGGGCCGCCAACGCCAGCGCGTCGCGCAGTTCCGAAAATCCGCGGCCCTCGACCGCGACCATTTCGACGACAGGAATCTGAAGTTCGGCGGCGAGCGCAGGCACGTCCACGGCGATGCCTCGTGCGAACGCTTCGTCGATCATGTTGAGAACCAAAACCATCGGTTTATTCAGCCGCGCCAGCTGCGCCGTCAGCACCAAGGCGCGCCGAAGATTGCGGGCGTCGGCCACCTGCACGATCAGATCAGTATGGGAACCTGCCATGGCGTCACGGGTAATGCGCTCGTCCTCGCTCATCGCGCCCTCAAGCGTGTTGACGCCAGGCGTATCGATGACATCGCACACTTCCGCGCCAACCATCGCCCGTCCTCGGGTGATCGCGACCGTCGTGCCGGGATAGTTGGATACGGTGACATAGCGGCCGGTGAGATGCCCGAACACGACGCTCTTGCCGACGTTCGGCTGGCCCACCAACCCGACACGCAACGGACGCGAGCGCAATTTCAAGAGCGGCGCCGGCGCCGCGGCCCGTTCCCGAACGATGTGACACGACGGCATCGCTGATACCGAGGGCAAGCCGAGTGCCGCGAGGAATTCCTCGATTTCCTTAACGTTTTCGTGGACAGCGCCGGATTCGCGGCGGCAGATGCGGGGGTTTCTTCGAAGCGATGGGGATTATTTCACACCGCAAGAAAACGGCCCGGCGAACGGTGCGGAGGGGGTACCGTTCGTCGGGCCGTCAAGCCGCCTGAAGCGGCTACCAGAGGTACGTCAGACGCGCGAGAATCGTGTTCGCCGTGTACGGTTTGTAGAAGTACCCCAACATCATCAGTGTTGGCGACGCCGAATTCGCCGGCTGCGACAGGCTCTCCACTGGATTCAACGCGAAGTCGTCAACCCGGTAGTAGTCGTACCAGTAGAGGCCGCCCACACCGAGGTGCCGCGTCACGAAGTAGGTGACGTCTACCGTGCCGCGTTGCAACTCGTTGACCACCGGCGTCAGTTGCACCGGCTGCGGCAGCGTGGTGTTGGGCGCCAGCCCGTAGAAGTAGGTCGAGTGGGCCTTGCTGTAGTCGTAGGCGAACTTCACGTTGGTGCGCGGCAGAACTTTGAGCAGATCCATCGACACATCGAACGTGTTCACCTTGTCCTTGCTATCGTCGGTCCAGTCACGGCGAGGATCGTTGAACTGCTGCGTCGGGTCGTCGAGCGATGCACCGGGCGGCAGCGGGTTGGCGGTCCGCGACTTCTGGAACGCGGTGTATCGCTCCCAGCCGTACATCGCGCCAATCGACACGCCATCGCGCGGGACGTAGTCGAACCCGAGCGAGTAGACGTTGCTGTCGGCACTCTGCACACCGAAGTTCGTCCCTGGATAATCCTGCTTGCCCCAGGCAACCGACCCATTGAACGAGAAGGTCGATGCCGGCGAGACGGTGATGATCGTCGAGAAGCGGTCCTGATCGCGGTCGGAGATGTCGTAATGCCGCAACGTCGGCTGTTCGCCGATGGCGATCAGTTCCGCTTCGTTCGCCGCCGAACCGCGCCGCTTCGAATGCTCGAACACGCCGCGGACGGTCAGCCAGGAAACGCCAGTCACGTCCATCGACACGCGGCCGATGTCTTCGGTCGTATCCTCGATGATGCGATAGGTGCGGTTGACCTCTTCGCGGGTATACCCCGCTCGGAAGCCGAGGATCCGAATCGGACTGTAGGTCGCGTCGGCATCGAAGGTGTGACGGTTCTGGCCGAAGGGCTCGCTTTCCTTGATGGTCGCCACCGGACTGGTGTCGTAATTCACCGAGCCGTTCACCAGGAACGGCTCCGTCCGGTTGTCGACCTGGTACTGGCGATACCGCACGTTGAACCACACGGTGTTCAGTGGCCGCGAAGTCAGCGCGTAATTCATCGTCGTGACGTGTGCATCGACTTCAGCGGTCGGACGGGTCAGCGCCGGCGACTGAATGGCGCTGTTGATCGTGAAAGGCATCAACGTGTCGTTGTTGGTCATGTTGCTGAACGACAGGTACGCGCTCGCCCGGCTGTGGCCGGTAAAGTTGTAGGCGCCCATCGCGCTGACCGTGTTCATGTCGGTGTTCGGCCACAGGTCCATACGCCCCTGCTTTGGACCGGCGGTCGGTGAGTCGGCGACCCGCGCCGGGTTGTCCCAGACCAGCGTCGACGTGTTGTTGCGGAAAAACGATCCGTCATAGGCCAGCTTCCCGTACCACCTGCGGTTGGCATACTCGAGATTCGTGCCGAGATCGGTCGTTCGGTGATCGACCGGCACCGGCATTTCGGTCGCAATCGCGTTGCTGATCCCGAAACTGCCGCCCCACGGATACTCACCGACCTTGTTGGTATTGCGAACGATGAACCCGAAATCCACCGTGGGCGTGGCGCTGTAGGTCATGTCCGCAAATGCGACATCGCGCCGGGTTCGCAGCTCGAACGGAACCACGTTGGTCATCGCCGCCGGCAAGGTCAGCGTCTTGTTCTGTATGCCGCTCTGGTACGCGTCCGACATCAACACCTGGCCCGGGGTCGACGTGTCGTAGAGCGTTGCCGTGGTGTTGCTGTAGTAGAGCGGAATCTGATTCCACTCGAACGACGCCTTCAGCTTGCCGAAGTTGGTGTAGCCAGCGTAGAAGCGCTCGTCGCGGTAGCCGATGTGGTCGCCTTGAAGCTTCAGTTGATACTTGTCGGTCTCCTTCAGCATCCGGAACAGATCGATCGTGCCGCCATCACGGATATCACGGTACCGTTGATAGCGGGCCTCGTCCGATCCGCTGCCGTAGAACGTGCCGCGAATGCCGAAATCGACTTGATTGATCAGCGGCAAGTCGCCGACCGCCGCCGCGGTCTTCGCGACGTCGGCTTGCGTAACCGCCGGTGCCGTTGTGCTGTTTTCCTGTGCCGCCGCTCCTGCGCTGATCAGAAGGAGCGCGGCAACCATGCCAAGCAGTGTGGTGCGCATCACATCCTCCTATCGCAGGAACCGATCGCCAGCCGGGTGGTTCGAACCGTGAATCTGCGAATGGCAGTTCACGCAGCTGCGGCCGATGGCGCGGTTGCTGGCGGCAGCGATCTGGGTGCCGTCGTAAATCGTTGCCGGATGCCGGCTGCTGACGTGGCAGCGCTGGCACAGCATCGGCTCCTTGGCGACCAGCATGCGATCGTTGTTCGAGCCGTGCGGGTCGTGGCAACTGGCGCAGTTTTCGCGCCCTGCAGCGTGATCCCAGACGAACGGGCCGCGTTTTTCCGCATGGCAAGTGGCGCACGCTTCGTTCAACGAATTGCCCGCCTTCAACATCCGCACGTTGTTCGAACCGTGTGGGGTGTGGCAGGTGATGCAGTCCATCTTGCCTTCGCGAACCGGCATATGGCCCGACCGCTTCACCTTCATCGCCTCCTGCTTGTGGCAGGATTCACACATGTCGCGCGCGGTCGCGGCCTTCAGCTGGGCGCGCTCGGACTTCGGACTGTGAACGCTGTGACAGGTCGCGCAGGAAACGTTGCGGGCTTCGTGCATGCCGCCTTGCCACTTCGCGTGCGACGACTTGTTGTGGCAGGACAGGCAGGTCTCGTTTGCGGCGCGGGGGTTCAGGGCGTCGAACCGGCGGATGTCTTCCTTCTTGCCGGAATCGACGTGTTTCTGCCCTGGTCCGTGACAGGTCTCGCACGACTGGTCGGCGCGCGCCGCGGGCGTGCGCGTGTTCTGGACCTTGCCGTGAAGAGTGGCGTTGAGAGATTTCTTTTCGCTTTCGTGGCAAGTGGCACAGGTCTCGTCGCCGACGAATCCGCTGGTGGCCTGCGCACCCTGCGCCGCAGGCGCAGCAGCAGGCGAAGCGGGATGAGATCGGTCGGGATCAGCGGCAGGTGGACCGCTGGCCGCAGCCAGCCCGATCGCCGCTCCCCAGACGAGAACGAGCGCGGTCGCCAGCAGGCTTGCCGGATGACCGTCACGTCGCGTGCGCATGAGTGAAACTCCCCGTATGAGTGCCGAGAATCCGGCGGAATCGCCGGTTCATCCACCGCTTAGAGCAAGGGAGGGGCCAGCGGTTATTCGACTTTGTGGCAGGTCTCGCAATCCTGCGAGATCGGCTTGCCTTCTTTGGACTTGTGGTTGTCGTCGTGGCAGCGGAAGCAGCCCGGAAAATCCATGTGGCCGATGTTGTTTGGATAAGTGCCGAACTGAACCTTCATCTCGGGAAAAACGTTCCGCCGGTAAATCGCCGTCGTCGCTTGAACCGCCTTCTCGACGTCCTGCCGGCTGCCCATGTAGGTTCTTGGATCGGTGGCGCGGTAAAACTCCCGAAGCGCACGGGAAATTTCGCGCTCGGCCGCATCCTGCGATGGGTAGTCCACTTTCAGCGCCTTCACCGCTTCACGCCGGATGAACGGCAGCGTCTTCGGGATATCTCCGCGCGCCATTAATTCGTTCACCGCGCGTTCCGGCGTCGCGGCAATCGCATGGCTGGGACGATTGTGGCAATCCATGCAGTCCATCGTCCGCCGTTCGCCCTTAGCGAGCTGCTCGTCGGTCACACCTTGGGCGCTGTACTCGCGCACGTTCCCGAACCGATCTCTGACTCGGACCCACGGAATCACTTGCCGCTTGTCGTCGGTGGCGATGTATTCGACCTGGTTGGCAACGTTCATGTGCCAATGGATCCCCTGCGCGATGCCCAGCCGCTCGCTGCCGCCGCCGACGTGCACCTGCAGCGTGGTCAGCGTTTCAGTGTTCTTTTCGTCTTCGCCGTACTCGTAGATGCGCTGGATCTTGTCGCCGTGAAATTTCTCCGGCCAATGGCACGTCTCACAAGTGTCGCGGGCCGGACGAAGTTCTTTCACCGGCGACGGAATCGGCCGCGAGTGCGTATTGAACGCCACTGCGAACAACTGGCGTGTGCCCGACAGCTTCGATTTCGCAAACCAGGTTGCGCCGGCGCCAATATGGCACTGGACGCAGGCCACGCGCGAATGGGTACTGTCCTGATACGCCGTATATTCCGGTTTCATCACCGTGTGGCAGGTCGCGCCGCAGAACTGCACCGAATCCATGTATTCGACGCCGCGATAGGCCGCGAGCGAGACGATTACGACGTTCGCGAGCGTGAGGACCGCGAAGATGAAAACGCTCCGCCGTTGAATCGGGTCGTTCAGATCGAGCCGCGGCCAGTGAAGTTGCGGCAGGCCGGCGTACTCCCGCCGGCGCGCGAGCCAGGCGCCGAGCGGGATCAGCAGCAGCGAAACGACGAAGATGCCGGGCAGTACCAGGAAAAACAGGATGCCGATATACGGATTGCTGTGGAGCCCGAACAGATCCGCGAGAAAAACCACCAGGAACAGGACCGCGCTGGTGGTAGCCAGCACGCTCCCGGCCAGCGACAACGGCTGACGAAAGTAGCGAAGTGTGTTCGACATCCAGCCGGTCCCTGGCGGCTTCAGATTACGGCATACACAATCAGGGCAAACAGCGCCAAGCCGATGGCCAGGCCGACTGTCCCGACGACGTACCCGTGCTGCACAACGGCCGAAGCCGGAGCGTCCGCGGCGCAGGCGCCAAACTGGTTCGAGGCGCGAAGGCGATGATACTCACCTTCCCGCTCTTCGCGCAGTTCGTGCGTCGACACCCGGCCCGTGAAAATCACCATGTCCATCGGGAATTTTCCGGGACGGAGATGTCCGTTGAAGAAATGCACCGCGAAGATGAAGCCGATCGCGAGCGCTGCCTCGGCGCCGTGCACGAACAGGGCCACGTTGAACATCCAGCCAGGAAGGATGCGAGACGCGGCCACTGGGAACCATAGCACCAGGCCCGCGGCACCCATGATCAGGGTGCCCCACAACACCGCCAGATAGTCGAACTTCTCCCAGTAGGTAAAGTGCTCGAACGCCGGTTTCGGTCCGCGGCCCGCGAACCACTTCAGCTGTTGATAGAACTGCACGAAGTCGCGCGGCTGCGGAACCATCGACGTCGGTCCCCAGAAAATCCCGCGCTCGCCGCGTAGCAAACCGCGCCACAGCACGTCGCCAATGTGGAAGGCGACGGCCAACAGCAGTACCGCGCCGAAGAAACGGTGCGCCAGACCGGCACCGCGGAAGCCAAAGAACAACGCTGCAAGCATTCTCGCCCACGGCGCGTCGCTGAACAGCAACGGCATGCCGGTCGCCGACAGCCCGAGAAACGTCGTCATGATGACGAGGTGCAGCCAGCGGCTCCTGGCATCGAAGCGGGTCACGTAGGTCGGAATCGGCGCTGCGACGACCGGTTCATCGACCGGCGCGATCGGCTTCACCGCCGTGAGTGTGGCGCTCATGATCGTCCTTCCTTCCTGCTGCGCCAGAACCACAGCGCGCTGTGGAGCCCGAAGAATCCGAAACAGCCGGGGATCAACACCCAGTAGAAGCGATTCGCCCACCACAGGACCGCACTCCGTTGATAGTTCGACGGGTCGGGGTGCGGATCGTAGGCGACGAATTTTTCGTTCGCCCCCTGATGACACTTACCGCAGGTCTCAACCAGATGTGTTTTTGCAACCAGCGACGCCGGATTCGACGCGGGCAGGATGGCGTGTGCGCCATGGCAGTCGGAACACGCTGCGACGCGGGTGAAGCCGAGCTCGGTCACCTTGCCATGGAACGTACGGCGAAACGACTCGACGACTTTCGCGTGACAGGTGCCGCACTCACCAGTCACCGCGAGCTTCCATCCCGGCAGATCGACGCGTTTGATCGCGTGCGCGGTGTGGCAGTCGGCGCAGCCCGGCGCCTGCGAATTGCCCTTCTTCAACGCCGCGGCGTGGACGCCAACCGCGTATTTCTCGTTGATGCCCTTATGGCACGAGCCGCAGGTCTCGGGCACTCGCGTCCGGTAGACGCGGCTGACCGGATCGGTATGCTGACGGATGTCGTGCCTGCCGTGGCAGTCGGCACAGGCCGGCGCGCCGACCAATCCGGCCTTCTCTTTCGCCCAGGCGTGAATGCTGTCGTGATACTTCGACGCGATCTCGTCGTGGCACGACGCGCAATTGACACGCGCCAACTTGCTGTCGTGAGGGAACTCAGCAGTCTTGGCGAGATCGGCGTGACAATCGACGCACGCCATCGGACCGTGAATGGATTGATCGAATGCCTTGACGTCGACGGCGATGGTTCGTCCGTCGTCGCGCTTCGCCTCGGCGTCGCCGTGGCAGGCCAGACAGTCGTCGTTGGCTGGCGGTTTCGGAGCGGGTTGCGCGGCCGCTGGCCCGGCGACGAGCCACGCGGCCACAAGAGCGACAATCGTTTTCAGCACGGCGAGTCTCCCCGACTCGCTCGGGGCCTACTTCTTCAAACTACTCAAATACGCCACGAGCGCGTCCACGTCGTCTTTCGGCAACGTGTACTGCTTCATTTCGGGCTTGCGGGTCGCTTTGGTTTTGGCGGCCATCCCCTTCGCGTCGGTAATCCAGCTGCGGATTTCATCGGCGGTCTGTTTGCTGCCGACGCCATCCAGTGATCCCTTCGCGTTGCCCTTGCCGGCAATCGAGTGGCACAGCGTACATTTCTGAGCGGTGAACACTGCCTCACCCTTTGCCTTGGCGTCCTGGGCCGACGCCGCGGCCGTGAACCCCAAGCAGATTGCCGCCGTCATCACCACTGCGCGCATGTCCGTCCCTCCTGGTTATTGAGCAATGCGACTGCCACCATCATTGTGCGCCAAACTTAGCAACGGTCAACCGTCGCTGCCGGAAATCCGGCGGTCATTTCTTTTTCAACGAAGCCATGTACGCCACCAGCGCGTCGAGTTCGTCCTTCGGCAGCGTATACGATTTCATCTCGGGCTTACGCGTCGACTTGGTCCTGGCAGTCATCGCCTTGGCATCGGTCATCCACAGGCTGATGTCGGCGGCGGACAGCTTCGCCCCAACGCCGTCGAGCGGGCCCTTCTTGTTCCCTTTTTCGCCAATCGAGTGGCACATCGCACATTTCTGCGCTGCGTAGACGGCCTCTCCTTTAGCGAGTTGATCCTGTGCCGACGCAGTCGCGACTAATCCTGCGGACAGCGCCAGGATGATGACGATGATTCGCATCGCGGGTCTCCTGTATGAACACGAACGTACCGCCCGTCAGGGTCGCGGCTCAAGAACCCTTCCACGACGAGCGATTCAAGCATCCGCACAGCGTGGCGCGGCTGCACCTGCAGCTGCGCCACGATGTCGGCGGCCGATAGTTTCAGATCGGAATCCGTCAAGTACTGATGCCGCACTCGCAACAGGTCAGCGTCAATCGGATCCGCGAGGGCGATCATGGATCGTGGCTACCGTGGAATGCCGTGCGCCTCGTCGTCGCCGGCAATCTGGTACTCGACCAGCTGTTTCACGCCCGGTTCGACGACGATGGTCTTGAACGTCGTCTGCGCAAGCCGCTTCTGGGCGACTTTCGGGATGCAGTGGAACGACACGAGCTCTTCTTTCGGGCCTTCCGCCGGATCAAAGCGGTAGAACGCCGTGCACGGTTCACCATTTGCCATCTTCTTCACGTCATGGACGATGAGAACCGGACCGACGACGTAGCGACCGTTCACGCGAACGGTTTCCTTGAAGTTTACGATCGCCGACTGCTTATCGGAGGTCAGGTTCGACGACGTCTCCGTCGCCTTCTTGCAGCAATCGTGGTCGCCGGTGCAGCAGTCGTGACTCTCGAGGCAGCACAGATCCATGCCTCGAGCGCCGCGCGCAGTGACAGTAGCGAGCCCAGCGACCCCTAGCACTAAAGCAGCACCGGCAAGAATTCGGAAACGCATGATTCCCTCCTGTCAGAACATTGATGGCTGCCGAAAATCCGGCAACTGGCTATCTGTCGCCTCTCAAACGCAAGCGTCGTGCCGCGGCCATCGTCTTGCACGTCCCGAGGCCATGGCTCTCGCACCCGTTGAACGAATCATCTATGGACCGGTTCGCAGCCGGCGTCTCGGCCGCTCGCTCGGCATCAATCTGCTGCCCGCCGGAATGAAGATCTGCAACATGAATTGCGCGTACTGCCAATACGGGTGGACGCGCGGAGCCGCGCGGTTTCGCGGCGAAGGCGACGGCTGGCCCTCCGCGGCCGCCGTCGAGGGCGCAGTTCTCAATCGTCTGCTGCGCGCAGCCGAAACCAACGAACTGCTCGATCGCCTGACCGTGGCCGGCCACGGCGAACCGACGCTGCATCCGGATTTCGCGGAGATTGCGTCGCGCATTTGCGCGGTTCGGGACCGCGTGGCGCCGGCCCTGCCGATCGCAATCCTTTCGAATTCGACGACGGCCGGGCGCGAAGATGTGAAGCGCGGCCTGATGCAGTTCGACGAGCGCTACATGAAACTCGACGCGGGCGATCCGATTACCTATGCACGGATCAACGGATCCGGATCATCGATCGGCCGTATCGTCGACGCGCTCGCGGCGCTGCCGTCAATCATCGTGCAGTCGATGTTCGTCACCCAAAATGGCGGCGACATCGACAACAGCAGCGACGGCGCAGTGGACGAATGGCTGAAAGCACTCGAGCGTATCAGGGCGGTCGGCGTCCACATCTACACGCTCGACCGCTCACCGGCGCTCCAAACCTTGAACAAAGTGCCACGCCGACGACTTCGCGAAATCGCCGAACGCGTAAGGACGATGCAGATACCGGTGGCGGTGTTCTAAAGCCAGGGGGCCAGGGGGCCAGGGGGCCAGGTGCCAAGGGCGGGATGACGAGGATAAATTCACGACGGCGCGGAAATTTTCGCGGTCGCGGCCAGCGCGAATAGCGATTTGCGCGCGTTTTTGGCGGTACGACCATTGCCCTGGCGCACCGCAGCCATTCCGGCTACTGCTACAAGGGAGACCGTTATGTTCGGTTCAGCCGCACCGTACATCATGTCCGTGTCGATGATGTTGTTCTCCGCCTCCAGTGGGCTCGTGTTGATCGCCTTTGTTCGCAGTCTCGATCCGCCCGAGTTGCCGAAGGACCGGACGATCACGAAGCACGCGGCCTGAGCGCGGCGCTAGGGTGCCGCCGCCTGGTTGATCAGGAGCATCAGCGGACCTTTCACCGTGACCGTCACATTGAGCGTCCGCGCGCTCGGGGCGGTGTTTGGCTCGACGTCGAACGTCACAGTTGCTGGGAGGTTGCCGCCCGACGTCAGGCCGACAAACGCAATCCCCACCGATCCCGACGCCGTCCACCCGCCACAAATCCCTGGCGGCGTGCCAGGCTCGGGCACGATCGCCGCCGTATAACGACCGCCGGTGGCAGGGACGGAAATCGTGCTCTGCCCTCCAACTGTCAAGGTGACGATGCGGCAGAACGCTGGCTCCGGCAATTGGCCGACGTAGATTTCCGTTTGTCCGGTCGACCATTGAACGGTGATCGATCCGTTCCGGCCGACGAAAGTGGCGTTCGGCTGGTAGGTCACCAGCAGTGCGGCGGTGCCATTTCCTGTTGGTGTGGCAACCGACATCCAACTGACATTCGACAGCGCCTGCCAGCCGCAGGTGCCCGACAGGCGCGTGATCGACAACGTGAACTGCCCTCCCGTAAACGGCAACGACCCATCGCTCGATCGTGATACCGCATACGCGCACGTCGTCGGAGCGCTGCGGCGTAACGACATGTCGGCACGCGAAATGTCGGGAACCGTCACGTTCTGCTCGCCAGCGTCGTAGCCGTCGGCGGACGCGCGCATCCGGAACGTCCCCGCCGTCAGGTCGGTCACCAGGTATGCGCCAGCCGCGTCAGTCGTTGAAGCCTTTCCGGCGTTGCTCCCGTTCAGTACCTCCACGCGCGCGTTGGCAATCGGCAGGCGCGAATCGAAGTCGTTGATTAAGCCGGACAGGATGTAGAGCGTCGGCTCCGGCGGCACGGGCAATGGCGGCACCGCTGCCGAGCCGTTGGCAATCGCGCTGAACGATCCGGCGTCGGCGTAGCTCACCGCCACACGGACGACATCCGCGAATTCGTGCGCACTGGTGTCACGCGCGATCAACTCGCGGGTCGCGACCGTCGCGCTGCCCGGGCAAATGTTCGAGCTGTCGGAGATCGGCCGATCTTCATGCGACGAGACGACGACCGTCGTTCCCTTGAGAAACGTGAGATCGACCGCGGCAATGGTCGCCGCGACGCCGGCGGTTTCACGCATGGTCGCAACAACTCGGTAAACGTAACCGCCCGCCGTGCGCTCACCCGCAACTGTTACACCGACGATCGAAATATTCGGATAAGCCGCTGGCGGCGACGGCGACCCAGGCGTAGACGAGCGGCCGCACGCGGCGACGCTCGCCAGCAGTGCGGTCGCGGCCACGCCTCGAATGAGGCGTGAACGAGACATGATCCGGCACCCAGCGGGAAGCGTCGCACACCGCATGCCACGCCGCGACTAATGCATTTCGAAGCAGGATGCCGATTTCTCTGGAATTCCAATGGGGTTGGCCGTCAAATGTCTGCAATTCGAGCAATTCCGGACATCAGACCGTCGGGTTTCTGGCGATGACTCGGACGCCTCGCCGGAAGGTCGTCACGAAGGATCGACGGCGTGATCAGCGGTGCAAGGGATCGATCACGCACCATTCGGCGACCGGTTCCCCCTCGTTGCACGGCATCCGTACGATCCGAGCGGCATTTGCGCGATTACGATCGACGCGCGTCTGATACCCCGGAATACGCACAATATCGTCCGAAGCGAGGATGACGTGTTCCCTGGATAAAAACGTGACGCGATAGCTGTCCCAGTAGCCGGTCGTTGCGTACCTGATGCGGTGGCTGGTCAGATAGTCGGCCAACACCCGATGGGCGTTGTCGGGCGGACGGATCATGTACTGCCGGTCGACGCGCGCGTTGTCGATGACCATCAGCACCGCCCACGCCCCAATCAGTGCTGCCGTCAGCTGACGGTAACCGCGCCGGGATTCGAGCTGAAAATACGCCCCGAACAGCGCGACCGGCAGGAGCAGCACCAGCAGAACGTAGTTCAACTCGGTGCGCGTTTCGAGGTCACCACCGCCGTGGAGGCCGTAGGCGGCGAGCGCCTGCATCCCGACCATCATCAGAAACAGCTGGAAACGCACCTGGGGCAGACGATGCCGCCACGCGATCCATGCCAGCCGGGCAATGCACACCAGATTGGCCGACGCGAACGCGGCCCCGGCTAGCCACCAGCCGACCTCCCCATCGCCCCAGATGCCGCCGACGAACAGCGGCAGCGGACGCGCGCCGAACAGGTCGGGCAGGCCCTGGGTGAGGAGCAATCGCAGCCGTGCGAAGTACAGAGCCGGATGAAAAGAGAGCAAGCGCCCGACTTGCATCGCCTCGAGCGCAAGCGATCCGCCGGCGCCGGCGGCTGCATCGGCGCCCGGTCCGGCGATGTTGACGTGACGCTTCAACTGATCGATCGCGATCCACGTCAGGCCGAACGCGGCGGCAGACCTCGCCATCGCCGGCCAGTGCACTTCTCGCGCCTCGAACCACTGCAATATCAGGATCGCCGGCAACGCGAACATCGTGAACTCGCGATGCAGCGAACCGAGACACAGCAGCACACCGAAGGGCACGGGCCGGCTGCGCAGCATCCAGAGGACGATCACGTAGAGGAGCGGCTCGACGCTTGCGCCCAGCACCAGGAGCAGCTGAGCGTTGGCGACCGGACCGCACGTGACGATCGGCAGCGTCGCGATGAACGCCCACCACGGGCCAACGCCGGCGCGTACCAAGTGCCGGATCAAGAGGACGATGAGCGCGATGTTGATCAGCAGCAGCGGCAGCCGCAGCATCGTCACCGTCGGTCCGCCGAGCCAGAAGAAAGGTACCGCCATCCAGGCCTCGACGCCGAGCATATAGTTCTGGCCGTAGAAGAACAGCGGCACGGCGCGAAACTCGCTGAGATGCTTTGCCATCAGACCGACGATGGCCTGGTCCGAATCGAAGTTCTGCTCGAACCAGAGGAAGACGAACCCTCGAAACAGGACGAGTGCGGTCACCGCGGCTCCGGTCAGGCAGAGATCGCGATTCGTCGCACTTGTGTAGGGGGGGCGCGGGTCAGCCGGTCTTCCGCTCTGCTCCGACATCGTCGGTGTGGCGCGCCACGTGCGAAGCCCGTGCTATTTCGTCGCCACGCGCGCCTTCAGCTCCTCGAACCAGTTTAGTACGAGATTGACTCGTCCACCACCCGCTTCGTCTTTGATCATCAGAAACCGCTGTCCGGTGGGATCGACGTCGTAATTCGCGGTGGTGAGATTCTGGCCGTAGGTGTGGCGACCCTCGAACAGCACCTTGGGTTGCGACAAGGTCGGCTCTGGCCCGGTGGAGACGCTGACCGACATCATTCGATTTCCGCTGCGGTAAAAGATCTCGGCGCCCGCTCTGTTCCACATCGGATGCAGCCCGCCACCCACTGAGACTTGCCATTTGCGGTCCGGGCCGGGATATGGACGAAGGTAAACCTCCATCTGGCCGCTCTCTCGCGACACGTACGCGAGCCACCGGCCGTCGGGCGAGAACTGCGCTCCGCCTTCATACGCCGGCGTGTTGAGCAGCGCGTGGGGCTGCGGATCGCCGCGCAACGACAGCACGTAGACATCGCCCGACGTGCGAGGGTCGATTCGCGTCAACGCCAGCGTCGTCCCGTCGGGTGACACCGAGCTCGGGTAGTCGTCGATCGACGTGCCGGAAATTTCATGCGGGGATCCGCTGGTGTCGGATTCGATCCAATGAAGCTTTTGCGCCGTTCTGAATACGATGCGGCTTCCGTTTGACGTCCACACCGGGAACTGATTGTTCGCGGTTTGTCCCAGCGTGAGACGCGTAAACGACTGTCGCGTCAGATCGCGCAGCCACAGATCGCCACTGCCCACTTCGACGACAAAACGGCGTCCGTCAGGTGCAACCCGTGGGTTCGCGTACGAGCGGGCCGGCTCGCTGAGCGGCTGTTCAGCGCCTTCGCGGGAGACCCAGACAAGCCGGCCGACCAATGCCGATGCCGGCACATACGCCAGCGTCCCGCTGGCCGCCAGCGCCGCGAACGGGGCGCCAAGGCTGCGTACGCCGATGTTCTCGATGAAGGATGCGGGGGATCCTGTGACGGCAAGCTGTTTCGCGTCGAACGCCACGCCCAGCACCGCATCGTCTCGGCAAAAAAGAAGATGTCCGGTTGGCGCGTACATCGGAAAGGTTGCCTGCTCGATGATGGTTCGACGCACGCCGGTGTCGAGCGACACCGCTTCGATGCGTGCGTCCTGGAGGCCGCGCGCAGTAAACGATGTGAAGAGCACCGATCCGCCGGGCACCACGATCGGCCACCGATGCCCGACCTCGCCACGCTGGACGTCGAGCGTCGTCAGCCGCCGCGGCGCCCCGCCGCTGGCTGCTACCACCCACAACGCCCCCTCGCGACCGAAGATGATCCGGCCATCGGGCGCCCAGGTGCCGCCGGTGTTGAGATCGATGTCATTCGTTACGACATCAGGCAGCGAGTCCTTCATCGAGACCCGTTTCAGAACCCGGTCGGCGGTGGAAAATGCCAGCGCGCCGCCATCCGGGGCGAACATCGCGTAGACGACGGTTTCTGTACCGCGAACCGGCTCGGCGTCGAACCGATCGAGTTGCCTGACGTACACCTGTCGCGTCCCGTCGCGAATCGCAACAAACGCCACACGCGTGCCGTCGGGCGAGATGGTGATTCCCGATCCTCCGGTTGAATAGAGCTCGGCACCGGCTGGCAGGTTCAGATCCACGCGCGTCACTGCGGGAACGACCGAGGGAGCAGCTCTGGAAGTCACCAGCAGCACCAGAGTCGCCACTCCAAATGCACTGGCCAAAATCCACGGAACGGCGCGTTTGACTCGCGTGTCGCGGTGTCGCTCGGCAGATGCTGATGCCGGATCCGAGCTGAGCGCCTCCTCGAGATTGATGCGCACGTCGGCGATGTGATGGATCCGGTTGGTGTTGTCTTTCTGCAGGCACTGACGGACCAGCGACCGCACGGCCGGCGGAATTGCAGCGGGCAAGATCTGCCAATCAGGGTCGCGCGTGACGACGGCCGCGAGAATATCGGTTCCGGTCGCCCCGGAAAACGCCCGTTGGCCGGTCAGCATCTCGAACATCACGCATCCGAGAGCCCAGATGTCAGTCTGCATGCCGACCGGCAAGCCACGTGCCTGCTCGGGACTCATATACGCGACCGTGCCTTTGATCACACCGGCCGCCGTGGCGCCGCTGACCACGGTTGGCGAAAGCGACGACTCCGGCGTGGCGACGATCGGAGCATCGAGCGCCTTGGCCAGTCCGAAATCCAACAGCTTCACCCGGCCACTCGGCGTGATCTTGATATTGGCTGGTTTGAGATCGCGATGAATGATGCCTTTCGCATGGGCGGCCTCGACCGCCATCGCAATCTCACGCGCGATGCGAATGGCGTCGTCAAGCCGCATCACGCCGGCCACCAGCATCTCGGCGAGGGTGATTCCCGGCACGAACTCCATGACGAGAAGCTGCAAGTCGCCGAACCGGACCAGGCTGTGCACGCCGGCGATGCCCGGATGGTTCAGTGCAGCGAGCAGCTTCGCTTCACGCTCGAGCCGTGCCAGTCGGTCGGCATCTCTGGTGACTGTCTCATGGAGCACTTTGATGGCGACATCGCGATCGAGGGTCGTATCCTGCGCTTGATACACCTCGCCCATGCCGCCCACACCTAACAGGCGACCGACCTCGTAATGGCCAACGCGCGTACCGGGTTGGAAACGCACTTATTGTTTTCTGTTGCGCATCGGCCAAGCGCCAGCGGACCGGAGCATTGGACGACGCTGATTCTAGCGGAGCGCGGCGCAGGAAAGAAGAAAAGGGATGGGTTGCTCGACGCTTCAGCGCGCGGCCGGTGAAGCGAACAGCGCCGCCAGACGCGTCCAATCGTCGGGCGACAACTCGACCTCGGTCGACGCGAGCGCTGCGTCGAGGTGCGACGGGCTCCGCGGACCGATGATCGCGGCGTCGACCCGCGGATGGTGGAGTGTCCATGACAGCGCTAGTGTGCTCATCTCGACCCGGCGGAGCCGCGCTTCCTCGGCGAGGCCGGAAAGGCCTCGAAAAACATCATCGCGTACGAGATGAGCGTACGGTTCCGGCCGCAGCGTCATCCGCGAACCTTCGGGATACTCCCCCGGCCCGCGGTACTTGCCAGTCAGCCAGCCGCCAGCCAACGGGCTGAAGGCGGTAAATCCCACGCGCTGATCGGCGCACAGCGGGAACATTTCCCGTTCCGAATCGCGATCGAGCATGCTGTATGAATTCTGCACCCAGTCGAAGCGACGCCAACCCTGCTTGTCGCTAATCCACAATCCGCGGGCGAGCCGCCACGCCTCGATGTTGCTCGCACCCACGTAAATCACCTTGCCCATTCGCACCACGTCGTCGAGCGCCTGCAGCGTTTCGTCGAGCGGTGTGTCGGGATCGGGCTCGTGAATGAGATACATATCGAGGCGGTCGGTCTGCAGCCGCGACAGGCTTTCGTCCACCTGCTGGAGGATGTGTCGGCGCGAAAGGCCGCGATCGTTCGGTCCGGGACCGACCGGATTGAAGACCTTCGAGCTGATCAACAGTTGCTGGCGGACCGCGGATCCTTTCGCCTTCAACCATCGCCCGATGTAGGTTTCGCTGCGGCCGCCGCCGTATGCGTTCGCAGTATCGAAGACATTGATTCCCGCGTCTAACGCTCGATCCATCAGGTCGATCGCTTGCGCTTCGGTCTCGCCCATCCCGAAGAAGGCGGGCGAGGAGCCGATGCCGCCGAAGTTGCCGCAGCCCAGTCCGAGGCGCGAAATCCGAAGGCCGGTCGATCCGAGTCGCCGATAGTCCACGTTATGTAGAGCGTAACCGATGTAGCATGACGCGCTGATGGAGGATGCTGTCATGCGTCGGCTGCAGTTCGTGGCGGCTTCGATCGTCGCATCGGGGCTGTTCGCCGTTTCCACGCTGCCAACAGCGACAGCGCAGACGTCGCGCGACGCCGCCCCCCGAGTGGTTATCGACAACCCACGCGTGCGCATCATCAGGACCACCGCGGGCTTGCTTTCCGGCGTAGACCATGGGCCGGCCGTCGTCGTTGCACTCGGACAGAGTCCCGGAACCAAAGCGGGAACGGCTGTCTGGGTGGACGATGCGGCGGCGCCAACGGGCATCGGAGGCCTGAACGGTGAGATTGTCATCGTCCAGCCGCGGCGCTCTTCGCTGGCGGCGCCTCCCACAGCGGCCGGTTCGGCGCCGGGCGACGCGCAGTTCATCGGCATGAGTTTCACGCCGATATTCGAGAATGATCGCGTTTCGACGATCCGCGCGCGCATGGAAGTCGGTGCGCGCGAGGGCTTCCACACGCACGGCTCCGACACGGTGGTCGTGCACTTATCGGGTGGCGAGATCGAAGACACCGCCGACGGCAAGACCGTCGTCAACCGGTGGAAGCGCGGCGACGTGGAATTCGAGGGCCTTGGCAGCAGCCATTCGGCACGGAACGTCGCAGGAGCCGTCGACGTGGTGCTCGTCGTCCTCAAGCGTCCGTAGCGTCCGTCATTTTCGACATCATGCTGAATCCCACCGCCGATCCGCCCGTCCGCGGTCTCGTTCGCATTCTCGGCCTTGGCTTCGGGCTGGCGGTCATCGTCGGCAGCACGCTCGGCGTCGGCATCTTGCGGACGCCGGGCCTCGTCGCCGGCCAGTTGCCGAATTCCACGGCGATTCTGGCTGTCTGGATTACAGGAGGCCTCTACACACTCCTCGGAGCGATCTGCCTGGCCGAACTCGGGACCATGCTGCCCGACGCGGGCGGGTACTACGTCTATGCACGGCGCGCTTTCGGCGACACCGTGGGCTTCGCCGTCGGATGGACCGACTGGATTTGCTATTGCGCAGTGCTCGGCTACGTGTCGATCGCGATCGGCGAGTTCGCGGCGCTGCTGGTGCCGTCGCTCGGCGGGTACGAGAAGGCAATCGCCTTACTCACGCTCGCGGCGCTGGTGGCGTTGCAGCTTGCCGGCCTGCGGATCAGCAGCCGCTTCCAGCAGATTACGACGGTGGCCAAGTTCGCGGCATTCCTGGCAGTGGTCGTGGCCGCGATTGCCTACCGGCCCGTTGCCGAATCGGCCGCCGAAGCGGCGCAGGCGCCGTCGTTCGGCGGATTGATCGTGGCGCTGCAGTCCGTGGTGATCGCGTACGGGGGATGGCAGAGCGCGTTGTACTTCGCCGAAGAGGATCGAGATCCGAATCGGAACCTGCCGCGGGCAATGATCGGCGGCGTCGGCGCGGTCCTCGCGATCTACCTGCTGGTGAACATCGCGCTGCTCGCAGTGCTGCCAATCGGCGACCTGGCGCGCTCGACGCTGCCGGCTGCCGATGCGGCGCGGCGCCTGATTGGCGACCGCGGCCGCGAAGTCGTCACGATTCTGTCGATTGTGTCGCTGCCACCGATGCTCAACGCGATCCTGATGATCGGCACGCGGATCCTGTTCGCCATCGGTCGCGACGGGCTGTTGTGGAGGCGCGCGGCGATGGTCACCACGAGGGGCACGCCTGCCGTCGCGACGGTGATCACGACGGTGGTGGCGTTGATGCTGATCGCCACCGGCACCTTTCAACGGCTGGTGGCGATGGTCGCGTTCTTCCTGGCTGCCAACTACTTCGTGTGCTGCCTCGCGCTGATCGTGCTGCGCTGGCGCGAGCCCGCGCGCCCGCGGCCGTTCCGGGCATGGGGCTACCCCTGGTCGGCCGCGCTTGTGCTGGGGGGCGCCGCGGCATTTCTCGTCGGCGCGGCGGTCGGCGATCCGGTGAACGCCGGAGGCGCGCTGGCGCTTCTCGCGCTCGGGTTTGTTGTTCGGGTCGTGTCGGGGCGCGGAATCAGATAGGAACGCCGAGGCCGCAAAGACCGCCGAGAGTAATGAACCATGCGAGTAACTATTCGTGACGGAGGGCGACCATGGGATCGACTCGCGATGCTCGCCGCGCCGGTCCGTAGCCGGCGACGATCGCTGCCGTCAGCAGAATAGCCGCCGCGGCGGCGATCGCACGAGGGTCGTTCGGCTTCATGGCGAACAAGAACGATTCGACGAGCCGCGACACGCCGAGAGCGGCCGGTACGCCGATCGCGAGCCCGGCGACTGCGAGCACGCACACCTCGCGCAGCACCATCCAGATGACGATGCCCCGTCCGGCGCCAAGGGCTATGCGCAAACCAATCTCATTCGTCCGCCGCGCCACCGCATAGGCCATCGTCGCGTAGAGGCCGACGCAGGCGATCACCAGGGCCAGGATCGCAAACGCGCTGCAGAGTCGAGCGAAGACGATTTCCTGATTGATGGTCTGGTCGATGTCGGCGGCCTGGGTCCTGACGCTGGTCACAGGCACGCGGGCGTCGGCTTCGTGCACGATCTGGCGGACGGTGCCGACGTAGTGCAGGGGATCGCCCACGGTGCGCAGTGCGTAGGTCATCTCCCGCAGCCGTGGTGGCGGAACCTGCGCGTACGACAGATAGACGACCGGCGGAGTCTCGCGTTTGAGGCCGCCGTACTTGGCGTCGGCCGCGACCCCGACGATTTCGAAGACGAGAGACGGGCCGCCGACGGTCATGCCGCCGGCAACCGCGATGTGCCGCCCCACGGCGTTCCCGTCGCCGAAGTTGCTTCGGGCGAAGAGGTCGCTCACCACGGCGACCTGCGGCATGCCCTGGCGATCGCTGTCCGCGATCTCCCGGCCCTGTAGGATCGGGATCTCGGTGGTCGTGAAAAACCGGGGCCCCGTATACAGGAGGCGCGTTGCCCGCGTCGGCCGGCCGTCGACCGTGATGGGGTGCGAGCGGCCGGCCCGGATGAGCGACGCGTGCGACAGCGTTGCCTCGCGCACGCCGGGCACTTCGCTGAAGCGGCGCCGCAAATCGGCATAGAACGCCGCCGTCTTCGACTCCGGATACCCAGCCTGCGGCGCATTCAACTCGAACAGCAGCACGTGGTCGCGATTGAATCCGAGCGGAATCGACTGGAGATTCGCGAGCGTCCGAACGAAGAGGCCGGCGCCGACCAGCAGCAGCAGCGAGATGCCGATCTGCGCCACCACCAGCACCTGCGGCAGGCTCAGGCGCGGGGCCCAGTCGCGCAGGCGCGACCGCGGTTCGGCGACCGACCGGTCTCTGAGCATCGGCATCAACGACGGACGCGTCGACTGCAGCGCCGGTGCAAGGCCGAACACGACACCGCATATCAGCGACAGCACCAGCGTGACGCCGAGCACGTGCCAGTTCAGCTCGGCGTGCAGCGTGAATCCTTCGCGGCCGTTCGCCAGCAGCAGCGTGAGCACTTGGATGCCGGCGACGGCAATGAGGATGCCGAGCGCGCCGCTGAGGAACGCCAGAAGGACGCTCTCCGTCAACAGCTGACGTACGACGCGCCAGCGTCCCGCGCCGAGGCTCAGTCGCACCGCCATCTCCCGCTGGCGAGCGGCGGCCCGCGCGAGCAGCAGATTCGCTGTGTTCGCGCACGCAATCGCCAGGAGCAGGCCGACCATCGCGAGCAGCACGTAAAGCGGTTTCGAGTACTGACGTCTCAGGCTGTCGAGGCCGCCGGCCCCTTCCTCGAGCCGTATCACAGGGAGATTGGCGAGCTCGCGATCGTCGGCCGCGGTCGTAGCCACCCACCGGGCGAATGGTCCCGCAAGCGCCGCCTGAGCCTGCGCGAGACCGACGCCGGTAGGCAGCCGCCCCATCATCTCGACCCAGTAGTAATTCGGGTCGAGGAACGCGCGCCCGGCCTCCGGATCGAAGAGGAGGCTGGCGTGCATCGGGAGATAGACCTGCGGCGCCGCGGCCGGATCGACGCCGAAGAACTCCGGCGGCGTCACCCCGACTACGGTGAACGGCACGCTGTTGATGAGAATCTGCTGGCCGGTGGCGTTTACGGCATCGCCAAAACGGCGCTCGCAGTAACCGAGGCTCAGCACTGCGACCGGTACTGCGCCGGCGCGATCGTCGTCGGCCGCGAAGAGGCGTCCGACCGCCGGCGTCAACGCGAGCCCGCGGAAGAAATCGCCGGAAACGTACTCGCCCTCGGCGAGCTCCGCCTCGCCTTTGATCATCACGTTCACGCGGCCAGCCGGCTTGTGCGCGAAGAGGACCGACAGGACCGGCGACGATGCTCCCTTCAGGCGCTCGAACGCCGGAAACGGGAAGATTCCCGAAACGACGCTCGAACCCTCTCGGTAAGTGTTGCCGTCCATCGAGCGCATCACGAACGCGTTCGTCGTACCAGAGCCGAATGGCTTGCTCTGCCACCGCACCGCGACCAGCGAGGCCGGGTCCGAGACCGGCAGTGATCGCAGGAGGATCGAGTCCATGAAGCTGTAGATCGCCGTGTTGGCGCCGATCCCGAGCGCGAGCGACAGCACCGCGAGGACCGTGAACAACCGGTTCCTGGACATCGCACGCACGCCGTAGCGAATGTCCTGCCCGAGCTGTTCGAGCAGGAGCCAGGACCACAACATCCGCGTGTCCTCCCGCAGCAGCGTGACGTTTCCCAGGTCGCGGCGTGCGGCCCATCCGGCATCGTCACTCGACAGTCCGGCGGCCTCGCCCTCGCCCGCTTCTTCCTCGAGATGGAACTGCAGTTCCTCGCGCAGCTCGTCCTCCCTGCGCCGCCGCTGCCGCCACCACGAGAACTTCCGGAAGAGCGAGGTCACGTCCTCTCCTGGTCGGCCGGCTTCAACAGCAATCCCATGGCGCGCGCGAACGCGTCCCATTTCCACTGTTCATTGACGAGCTGCTGCTGGCCTTTGGCCGTGATGCGGTAGTAGCGGGCGCGCTTGCCTTTGTCGGACAACTCCCACGACGCAGCGATCCAGCCTTTCGCCTCGAGACGATACAGTGCGGGGTAAAGAGAGCCGGTTTCGACCTGTAGCAGGTCTTCCGAAGTCCGCTGAATGTGTTTCGCGATCGCATGGCCGTGACTCGGTCCCGGCAGCAGCGTGCGCAGGATCAGCAGGTCGAGGGTGCCGCGCAGCAGGTCGACCCGAAATGGCGGCTTCTCAGCCATTGTGTAGAAACTCTACACATTATTGTGTAGAAAGTCTACCTGAGGACGTGCGTCGAATTGCTAGTGGCGCTGGCGCGAGGCGAGAACGTATAGGTCTTTCGTTGTGTGTTCGAGGAAGTCGGAAGAAACGAGCTCCTCGAGAACCGCGTCACACACCTGTGGCTCGAGCCGCCACAGCCGGCGTACCTGCGGTTTGGTCAATGTCAGCCCTGGCATCTCGCGATACTCCGCTTGGATCAGCGTCTTCCAGTCGTCGATGGTCGGAGGCTCGTGCGCGTTCATGTCGTCTCTCCGTGTTGGCGAGTCGAACTTTTGCCCGGCGCCGGGAAATTTTCCGCAACGAACAGCAGCAAACACACGCTTTATCGCGGGTTTGTCGCTGTTTTTTCGGTGTAACAACTTTGGGAGCAACCGGAATGCCATCGAAACGATGGCAACCTTGCTTCCGGCGCTCAGCGGTAACGGAAACCCGGCAGTCGTTTTCCCGACAGGCGAATTTACCGGCAAACCGCGCTAGCAGATGTCTTGCAGCACTTCAGCACGGCGATGCGCAATCCGTTCACTCGCGATCTGATTCTGCTCCATCCGCCAGCCGTCTACGACTTTCGGACGCGGCCGACCTATCTCGGACCGTTGGCCGATGCCGTGCCTTCGACAGCCATGTTCGAAATGTACCCGGTGGGGATGACGAGCCTCGCCGCATTTTTGGAGCGGAACCATTACAACGTCGAGATTGTCAATCTCGCGTATCGCATGCTCGAGGATTCACGCTTCGATGTGGAGGCGTCGCTGCGGGCAATGCGCTCGCCGCTGTTTGGCGTCGATCTGCACTGGCTGCCGCACGTGCAAGGCGCGATGAGTATCGTCGAACTGATCAAGCGCCTGCATCCGGCCAGCCGCATATTGGTCGGCGGCCTGTCGGCAAGCTACTTCCACAAGGAGTTGATTCGCAGTCCGTCGGTGGACTTCGTCTTGCGTGGCGATTCGACCGAAGAGCCGGCGCGACAACTCCTTCAAGCGTTGCGCGAAGGGCGACCGCTGGAAACTGTGGAAAACCTGACGTGGAAGCGGCCGGACGGCCGCGTGGTTGTCAACCCGCTATCGTTTGTACCGCAACATCTCGACTACGTGGATGTGCCGGCGTACCGCTACCTGTTGCGATCGATGTTCAAGTACCGCAGCCTGCGTAATCTCGTACCCCATCTCGAATGGCTGCATTACCCGGTCACACTGTTGCTCACTGCCCGCGGCTGCAGCGAGAACTGCGCAACCTGCGGCGGTTCGCGCACCGCCTATGCAACGATCTGCTCGCGCGGACGGCCCGCGTTTCGATCGCCCGACAAGCTCGCCGAAGACGTTGCCGTGATCGCGAGCTTTTCGCGCGCGCCGATTTTTATCGTGCACGACCTGCGGATGGGCGGCATGCGTCGCGCTCTGGAGTTCCTGGCCCGGCTCGAACGCTTGCGGGTCCCCAACGAAGTCGTGTTCGAGTTGTACTATCCCGCGAGCGATCAGTTTTTCGCGGCCATTCGCCGCAGCGTCCGCAGCTGGAGTGCCGAGCTGACCCTCGAAACGCCGGATGAAGCGCT
>Ga0207659_10000401_pt1 | contig 26163 bp, 22 predicted proteins | sample KBSM43metaG_FD_184330 | JGI IMG/M metagenome (GOLD analysis project Ga0207659, IMG submission 184330) | Miscanthus rhizosphere microbial communities from Kellogg Biological Station, Michigan, USA - KBS M4-3 metaG (SPAdes) (version 2) | ecosystem: Host-associated > Plants > Roots > Rhizosphere >...
TCTCCTCATCGGCTTCAAGGTAGCCCAAACGCGGCTGCAGAATTGATGTTGGACCGCGCTCCACGCGGCGACACGCCGGCGCCGAGCCGTACGGCGATCGCGTCGGCCATCGCCCGCGCGGCGCGCGCGTCGGGATGCCGGTTCCAGGGCAGGCGCCACGACGGGTCCATTTCGACGAGCACGAAGGGCACGCCGCTCTCGTCCACGACGCGGCGCCGCAGCGCCTGCTGCGTCTCGTCCTCCGGGCCGAACTGCGGTACCACGATCAGAGTGGCGGCGCCGCGCGCGTGCGCGAGCCGTTCCGTTGCGCGCAGGACCTCGCGCGTGACTTCGACGCCTTCATCGATCACGGTGTCGCTGTGATAGGGCACGATCAGCCGCGCGAGTGATTGAAGGCGCCATTCGGGAACGGCGCCCACCCACACCAGACCGGGGCCGAGGTGCGGCCGCCGGTGATCGAGATTGCGCCCCAGGAGCGTGGTCGTGAAGAGCGACACGACGGCGCGCGGGTGCTCGAACCGCGGGAGCTCGGCTTCGAGCCGCAGGTACGCCTGATCGTTGCCGAACCCGTGGACAGCGAGTACGGCGGCGGGTGTCCCGAGCTGCGCTTCCACGCGCCCAGGCACGCTCTCGTCCCACGTCAGACCTTCGCCGAACATCACGGACTCACCGGTGAACAGCGCGGCGGGCTGCGAGTGGTCCAGGGGGTGATGCGCCTCGCGCACGCGATACCCGGACGGATCGATCACGTACTCCAGCTCGCGGCCGCCGACGTCCACGTGCCCCACGCGGCCGGGCGCAAGCGTCCACCCCAGGCGGGCGTCAGCCACGCGGAGCGGCTCTTCGTCGGGCCGCAGCCATTCGGTCGGCTGCAGATTCATGCGCCGGAGCGCCGGCTCGGTGGCGGCGAGCGCCAGCACTGCGGCGATGCCGGCGCTCGCCAAGCCCGACGGCGCGTGCGACGCGAGTCGGCCGATTCGGGGGGCGAGGCGCACGAGACAGGCCCCCGCGATGGCCATCGCCAGGCGCGCGATGAGTTCGAGCCGCACGTACCACTCGCGCGGAAAAAGAAACGACGGCAGGAAGTGGCGGTCGAGCCAGTGCTGATTCATCGCGATGGCGCACACGATCAGCGTGGCCGCCACGCCGAGCGTGCCAACCTCGGCGGCGATGCGAGGGATCGCCCGCGCCGCGGTCTCTCGCGAACGGATAAGAGGCACCAGAGCTCCGTGCTCCCGGCAGGTATAGTAGTGCCGAGCCTGACCATGGCCACCGCGGCACGATCGGCGCGGATTGATCGGGTGCTCCGCCCGGTGCATCGCTGGGTGTGGCGCGATGCGGGCCGGCGCGTACGCAAGCTCCTCGCCTTCGCCGAAGTGGAAACCGGCGGCGGCCGCGACATCCTCCGCGCCGCGGAGGTGACGCCCGATCCGCTGCTTCGGCGGTTGTATCTCGCACATGCGATCGACGAACTCCATCACGGCGTGCTGTTTCGCGAGCGCGGCGCGGAGCTGCTGCGCGTGCGCGGCGGCCGCGCCAGCGCGCTCTTCAACGGCAACCCCCTGCCAGGCGGGCACGGCCTCGACGACCTGAGCATCGAGGGCGAGGCCGACGCGCGGCTCCTGGCCTTCCTGCACGTGGCGGAGAAGGCGGCGGCGGGCCGCTTCGCCATCTACCGCGACCTCGTGGCGGACGATCCGCCGACGCGCGCGATCTTCGACGAGATCCTCCATGACGAGGTCTTCCACATGAACTACACCTACACGCAGCTCGCGCGCATCTCGCCGCGCGCGTACCGCCGGCAGGTCTGGCTCGCGCGCGCCTCGCGGGTGTGGAATCGCGTGGTTCGTCTGGCGGCCGCTCTCGGTGCGCTCATGGGCGCGGCCTTCCTGACGCTGCTGTATTTCGTGCTGATGCCCCCGTTCGCGTGGCTGGCGCGCCGGGCCGTGAGGCGCGAGCCCGCGGGCTGGGTGCCGATTTCCGCCCGCGAGGACGCGCCGCCGACGAGTCAGTACTGACATGAACATCCTCGGCATCTCCGCCCACTACCACGACTCGGCGGCCGCGCTCGTCGTGGACGGCGTGCCCGCGGCGGCGGTGCAGCAGGAGCGGCTGTCCCGTCACAAGCACGACGCCGGATTTCCCCTCGAAGCGATCGACTGGTGCCTCGAGCATGCCGGCCTGACGCCGGCTGACCTCGACGCCGTCGTGTTCTACGAGCGCAGCATGCTGAAACTCGAGCGCATCCTGGTGTGCTCGTTGCGTGCGTTTCCGCGTTCCTGGCGTTCCTTCCCGCACGCGATGCGCAACTCGCTCGGCGAGAAGGTGTGGGTGCGGGGCATCATCGCCTCGTACCTCGGCGTGCCGCGCCGCAACATCCTCTTCACCGGCCACCACGCCTCCCATGCGGCCGCGGCCTTTCTCACCGCTCCCACGCGGCGCGCGGCCATCCTCACGGCCGACGGCGTCGGCGAGTGGGCGACGCTCACAGTCGGCCGCGGCGAGCGCACCGCCGCGGGCGCCACCACCCTGTCCCTCACCCGCGAGATCCGGTTTCCGCACTCGCTGGGGATGCTCTACTCGACGTTCACGGCATACCTGGGCTTTCCGGTGAACGACGGTGAGTACAAGGTGATGGGCCTGGCCGCTTACGGGCGGCCGACGCTGTGCGACGCCGTTCGCAAGGTGATTCGACGCACGGCCGATGGCGGGTTCACGCTCGTGCCCGAGTACTTCGAATACCAGACGAGCGCGAGCCGGTCGTTCTCGCAGGCATTCGTCGATCTGTTCGGCCCGCCCCGCCATCCCTACGACCCGATCGACCTGGAGAGCGCGGACGGCCGGCGGTTTGCTGATTGCGCGGCGAGCGTGCAGCGCGTGCTCGAGGACACGCTGCTGGACATCGCCCGGGCGCTGCGCCGCGACACCGGCCTGCCCGACCTGTGTTTCGGCGGCGGCGTGGCGCTCAACGGCGTGGCCAACGCGCGGCTCCTGGCGGAATCCGGTTTCGAGCGGGTGTTCGTGCCGCCGGCGCCAGGCGACGCGGGCTGCGCGGTGGGCGCGGCGCTCTACGCCGATCGCCTCTACTTCAGGAATCCCGATCGCGACGTGCCCGACCACCCCTTCATGGGTCCCCGTGTGGACGCCGACGAGCTCGCGCGCGTGGCGCGCGACGATGGCCAGCGCGTGGAAGCGCTCGATGAACCGGAACTGCTGGACCGGGTCGCGGACGATCTGGCGGCCGGGCGCATCGTCGGGTGGATGGATGGCGCCGCCGAGTTCGGCCCGCGCGCGCTCGGGCACCGCAGCATCCTGGCGGCCCCGCACGCTGTCGAGATGCGCGATCGCCTCAACCGCGACATCAAGTCGCGCGAAGAGTTCCGCCCCTTTGCGCCCGTCGTGGCGGTCGAGGACGCCGACCGCTACTTCGACCTGCCGCCCGGAGGGCTCCGGCTGGCGCGGTTCATGTCGGGCGTGTTCCCGGTGCGTGCCGAATGGCGTTCGCGGCTCGCCGCGGTGACGCACGTGGACGGCACCGCGCGCGTGCAGGCGCTCGAGCGCGAGATGGCCCCGCGGCTGCATGCGTTGCTTGGCGCCTACGGCCGGCGCTCCGGCATTCCGGTGCTGCTCAACACGTCGTTCAACGTCGCCGGAGAGCCGATCGTCAACCGCGCCATCGAGGGGTATTCGACCTACCGGCGCTGCGGCATCGATACGCTCGTGGCGGGACCGACCCTCGTGACGAAGCCCGCGCTGCCCCAGGCCCGCTCGATGAAGGAGGCCTACGCATGATCACGAAACGCAGCGTGATGCATCGCCGGCTGATCATGCTCGGGACCGCGGGCGGCTCGATTGCCGACCTGGTGCGCGGCCTGTGGCGCGACGAGTCCGGCAAGCGCTGGCTGATCCCGCTGGCCGTCTTCCTGTGCATCGTCGGGATGGTGCTCGTGCTCGCGACCACAGTCGAAGTGCTGGCGCCGTTCATCTACGCGATCTTCTAGAAGGGGCTCGCGATGGACGCGCGCACGGCGGCTGTCCGGCGCTTCTACGACGCGGCGCCGTTCCCCGGGTACCCACCGCGCGACAGCCTGCAGGCCCTGCGGGCGCGGGCCGACCGGAATCCGTTCGTCCGCCTGCTCGACGAGGCCATCGCGGGCGACGCGCGCGTCGTCGAGGTCGGCTGCGGCACCGGCCAGATGTGCCTGTACCTGGCGCGTGCCGATCGGGTGGTCGTTGGCATGGATCTGTCACAGGCCGCGCTGCGTCTTGGCGCCGAGGCGGCCCGCCGCTTTGGTCTCGAGCGGGTGCGATTCGTCGAATCCGATCTGTGCGACCCCGGTGTACGAGCTGGCGCGTTCGACGTCGTCTATTCCTCCGGCGTGCTGCACCACACCCCCGACCCTCGAGCGTCGTTCGCGCGGCTGGCGCGGCTGGCGCGTCCCGGCGGCGCCATCGTGCTCGGCGTCTACAACGCGTTCGCGCGCGTGCCCACGCGCCTGCGCCGGACGGTGGCCCGGCTCACCGGATTCCGGCTCGTACCCTTCGACCCCGTGCTGCGCGGCCGCGCCGCGGAGCCGGCGCGGCGCGAAGCGTGGCTGCGCGATCAGTACCGGCACCCCGAGGAGCACGTGCACACGCTCGCCGAGGTGCAGTCGTGGTTCGCGGAGAACCGGGTCGAGTACCTGCGCGCCTATCCCAGCGCCGTGCTCGACGACGAGCCCGATCGGCTCTTCACGCCGGCGCCCGACAACTGGCGCGTGGAAGGGTGGCTGGCGCAGCTCGGGTGGATGCGCACGCTCGGCGGCGAAGGCGGCCTGTTCTTCACGATTGGCCGCCGGCTCTAGACCGCTCGAGGCACCGCGCTCCAACGGACCCGGGCTTGCGGCATGATCGAACGGTCATGCGTGACACGACTCGCATTCTTCTCCGACTGTATCTGAACGACGACCAGCCGCTCGGCCCAGGCAAGATTGAGCTTCTCGAGACGATCCGGGACGGGGGCTCGATCAGCGAAGCTGCCCGTGCCATGAGGATGTCGTATCGCTCGGCGTGGCTTCTGGTCGCCAGCATGAATGCGCTCTTCCGGACACCGGTCGTGAGCACGACACTTGGCGGGCGCGGCGGCGGATCGGCCACCATTACCGCCTTCGGTGAAACGCTCATCCACCGCTATCGGTCGATGGAGCGCGCGACGCGGCGAGCGATCGCGCGGGACGTGAGCGCCCTCGAGCGGAGCCTGCGGCGCGCGCCGAAGAGCGCCGGCTAGCGTCCCGCCCTGGCACCCGCCGGTTCGCCGCCGCACCGATCGACGCTATGTGTCCTGTAACATAGCGACGCACGTGAATCACCACGTGCCGGCCGCCGACGCGGGGGGCCGATCGTGAAGGCCGCTCAGGCCGCGGGAGAACGTCTCGATGAATCTGTGTGGAAGCCATGGCGCCGCTGGAACTGCGGGCCGTGTCTGTGCGCTCCTCGTGTGCGCGTGCGTGTTGACGACGCTGCCGGCCGTGGCGCAATCGCGCAGCATCACCGGTGTCGTCAGGGATCCACAGCGGGCAGTCGTCGTCGGAGCGCAGGTCGACTTGGTCGCACCGCCGGCCGCGCCGGTCACCACGGCGACCGACGGCGAAGGACGCTACCGCTTTGGCGGACTGGTGCCGGGGCGCTACGTCGTGGAAGTCCGCGCCAGGGGATTCCAGATGGTGCGTGGAGAAGTGTCTGTCGCCACGGGGCAGGACAGCGAACGCGACGTCGTGCTTGAACTGGCGGGCGCGGCCGAATCGGTGACGGTCACGGCGAGCGGCGGCGTCGCTCGCGGCTATCGGGTCGATGCGATCGGGTCGCTCGGCCCGCTCGGCGCGACCACCGTGCTGGACACGCCGAATACGATCAGCGTCCTGCCGAGCGAGTTGATGCAGAACGCGCAGGTCAAGAACTTCAAAGAGGCCTCGAAGTTCCTGCCGCTCGTTCAATTTCAGGAAATGCAGGGCTCTGAAGTGCTCCGGCCGGCAACGCGCGGCATGCAGGGTTCGAACATGCAGAACGCCCGGATGGACGGCATGGGCATCGTAGTGACGGGCGCCAACAGCATCGAGACTCTGCAGCAGATCGAGGTGCTGAACGGGCTCGGCGGCGCGCTTTACGGACCAGCCAACCCGTCGGGCATGTTCAATTTCGTGCCGAAGCGCCCCACCGTGCAGCCGCTCCGCCAGGTCACTCTCGGTTACGACAACCACGCCATCGGGACCATCCATGCCGACGTGGGAGGACGCGCGGGGCGAAACCGGATCTTCGGCTACCGCGCCAACGCCCTGTTCGGCGGCGGTGACGCGTTCGTGAAGGGCAGCCACCTCGAACGGCGCATGACGAGCGTGGCGGGCGACGTGCAGCCGTTCACCGGCACGACGATCGAGGGGTTTTTCAGCTACTACAACGCCGAGCAGCGGGGATTTCCCGGCTGGTTCACCTACGGGCGCCCGAACAACCGGGCGCCGTTCATCCTGCTGCCGGCCGATGCGCCGGATCCCGCGCGTCAGGGCTACGGGCAGTCCTCGGCCGGGCTCGATCTGACCTCACGCATTGTCCAGGCCCGGGTCAGGCAGACGCTCAACCCCAACTGGCAGCTGACCGCCGGCGTGCTCCGGCAATGGACCGACCGCGACATCAGCACGCAGGTCAATGCGCTCACCAGCAGCGCGGGTGCCTATACCTCCTCGCTGGCGGTCGGCTTCGCGCCGCAGTTCGGCGTGACGAGCGACCTCGCGCATCTGAACGGCCGCCTCGACACCCGATCGATCCGGCACGACGTGGCCATCGGCACGTCGGGCTACACGTTCAACACGTTTTCGGACGTCACCAACCCGCCCGCCGCCAGCGTGCTGCTCGGCACCGCGAGCATCGCGGAGCCGGTCGTGTTCGCGCTCCCGCCGGCCGGCATCCCGACCCACGACAACATCTTCAAGTCGAGCGCCGTGCGTCAACAGGGCTTCAACGCGTCGGACACGGTGACGTTCGACGAGCACTGGTCGGTCCGCGCCACCGCCAGCCAGGATTGGATCTGGACCGACAACTACAACAACGCCGGCGTCCGCACCGGTGGCTACAGCGCCAACGGCATCAGCCCGCTCGGGAGCGTGATGTACAAGCCGGCGGTGAACATGACGCTGTATGCGACCTACGGCAGCAGCCTGCAGCAGGGCGATCTCGCGCCGGGTACCGCCGCCAACGCCGGGCAATCGCTCGAGCCCTACCGGAGCCGGCAGACCGAGGTGGGCTACAAGATCGCGGTGAAGCAGGTCACGCTCTCGACCGCCGTGTTCCGGATCAACCGCCCGTTCGCGGTCACCGACGTGGCGGACAACGTGTTCAAGATCGCGGGCGACCAGATCAACACCGGCCTCGAGGCGATGCTCTCTGGCCGCGTCGCGGAACGGGTGATCGTGTCGGCGGGGTTCACGGTGATCGACACCACCGTCAGCGACACCGGCAACCCGGCCACCGAGGGCCGCCACTTCGTCGGCGTTCCGAAACTCAGGTCGAACATGCTGGTCGAGTACCAGGTGCCCGTGGGCACGGCCACGTTCCTCTCGGTGAACTGGCAGTCGGTCGGCCGGCGTCCGATCGACGACATCAACTCGAGCTGGACGCCGGCCTACAACGTGGTCGACCTCGGCACGCGCTATGGCCTGCGCGTGCTGGGCCAGGCCATGACCTTGCGGGTCGGGGTGAACAACCTGACCGATGTTCACTACTGGTCCACGCTGGGCCCCGGCAACATCACCGGCACCAACGTCGGCAGCTACACGGCGCACCTGGGCTCGCCCCGCACGGTGGCGGCGTCGATGACGGTGGCGTTCTGATGGCCGGACGCGCACCGTTCCCGCGCGCGGCGCTGCTTTGCGTAGCGATGCTGGCGACGGCCTGGGCGACCGCCGTCCAGCCGCAGCAGGCCACCGGTCTTGTCGTGTGCCACGCCGGCAGCCTGCAGGCGGCGTTCAGCACGGTGGAACGGGAGTTCGCGTCCCGCTACCCTCACGTCCGGGTGACGGACGTCTCGGGGGGCAGCGTCGCCCTTGCCGGGCGCGTGGCAGCGGGCCTCCAGCCCTGCGACGTGTTCGGCGCCGCCGACTACCTCGACATCGATCTGCTGCTCAAGCCCTCGGGCGCCGCCACCTACACCATCGTGTTCGCGAAGGGACGAATGGTGCTGGCGTATCTGGCCACCGATCCGCATGCCCGCGGCATCGCCGCCGCCGGTGATTTCAACCCACCGATGCGGATCCCCGCGGCCGCCGCAGACTGGTATCGCGTCCTGCTCGAGCCCGGGGTCCGTATCTCGGGTTCGCACCCTTTCCTGGATCCCGCCGGGTACCGGGCCCACATGATGTTCCAGCTCACGCAGGCCCTCTACGGCACGCCGAACCTGGCGAATCAACTACTCGAGCACTACACGATTCTTCCGGACGTCGGCGGTGCGGACGGGGGCAGCCGCCGGACCCTGGGGACCGACTTCACCTTCCAGTTCATCTACGAGCACAGTGCCGCGGCCGCGGCCAGGACCAATCCCGCCTACCGGTACGTCACGCTGCCCGGACAGATCGATCTGTCCACCGTGGCACACGACAGTGTCTACGCGCGCGCGGCCGTGACGCTACCGGCGCTCGGGTTTCCTGGTGGCAGCGGGCCGGTTACCATTCCAGCCGCTCGGGTGGCCTGGGGGCTCACGATCCCCACGTCCAGTCACAACCGCGAGCAAGCCATCGCCTTCGTAAGCCTGTTGCTCGGGCCGCCCGGAACCTCGGCGCTGAACGCGAGCGGCCCCGCACCGATCGCGCCGGCGCACGTCGCCCGCGGCGACTACGCCCTCGTCCCCGCCGCCCTGCAGCCGCTGGTGCGGCCCGGCACCGACGTGCCCTGAGGACGGCGCCGGCCTGCCTTGACTCCACTTCGGTGCTGGCCCACGATCGGCGGGCGGCGTCGTGGACCCGTTCGGTCACGTGTGGTGGCTCGCGACATCTCTGTCGGCTCGGACGTCGCACGCACCTGCGGGAACAGGCGGCTGACGAGTCAACGGCCGCGACATGCTTCACGCGCCACGTCCAGGCCAGCGTTGATTGCGGCGGCCGTCTCGAACCGCCCGATGCCGGTCGGCCCTCAGGACGCGGAACGGTCCCGCAGTCGTGATCGACAGAAGCAGGCAGGCGTTGACAGGCCATCGGAGTCCTCGATGCTATCGACGAGGTGCCGGAACGACAGCCATCATGCCGACGACGGCGACGATGGCGGTCTGGATTCCCAGAACCGAACGGTCAGCCCACCTTTGAACCCCGTGCGGAACCGGCTGGGATCCACGAACGCATGAGCCTGCGCGTGGCAGGACCCGCAGGAAACGGTGTTGTTGGCCGAAAGCCGCGTGTCGTAGAAGAGAACGCGGCCCGGCGTGGCACCGGCATCGGTGACTGGATCGTCGGCCGGCGCGTTATCGAACTTCTCGGCGGCTGGTTCGGGATCTTTTTCGCGACGGGTACCCTGGATCGGGTATTGCGACCCAGATTTTGCGCGTGTTAGCGTCCCCCACCCCCACGGACCCCAATGTAGCCACCAGTCATCCACGACCGAACGTGCGGCTCCCGGTTGGGACGCGCCCCGCCGAGAGAGCCAGGGAGGCGCCACATGCGGGTGTATCGACAGCTTGCCGTGTTCGCGTGTCTCGTGTTCGTCCCTGCGGTGGTTCACGCGCAAGCGTCCATCGCCGGGTTCGTGAAAGACACCTCAGGCGCGGTCCTTCCGGGCGTGACCGTCGAAGCGTCGAGCCCCGCCCTGATCGAAAAGGCGCGGTCCGTCATCAGCGACGGCACCGGTCAGTACAAGATCGTCGACCTGCGTCCGGGGATTTACTCCGTCACCTTCACGCTGCCGGGCTTTCAGACGGTGAAGCGCGAGGGCGTCGAGCTGTCCGGCTCGTTTGCCGCCACCGTGAACGCCGATCTCATGATCGGGTCCGTCGCCGAAACGTTGATCGTCACCGGCGAAGCGCCGACCGTGGACGTGCAGAGCACGAAGCGCAGCGCGGTGATTTCCGCCGACGTGATTTCGGAACTGCCAGCGGCGCGGAGCCAGTACAACCTGGCCGTGCTCCTGCCCGGCGTCACCCTCACCAGCTTCAGCGGCAGCAACATCCAGGACGTCGGCGGCACGCGCAACCTGGCCATCACCATCTTCTCCGTCCATGGCAGCCGCGCCGTCGATCAGCGCCTGATGATCAACGGGCTGACCGCCCGCAATCTGCTGGCGTCGGCGTGGGCGAGCAACTTCGTCCCCGATATGGGCACCGCGGCGGAGGTGACGCTCGACTACTCGTCGGGCTCGGCCGAGGCGGTGGGCGCGGGCTTCGGCATCAACCTGATTCCGAAGGAGGGCGGTAATGCATTCCACGGCTCGATGTTCGCCGCCGGCGCCAACGGATCGTTCCAGGCCAATAACTACTCCGATGAGCTCAAGAACGCGGGCCTGACCGCGCCGAACGAGCTGCACCGCACCTACGACATCAACCCGTCGATCGGCGGCCCCATCGTGCGGGACAAGCTGTGGTTCTTCGGCTCCGTGCGCTGGCAGGAGAACTCGTTCTATTACGCCGGCGCGTTTGCCAACAAGAATGGCGGCGATCTGAGCAAGTGGACCTACGAGCCGGATCTGACGAAGCGCGGCGAGGACATCCTCACCGTCACCCCCAGCATCAGCGCCCGCGTCACCTGGCAAGCGTCGCCGAGAAACAAGTTCAGCTTCTCCTTCGACCCGCAGGATCGTCACTGGATTGGATCGATTGCCAACGCCGCGCCCGAGGAGTACTCCGACTGGGTCTTCCAGCACGAATCGTTCACGACCGCGACCTGGTCGGCGCCCGTCACCAACCGGCTCCTGCTCGACGCCCGCTACGCGAACCACGCCGAGGCGTTTGTGGACCGCTATCCCGATGCCGACGATCCCTACCGCAAGGCGATTGCGGTGCGCGAGCAGAGCACTGGCTTCCTCTACCGCGGGCGAGGCTATTGCTGCATCCCGTTCGCGTTCTACGGCACGCAGGATGCGCCCTTCATCCAGCAGATGCAGGCGTCCGTGGCCTATGTGACCGGCGCGCACGCCCTGAAGGTCGGCTTCCAGAACGACTTCGGCACCTCGACGAGCGCACAGTACGACAACGAGTACGGGTTGTTCTACACGTTCAACAACGGCGTACCCGTGTCGATCGAGCAGCACGCGCTGCCGTTCTCGGCGACGACGCACCTGTCGCTCGACCTTGGCATCTACGTGCAGGACAAGTGGACCTACAAACGCGCCACCATGAACGGCGGTGTGCGGTTCGACTTCTTCAAGAACGACTTCCCGGAGCAGCACCTCGGGCCGGCGTCGTTCGTGCCCAACCGGAACATCACCATCCCCGCAGTCGACTACGCCAACATGAAGGACATCACGCCGCGCGTCGGCATCGCCTACGACCTGTTCGGCGACGGCAGGACCGCGTTGAAGGCGAGCTGGGGCAAGTACCTGATTGGCGCGGACCCGACGCAGGGCAACCCGGTGACCAACCTGTCCTACATCGCGCACCGCAGCTGGGCACCGAGCCTGCCGGTGGGACACCCGAACTACTACACGCCGCAGTGCGATTTGAACAGCGAGCTCGCTAATGGCGACTGCGGCGCGCTCGACAACGCCCTCTTCGGCAAGCTGACGCCCAGCGCGGCGGTGGATCCCGCCATCTACACCGGCTGGGGCCATCGCCAGTGGAACCAGGAGTTCTCGGTCAGCGCCCAGCACCAGATCGTGCCGCGCGTCGCCCTCGACGTCGGCTATTTCCGGCGCTGGTACGGCAACTTCAGCGTCGTGGACAACCGCTTGGTATCGGCCAGCGACTTCGTCACCTACAGCATCACCGCGCCGGTGGACAACCGGCTCGAGTCGAGCGGCCAGGTGATTGGCGGCCTGCTCGAAGTCAAGCCGGAGAAGGCGAGCGCGGTCGACAACATCACGACGTTCGCCGACAACTTCGGCAAGCAGTACGAGCACTGGAACGGCGTGGACGTCACCATCAATGCGCGGCCGCGCGGCGGCCTCGTGCTCCAGGGTGGCCTGAGCACCGGCCGGACGTCGACCGACAATTGCGATCTCCGCCAGTCGCTGCCGGAGATTACGCTGCAGTTCGGGGTCATCGCGGTGCCGGAGGACCACTGCCACGTGGACACGGCGTTCCTGACGCAGTTGAAGTTCCTGGGCACGTATACGGTGCCGAAGATCGACGTCCTGATCGGCGTGACGTTCCAGAGCACGCCGGGACCGCAAATCACAGCCAACCAGTTCATCACTCCGGCCCAGGCTGGTGTTCCGCTGTCAGGCTCCGGCTTCCGCCTGGTGAACCTGGTGCCTCCGGGGTCTGATTACTCGGAGCGCGCCAACCAGCTCGATCTGCGGCTGTCGAAGATCTTCCGCTTCGGCGGCAAACGCACGTCGATCAACTTCGATCTCGCCAACGCGCTCAACGCCAACTACGTGCTGGGGGTGAACGGCAACTACGGGCCGTCGTGGCTGGCGCCGCTCAACATCATGGATGCGCGGCTGGTGAAGATCAGCGGGCAGTTCGATTTCTGACCGCCATGGCCTCGCCGCCGCGCGCCGGGTCGCCCGGTCGTCGCGGCGGCGAGCGCTGCTCTGGCTCCCCTCATATAATCTCGACGCTTGGAGGGCTACTCATGCGCTGCACTGTCTCCGTGCCCAGACTGCTCTTCGCGTTCACGTTGTCGTCCATGGCCGTTGCCGGCTGCGGCACCGGCCCGGTTCAGCCACTGTCGGCTCAGTCCGCTCCCACCGCACGCTGGAGTCACCAGGACTGGCCGACGGGCCATTACCGGGTCGTCGAGGGGTGGCCCAAGCCCCTGCCCGACACCCGTCACTCGCACGAAGGGTGGACATGGGGCTCGTTCGGCGGCGTCTACGCCGAGAACCCCAACCGCATCTGGATCGCGATGCGCGGCGAACTGCCGCTGCCGGCAGGCGCCGCGCCGTGGACGCCGTACGCAGCGCTCAATCCGTCGCGCGGAAACGCCACCGGCAACGGCGACGGCATCTCGGCCACGTGTGAGCCGGAGGCGAAGCGCGGCTGGGAACGCCGCTTTCAGCACTCGATCATCATCGTCGACGCCCAGGGCAACCTGGTCGGCGAGTGGCCGCATCTCGACGAGATGTTCAGCAAGCTGCCCTGCGGTCGAGGACCGCATCAGATCAAGATCAGTCCGTACGACAAGGAGAAGCACGTCTGGATCATCGACGACCAGCTGCACATGATCTACCGCTTCACCTACGACGGGAAGCTCGTACACAGCAAGGGACAGCTCGGCGTGCGCGGCCGCGGACCGAACACCTTCGATCGGCCGACGGACATTGCGTGGCTGCCGGATGGGACCTACTTCATCACCGACGGCTACGGCGGCACGCGCGTCGCCAAGTACGACGCGAAAGACAACTTCATCATGGATTGGGGACAGGCCCCGAAGGATCCGAAGAACCCGGGGCCCAACGAGTTCAACACCGTGCACAGCATCGCGATCAGCGCCGACCGCCGGCTCTTCGTGATCGACCGCGGCCACGCGCGCATGCAGGTGTTCGACGAGAACGGCAAGTTCCTCGACATGTGGCCGCTGCGGTCGCCACACTGGCCGGCCAGCCAGGCCACGCTGATGGTGAATCACTTCATCGATCAGGCCGGCTTCATCTGGGTGGGTGATGCGCCGACCGCGCGGATTCTGAAGTTCGACCAGAAGGGCAACTTCCTGTACGGCTGGGGCGCCCCCGGCGGTCAGCCGGGACGGCTGGGCTGCTCCCACGGCATGACGACCGATCAACTCGGGAATCTCTATGTGGCCGACTGCTTCATGGGGCGCGTGCAGAAGTTCGAACCGATCCCGAACGCGGACCCGACGAAGATCGCGGGGCAGATTCTGCGCACCTGGGACACGTGGAAGAAGTGAAGAAGGAGAGACACGCCTAGCGAGCGGGCGATCGCTGGTTCCATCGCGGCGGGCGTTTGCCAAGGAAGGCATCCACGCCTTCCTTACCGTCCTCTCCGACGAAATCGCACGCGATTGCCGTGCCCGCCACGGCGTAGGCGTCGCCGAGCGGCATCTCCAGCTGCCGGTAGAACACGCCCTTGCCGGTGGCGATGGCGGCCGGTGACTTCGAGGCGATGAGCGCGGCCAGCGCGGCGACCTCGGCGTCGAGCGCCTCCGGGGCGACGACGCGATTGACCAGCCCGATGTCTCTCGCGCGCTCGGCGCTGATGGCCTCGCCGGTGAGCAGCATCTCCATGGCCGGCTTCCGGCCGACCGCCCGGCCGAGCGCCACGCTCGGCGTCGAGCAGAAGGCGCCGATGTTGACGCCGGGAGTGGCAAAGGTGGCGGCGGTGGACGCGACGGCCAGATCGCAGGTTGCGACCAGCTGACAGCCGGCCGCGGTCGCCAGGCCGTGCACCTTGGCGATCACCGCCTGCGGCAGCCTGGTGAGCGTCATCATCATGCGGCTGCAGCGCGCGAAGAGCGCCTCCACCTCCGCCACGCCGGCCATGGCTCGAAGCTCCTTGAGGTCGTGGCCCGCGCAGAACCCGCGGCCCTGCGCCGCGAGCACCACGACGCGAATACCCGGGTCGGCCGCCACTCGGTCGAGCGTCGCCTGCACCTCGTCGATGAGCGCACCCGAGAGCGCGTTGAACTGGCCGGGACGATTGAGGGTCAGGGTGGCAATGCCGTCGGCCGTCTCGAAGAGCAGCAGGCTGGCGGCGGTCGCTGTCGTGCTCGATGTCATGGCGTTCCCCTTGTGTCCGATGGCATCAGAACGTGATGCCGCGCGGGACCAGGCGGTGTTCGTGCGCCTGCCGCTCGAGGTCCTCGCGGAAGTCCGGGTGCGCAATCCCGATGAGCGCCTTGGCCCGCTCGGCGATCGATTTGCCCTTCAGGTTGACGATGCCGTACTCGGTGACGACGTACATCACATCCGAGCGTGGTGTCGTCACGACGTTGCCCTGCGTGAGATCGAGCACGATCCGGCTGCGGCGGCTGCCGCGCTTGTCGTAGGTCGACGACAGGCAGATGAACGACTTGCCGTTCTTCGACGCGTAGGCGCCGCGGACGAACTGCAGCTGGCCGCCCGTGCCGCTGATGTGACGGTGGCCGTCGGATTCCGAGGCGGCCTGTCCCTGCAGGTCGATCTGCGTGGTGTTGTTGATCGCCACCATGTGATCGTTCCGCATGATGATGTCCGGTGCGTTGGTGTACTCCACCGGGCAGCAGTGCATGTCGCGGTTGCGATCGAGCGTGGCGTAGGTGTCATGAGAGCCCAGGGAAAACGTGTAGACCAGCTTGCCTCGATTCAACTGCTTTCTTGCGCCCGTGACGCGCCCGGCCTTGTACAGCGCCACGAGGCCGTCGGTCATCATCTCGGTGTGGACGCCGAGCTCGCGGACGCCGCTTTCGAGCAGGATCGCGCACACCGCGTTCGGCATGGCGCCGATGCCGATCTGCAGACAATCGCCGTTCTCGATCTCCGATGCGATGAGGTGTCCGACGGCGGTGTCCACGTCGCGGACCGGCGGATTCGGCAGCTCCGGTGGAAGACCGTCGTCCCCTTCGAGCACGTAGTCCACTTCGCTGGCATGAATCCCGGTCTGCTCGCCGTAGACGTAGGGCAGTCCACGGCTCGTCTCGACGATGACGGTGCGGGCGCGTTCGACGATCGCGCGGTGCCACAGGTTGGCGGCCGACATGTTGAAGTAGCCGTGCTCGTCTACCGGACAGGTCTTGAGGACGACGATGTCGGCAGGTGCCATGAAGCGCCGGTAGTAGTCGGAGATCTCGCCGAGATTGACGGGGATGTAGTGGCAGCGTCCCTCGTCGTGCTTCTTCCGGTCGTAGCCGGAAAAATGCAGGCTGAAGGTATGGACGTGATCGCCCTCGGGATCCGCGTCCAGCACGGCGCGAGGCCGCATGGTCAGACAGTGGCGGATCTTGATGTTCGAGAGCTCACCAATGCGGGCGGCGAGCGCCTGGTCGAACAGATCGGGCTGCCCGAGGCCGGTGCCGTAGTCCAGCCACATGCCCGAGGTGACGAGGCTGGCCGCGCGCTCCGGAGAGATCGCCTGGGCCGGCGCGGCGGCTCGCCGGGTGACTGGCTCGGTTTGGCTGGACGACACGGGTGGCCCCTTGGACAGCCCGACTATAGCCGAATGCCGTCCAGACGCATTGTCACCTGGCTGACGGTCAGATGCGCAGCAAGCGGCTCGCGTTGCCGCCCAGGATCGCTGCCTTGTCCGTGTCGCTCAACGAGGGGGCATTCAATATGAAATCGATGCCGACCGGCCAGTCGAACGGATAGTCCGTGCCGTACACGATCTGGTCAACGCCAACCTCGGCGACCAGATGCCGCAGAGCGCTGTCGCGGAACACCATGCTGTCGACGAGGAGCTGGCGCCGGAAGTACTCGCTCGGCTTCTTCGACAGCGCCTTGCAGTCCGCGCCCAGCCGGCCGCCCCGGCCGCACAATGCGTCCGATCGGCCGAGGTACGACGGCAGGTATCCGCCGCCGTGGGCGCCGCAAATCCTCAGACCGGGAAACCGGTCGAGCGTGCCTTCGAAGATCAGATGCGAAAGGAACGTCGTCGTCTCGAGCGGGTTGCCGATGGTGTTCTCCAACCCGCCTCGCCCCTGCAAGCGCGGGTTCTGGGTCGTCCCCGGCGCCGGCTGGGGGTGCATGAAGAGCAGCACGCCGAGCTGTTCGGCCTTCGCCCAGAAGGGATCGAAGCGCCGGTCCGACAGTTCCTGGCCTTCGACGCTGCCGCCGATCGCGGCGCCTCGCAGTCCCAGCTTGCCGACGGCGTGGTCGAGCTGCTCGGCGGCGAGATCGGGATGCTGCAACGCGACGGTCGCCATGCCGACGAACCGATCGGGATGTGTGCGGCACCACGCGGCGATCTTCTCGTTCTGCAGCGCGACGAGATCGCGCGCGAGCGCGCGCTCGGCGGAGTACCCCCAGGCGTTGACGTTGATCGCCTGGTAGTCGATCCCCTGCGCGTCCATGTCGATCAGGCGTTGCGGGTTGCCCAGGGCGATGTTGCCGGTGAGATTGGCCTTTGCGACCGTGGCCAGGGGTGTGTCCTTCACGAGATCCCACACCTCGGGCACGAAGCAGTGGGCGTGCAGATCCACCGTACGGATCCGCCGTCCGCCGAGGAGTACCTCGCGGCGGCGCCCTGGCTGGGCACCCACCTGGCGTGACGCGGCTCGAGCGCCTGGCGCGGGGGCGCCTGCCGTCAGGAACCCGGCGGTCGCCCCGGCGGCGACCTTGAGAAAGTCTCTTCGGTTGGCCACGCCACCTCCTCGGTGAAATCGAGATGCCGCGAGGCCGCGATTATAGGCCAGCAGCCAGGGCTCTCGTCGCGTTCTGGGCGGAGCTTCAGCTCCGCCAGACGGGCTATGCTGTGCAGCCAGGGGGGCTACCGTGCGCGCACGCCTGAGGGTTCTGCTGCCGCTCGTCACCATGCTGGTCGCGTGGTGCGTGCAATCCACATGGTCGTTCACGACAGAGCAGGCCTCTGCGGGGCGTACGGCCTACGAGCAGAACTGCGCGACGTGCCACGGCGCGAACCTGCGCCAGTTGCCGGACGCCCTGCTCGCGGGGCGCGAGTTCGCGGCGAAGTGGGGAAGTCGCAGCACCGATGAGCTCGTCGCGCAGATGCGGTCGACGATGCCGCCGGGGAACCCTGGCGCGCTCCCCGAAGAGACGTACCTCGCCATCGCGGCCTACGTCCTGCAGGTCAACGGTGGTGGCGCAGACGGGCAGGCGCTCACCTCGCGTACCGCCACCCGTATCAGTGATGCGATGACCGGACGTGGTGCGCCGGCGTCAGCCGCAGGCCCCCCAGTTGGGCGTACCGGCGTGACGGTCGCGGGTACTGTGCCGGGCTTCGTGCCAGTCACCGAGGCCATCCTGCGCAAGCCGAATCCAGCCGACTGGCTCATGATCCGGCGCGACTACAGCGCCACGAGCTACAGCCCGCTCACGCAAATCACGGCCGGGAACGCTTCAAAGCTGGAGCTGGCCTGGATGTGGCCCATGCGCGAGGGAGGCACCAACCAACCGGCGCCGCTGGTCTACAACGGCACGATGTATCTGGCCAACACCGGCGGCATCGTGCAGGCGCTGAATGCGCGGACCGGACAGCTGATTTGGGAACACGCCGTCGGCGCCGAGGTCGCGCCTCGAGGTCTGGCGCTCTACGGCAACCTGTTGATCTTCCACAGCGCGGCGGCGTGGGCCCTCAACCGTCAGGACGCCTATCTCATCGCGCTCGATGCACGGACCGGGGCGACCGCGTGGAAGGTGCTGATGCCCGACGTCTATGCGAGCAACAGCGGCCCCATCATCGCCAACGGCCTCATCGTGCAGGGCATGGGCACCTGCCAGATCTACGAAGAGAAGAAGTGCTTCATCAGCGCCTACGATCCGGAAACCGGAGAGCAGCGGTGGAGATTCAGTACGATCGCGCGGAAAGGCGAGCCGGGCGGCGAGACGTGGGGCACGCTGCCGGATCTCTATCGTGCCGGCGGGGAGACGTGGATTACCGGGAGCTATGACCCCGAGCTGAATCTCACTTATTGGGGCACCACGCAGGCCAAGCCGTGGATGCCCGCCAGCCGCGGCATGGCGACTGATGATGCGGCGCTCTACACGAGCTCCACCTTGGCGCTCGATGCGACCACCGGCAAGCTCGCCTGGTACTACCAGCACGCGCCCGGCGAAGCGTTCGATCTGGACGACGTTTTCGAGCGCGTCCTCGTCGATGCCGGTCGCGAGCGCTGGGTGTTCTCGGTTGGCAAGGACGGCGTGCTGTGGAAGAACGATCGGAAGACAGGCGCCTACAAAGGGCACGTCGAGACCGTCTTCCAGAACGTGTGGGAGCACTTCGATCCCAAGACCGGCAGGCCGCGCTATCGGCCCGACATCCTCGCTCAGAAGGTCGGTGAGTGGATCGACGCGTGCCCGAGCACGGCCGGCGGAAAGAACTGGCACGCGATGAGCTTTCATGCGCCATCGCGGCAACTCATCATTCCATTGAGCCAGACCTGCATGTCGCTGCGGGCTCAGGCGATCGAACAGCGGCCAGGCGGTGGTAGTGGCGGCGGCGCCTCCCGCCTCCTCTTCGAGATGCCTGGCACCGACGGGAACCTTGGCAAGCTGGCAGCGTTCGACGTGGACACGATGAAACAGACCTGGGCGCTCGAGCAGCGCGCGTCGTTCCTGACGTCGGTGCTGTCGACCGCAGGCGGCGTGGCGTTCGCCGGCGACCTGAATCGAAGCTTCAAGGCCGTGGACGTCAAGAGCGGCCGCGTCGTCTGGGAGACGCAGCTGGCGACCTCGGTGCAGGGCTTTCCCATCAGCTTCGCGGTCAACGGCAGGCAATACGTTGCCGTGGCGACCGGGCTCGGCGGCGGCAGCCCACGAAGCGTCCCGGCGACTCTCAGCCCGGAGATTCAGGTGCCGAACAAGGGGCACGCGCTGTACGTGTTTGCCTTGCCGGAGCGATGAAAAACCTTGCGACTCTTGTGGTCATCGCCGCGATTGCTGGAACGGTCACGGTCGCTGGTAAGGCACAGGCGCCGATCGACATATCCGAGCTTGCCGACTACCAGCTGACGGCCGAGGTGTTCGAGCGGTTCGTGGTTGCGAGTCGTCGTGTCGCGGCGATCGCCCGAGACGACGCCTCCTTCACCTACGCCCCCCTGTTCACGAAGGATGTGGCGCTGTCCGGCGATGCCGTCGCCGCTGCCTCAGCCCTGGTTGCGCGACTCGAGAACCACCCGGTCCTGGCCGCCGCGCTCGAGGCCTCGAACATCACACCGCGCGAGTACTCCAAGTTTGCGCTTGCGCTGGTTGGCGCACACCTGGCTCATGGCTTCGTGAAAGCGGGAGTGCTGCGGAGTGTTCCGCCGGGGGCGCCCAGCGTCAACGTCGAGTTCGTGAAGACTCACGAATCCGACGTCATGGCGACTCTTACTTTACTCGGCATCCTCGATTGAAATGCTACGGCCGGGGATCCCGGCCTCTACGTCTGCGGGCCTCGCAACGCGCTCTGCCGTTCCTGGATTCGCTGGAAGAAGCCCCGCGTTTCGGCCGAGGCGATACCGTCCATGTCCTGAAGAAAGTGTGCGGTCGCTTCTTTGATGATCTTCAGCCCCTCGCCGATCTCGTTGGCCAGCTTGGCGTCGAGGATTCTGGATTCCCACTTGAGGTGGGCATACCTGGTACGAATCTCCGCCGATCGATACCCTCTCCAGGAATCGCCGTAGGCCATGAACGCCACGAGCGATGACAACGCCGAGATGGCGAAAGCAACACCGGGGACGAGGTACATCCGCGCCAGCTCATCCTCGAGCCCGCTCAGGAACGGCAGGCTGGCACTGAGGACGATGACTCCGATCCCCGTTGCGCGATGGAGGTAGAAGGAGTTTCGCGCGCGACGGTCGAATCGGTGCAACTCGGTGTCGTACAGCCTCTGTACGATGTCGCTCGCTCCGTCAAAGGCGACCTTGAACTGCGGGTTCTCGATCATGGCGGGAACCACCTCACTGAATCGCACGTGCTTCGAGTGCTGCTCTCACGACCGTTGGATCTGCGGCGACGATACCATCGACGTTCCAGAGCAGAAGCTTTTGCAGGTCGGTCGACGGGGTCACCTTCCATACGAAGAGGGTCAGATCGTTCGCGTGGGCGGCCGCGACCATGCGCGCCGAGACTCGTTCCGCTGGACACAGGAGCCCACGCGCCCTGATGGCGCGTGCCGCTCGTACCGGCACGCCGAGGGCATAAAGAGACCAGCAGAATCCCAACGGATCGCGCATTGCCCGCCCGAGCCCGATTGTCGCGATCGCTGGAATCGGGTCGTCCTGCGCGACCAGTGTGACGAGCGGCCGATAGTGAAAGGATGCCACTGCGACTCGAGCGGTAATTCCTGCCCGGGTCACGAGCTCGCGAACCGGTTCCACGCGATCCTGCGCCTTGAGGTCGAGCAGCAGCAGGATGGGCAGCGTTCGCACGTGGTCGAAAATCTCCGCGAGGAGGGGCAGCCGCGCTGGCGAACCTTGAGGTCCGGCGGCCCTGATGTCCGCCAAGGTCATCATACGAAGCTCTCGCGCGCCGGTCGGTGTGTTCAGCAGACGGTCGTGGTACACCACGAGTTGGTCGTCCCGAGTGGCTTGGATGTCGATCTCGATCGCGTCCGCTCCCGCTTGGCCCGAGTGAGAGACCGCATCGAAGACGTCGGGTCCGTAGGCTTCGGTGCCGGCGCGATGGGCGATGTTCATGACTCGCCCGCGACGCACGAACCAATCAGACATGCAGCAGGCCTATCAGTCCGTTGCCAAAACGGCGTGGACGAACAATCGTCTCAAGATCTTAGCGTGGCCGTGCACATGTGTCCGGCCGCACGGCCAACGAATTCACCTGGTTGGGGCCGTCCGAAAGGAGAGGCGCAGCCAGCCCCCACCCGTCGAGGGCGGGGGCTGGCGTGACGATTACGGCCGGGGCGCGCTGGCCGGGGGCGTGAGACCGTTGAGGCGCAGATACACCGCCATCTGCCCGTACGTGTCCTGGGTGTGGCCGTTCAGGAAGAACATCACGCGCGCCCGGGTCGAGGGACCCATGAACGGCGCCTGGATCGTCTCCTGGATGGTCGTGTTGTTGAACTCCGCAATCACGGCCGCGCCATAGTCGAACGCGTCCGACATCGCCTTGATCATCGCGGCCTTCGTGGTGGCCTTCATGTCGATGGCCGGCTCGGGGGTCTTGCCGCCAAGAGCCTTCGTGAGCATCACGTTGATCTGCGCGATGTGCAGCACGTGCTCGCCAAAGGACCGCTGTGCGGGGGTTGGCTTGAACCCGTACTTGTCCTCCGGCATCGCGTTCGCCATGCCCACGAGCAGGGCCTTCTGCCCGGCCCAGTCTTTCGTCAGATCGCCATGGATGGTGGCTTGCGCGAAGGCGGGGGAACCGGCCGCGATGACCATGACCGCCAGCAGACAGAGACGCGTGAAAACCTTCATGGGTTCGTTGTCCTCCGGTGCGGCTCCGTCCACTACGGACGGTCGGCGCGCTGCTAGAGTAGCAGGCGCGCTCCGCACGCGGAAACGTTCCGGGCCCGGCCGCGCCTCACCTGAATCCGCCGAGCTCATCGGTCTCGGCGGGCCGCTTCATCCCCTTCTCGAAATACTCCTCCCAGATCCGCGCCCAGGGGCGGTCGTAGAGGTCGCGTACTTTGTACTGAATCGTCGTGCCGGGCGGCACCTGCGTGCCCCGGCCGTCATCGCCGACGAAGATGGTCTGATTGCAGTGTTCGAGGTGGAACGGCGCCGCGTCCTTGAGGTCGCCCCGCCGCGAGAAGAAGCGGATGTCGCGCACCGGCTGGACGAACGCCTCGGGGTCGTAGAACACCGTTTCGTGCTCGAGACCGGCGAACCGCCCATCGGCAAAGCGTCGCGGCGACCAGATCTCGATCAGCTGCATCTTGTTGCTGTATTCCCAGCTGCTGTGCGTGAACCAACCCTGGAGGTTGGAGGTCCACGTCATCAAGGTCTCGCCATCCCAGAACCCGACGGTCTCACCCAGCCAGCTGGGGACTTCCGCGCCCAGGTTGGGCACGGCGCCCCTGAGATTGAACGTGCGATCGACCTGGACATGACGCAGGGCGTTGTCCGTGCCGCCGAGGAACTGCACGCGCCCAGGGACGACCATCACATCGAGCTGACTCGGACCACCGGGCCCCGACCACCAGCGCAGAAGCCCTTCCGGACGACAGAACATCAGCGAGAACTGCGCCGCGTTGCTGTTGGTCTTGTGATACATCTGCTGCACGAACCGCTTCCGGTACTCGGGCGTGAGCAGCGAGAGGATGGTCGGCATCTGGTTCGCCCACCCGACGACCCACTGCGGCGGCTCGGCGAACTCCTGCGGGAGCGGGTCGCCGGCCCCGCCGCGCCGCCCCCGGCCGAATACGAGGTTCAGGTTCCTCGTATAGCGGCCGTTCCAGTCAGGCAGCGTGGCCGTCGTATGGGCCGTCGGTCCTCCACGCGCCCTGGCCTCGGCAAGCAACGCCTCGTAATGTGCCTGCGCGGTCTGGAATGGATACGGGCTGACGATCGCTTCGCGAGGGTAGTCGCGATCGCAGTGACCCCAGGCCGCGGTGGCCGGGTTGCCGTCCTCGATCGCCCGCGGGCCGCTCGAGTAGTCGCCCCAGATGGAGTCCAGTGAGATCGGGCTGTTGCAGCGGTAGTACCGCTTGTCCATCCACAGGTCTTTGTCGGCGTAGAAGTCCTTCGACGTGAAGATGTCGCGCGGCAGCGGCTGCACGCCGGCGGGGGCTTTCCCGCCCGTGGCCGTGGCGCTGGTCGTGTAGTACCACGGCGTCACGGCGCCGACGAAGGAGTCGTCCGGAAAGCCGTCGAACGTGTTGAGGGCCACGGGCACCGGCCAGCCGCGCCCCACGCTCTTCTGCGCAGGCTGCGCGGCGGGCTGCGGAGCCTGTGTGTACGACGTCATCCTACCCGCGGCGACGAACACCACGGCGAACACCGGGGCGGCAACGCCCGTCTTGCGGACGAATTCGGCGATCGTCATGGCTACGGCTTCCAGGGGGCGGTTGCCACCGCGAGTTTGTCCTCGCCGTGCGGCGTCGCCCCTTCGACGGAGTCGCAATGCTTCCCGGCGGCAGGCGGCTTGCCCTTGGGACATTGAAAGAGCCCATCGACCCTCGCGCCGCCCCGCTGCCCGTTGCGCAGCGGCGCGAGCCCCACGCTGAAGACGGTGCCCCGCGCGAAGCTGGCGACCGTGATCCCCTCGCGCGCCATCGCCGCCGATCCGCCCATCTCGACCAGCCAGGTCGCCGGCTTGCCTTCGGCGTCGCGCACGAGCGCGTCGCGCGTCTCGTTGAGCGGCACGAACGCGATCTGCATGTGGGCGCCGTCGGGATAGAGCCGTTCCACGACGCCGGTGAAGACGTAGGTGATCGACTGGTCGTACATCGCGAAGGAATGGTGCGCGGCGAGCGTTGCCGACGCCAGGACCGCGATCGCGGCCACCGTCAGCCCGTGCAGTCCCGTCTCAGGTGTCTTCATCATCCTCGTTCCATCGCCGGAATTCGACGATGTGATCGTTGCACAAAACGAGCGAGCGAGGCGGCTCCCATGCCGGGCAATACTTGCACTCGGCCTCATTGACGACGCGCTCGGCGTCGGGAAGCCGCCCGCACACGGCGTACTCGATCCCTTCGATAGCGCCGCGGGACCCGCGCCGTATCCAACGACAGTTGAGTGGAGACGTTGCGACCCGAACCGTGTGACACATGACAACCCCCTGGAGGGTGAGAACCCTATCCGCGGTTTTGCAGGGAGAAGGACAGGGAGACCGACAGCACGAACGGCACCGGCGTTCCGTTCAGCACGACCGGGGAATAGCGCCATTGCCGCACCGCGGCGAGGGCTTCGCGGTCGAGCAGCGGATTGACCGACCGCAGCACCTTGACGTCCTTGACCGTGCCTTCCTCGTCCACGACGGCCTCGAGGATGACGATGCCTTGAAGGCGCGCGCTCACCGCCGTCGGCGGGTAGGTAGGCTCGACCCGGCGCACGAGCGTCGGCGGCTGGATTTGCCCGCCAATCCGCACTGGGGCTCTCGGCGCCGGAGCGGGCGGAGGTGGTGGAGGCGGGGGCGCCGGGAGGTCGCCGACGATGCTCCCGACGACTCCACCGGGAACGCCACCCTCGACGCCTCCCGGAACACCGACCTCCTCGTCGGCAGCGGGCTCGGGCGCCACGCGCGGGGGCGCTTCGATCGGCGCCGCGCCCTGCGAGACCGCCGGCGTGGCCCTCGCGGGTGTCGCCTTTTCCAGCGGTTGTGCCGGCGCGGCCGGCGGCGGCGGCGGTGGCGGAGGTGGTGCCGCCGCCACGAACGCCATCATGGTCGGCGGCTGGGGCAGCGTGTGGGTGACGAACAGCACCGGGACGAGAACGAGCAGTGCCAGGATCGCAACCTGCGCGCCCGTCGAGGCAAGGATCGGAACGCCTGGATGCCGCGGTATGTGCGTCGTCCTTCCAGTGATCAGATCGAACATGACGACCTCCTGAGGAACTCGCACGAGGCGATTACACCGCCAAGCTGCAAGCGGTCGGCCACTCATGACGCCGCGATCCATGGCGATTCTCGCCACGACGCGGGCCTGGTGCTGGGGGTTTTCCGTTGGACGTCGCGTGAAAATCCGCGGCGGGCCGACTCGCGCCGCGCCCTTCGCGCGCCGGGCCCCCGGGTCACCAGAGGCACGACCGTTGCACCGGTCACGTGCGAGACCACACAAGAGATGAAAGGAGGGTCGCCATGGCCAAAAACAACGAACTCGCACGGGCGACCGCGCCGTTTGGATTCTTGGCACCACGACTGCTGGGGCCGCATTGGCTGAAGGAGTTCGACCGGTTCTTCAACCGTGAATTTCCGTTGACGAGGGCAGGCGAAGCGTTCGAGGGCTGGGTGCCGGAGGTCGAGGTGTTCGAGAAAGACGGTCGACTGACCGTTCGCCTGGATGCGCCCGGACTGACGAAGGAGAATCTCGCGGTTCACGTCGCTGAAGGCGTCCTGACGGTCGAGGGCGAGCGGAAGCACGAAACCGAGGAGAAGAAGAACCACTGGTACAGGAGTGAGCGCACCTACGGCCGGTTCTACCGCACAGTGCCGCTGCCGGAAGGGGTGATCGGGAAGGAGGTCGAGGCAACGTTGACGAACGGTGTCCTGGAGGTCACCGCGCCGTTGCACCCGGTCGCCGCGACGGCGCCTCACAAAGTGGAAGTCCGTGACCTCGAGAAGGCCCCCGCAACCAAGGTGACCGTAGCCGCCTAGACCACGGTCGTCAACGGGGGGAGAACGCGGGCCTCGGCCCGCGTTCTCGTGTACGGAATTTTAATTCGCTTCCACTGAGGATCGGAAACCACGCATGAGTTCGACCCACGGAGATCGAAAGATCGTCTATTGGCATCGCGATCTGCCGCCGGCCGACGGCGAGATCTTGCACGAACACGTCCTCGAAGC
>Ga0207659_10000402_pt1 | contig 26071 bp, 23 predicted proteins | sample KBSM43metaG_FD_184330 | JGI IMG/M metagenome (GOLD analysis project Ga0207659, IMG submission 184330) | Miscanthus rhizosphere microbial communities from Kellogg Biological Station, Michigan, USA - KBS M4-3 metaG (SPAdes) (version 2) | ecosystem: Host-associated > Plants > Roots > Rhizosphere >...
GCACAGGCGACAGGCTCCGCCGGTCTTGCGTACTCCGACAGCGAAGGCCATCCCCGCATCGACTACCAGCTGGGCAGTATTCGTGACAACTTCGATTTCGGGCCGGTGATCGCCATCAATCGGAAGTCTGCGCGCCAGGTCTGGCAGGGAGGCACGACGCGCTGGGCCGGGCTTTATGACCTCCGCCTTCGCTTGTCGGAGAACTCCGCCATCACGCGCATCCCTGAACCTCTCTATACGGCTTCCGTCGCCGACAACCGCTCGTCTGGAGAGAAGCAGTTCGATTACGTCGACCCGAAGAATCGCGACTACCAGATCGAGATGGAGCAGGTCGCAACAGCGCACTTGCGTCGGATCGGAGCTTGGTTGCCACCGGAGTCCCGCCCGGTTCCCCGTGACCTCAGCGCGTTTCCGGTCGAGGCCAGCGTGATTATTCCGGTCCGCAATCGGGAACGTACGGTACTGGACGCCGTGCACAGCGTCCTTGGACAGTCGACCGGGTTCACCTTCAACGTGATCGTGGTGGACAATCACTCGACCGACAGAACCACGGAAATCCTAAAGGGGATTGCCGACTCCCGGCTTGTGCACCTGGTTCCGGAGCGTCGGGATCTGGGCATCGGAGGTTGCTGGAATGAAGGATTGATGTCGAGTGCGTGTGGACGCTATGCCGTGCAATTGGATTCCGACGATCTCTACTCCTCTCCGCAAAGTCTTACCCGAATTGTCGATGAGCTGAAGCGCGGACCTTATGCGATGGTGATCGGTTCGTACACGATGGTGAACTTCAAGCTGGAGACGATTCCGCCGGGCTTGATCGACCACCGCGAGTGGACGCGCGAGAACGGTCGCAATAATGCGCTCCGGATCAATGGTCTCGGCGCTCCGCGGGCATTCGACACTGCTGTCATTCGGGAAATCGGATTCCCGAACGTCAGCTATGGCGAAGACTACGCCGTCGGCCTCCGAATCTCCCGCGACTATGAGATCGGCCGGATCTACGATTCGGTCTATCTATGCAGGAGATGGGAAGGCAACAGCGACAGCGCCCTGCCCCTGGAAACCGCGAATCGTTACGACTCTTATAAGGACGGATTACGCACCCATGAAATTCTCGCTCGCCAGCGACATTGATCGGCTGATCTCGTCGCAGGCGATGGAGTGGCCCGCGCTTGCACGAGGACTGGAGGGACTGCGCGAAAGCCGCATGCGCTCGGAACGCGTTCTCGGACGTGAGGTACTCGTCCGGCATATCCCGCATCGCATCAAGAGCACGACGGCTGTGGTCGACGCCGTCTCCGTCGCGCAGCGGAAATGTTTTCTTTGTCCTGCAAATCTCGATCCCGAAGAGAAGGGTATTCCGTTCGATTCGGGGTTCACGCTCTATTGCAATCCGTTTCCTATTCTCAGGAAGCATCTGACGATCGTTCACGCCGATCATCGGCCCCAACGCATTGCGGGACAGTTTGGCACTTTCCTGAGGCTCGCCCGGGCGCTCCCGGATTCCTTCATCATTTATAACGGGCCGCAGTGCGGAGCCTCCGCTCCGGATCATCTGCATTTTCAATCCTGCTCGCGGGAAGTGTTCCCCATCGAGCGGGACGCCCTGGATGGCTATGTCCCCAGAGTCTTCAGCTTCCGAGGCGGGGATGTCGATGCGCTGGTCGCGCGGCTGGAATCGATGATGGAGGTTCTGTCCACTGTGACGCAGGCTCCGCCCGAACCCATGATTAATATCGCCGCCTGGTTTTCCGCCGATCTTTGGACGGTTCTGGTTTTCCCTCGCGGCAAACACCGTCCTCGTGTTTACGAGACGAAAGAACTCACTGTGAGCCCTGCTACGATCGATCTTTGCGGCGTGTTCGTGGTGCCGGTGCCGGGTGATTACGAAAAGATACGCGGCATCGATATCGAGCGGATCTTCGATGAGGTCACTGTATCCGCCGAATTATTCCAATCCGTCATGCAGAGCCTGGGGGGACGGCCATGAAAATTTCTGTCGGGCTGATCGAAGGCCGGGAGTCCGTCGATGTCGAATTGCTCGGACAATTCAGCGATGATTCGGGTCAGAGCTACGCACCGGGACGCTACCACTTTGATAGGGAAATTACTCTCGTCCCCACGGATGGGGCTGCTTCGTTTGCCGTCGAGGACGTCGTTATCGGCGTCGGGTTTCACTGGGAAAGGAAGGAACGACAGGTCTTCCGGGGGGCCCTTCGACTGCTGAGCCGCAATGGACTCACGGTGATCAATGACGTCTCGCTGGAAGACTACGTAACCAGTGTCATCTCGTCCGAGATGAGTGCGTCCTGCCCGATGGAGTTGCTCAAGGCGCATGCGGTGATTTCTCGCAGCTGGTTGTGCTATCCGAAGCTCAATCCCGAGAGTGTCGGCCCCGGTAACGTTTCGATGCGGAATGGCGACGAAATCATGCGATGGTACGGAAGGGAAGCGCACCTCGATTTCGATGTCTGCGCAGACGATCATTGCCAGCGTTATCAGGGGATCACGAAAGCCTATTCGACGTCCGTGTCGCAGGCAACCCAGGCCACTTCGGGCGAAGTCCTGCAGTATGACGGGAAGGTTTGCGACGCCCGGTTCTACAAGTGTTGCGGCGGGCTGACCGAAGAGTACCGGAACGCGTGGGACGATCGCATCGTTCCCTACCTCATCTCGGTGCCGGATACTGACGAGAATGGACGCGTCTATTGCGATACAAGAGACAAGACGCTGCTGTCGCAGATCCTGCCGGGCTTCGACCAGGAAACTCAGGATTTTTACCGATGGACAGTGAAGTACTCGGGAGAAGAAATCCGCCAATTACTCCTGTCGCGCCTCTCGGAAGACCTGGGAAAGATCCTCGCACTGGAACCGATTCATCACGGCCCCTCAGGGCGAATTGTGAAACTCCGGATTCGCGGAGAGCTCAAGGCCCTCGTCATCGGCAAGGAACTCGAGATTCGCCGCTCTCTCTCTCGCTCCCATCTCTACAGTTCGGCGTTCGAGGTTGCGCGTGACGGCGAGATGTTTGTTCTGAACGGCAAGGGCTGGGGACATGGTGTCGGGCTCTGTCAGATCGGAGCAGCGGTAATGGCGAGCCGCGGAAAAGACTATCGCGAAATTCTCACTCACTACTATCCAGGAACCTCGACGCGCGGCTTGTGAGGAGTTATGGGGTCAGACTACTCGAACCCAAACTCCAAAGCCACAATTCGCAATGTGGAGTTTGGGGTTCGAGTAGTCTGACCCCATAACTCCATAACTCCATAACTCACTTGCGATAAGTTCTGACGTGGGTTGCCAGGCCGAACGCACGCATTCCGCAGATCACATACCAGCCGATATCCACTTGCCACCAATGACGGCTGAAGCACGCGGAGGCAGGGTTCGCATGATGATTGCCGTGCCAGTTTTCTCCCCACGCCGTGACTTGCAGAGGGCCAAGCCACCAGATGTTCTGGCTTGAGTCCACGCCCTGAGGAAGACCGGATTTCAGGTGAAGCAGGCTGTTCACGAAGGCTTGCATGTGGAGGCAATAGACCAGGCGAACCGCGCCCAGCCAGAAGAGCCCTGCCCATCCAAAGAGGAAATATCCGAATGTGAGGGAAAGGATGATCAGGTATGGCTGAACTTTTGCCCAAAAAAGGTAGCGTGGTTCAATCAAATCGGGACACCACTTCTCCATGCTTGACGGGTCCCACTGGTAGAGCCACCGGAGGTGGGCCCACCAGAAGCCTCCATGACGGGGGCTGGAAACGTCGTCGATCGTGTCGGAGTTTGCATGGTGATTGCGGTGATTCGCAATCCATGTGCTGGGTGCTCCGGATCCGTTGAAGACAGCGCAGAAAATCAGAATCTGTTCTGCAATGGGATTCAACTTCACGGCGCGATGGGACAGTGCCCGATGGTAACCGACGGTTGTTCCCAATCCGCCGAGAGCAGTTGCAGCAAGTGTCGCGAGGAAGACCTTCCACCCCGGGACTGGAAAAAGCAGGATTCCCACAGCAGCCAGAACGTGGATCAGAAGCAGATACACCAAAGTTTGCCGATTAGTTCCATCCGCTTTCCACCAGGGCTGTGTCCAGGGATGCTTTTCCGCAAGTACCGAGCGATTTGTCAATGAACTCCTCCGTAAACAAAATCGCGAAATACTAACACGCTGACCCAGGAAAGCTTGTGAGGTTTCTATAGCAAGGGAGAGAACTCAGGTCGGAATTACTTTTTCGTGACGTATTTGGCAGGGTTCGCCTTGAAAAGGTCCTTGTCCCGGTTCGAGCAGAAGTAATAGGTTTCGCCTTTGTAGGCGTGGGACAGTTCAGCATTTTTATCGACCCAAAGGTCGCAAACCGGGTCTTGAACCTGGCCCTTTTTGCCTTGCGAGAAAAGGAGCAGCGTTCCAAGAGCAAAAACCATCAGGGTGAGTATTGCGATTCGAGTCGAACGTTTCACTTTCAATCAACCTCCGATCCTGCTGCGGAAACACATGACTTAACTTCGGTGCAGCATCGAATTCAAGAAGAATCGTTGCCGCCGTCCTCAAAAGGGCTTTTCAGGCATTTCCGCCCCCCTCTCATTGTCATCAGAGGGCTGGGTCCCGTCGAGGCCTGCGCGACAGGTTTTTTGACGGATCTTTTACGCTTTTGCCGTAGAATTCGCTGAGGTTTTTGAAGGGAGGGCTGGCAGGTTTGCCGAGGTGCAACGCTATTCTGACGACTCTGGTTGCTGTCGTCCTGCTTGTTTCCGTTCTCCCCAAAGCTGCTCATTTCGTGGCCGAAACCGGCCCAATTCAAGAGGCGTCTGTTTTCGCGGACTTGCCCCGGATCGAGGTTGTTGAGGGTTCCTTTAAGCGTAATGCGACCCTGGTGGCGACCCTGGTGGACTTTGACATTCCGGCCGAACTCGCCGAAAACGTCGCCCGGCTGATCCAGCCTGTTTTCGATGTCCGCGGCTTTCGGTTCGGCAAGTCTTTCAAAATCGAAAGGGATACCGACGGTACCCTGAGGGCCTTCGAATACAAGATCAGCGACGAGAAGGTCCTCGAAGTTCAGCGCGGCGCCGAAGCGTACGAAGCCAAAGTCTTGACCCTGAATTTTGAAAGCCGGGATACCGTCATTACCAGTGAGATTACTTCCGCTCGAAACAGTCTTTATGCTGCTCTGGCCCAGCAGGAACGGAGCGCCGTTCAACTCGCCGAGAAGGTGGCCGCGATCTTTGCGTGGGATGTGGACTTCAACTCCGACCTGCAGATCGACGACAGGATTCGCATCGTCGTCCCGGCTTACTACCATGAGGGCGAATTCGTAAAGTGGGGAGACATCCAGGCGGCAGAGTTGGTCAATTCCGGCAAGACGTATCGAGCCTTCCGTTACGAGAGTTCCTACTATGATGCCAGGGGCAACGCGGTAAAGCGGGCGATGCTGGCGTCACCGTTGCCGTTCAATCCTCGTGTGACTTCAGGATTCGCCAGACGGCGTCTGCATCCGATACTCGGGAATAACCGCCCGCATCTTGCCGTCGACTACGGGGCCCCAACGGGGACAACCGTGCAGGCGGTTGCAAAGGGAACGGTGACCTTCGCCGGATGGGATGGCGGATACGGGAACCTGGTGCAGATCAGACACTCCGGCGGACTCGCCACGGGATATGCACATTTATCGAAGATTAATGTTCGCGCCGGAAGTACCGTCGCTCAGGGCGATTTGATCGGCAGAGTCGGACAGACCGGACTCGCCACGGGACCTCACCTTCACTACATGATGACGAAGGGTGGGAAGCCCATTGATCCGCGGAGTCTGAGGTCAGAACCCCCGATCCCGATCGATGCAAACCTTCTCCCTTCGTTCCTCGAGCACATCGCTCCAATGGAAGCCCAGCTTGGGCTGGCGCAAGCCGCGCGCCGATAGGTCTTCAGGATTTCGGCTGGTCCAGCAGTTTCTCGAATTCCACGACATCCGTGACCGGTTGCTTGCACGCCAGGTTTTCACACACGTAGGCCGTCGGTTTGCCCTGGATCGCTTTCCGATCGCGCAACACGGCGATATCGTTCTCCCCAGCTGCAATGACGGTTCTCGGCAGATACCTTTTTCGATATGCCGACAGCAGATCACCCGTTCCTCCCGTCAGCGCAATCTCCACCGATGGTCCAATCGCGAAATCCACGGCAGCCAGCATCCTGCCAAAACCGGAGGCGTAGGGGGCGAGATGGCTCTCGACGGCCCCGAATGTCTGCTCGGCGTGCTTGCGAAAGTCCTCCCGGCCCAGCAGCGCCGCCAGTCGCAGCAGAACTTCTGCTGCGACAGAGTTCCCGGAGGGTGTCGCGTTATCGAAGAAGTCCTTGGTCCTTGTGATGAGCTCCTCATGATCCAGAGCAGTGAAGTAGAAACCTCCGTGCTCCTCATCCGCGAACCTGTCGATAATGATCTGCGCCAGAGACTCGGAGCGGCGAAGCCAGTGTTCATCAAACGTCAGCTGGTATAGAGCAAGCAGGCCGTCGGCGACGTTCGCATAGTCATCGAGATACGCGTTAAAGCGTGCTCGCCCGTCCTTGAAGCTATGCAGCAGATGCTTGCCATCCCAGAGCTTCTCGAAGATGAAGGTGGCATTCTCCTCTGCCACCTTCCGATAGTCGTCGCGTTGCAGAAACGCGGCCGCTTCAGCGAAGGCGCGCAGAGCCAGACCATTCCAGTCAGTAAGAATCTTCTCGTCACGGCCGGGATGGATACGCTTCTCTCGCGATGCATAAAGCCGGGGAAGCGCGGCCTTTACCTTCAGGGCCAGTTGCTCTTCCGTGATCTTCTCGAGCTTGCAGAAGATTTCGGGCGGTCGCGGCACGTTGAGTATGTTGTGATTCTCCCAGTTACCGTGATCCGTGACGTTGAAGTAACGGGCCAGAAGCTCGCCGTCTTCGCCGGCGACTTCCAGGAACTCTTCGCGCTCCCAGACGTAAAACTTTCCCTCCACGCCTTCACTGTCCGCATCCTGTGTGGAGTAAAAGCCACCGTTGGCATCTCGCATCTCCCGCACGATGAAATCGAGAATCTCTTCGGTGATCCGCCGATAGAGAGGTCTACTCGTGAGGCGATAGCCGTCCAGATAGGCACGCGCAAGCAGCGCGTTGTCATACAACATCTTTTCGAAGTGAGGCACGAGCCAGCGGTCGTCTGTAGAGTATCGATGGAAGCCACCGCCGACCTGGTCATACATTCCGCCATAAGCCATCTTGTCGAGCGTGACCGTGACCATTTCGAGCGTGTGATCGTCTTGCGTTCGGTAGTGATAACGCAGGAGAAAATCGATGCTCATGCTAGGAGGGAATTTCGGAGCGTTTCCGAAGCCGCCCTCGCGGGGATCGAAGCGGCTGCTGAGGGAGCGGGCCGCCTGGTCGAGGATGTCGGTACCGATCAATCCGGAACCTTTTCCGCTCTGCATCCGCTGATTCAGCTGCTGTCGCAGCATTTGGGCATTACTCTGAACTTCGTTGCTGCGGGTGCGATAAGCCTCCGCGATGTTCATGAGAAGCCGTGGAAATCCCGGCCGCCCATAGCGGTCGTCCGGAGGAAAGTAGGTTCCGCCGTAAAAAGGTTCGCCGTTCGGCAGCAGGAATACGGTCAGCGGCCAGCCTCCACTGCCGGTCATGATCTGGACCGCGCTCATATACACCTGGTCGAGGTCGGGGCGTTCTTCGCGATCCACTTTGATGTTGATGAAGCTGTCGTTCATCAGCTGTGCGATCTGAGCGTTCTCGAACGACTCATGTTCCATCACGTGGCACCAATGACACGCCGAGTATCCGATGCTCAGAAGAATCGGTTTGTTTTCCTTCTGGGCGCGTTGCAGCGCTTCATCGGACCAGGCATACCAGTCCACCGGATTGTGCGCGTGTTGAAGAAGGTAAGGACTGGTCTCGTTTATGAGACGATTCGGCATGGGACTAGCTCCGGAGTCTCTGTTTCTCGATGGCGTCTTCCAGTGCTGAGGCTGTTACCTTGAAGTGACTCGCATGCCAGACGGGATTCCCATGCGAAATCACAATGGCCTGGGGCGATTCGTGCCGGATTCCGAACTGTTCTTCGAGCGCCTCGGAGAGTTCGCGATCCTCAATAACGAGAACCATGCCGCAGGGGACGTCGGGATGTTTTGACAGGAAAGCCTGTACCTCGTCGTAGGCAGCGGCACTGCGCGAACACTGCGTGCTATGCTTGAAAAGCACAACTGGTTCGTTCTGAGATCGCTCGAAAAGTGGCCATAAATCCTGTTCCTCGTGCAGTTCAACGAGCATGATCACAGGGTAGCAGATCGACCGGTGACGGGGAGCAGCGAAATTGCCAGGCAAGGAAATCACAGACGACCTCGATCTCCTGCTCAGCGTTATGCCGCCAACCCTCAAGGATGCCCTTACTCGGCAATCGGATCTCAAGGACCTGATCGAGATTGTGCTGGATCTGGGCCGCCAGCCCGAGGCGCACTTCCCGGGCCGTGCGCTCTACCTTTCGGATCAGACCATCACGCGTGAAGATATCGAGTACGCCATCCACCGTGTAGGTTCCTTCACACAGGACAACCGGGCCGGCATCGAGAGAACGCTCCACCGCATTTCCTGTATCCGTAACCGCCGGGACATGGTCGTGGGGTTGACTTGCCGCGTTGGCCGCGCAGTGTACGGGACAGTTGATGTCTTGAGGGATGTGATCGAGTCCGGAAAGAGCATCCTGCTTCTGGGACGGCCCGGCATCGGCAAAACAACACTGCTTCGCGAAAGCGCCCGTGTTCTTTCGACTGAACTCAAGAAGCGCGTGATTGTGGTCGACACCTCAAACGAGATCGCCGGAGATGGAGATATCCCGCATCCTGGAATCGGGACGAGCCGCCGCATGCAAGTCCCGCGTCCGGATCTTCAGCACTCCGTGATGATCGAGGCGGTCGAGAATCACACCCCGGAGGTGATCGTCATCGACGAGATCGGGACCGAGGCCGAGGCGCAGGCTGCACGCACGATCGCGGAGCGGGGCGTGCAGTTGATTGCGACTGCTCACGGGAATTCCCTCGACAATCTTTTGATGAACCCCACGCTGTCGGATCTCCTCGGCGGTATCCACTCGGTTACGCTGGGAGATGAGGAGGCGCGCCGCCGGGGCACGCAGAAGACGGTGCTGGAACGGAAGGCGCCGCCGACTTTTGACACCCTCGTCGAAATCCGAACCCGTGAGGACTTCGCTGTCTTTCACGAGACCGCACCCGTCGTCGACGCATTCCTTCGCGGGCGCAGCGTCGGACCTCAGGTTCGTGTCCGGAAAGATGGCGGCTTTGATGTGCGCGAACAGGAAGCTCCTGCCTCGCGGTCGACTGTGCCCCCCTCTCACCTGCCTCGCCCGTTTCGCTCTTCTCGTGAAGACCGGGCGGCTTCCGATAATTCTTCCACTCGAAAGAGTGTCCGGATCTATCCGTACGGAATCAGCAAGGATCGGCTCACCCGTGCGATCAATGACATTCAGGTACCCGCCTCAATCGCTCGCACGCCGAAGGATGCCGACGTTGTTCTGACGTTGAAGGCGCAGGAAAAGCGGCAGTCGAAGACGTTGAAGGATCTGGAAGAGGAGGGGCTGGAAATTTCCGTGCTGCGCAGCAATACCGTCAGCCAGATGAAGTCCTTTCTCCAGCAGGCTTTTGGCCTCGAAGGCCAGACGACAGAAACGGATAAAGCGCTGGTTGAAGCCGAGCAGGCGATAGACCGGGTGATGTCGTTCGGCAAACCTGTTGAGTTGGCGCCGCAGAATCCTCACGTTCGCCGGATGCAGCATCTTCTGATTGAGCAACATGGTCTTGGATCGCAGAGCCGCGGCGAAGTTCCGTGGCGGCGGGTTGTTGTGTTGCCCACGCGCGGATAGGGTCGTTGGGGTACGCCAGGCTAGGATCATTGAGTTGCTCCGCCGCTGATGCGGGCGTCACGCCTCGTAGCGATTGATGTCGCGATCACTACTTCCAAGGCCTTGCGCGCGATTGTGGTAGGCATGGTTGGAGTCTCTCGGGGTGCCTGCCCGGGCGCATACGGCACGTGCACGAAGCCGGCACGCAGCCCGCGGCGACGCGCCAATATTCGCATCAGGCCATAGAAAACGTGGTTGCACACGAACGTTCCGGCGGTCTGCGAGACTGCCGCGGGGATCCTGCGCCTCTTGAGCGCGCTGACGATTGCCTTGATCGGCAGCGTTGACCAATAGCCCACTGGTCCGGCATCCGCGATCGCGCGATCGACAGGACGCGCTCCAGCGTTATCGTCGATCGTCGCGTCATCGACGTTGATCGCTACGCGCTCAAGGGTGATCGCCGCGCGTCCCCCGGCTTCGCCAGCCGCGATGACCAGATCGGGTTGCACTCGCCGGATGGAGCGCTTCAGCACGGCAATGGCCTCGCCGAAGGCGCAGGGAAGAATTACGACCACGACGCGGTATCCTCTGATTACCCGCCCATCGAGGCCTTCGGCCGCCAGCTTCGAAGCGTTCACACGCTGTCCGCCGAATGGTTCGAACGCGGTGAGCAGTACAGTCTTTGGCGCCGCGTTCGGGTTTCTGTGTTTTATGTGCTTTTTCCGAGGTTGATTCAAATTGTGGCTCACTCCGAGCAAAAGTCTTCGCATTATACCGGGAGAGAATCGATTGGCTGGAATGGAGCGCTCAGGCAATGCGGATGACTAAAGATCGTGATGTCGCGTCCACCCCTCCTGGCCGGGCCTGTTGTCGCGGTGACCCCGGGTATCGCTTCGCTCAACCCGGGGCTAATGTCCGCGCAGCCCTTTCGGGCTGCTGGTTTGCACGCCGGAGGCGTGAAGGAAATTAGCCCCCGGTGAGCGAAGCGTAGCGAGCCACCGGGGGTTGGTGAATCCTGGAGAAACGCACGCTGAAAGCGCCCGAGGAGATTCCCGTTGAGCAACAGGCCTGGCCGGGAGGGCAATAAGTCGCCTCCCCGTCAATGAGCGTTTTCTTTCTTCGCGGACCGAATAGGGATATTGTATTGCGCACTGAAATTGACATCTGCGTCCCCCTGTCTGATGGCCGGCAGCTGAATCTTGCTGGTCGGAGATGAGCCGTGAAGAAGCTACGCGTTTTGATCCTGAAGCCGAGCAAATACGATCCGTCCGGCTGCGTCGAAAGATTTCGGCGCGGCTTCATGCCTAATGCGACGGTTCCCTACCTGAGAAGCATGACGCCGCCCGAGTTGGACGGCGACACGATCGAGACTCACGTTATCGATGAATATGTCCAGACGGACCTTTCCTATCTCCGCCTGTTGAAGCAGGGCGATGATCCGACGTTGCTCGTTCTTGCAGGGGTTCAATCCCACCAGTTTCAGCGAGGTCTGGATCTTGCTGCTTATGCGCTTCACCATGGCGTCGAGCATTGCATCATGGGCGGTCCCCACCCGATGACCTGTGACACGTCGATGTTTCACGGCCGCGGCATCAGCTTTGCATTGTCGGAAGCGGAGACGATCTGGCCTTCGATCCTCAAGGACGCCCTGGATGGAGAGCTTCGGCCCGTCTATGGTGAAGGTCACCGGTGGCAAACTGAAATCAAAGCGCCCGTGTTGCAGCCTCCTTCGCGTGCGAACCTGCGCCGTTACGTTGTCCCGATGCTGGGGATCTATCCGGCCCGCGGCTGTCCCTTCGTGTGCAATTTCTGCTCGGTGATCAAGATTGCCGGGCGAACGATCCGCTCGCAGGATATCGAGGTTACCCTTGCCAGTCTTCGGGCGGCCAAGGCAGCAGGCGTGAAGTTGATCATGTTCACCTCCGACAACTTCAACAAGTATGCGGATGCCCCCCGGTTGCTGGAGGCGATGATTGCGGAAAAAATTCAGATCCCATTCTTCGTCCAGTGCGACACGCAGATTGCGAAGCAGGAAGATCTGATCGACCTTCTCGCAAGAGCCGGATGCTTTCAGGTGTTTGTCGGCGTCGAATCCTTCAACCGCAAGACCCTGCTCGCGGCACACAAGGCGCAGAACCATCCCCAGCTCTATGGGAATATCGTGAAGTTGTGCCGCAGTCGCGGCATGATCACGCACTTTTCGAACATCATAGGATTTCCCGACGATACCGAGGAGGGAATCCAGGACCATCTGGAGGAACTGATTGAGATCGCTCCCGATGCGGCATCCTTCTATATCCTGACCCCGATTCCCGGCACGCAGCAGTACGACGAGTTCCTTGCCGAAGGAAGGATTTTTGAAACGAACCTGGACCGTTTCGATGGAACAAACGCGGTATGGCACCATGATGTGCTTGATTGGCGGCAGCTCCAGGACACCTTGTTTGACTGCTATCGCCGGTTCTATAGCACGCCTCAACTCGTTCGCTTCCTGTGTCGGACCAAACCTGTGGAAATGGCGCACGGTCTTGCGCTGCATTTGTTTTCACGGTTCGCCGCCTCCCGCCGCATGCATCCGATGTCGGGGGGAATCGGGCGGGTCTCCCGCGATCGAAATACGGACTATCTTTATCTCCGGCGCAAACGATTTGGCGTAAGTCTGGCTCCGCTTCCGGCAAGCCTGCAGCTTTCTTCGGACGATGCGTCGCTCGACAACCGGGCGCAGGCTGCGCAAGCCGGCTGATCTGGAAGTGGGCTCAAAGAGATCGAGCTCTTCATGAAAATTCTCGTGCTCATTTCGGTCCTGGGTCTGGCGCAGGCACAACGCGTCGAGAACGTGACAGGGATGTGGGAGTGGCAGGGCGCGGCAGGGTGGCAGCGGATAATCCTGACGCTGAAATCGGAGGGCTCGAGCCTAACGGGCGTCATCCGTATGGGGCCAGGATCGACCGAGCCGGAAAAGCCCGCGGACTTCTGGGAATATTTCTTCGATCCGGTCGACTTCAGGATCTCGAACGGGACGGTTTCGGGAAATCGCATTAACTTCGAGCACAGCGTTGCCAGGCCACCCGCTTCAACTCCAGGGCGCGCAACTGTCGACCACAAGTTTGTTTACAAGGGTGTTGTGCAGGCCGACGAAATCGTGATCACCCGCGAGATTGTGAGCGTCAGGAAGGATGCCTGGTCGCTAGGGGCACACAAGGTCGAGTTCGTGCTCAGGCGGGTAAAGTGACAATGCGCGCGATTCGAATTCTCGCGGTGCTGCTTGCCCTGCTCGTCGTGCCTGCAAGTTTTATTGCTCAGGCGCCGTCGCGACTCACGTCCCTCGATGTCGTTGTAAGGGATCAATCCGGCATGGCAGTCAAAACCCTTTCCAGCGGCTCTTTCACGTTGCTCGAAGGCGCCGAGGTTCGTGAGATTCAGGCTTTCTCGCCCCCCGACACGCCGTGGAATATTCTTCTGCTGTTCGATCACAGCCTGACCTGGTTGCAGAGCGATGACGATCGCCGAAATTCTTCGACGTACGTAGTGGATACGTGGAGGGCAATGGCGGAGAGCATCTCTCGCTTCCTGTCGACTCTCAAACCCAGCGACCGCGTGGCGATTGCCGCATTTGAAGATAGCGTTGAGGTCCTGATGGATTGGAGAAGCGCGCAGTCCGGTAAGGCCCTGGAGGTTCGGCTCAATGCAGTTATCGAGCCCCCAAAAGGTCTGAAGGATCTCTATGGTGCGATGGAGTGGGCAGCCGGGCAGCTTCGCGAAGCAAAAGGCAGAAAAGCTGTGATCGTCTTTACCGACGGCCGCGATGGCCGCCTCGCTCCGCAATGGCTCATGAATGAAAACCGCGAAGAGATTTTCGACCCGCTTTTCGGGCTGGCCGATTCGGGAGAAACCGAAGAGTTTCGCAGGGCAAGTGATGTGGTTCGCTCCAGCGGCGTCCGGTTCTATTTTCTTGCCGTCAAAACCAATCATCCCCCGGATTTCGGAGGCCGCCCGGTCAGCGGACTCTTCCCTGGGGCAACCGGCGCAGTAAACGACTACGTTGCGAAAGTTGAGCGTCGCATGGAACGCTTTGCAGAACTCTCCAACGGGCAAGTGATTTATGGGAACTCGGCGGCCGACGTGATTGCCGGCTACAGACGACTTTATAGTGATCTCATGCTGGACTCCATGTACACGATCGAGTTCCGTCGCGGTCCACCCTCCGAAGATTTACCTGACAAGATTCAGATCCGTCTGAAGGAAGGGAACCTTCGCGCGTTTTATTCTCGTAACCCATGAACCTATGATGCGGACCGCACTATCCATCGTGACTGTCCTGCTTTTGCAGCAGGTGCTCCGTGTCGATGTCCAGCTGCAACAGGTCGTGGTCAGCGTGCGCGATGGTCAGAGCCGGTTGGTGAAGAACCTGCGCCAGGAAGATTTCACCGTTGAAGAAAACGGTGTTCCGCAGACCATCGTTCACTTCGTTCAGGACAGCGAGGCGCCGGTCAGCCTGGGAATCCTTATCGATACGAGTGGAAGTATGGCCGCGACGCCCTCCGGTACGCTGAGTGCGCTGAGGGCATCTGTCGGAGCAACGCGGGTTCTGATGAAACTCATGAAGCCCGGCGACGAGTTTCAGCTGATGTCGTTTTCGAGTGGCTTCTCCATCGATCAACCCTTTACCCAGGACACGACCAGGATCGCTGCCAAGCTTACGCAACTTGCGCCTTCAGGAGGGACGAACCTGTTCCCTGCGGTTCAACATGCGCTGCGGGAAATGAAGAAGGCAAAGTCCGGGAAGAAGGCACTGATCGTGATTACCGATGCTCAGACCTCCGGTGATTTTGACCAGTTGCAGCGCGACATCCGCGATTCCGAAGTGTTGATCTACACTTTTGCGATTCAGGGAATCAGCTCGAATCTGTCGTATCCCGTGTACATTCCTCCGGCTCAGGGCCAGAGATCCAGCGCTCCACGTACAGGCGCTGCTGCATTGCCGCCCCCCATATTCACGGGGTTAAGCGTGGATGACATGGCGAAACGGGTTCTCGACGCGCTGGCGCACGACAGTGGCGGCCAATCCCTGGTGTTTGAGATGAATTCAAATGCCCTCGTCGAGCGTATGATCAGTTTCGTCCAGGACATTGCTGCCGAGCTTCGTGGTCAATACACGATCGGTTACTATCCCCCGCCTCTGAAGTCCTCTGAAAGCCAGGTCATTCGAGTTAAGTCCACTGCAGGGCGTGTCCGTGTGCACCGCGAGTTGCGCTGAGAACTGTCCAAGGTGTGCCGGAACGGTGGTCGCGCGCACCTTCTCCCACCGGGAGAAGGTGGCCCGAAGGGCCGGATGAGGGATCCTCACGGCCAGGGAATTCCTCACCCGCCGCTTCGCGGCACCCTCTCCCGGGGGGAGAGGGTTGACTCCCGTTGACGGAGCACGCCCCGCGTCATAGCATCACGCCGAAGAAGGAGAGATGCATGAAGGAAGACGAAACACTTTCGCGTCGAGACATGATTGTGCAGACGGGGATTGCCGTTGGCGCGACCCTCATCTCTATACCAGCCGAAGGGGCGCAGACAACGGCGGCTCCCGTTCCTGAAGGTCAGCTGAAGACTCTCACCCGTCTGGAGTACGACACGCTGGACGCGATTTGCTGCCGCCTGATTCCCTCTGACGAGGACGGTCCCGGAGCCCGCGAAGCAAAGGCGGCTCGCTACATCGACTGGGGTTTGAGTGGAGCGCTCAACACGGCAACCGGAGGCCGAGGTCGCGGCGGCGCCGCACCAGCAGCGGGAACGACGGCAACAGTGCGTGAACAGTACGCTGGCGCACTCGCTGCGATCGAAGCTCATGCGATCGCCACGAAGGGTAATTCCTTCGCGAAACTAGCAGCGGCTGACCAGGATGCCATCGTCACGCAACTGCAAAACAGCCAGATTCCGAATGCTCCGACAGGCTTCTTCAACACGATTCGCACGCATACGATTCAAGGGACGTTTTCCGATCCCTTCTACGGCGGCAACTACAACGGGATCGGCTGGGACATCATCAAGTACCCCGGGGTGAGGACAACGGTTCCGTCCGAGTACCAGCAATGGAACGTCGAGTTGAAACCGAATCGCCAGTCGGCTTACGACCACGACATGTTTGAGAAGGGAGCGCTCTAGCCATGGCGACGACGCTCAAGAAGACCGATGTCGTGATTGTGGGAATGGGCGGAGCCGGCGGCGTTGCGGCGCTTCCCCTCGTGCAGGCCGGGATCGAAGTGATCGGCATCGAAGCGGGAACCTGGTTGAAGACCACAGATATGGTTCCCGATGAATTGCGAATCCAGCGCATGGGCTGGCCGCCAGGCCCGCAGAAAGTGCGGGGTGAAGCGCCGACAAGCCGGGCGAATTCCGATGCGACAGCAGTTCGGGCCAGCGCGGCCATGATCAATGCCGTGGGTGGCACGACCATGCACTACATGGCACAGGCGTGGCGCCTGAATCCGTGGGATTTCAAGGTCGCCAGTGAAACCCGACGACGCTACGGCGCTTCGCGAATCCCGATGGGGTCGACCGTCGAAGACTGGCCGGTGGCCTATGAGGATCTCGAACCCTACTACGATAAGGTGGAGTTCGCGCTCGGCATTTCTGGGAAGGCCGGCAACATCAAAGGCAGAAAAGTCGAGGGAGGGAATTTCTTCGAGGGATCGAGAAACCGCGAGTATCCGTTGCCCCCGCTGCGTACGACCGGCTTTATGGATCACATGACGAAGGCGGCACGCGGCTTGAAGCTGCATCCCTTCGTCGGCCCCGCGGCAATTCTCAGCAAGCCATACGACGGGCGCTTCGCGTGCGGATATCACGGGTATTGCATGAGCCTCGGCTGCCATCTTGAAGCGAAGAGCTCGCCCGCTGTCAGCAGCATTCCCAAAGCCATGAAGACCGGCAAGCTGAAGGTTGTGACAGAGGCCAGCGTCACAAGGATCGAAGCCGATAAGGCAGGACGCGCGACCGGCGTGACCTACATCAAAGGCTCGGAAGAATACTTTCAGCCTGCTGATGTGGTGCTCATTTCCAGCCAGACGATGGAGAACGTCCGGCTGCTGCTGCTCTCAACGTCGGCAGCTTTTCCGAAGGGGCTTTCCAACAATCACGGTCAGGTCGGCAAGCATTACTTCAGTCATGCGCAATTCGGTTCGGTGAGCGCGGTGTTTCCCATGGACCTGCGCAACTGGTACGGCACTCCGGGGCAGGGAATTTGCTGCGATGATTGGGCGGACGATAACTTCGACCATGCCGCACTCAACTTCATCGGTGGTGGAACGATGTACGTCTACGGGGAGCGGCGTCCATTGGCTGCGGTGAATGCGGTACAGAATCCGGGCGGGCCGACGTGGGGCTCCGCGTGGAAGAGGAATCTCATCAACAGCGTCGATCGCACGAACGGCGCGTACATGCAGCGCTCGACCCTTCCTTATGAGGGAAACTATCTGGATCTCGATCCGGCAACAAAGGATCCGATGGGCAATCCCGTAATTCGAATCACGGCGTCATTCCGGGAGAATGAGGAACGGATCAGCTTGTTCGTCGGCGAGAAGATGCGGGACTGGTACATGGCTGCCGGCGCGATCCAGGTTACGGGCAACGGCATGGTGCGCGCCGGTTCCGCCATGGGGAACTCGACCCATGCATACGGCGGCACGCGGATGGGGAAGAATCCGGAGACGAATGTGTTGAATGAGTGGGGCATGTCGCACGAGGTTCCGAATCTCGCGATTGCAGGAGGATCGGTAATGGGAACCAGCGGCGCGCGAAACCCAACACTGACGCTGCAGGCTGTCGCCTGGCGCACCGCGGAGCATATTGCGAAGAACTGGAAGTCGATCGTGAGATAACACCCCGTTCCGGTGGTTTCGAGTCTTTGAACAGTGCTTACGGCTGGACGTACGTCAGATTCACGGCCCACAGAGCGCTTTCGCGGATCTCGATCGGCGCCGTCAACACTTTCCCATCGGGCCGAACGTCGAATCCCGGCCATATCGTCTTGCCGCCATTAACTTCGGGATCGCGAAAGGTCCTGGGCAATCCCTTGATCCATGCAGAAGGCGTAGGCTCCGGGAGATCCTCTTGCACGCGTCGCGGGTTTCCCCCGGGGAGATCCATGGCCCACAATACCTTCTGACTCCAGTAGGACAGCGATCGTCCATCAGGTGAGAATCTCGGAAAGTAGCCATTCGTACTCAGACTGCGTCTTTTGCCGCCGACGGTCGGCATCGTCCAAAGTGTCATCGGCCCTCCCTGATTCGATGCGAAGGCTATCGTTCGGCCATCGGGAGACCAGTCGGGTTCAAAGTCCACTTCGACGGCATCGGTGACGCTCGACGAAGAACCGTCGCGGATATCCACTTTTCGAAGATCGATCTGGCCGAGGATGTCCGTGGCCGTGTAGATCAGCTCAAAGCCGTTGGCGGAAAACCGGGGTTGCGTCCCAATTACTCGAAACGTCGGGATCTCTCCGTGGCTCCCTGCGGTCCAGATCTCAAACTTGTTTTCTTTCTGGACCGTGTACGCGACGAGGGTGCCGTCTGGCGAAGCGGCCGGCTCAAACTCCACATCGCTGCTCTGGGCGACGGTGGTGCCATCGGACAACACAATGTTGGAATCGAGATCGTAACGGGGAAGGAGGATGCGATCCTGCCATGCGGCAATGCCGACCCGTTCCGGCAGGACGCCGTTAAGCATTCCCGTTAGTGGCGCGATGGTGTTTGCCGCGAGGTCGACAACCCATAGGCCATAGCCACCGGAACGGTTCGTCAGGTAAACGAGTTTCTTTCCGTCCTCGATCCATCCGACATCGAGGGGGTTTTCGGCCCATCGATCGACGACCAAAGCTCGAGCTTTGCCGTCCGACGCATCGATTAACCAGACCTCACCCTGCAATCCGAGGGTCGTCTTGATGAAAGCAATCTGTTGGGAGTCCGGCGAAAAACGAGGGCCGCGAACTGAAATTTCCGGATTTGCATCGGGCTCGAGGAAGACACGCTCGTGTGTTCCGCCGGCATCGGTGACCCAGAGGGTGCGGTCTCGAACGAACGCGAGGCGGCCGGTTGCCGACCACGACAAGGACGTCGCGTTTTCCTTGAATAGCTCGGGTTCCTGCAAGGACGTGGTCGTCGGGGTCGATAGAGCAAATGTGTCGTTGCCCCGGGTGAAGGTAAGGCGCTTGCCGTCCGGCGCCCAGGCCGGAAAACTTTCTTTATCAGCAGTTTGTGTCAATCTCTGGCGGGGGCCGCCGGCAACATCGAAGAGCCAGAGGTCACCCGAAGCGACCGCAACCAGCCGCGCTCCATCAGGTGCGACGCTGATTTCGGTTTCGGTTCCGTCGAGATCGGCGACCTTCTCGAGACGCGGCTGTCCGAAGACCATCGGTCGGCCCGAATCCATTGAATTGAAAACAAATACGACGACGATAATGAGCGTTGTGGCAACGATTAGCGGCACCCAGGGAATCTTCATCGGACCTCCGCCGGGCGGAATCTTACTACATCGTGAAAAGTCAGTATTCGCAAACTCGAAAGGTTCGGCTATAATGCCTCCGGCTTTCGGCAGCAGTTCTCACCAATGCCGACTCGCCGTTTACAAGTTTTCAGCGTCTGAATGAATGTCAGCAGGTACGGGGAATCAAAAAAATACTCCCCGGAATCAGAGGGAAGTTATGTCTTTAAAACAAACGAAGGGTAAGGAAGCCCGGAAACTCAGAACAGTAGGAATCAGCAAGGCCGTGGCCTCATCGAGGAGCGTCACGAAGCCCGGACGGGGAGCTGCTCCGAAACTTGCTGTTAAGACTACGCTTAAGTCGCCTTCCAAAACGGTCATCAAGGTTGCGGTTAAGCCGGATACGAAACCCGCACCGGGCGCACGGCCCGCCATCAAAGTGGCGGCCGTCCCGAAATTACCCGTGAAGGAAACAACCACGGTGATCAAACCGGCGGCCCTGAAGCCGGAACGCATCCATAGCCATCCGACAATGTGTCTGCACTGCCACCTGATTGTCGAAATGTTCCATGAACGGGGAGCGGACCCGGTTAAAGGTGCATGGCAGTGCCCGCGATGCGGCCACAAGTACCTGTTCTCGCACTGGAAGATCAAGCGACAGGCAAGAAGCAAATCAGAAGCTGCTTAACGGCGAGAAAAACGGAATTTCGTTAATCACCTGAGGCGACTGTCATCAACACATGATGATAGCCGCCTCTTTTTTTCCACTGTGAAACTTGGACGCCAGTTCTACTGTAGCCCCACGCTTGAGGTTGCCCGGAACCTGCTTGGTAAGGTTCTAATCCGTCGTCTCAGGGGCCGGAATCTCGCCGGGAAGATCGTCGAGACTGAGGCGTACGTCGGACCGCATGACCTGGCATGCCACGCCTCAAAAGGAAAAACGCCCAGGACGTCGATCATGTTTAACGAAGGCGGGTTTGCCTATGTCTACATGATCTATGGCTTCTACTTCTGCCTGAATGCTGTCACGGATGTCGAAGACTATCCGGCGGCGGTCCTCATCCGCGCGATCGAGCCCCTCGATCACATCCCTGTGATGAAAAGATTGCGGAAGAATCCCGATCACCACACGAACATCGGCAGCGGACCCGGAAAGCTTTGCATGGCCATGGCCATCGACAAGAAACTCAACGGTGTCGATCTGACCGGCGACACCTTGTGGATCGAAGACCGCAGGCTGGGCGTCGGTCGAATCATTGCCGCGCCTCGGGTTGGCGTAGACTATGCCGGCGAATACAAGGACAAGCCCTGGAGATTTTATGTGGATGGGAATCCGCACGTGTCGCGGGTGAAGGGGTAAGTTCGGGTGACGTGGAACTAGGGACTGGGCGGTCACAGACCGCCCCTACAGTCGCACACCGCACGTGTAGGGGCGGTCTGTGACGACGATGGTGCAATCGGCAGCGACGCGAGCGTTCTTATTTCGCCACATTTTGGGGCGGTGCGGTCTTCGCATTCAGCTTGGCTGCCGTGAGGTTCTATTTCGTGGGAGTGGGGAGGTAGATGGATCCAACACTGTCTTCCAGAATAACGATTGTCGAAATTCCCAGCATTCATCTCGTCGTGTGTCGTGCGGAAGCGGATCGCGGGGATGAGATCAAGGCAGCCTGGCGTCAGCTGGAATCGAAACTTCCAACCTTGAAGGGTCGGAAGTTCTACGGCCTGAGCTACACCGAGGCATCGGGGCCGGCTTACTACGCGGGAGTGGAACCTCTGGATGCGGGAGAAGCGGCAGCCCTCGGGTTTCCTACTCTCGTGCTTAATGGCGGGAAGTATGCTCGCGTCAAACTCAAGGATTGGACGAAGCATACCGAGGAAATCCCAACGATTTTTGATCAACTTGATCAGGCCGTCCAACGAGACCCGGCCCGCCCAGCCGTAGAGTTCTATCGGAGCCAGTCCGAACTGCACCTCCTCGTCCCCGTTGCGGACGACCAGGCGTAAAGAGCCTCCCCGCCGGGTTTATACTTCAAAGTGACCCGTTTGAACTCATGAAGTCCATCCTCGAAACCAAACTCGAGACGATCCCCGCTGGCCCCGGTGTCTACATGTACAAGGATGCCTCGGGGATGCCGATCTACGTGGGCAAGGCGCGTTCTCTCCGTAATCGCGTTCGTTCCTACTTTCAGGATTCTCGAGATTTTGACCCGCGGCTGCTGCAGATGCGGACCTCTATCCACGACGTCGAATTCGTTGTCACCGATACCGAAGGCGAAGCGCTTGCTCTCGAAAACAATCTCATCAAGCAGCACAAGCCGCGCTACAACATCCTGCTTCGTGACGACAAGACCTACCCTTACATCAGGCTGACGATCAACGAACCTTTCCCGCGCGCGATGATCACCCGGCGGGTGCGGAAAGACGGCGCTTACTATGCGGGCCCGTTCTTTCCCGGTGGTCTTGCCCGCAAGACACTACGCCTGATCGAGCGCTACTTCCTGATTCGCAATTGCACGATCACCATTGATGGAAGGCGTCCGCGACCTTGTCTGCAGCATTACATCCATCGTTGCCTGGGCCCCTGCGTCGAGGGCCTGACGACCGCCGCCGAATACCAGGAGGCGGTGAAAGACGTCAGGCTGTTCCTGGAGGGCCGTAAGAGCGATCTCATCAAGCGCCTCGAGCAGCGGATGGAAGAAGCGGCCGAAAATGAACAGTTTGAGGTTGCGGCCCATTATCGCGATGCCATCGAAACGATGGAACACCTCGCCGAAAGCCAGAAGATGGCCTCCGCCGGCTACGACGACATCGACATCTTCGGATATCACCGCGAAGACATTTCGCTGGCGGTCTCCATCTTCCACATGCGCGGCGGACGCGTTGTCGACAAGAGGGAGCTGTTCTGGGAGGACCAGGAAACCTTTGAAGCTGGAGAATTCTTCGGCTCTGTTCTCAAGCAGTACTACCTCGATGCCGCATTCATTCCTTCGGAGGTTCACATCCCCGCGGACTTTGAAGACCGCGCGCTCCTTGAAGACTGGCTCAGCACCCGGCGTGGGCGCCGTGTGGAGATCCGGACCCCGCAGCGTGGCAGCAAGCGCGAGATGATGGACCTGGTTCATCGCAATGCCCGGCTTGTTTTCCTGCAGCGCTTCAAGGCCGCCACTCTTTCTCCTGCAGCCATTTCCAGGGAAATCGAGGAGGCCCTGGACATGGAGAGCGCCCCGCGGCGTATCGAGTGTTTCGACATCTCCAACCTTCAGGGCAGCGATATTGTGGCCTCGATGGTCGTCTGGGAGGACGGCCGAATGAAGAAGTCCGACTACCGCCGCTTCATCATCCGTTCGGTTATCGGCGCGCCCGACGACTTTCAAAGCATGCGGGAGGTCGTCACCCGGCGCTACAAGCGGGTCCAGGAGGAGGGCGGAAAGATGCCGGGGCTGGTTCTGATTGATGGCGGAATTGGCCAGCTTCATGCCGCCCAGTCCGCCCTGGACGCGCTGAACATCGTCGACCAGCCCCTGGCGAGCATCGCCAAACGCGAGGAGATTCTTTATGTTGCGGGAAGGGAAGATGAGCCCATCGCCCTCGATCGGCGTTCCCCTGTCCTGAAGCTGATTCAGCAGATTCGAGACGAAAGCCACCGTTTCGCCATCACGTTTCACCGCGCCCGCCGGGCGAAGCGCCATCTCACTTCGGAGCTGTCGGGTATCGCCGGCGTAGGCCCACGAACCCGTCAACGACTACTGTCTCACTTCGGATCGCTGGCAAATGTGCGGGAGGCTTCCATCGAACAACTGGAAGAAGTCGTGACGCAACGGCAGGCAGCAGTGGTCTGGAAGCACTTTAAAGGCGGTTAGTTCAACTGTGTTACTATCGGGAAATTGCGCAGAAAAATCTGCAAAAGGAGTTAAGAATCATGGGTGAGCACAGCTCTACAGGAGATAAGTTCCTCTTTTTTCTGGCTGGCGCGGGCATCGGTGCTGTTCTGGCCTTGCTGTTCGCTCCAAAATCGGGGAAGGAGACGCGGGAAATCATCGCGCGTACCGCGGCGGACAGCCGCGAATTTCTCAGCGGTAAGGTAACCGAAGGAAAGCAGTTCGTCGGCGACACCTCCCGCAAAGTCACCGACGATTTCTCCAGTTTCGTCGACCGCAGTAAGGACGCTCTACTTCGTCAAAAGGAACAATTGACGGCAGCCTTCGAAGCCGGAAAAGCGGCTTACAAGGAAGGAAAGGAATCCGGCCAGTAATTTTCGGAGGGGATTTTGGACATTCTACTCACGGTCTTTGTTGCTCTGACCGCCATCGCCGTAATGACGCAAGCGGGCGTGCTGGTCGCGATTTATATGGTGTCGAAGCGTCATTCCGAACAAATGGAGCGCTTCATGAACGAAACTCGCGAAATGATGGCGCCCATCAAGACGATCACGGAGAACTTGCGCACTGCTTCTGTGAACATCGTGGAGATCGGTATCGCTGCGCGTGATCAGTTCCGGCGCGTGGAAGGGATGGTCAACGACACCAGTGAAGTTTTGCAGATTCAGCTGGCACGTCTGGACTCCGCAACGCGAGACGTTGTCGAACGCGTCAATGGAACCGCTCAGGTTCTTCAGGAGTCTGTGATACGTCCGATCCGGGAAGTCGCCGCAATCGCGAAGGGAGTTGGCCGAGGTCTTGAGGCGCTCTTCCCGCGTCGTTCGAAGCCCACGGTGGATCAGGCTCATCAGGATGAAGAGCTGTTTATATGAGCAATGGAGATCCCACTCTTTCCGCTACCTAATCTTGTCCTCTTCCCACAGGTTGCCGTCCCTCTTCATATTTTTGAAGAGCGGTACAAACTAATGATCAATCGCTGCATCGACCAGGCCGATATCTTCGGCCTGGTCCTGCTGAACGAAGAAGCCGATCAGGAGAACGAAGACAGCATCCTCCGCATAGGCGTGACGGCGCGCGTCGTTCAGGTCGACAGACTCGACGAAGGCCGCCTCAATGTGCTGTGCGCCGGCGAGTCCCGCTTTCGGATTCTCGAGTTTACCGGCAACGCTCCTTACTGGACTGCGGATGTGGAACTCTTCGATGATGAAACGGAGTCCGAGGAAGGGGTGCACGAAGCCTATCAGCGCGTCAGCAAACTCTACCGGAAGGCGACGGAACTCACGTCGCAACTAAAGGACATGGAAATTCCGCAGCTCGATCTGCCCGATTCTCCGGTCGCACTGTCGTACATGGTCAGCTATGTGTTGGATCTCGGTACTGCCCGGAAACAGGAACTGCTGGAGACGACATCCACACTCTTTCGCCTCCGCTCGCTTGTCGATGACCTCGAAACCGCAATCTCTCAACTGCAAGGCCAGGTCGCGCGAAAAGGTCTCGCCCACAAAGCCATCCGGAACGGAGACCTGGGGAAGCCGGGTTCGACTTCTTCAAAGTAAGTAACACCACACCTAGTCTGGAATCCCGGTTGCATCCCCCGGAGTGTGCTAAAGCGAAACGCGGTCCTAGCGACACTTCTTATCAGCGGCCTGGCTGGCGGTTCCTGTTCCCGTTCCGGCGCCCCTAATGCTCCCAAAACCAATGCCGGGGCACTTATCGACGTCAGTAAGGTGCCCTCCTTCGTGTCCAACGACGAACAGGGGCAGGGCCTCTGGGATGCGACCAAGCAGGTGTACACGCTGCGACAATTTAGACCAGCGTGGTTGGCAGAAGGCACCGTGGGCTCGAACGTCGACGCCACCTTGCGAGTACTGGAAGATGCATCCAGCGAGGGACTGCATTCGGATGACTTCGCAGTCGGCGACCTGCAAAGGCTGCGTAATCAGTTGAACACCCAGGCCAATCCCGAGGTTCAGGGCGAATTCGACACACGACTGACTTACGCGTTGGTTCGGTATGTATCCCAGTTGTGCTTAGGTCGAATCGATCCGCGAGCCGTTCATCCCGATTGGCCGGCTTTTGAAAGCAACTGCGATCTATCCCGGATCGCGAACGATGCCGTTGAAGACAATGCCGTTGAGAATCTCGCGAGGCAGCTCTCTCCTAAGCTCCCCGAATACGACGGACTCAAAACGGGTTTGAAGCGATATCGGAATCTTGCCGAACAAGGAGGCTGGCAGCCCCTGTCCTCACAAACCGGCAACGCGAGAACCGCCCAGCTTGATTCCGAGCTCGCCAGAGTTCTGGAGCTCATGGGTGATCTTTCGCCCGAATCCGGTGGTGCAGCGCCCTCTCGAAAGGTTCTGACTGAGGCACTTCGTCACTTTCAGCAGCGGCATGGGCTGGAGCCCGACGGCCGGTTGGGAAAGAAAACCGTTGATGCATTGAGCGTGCCTGTCTTGGAGAGAATCGAGCAGATCGAAATCAACATGGATCGAATGCGATGGATAGCGCAGCGGCTGGAGGCCCGGCATATCCGCGTCAATATTCCCGGGTTTCAATTGTCGGTACATGACGGCGAACAGGTGCCCTTGCAGATGCGCGCGATCGTGGGCTCGTTGGAGAATCCTACCCCCATTCTCGACGGGACTCTCGAATACCTTGTCTTCAGTCCCTACTGGAACATTCCGCTCAGCATCACTACGAAAGAGATCCTGCCAGAGATTCAAAAGAACCCCGCCTATCTCAAACGCGAAAATATTGAAGTCGTTCGGGTTTCCAAAGAGAAGGTGGAGGTCATTGATCCATCAAAGATCAAGTGGGATAAGGAATCCGATTTGTCCGGCTATCACCTTCGTCAGAAGC
>Ga0207659_10000403_pt1 | contig 26057 bp, 20 predicted proteins | sample KBSM43metaG_FD_184330 | JGI IMG/M metagenome (GOLD analysis project Ga0207659, IMG submission 184330) | Miscanthus rhizosphere microbial communities from Kellogg Biological Station, Michigan, USA - KBS M4-3 metaG (SPAdes) (version 2) | ecosystem: Host-associated > Plants > Roots > Rhizosphere >...
CTCATAGATGGCCCAGCGGATCCCCAGAGACGAATCGCTGAGCCGCGTCCACGGCGTCGGAGCGCTGTTCTCCGCCGCCTACGGCAACGTCGGCTCCTCGATCTACTACGCGCTCGGCGTCACCGCGGCCTTCGCCCTCGGCCTCACCCCGGTCGCCTTCGTCATCTCCGGGCTGATCTTCGCCGCCACCGCCGCCACCTACGCCGAGGCGACCGTGATGTTCCCCGAGGCCGGCGGCTCCTCCAGCTTCGCCCGCCACGCCTTCAACGAGCTGGTCAGCTTCGTCGCCGCCTGGGGGCAGATGCTCAACTACACGATCACGGTCGCGATCTCGGCCTTCTTCGTGCCCCACTACCTGGCCGTCTTCTGGCCCTGGCTCGGGGACAGCCCCGGCGACATCATCGGCGGCGCGGTCCTGATCGTCGGCCTCGCCCTGATCAACATCCGCGGCACCGAGGAGTCGGCGAAACTGAACCTCGTCCTCGCCGTCGCCGACCTCGCCACCCAGGTGATCCTCGTCGGCATCGGCGTCGTCCTCGTCCTCAGCCCGCAGGTCCTGATCGACAACGTCCACCTCGGCGTCGCCCCGACCTGGAGCGACTTCCTGCTCGGGATCGCGGTCGGGATGATCGCCTACACCGGGATCGAGACGATCTCCAACATGGCCGAGGAGGCCAGGGACGCGGCCCGCACGATCCCCCGCAGCGTCGGTCTCACGGTGGTCGCGGTGCTGGGCCTCTACCTGCTGATCCCGATCGTCGCCCTCTCGGCGATGCCGGTCACCCAGGACGCCGCCGGCCACTACGCCACCGCCCTGGGGAGCAAGTTCGCCGACGACCCGATCCTCGGCATCGTCGAGAACCTCGGCCTCTCGAACCTGCCGACCGAAATCCTCCGCTACTACGTCGGCGTCCTCGCGGCGGTCATCCTCCTGATCGCGACCAACGCCGGCCTGATCGGCGTCTCCCGCCTCACCTACTCGATGGGTCAGCACCGACAGCTGCCCGAGGGGCTGCGCCAGGTCCACCCCAAGTACCGCACCCCCTACGTCGCGATCCTGATCTTCGCCGCGGTCGCGATCGTCACCCTGCTGCCCGGCCAGACCGACTTCCTGGCGACGATGTACTCGTTCGGGGCGATGCTCTCGTTCACGATCGCCCACGTCGCAGTAATACAGTTGCGGCGGGTGCACCCCGACGTCGCCCGCACCTGGAAGCCGCCGCTGAACGTCCGCGCCTTCGGCGTCTCGGTGCCGGTCACCGCCGTCCTCGGCGGCCTCGGCACCTTCATCGCCTGGCTCGTCGTCATGGCCCTGAACCCGCGGACGCTGATCGTCGGGCTCGGCTGGATGGTCCTCGGAATCGCCGTCTACGTCCTCTACCGCCGCAACCAGAAGCTGCCGTTGACGCAGACGGTGAAGGTGGTGCTGCCGGAGCCGCTGGGGGTCGAGGAGGTCGAGTACCGCAGTGTCCTGGTCGGCTTCGAGGACGACGAGACCTTCTCCCCGGAGATGGTGGCGACGGCGGTCAAGCTCGCCGGCAAGCGCCGCCGCGGCATCCACGTCCACTCGATGATGACCGTGCCGACCAACCTGCCGCTGAACGCGGAGATGCCCGAGCGCGAAGAGGCGGCGCAGCAGAAGATCGAGGAGGCGAAACTAATCGGCGGCCAGCGCGTGACCGGCCACGTCGCCCGGGTGCGGCCCGGCCAGGCCGGTTACTCGGTCGCCGACGAGGCGGCGGAGATCAAGGCGGAGGCGATCGTCGTCGGCCTCCGCTACCGCAATGGCGTCCCGCTCTACGACAAGACCCTGCAGACGGTCCTCGGCGAGCGTCCATGCCGCGTGATCGTCGTCTCCGATCCGACCGACAAGCCTCCCGCCGTCCCCGGCGCCGCCCTCGCCGAGGTGGCCCGGTGAGCGGCGAGCGCGTCTACCGCGGCGCCGTCCGCGCCTTCTCGCTGACCTTCGTCGCGATCGGGCTGACGGTGCTGGTCGTCACCCTCGCCAACGGCGGCGGCCCGCTCTCGCTCGGCTTCCTGATGGGGATCGCCTTCCTCCTCGTCGGCGCCGGCCGGCTCTGGCTGGGATCGCGGGTGGGCGGGTGAGCACGCCCGAGGCGCCGGCCGGCGGCGACGGCAGCCGCCCGCCGCGGCCGCAGGAGCCGCGCTCGGAGCCGGTGCTGATGCGCGGGCTCGGCGTCCCGGCGCTCTTCGCCGCCGCCTACTCGGCCGTTGGCTTCTCGATCTACTTCGCCCTCGGCGTCGTCGCCGACCGCGGCCTCGGGCTGACGCCGCTGATCTTCCTCGCCGCCGGCCTCCTCTTCGGCCTCACCACGCTCACCTACGTAGAGGGCGGGGCGATGTTCCGCGAGCGCGGCGGCTCCTCGACCTTCGCCCGCCACGCCTTCAACGAGCTGATCGCCTTCGTCGCCGGCTGGGCGATCCTGATCGACTACCTGATCGTGATCGCGCTGGCCGCGATCTCGGTCCCGCACTACCTGGAGCCGGTCAGCGGCGACTTCGCCCGGCCGGGCTGGGAGGTGGGAATCGCGGCGGCGGTGATCGCCCTCGTCTGCGTCCTCAACATCTACAACGTCACCGGCCGCGAGCGGCAGGGCTCGCTGACCTTCCTCGCCCTCGCCGACCTCGGCCTGCAGCTGGCGGTGATCGTCGTCGGCCTGCTGGCGGTGATGCACCCCGACCGCCTCACCGACCAGCTCAACCTCTTCACCGACCCGAGCTTCCGCGACATCGTCTACGCCGCGGTGGTTGCGATGCTCGCCTACGCGGGGATCGAGGCCGCCTCCGACCTCGCCCCCGACATCGACGTCAGCCGCGAGGACCTGCGGCGGGTGACGATCGTCGGCGCGATCGGGGTGCCGCTGGTCTACGCGGGGATGGCGGCGATCGCGCTGATGGCGGTGCCGGTGGTCGGCGGCCCCCACGGCCCGCACACCGCGCTCGGCGGCGAGTTCGTCGAGGAGCCGGTGCTGGGCGTGGTCTCCGCCTACGAACCGGCCTGGGTCGCCGAAACGATGCGCTGGCTGGTCGCCGCCGTCGCCACGCCGGTGCTGATCTGGGCCGCCAGCACCTCGATGCTCGGCGTCTCCCGCCACATCTACACGCTGGCGATCAACCGCCAGATCCCCAGCTGGCTCGGCAAGCTGCACCGCCGCACCGCGACGCCCTATGTGGCGATCCTCCTCAGCGGGTTGATCGCGGTCGGGCTCGTCGTCCCGACCAGCGTCAAGCTGCTGGCCGGGATCTACGCCTTCGGCGCCACCCTGGCGATCACGATCGCCCACCTCTCGATCATCCGCCTGCGGGTGAAGAAGCCGGAAAAGCGGCGTCCGTTCCGGATCCCGATGGGGATCGCCTGGGGACCGGCGGAGCTGCCGCTGCCGGCGATCTTCGCGGCGATCGTCAGCGGCCTCGCCTTCCTCAGCGTCCTCGCCTACCACACGACCGCGCGCTGGGTCGGGCTCGGCTGGATGGCCTTCGGCCTCACCTTCTACGTCGTCTACCGCAAGGTCTTCGAGGGCACCAGCCTGACCAAGCGGGTCTCGGTCACCGAGCGGGCCTTGACCAAGCAGGTGCCGGAGATCGAATTCAGCAACATCCTCGTGCCGGTCTTCGGGACCAAGTTCGACGACGACATCGTCGCCACCGCCGGGCGCCTGGCGGCGGCGGAGGCGGGGACGCCGAAGGGGGGGCACGACTCGCGCCTCGACGTCGTCTACGTGATCGAGGTGCCGCTGACCCTGCCGCTCGACGCGACCCTGCCGAAGGAGCGCGAGGAGCAGGCGCGGCGGGCGCTGGAGCGGGCGCGCGAGGTGGGGGAGGAGTACGAGGACGTCGAGGTCGTCACCGACGTGATCCGCGCCCGCAAGGTCGGGGCGGGGATCCTCGAGGCGGCGCGGCGCAGCAACGCCGAAGCGATCGTGATCGGGGGCGAGGCGCCGACCAAGATCCGCGGCGGCGGCGTCCTCGGCGGGATCGGCGCCGCCAAGCCGGCGGAGATCGGCGCGGCGACCGAGTACGTGCTGAAGAAAGCCCCCTGCCGGGTCTTGCTCACGGCTCCGCCCGAACCTGGCTAGCCGTCCGCGTAGGACTAGTATCCGCGCAATGTTCGTTCTGATCGTCGGCTGCGGCCGGGTTGGCTCCTCGGTTGCCAGGGCGATGCTCCGCGAGGGGCATCAGGTCTCCTGCCTCGACGAGGACCCGGAGTCCCACGCCCGGCTCGAGGTGGGCCTGGAGAAGAGCTGGGAGGACCTCGGCGGCCAGTTCACGGTCGGCGCCGGGCTCGAGACGGAGGCCCTGGAGGCCGCCGGGATCGAGAACGCCGACGTCTTCATCGCCTCCACCGACGGCGACAACACCAACATCGTCATCTCCCAGATCGCCCAGCGCCGCTACGAGGTGCCGACCGTGATCGCCCGCGTCCTCGATCCGTTGCGGGCCGAGTGGTACCAGCGCCAGGGCCTGAACACGGTCTGCCCGACCCGGGTCGCGATCGACCTGCTGGAGGGCGAGGTCCGCAGCGCCGCCGCCCGCGGCGGCTCACCCGACGACGCGCCGGCGGCGGCGTAGGGGGGGACGGGGAGCATGTACATCATCGTCGTCGGCGCGGGGAAGGTGGGGTGGAACCTCGCCCGCGAGCTGCTCGACAAGGGCCACGAGGTGACCCTGGTCGAGAGCGACCGCCGCCGCTACCTGACCGTCGAGCAGGAGCTCGAGCACAACGTCTCCTACGGCGACGCCTCCGAGCTCTGGGTGCTGGAGCGGGCCGGAATCCAGCGCGCCGACATGGTGATCGCGGTCACCGGCGACGACGAGGACAACATGCTGATCTGCCAGGTGGCGAAGGAGAAGTACCTGGTCGACCAGATCATCGCCCGCGTCAACAACCCCCGCAACCGCCGCCACTTCGACCTCCTGGGAATCCGGCCCTCGGTCTCCGCCACCGACCTGATCCTGCGCCTGCTCGAGCACGAGGTGCCCGAGTACGGGCTGGTCCACCTGCTCGACCTGCAGGAGGAGCAGCTGGAGATCATCGAGATGCTGCTCGGCAAGGACTCGGGCGTGACTGGGCGTCGGGTCGGCGACCTACAGATGCCCGAAGGCAGCCTCCTGATCTCGGTCCTGCGCGAAGGCAAGGGGTTCGTCCCCAACGCCGACACGGTGCTGCAGGAAGGCGACGAGATCCTTGCCGTGCTCGATCCGGGCAAGGAGGAGGACCTGAAGACCCTCTTCGGACCGGAGGGCAACGGCAACGGGGCCGCTGCCGGGTAAGACCGGGGCGGGATCGGACGCTAACGGGGCAATGGCCGATCGCGAAGTCGATTTCCTGCTGGTCGGGGGAGGCATGGCCTCCGCCCACTGCGCCGCCGAGCTGCGCCGGCGCGGTGCTGAGGGCTCGGTCCTGCTGGTCGGCCGCGAGCCCGAGCCGCCCTACGAACGGCCGCCGCTCTCGAAGGAGTACCTGCGCGGCGAGGCCGGCCGCGAGGACGCCCACGTCAACGGCGGCCGTTCCTGGTACGAGGAGAACGGGGTCGAGCTGCTGACCGGGAAGAACGTGATGGGGATCGACGCCGAGGCGCGGACGGCGAAGATCCAGGGCGGGGAGGAGGTCGCCTTCGGCAAGGCCCTGCTCGGGACCGGGGCGATGGTCAACATCCTCCGCGTCGAGGGGGCCGAGAACGAGGGAATCCACTACCTGCGCGCCTTCGGCAACGCCGATGCGATCCGCGCCGACGCCGAGGCGGCCGAGCAGGTGGTCCTGATCGGCGGCAGCTACATCGGCTGCGAGGTCGCGGCCTCGCTGGCCGCGCAGGGGAAGAAGTGCACGATCGTCGCGATGGAGGAGGTGGCGCTCTCGCGCACCTTCGGTGAGGACGCCGGCCGCTGGTTCCAGGGGAGGCTGGAAGAGCACGGGGTGACCTTCCACGGCGGCGAGACCCTGAGCGCCTTCGAGGGCGACGGCCGGGTCAGGGCGGTGCTCACCGAGAGCGGCCTGGCGATCGAGTGCGAGGCGGTCGTCGTCGGCGCCGGGGTGCGGCCCGACGCGATGCTCGCCCAGCGGGCGGGGATCGAGGTCGGCGACGGCGGCATCGCCTGTGACTCCAAGCTCGAGACCTCCGTGCCCGGGATCTACGCCGCCGGCGACTGCTGCTCGTACGAGAGCGTCGTCCACGGCCGCCGCATCCACGTCGAGCACTGGGACGTGGCGATGCAGCAGGGGATCCACGTCGCCGCAAACATGCTCGGCGCCGAGGCCGACTACGAGGTCGTGCCCTACTTCTTCAGCGATCTAGCCGACTGGGCCGGGATCGAGTACGTCGGCCCCGCCTACGAGTGGGACCGCGAGGTCTGGCGCGGCGACCGCGAGGGCGGCGAGTTCTCGGTCTGGTACCTGCAGGGCGACCGCGTCGCCGGCTGCCTCAGCGTCGGCCGCTCCGAGGAACTCGCCGAAGCCCGGCAGATGATCGCCGAGCGAACTCCCTTCGCCGACTAGGACCGCCCGCGTCCCTTATCCTGAGGAGACGCCGTTGCGGCCTGGTGTAATGGCAGCACGCCTCGCTCTGGACGAGGTAGTCGGGGTTCGAGTCCCTGGGCCGCAGTAAATCGCCACGCCCCTAACCCCCTGCAAAAGCGTCTAATCGCTTTGCTAGCTTCGCGCCCATGCGGATCCCCAGTCACAAGACGATCGTTTTGATGCTCCTCGCCCTGGCGGCGCTCCTGGTCGCCGGCTGTGGCGGCGGGGGCGGCGACGAAACCGAAATGACGACCACGCCCACGGTTGAAGAAACGGCGCTGACCAAAGACGAACTGATCAAGGAGGGGGATGGGATCTGTGCCGAGGTGAACGCCGCCGTCGGTGCCCTCGCCAACTCCGAAAGCGAAGAAGCCTCGACGACCGGCGACAGCGAAAAAATCTCCAACCTCTACCTCGGCATGGTCGAACGCCTGCAGGACCTGGGGACGCCGGAAGGCGACAGCGGCGAATACGCCAAGTTCGGCGAAGCCGCCGAAGAGCTGGGCAAGGTCGAGGGCGAGCTGAAACTCGCGGCCGAACGCGAAGACGTCGCCGCGGTCGAAGAAAAAGGCGGCGAAGCCGCCGCGGCGCTTGAAAGCTTCCAGTCCCAGGCGGCGATCTACGGCTTCGAAGACTGCAGCGACGAACCCGGCGCCGTCACCCCCGCCGGCAGCGGCACTACTCCCGGCGGCGAAGAATTCGAAGGCGAAGAATCTGAAGGCGGGGTCGAAGTCGAACCCGAATACGAAGAACCCGCCCCGGAAGAAGAAATCGTGCCCGAAGAAGAAGTGGCGCCCGAAACCGGCGGCGCGGGCGGCGGGCCCGAAGCACCTGAAGCAGCGCCGGAAAGCGGCGGCGAATCGGGCGGCGTCGGCCCGGGCTGATCAACCTCTCCGAACTTTGGGCCCCTATAGGGCACCAAAGTTCGGAGACCCGGGCGGGGGAAGACCTTGTAGTTCACGGACTCGCGTCCATCGAATCCGCAGGAGCTGACGATATGCGTCAGGTTTTGCGGATTCGCGGTACGGTCGGGGCATGAGCCAACGCCGAACGCTGCTCATGCCGATGGCCCTGCTGGCTATCGCTCTGGTCCCTGCAGTAGCGACGGCCAATGCGCCAGCGGGCTCACCCGTGGACTTCAACTTCGAAGCGGCTGTTAGAGGACAGGCGCGGGGAGTAGCTGAACGAACTTTCATCTACGCCCACGCTTTCGGTCCTCACCACCGACGCTATAAGCGTCGGTTTCACCTGAGGGGCCAACAAAGCTTTGCGGTGCGGGCGGCCGACGGGTCGACCCTCACGGCTTTTCAGGCCACCCTGAACTCAGTTGACGGCACCGGAGATATCGTGCTGCTCTTTGATGAACTCGGCTTCGTCGGCTACGCGAGCAACCGCATGTCGGTCAACCTGACGCTGGGAAGACGCCACATTTCGGACGCCGACGACATTCTGGTGCGCTACGGGATCTATCGTCAGCGAGATGCTTTCTGCTGCCCGAGCGGTAGGCAGGCGATCACCTATCGCTGGGACGGAAGCCGGATCGTTGCCAGTGGCAGTCCACCGACGCGGGCCTTCGGGGAATTGATGCCACGCCTGCATCGAAGCGGCTGAACTTCTCGCGAAGCCGCAAATAGGCGTCGTATACGCGCCTTCTTGCGGTCTCGCGATACCGAGCTCGTCAAGGGAGTCCGGTGGGGGTCGTGAGGTACTCAGCATGGAGCCGGGCAACCGACTATTGAGGCGCCAGCAGATGCGGATCCTCCCGGCGGAGGTGCTCCGAACGACCCCCACCCGACTCCCCTCCACGCTCAAGCAGCCGAAGAATCCGCCCAGGCCCCGTACAACTTGCTGTACGGCCCACCCGCCGCGATCAGCTCGTCGTGCGACCCCTGCTCGGCGATCTGGCCGTGTTCGAGGACGACGATCTTGCCGGCTCTTCGGATCGTGGAGAGGCGGTGGGCGATGACGATGGCGGTGCGGCCGTGGAGGAGGCGCTCGAGGCCTCGCTCGATCGTTTTCTCGGTGCGGACGTCGACGTTGGAAGTGGCCTCGTCGAGGATGAGGATGCGGGGCTCGGCGAGGAGGGCGCGGGCGAAGGCGAGGAGCTGGCGCTGGCCGGCGGAGAGCTGGATGCCGCGCTCCCCGACTTCGGTGTCGAGACCCTGGGGGAGGCGGGTGACGAAGTCGGTGGCGCCGACGGCGGCGATCGCCGCTTCGATCTCCTTCTCGGAGGCCTCCGGGCGGCCGAAGGCGACGTTCTCGCGGACGCTGCCGCTGAAGAGGAAGCCCTCCTGGGGGACGATCCCGAGCTGGCGCCGCAGCGCCCGCTGTTGCACGCCGCGAAGGTCGTGACCGTCGACGCGGACCGTCCCCTTCTGCGGGTCGTAGAAGCGGGCGACCAGCTTGGCGAAGGTCGACTTGCCGGCGCCGGTCGCGCCGACCAGGGCCAGGGTTTGCCCCGGCGGGACGTGGAGGTCGACGTCGCGCAGGGCCCAGAGGTCGTCGGTGCCGTCTCCGGCGGCGGCCTGCTCCGCGTAGGAGAACCAGACGCCGTCGAGCTCGATCTCGCCGCGCAGCGCCCCCGGGTCGATCGCCCCCGGCGCGTCGACCATGTCGGGCGCGGTGTCGAGCAGGTCGAAGATCTTGTCGAGCGCCGCCATCCCCTGCTGGTAGGTCGTGTAGAGCTGGGAGAGTTCCTGGATCGGTTCGAAGAAGCGGGTCAGGTAGCCGACGAAGGCGACGACGACGCCGATTTCGAGCGCCCCGCCGATCGCCTGGGTGCCGCCATAGAGCAGGATCACCGCGGTGCCCACCGCCGCCAGCAGTTCGACCGCCGGAAAGTAGGAGGCGTTGAGGTAGACGGTCTTCATGTTGACGTCGCGGTTCTGTTCGTTCAGCTCGGTCATCGCCGCCACGTGGCGCGACTCCTGGCCGAAGCTGCGCACCACCCGCACGCCGCTGAGCGTCTCCTGCAGGTAGGCGGTGACCGCGGCGATGCGCTCGCGGGTGGCGCGGTAGGTGCCGGCGGAGACGATCCGGAAGACGACGCTCGCCACCGCCAGCAGCGGGAAGGTGACGAAGGTGATCAGCGCCAGCTTGACGTCGAGGAAGAGCATGATCACGACGATCCCGACCAGGGTCAGGGTGCTGGAGAAGATCGTCACCAGGCCGTTGGTGACCAGCTGGTTCAGTGCTTCGACGTCGTTGGTCATCCGCGAGATCAGGACGCCCGGGCTGCGGCGGGTGAAGAAGCCGATCGACATCGACTGCAGGTGGGTGAAGATCCGCTCGCGCAGGTCCTGCAGCGCCCGCGTCCCGATCCAGCCGACGAGGTAGGTCTCCCAGTAGGTGGCGACGGCGTAGAGGACGGTGGCGAAGATGAAGGCGGCGACGATCCAGTCGAGCGTGGAGACATCGCCGGCTTCGATACCGGTGTCGATCGCCTTGCCGAGGAGGTAGGGAGGCGCGAGGGCGGCGCCGGTCTCCAGCAGCAGGGCGGTGAACATCAGGATCAGGCGCCGCCGGTAGGGCCCCAGCAGGCCGATCATCCAGCGCAGCTTGCGCGCCCGCTGGTCTTCGCCGCGGACCAGGCGCCAGAGGTCGGCGAAGAGCCGGCCGATGTTGCCGATCCTGCTGCCGTCGTTCACAGGCGCGCCACCTCCTCGCGCTCCTCGAGGTCGTGCTGGAGGAAGACAGAGTCGGCGAGACCGTGCTCGGCGATCTCGCGGTAGAAGCCGCACCTCGCCAGCAGCTCCTCGTGGGTGCCGCGGTCGACGATCGAGCCGCCGTCCATCACCACGATCTCGTCGGCGAGCGAGACGGTGGAGAGGCGGTGGGCGATGATGAAGGTCGTCCGCCCGGCCATCGCCTCCCGCAGCCCGGCTTTGATTGCCGCCTCGGTGGTCGCGTCGACCGAGGAGGTCGCGTCGTCGAGGATGAGGATGCGCGGGTCGGCGAGCAGGGCGCGGGCGATCGCGACCCGCTGGCGCTGGCCGCCGGAGAGGGTGAGGCCGCGCTCGCCGACCCGGGTCTCATAGCCCTCGGGCAGCTCGCGGATGAAGGCGTCGGCCTGGGCGCGGCGGGCGGCGGCTTCGATCTGCTCGAGCGAGGCGTCCTGGTGGGCGTAGGCGATGTTCTCGGCGACCGAGGCGGTGAAGAGGAAGCTGTCGTCGGCGACGAAGGCGATCTGCGAGCGCAGCGACTCGACGTCGATGTCCCGCACGTCGGCGCCGTCGACCAGCACCGTCCCCTCGCTCGGGTCGTAGAGCCGCGCGATCAACCCGACCAGGCTCGTCTTCCCGGAACCGGACGGTCCCACCAGCGCCACCGTCTTCCCGGCCTCGACGGCCAGGTCGGCGTCGGTGAGCGAGGGCGAGCCGCCGTTGTAGCGCAGCGTCACCCCGCGCAGCTCGACGGCGCCGCCGCCCGCTGGCAGCGCCGGCGCGCCCGGTGGGCTCTGGATCGCCGGTTCGCGGTCGAGGATTTCGAACATGCGGTTGCCGCTGGCGACGGCGCGCTGGGCCATTCCCAGGGCCATGCCGAGGGAGCGCATCGGCCCGGCGAGCATCGCGACGTAGGTGTAGAAGGCGACGAAGGCGCCGAGGCTGAGGCCGCCGTCGATCACCTCGCGGCCGCCGACCAGCAGCACCAGCGCGATCCCGATCTGCGGCAGTAGTCCAATCAAGGGCGAGAAGGTGGCCTGGACGCGGGTCGTGTAGATGCTTTGGTCGAAGACGCGGGCAACGACGCGCTGGAAGCGGTGGAGCTGGTGTTCCTCGCGGGCGAAGGCCTTGACGATGCGGATCCCGGAGACGTTCTCCTCCGCCTCCGCGGTCAGTTCGCCGATCCGCTGCTGCACCTCCTGCTGGGCCGGGCGGGAGATCTGGCTGTATCTCGTCGCGGCGAGGATCACGAACGGGGCCGGGATCAGCGCCACCAGCGCCAGCAGCGGGTTGACCACGATCATCACCACCGCCGCCAGGGTGATCGTCAGCAGGTTCTGGGTGATGAAGATCAGCCCGTAGCCGAGGAAGAAGCGGATCGACTGCAGGTCGACGGTCGCCCGCGACATCAGCTGCCCCGTCTGCTGCGAGTCGAAAAAGCCGAGGTCGAGCCGCTGCAGGTGGGCGTAGAACTGCTGGCGCAGGTCGAATTCGACCGCCAGCGAGACCTTGCCGGCAACCACCCGCCGCACCACCGTCAGCCCCAGCCGCAGGATCCCGGCGCCGACGATCGCCAGCGCCAGCGGCAGCAGGTCCGGCTGGTTCCTGTCTTTTATGGAGTTGACCGCTTCGCCGATCAGCCACGGGATCAGCACCGTCATCCCCATCGCCGCCCAGGCGAAGACCAGCGAACCCCAGAGCTGCGCCCGGTAGGGACGCAGGAACCCCATCAAGCGGCGGTAGGTGCGCACCTACCCACTATACAAAGTGAAGTATTAGCTATTGAGCCGTGCCGCGGCCTTGGCGCTGGGGACTTTGCCGTCCGAGCAGGGTTTGGGGCCGTGGCCGGGGCGGGGGAGGATCTGGAAGTTGGTGACGTCGTGGAACTGGGTCGTCGTGCCGCTGTTCTGGGCGAGGTTGACGACGAGGCGGTAGAAGCCGGGCTGGAGGGCGTGGTAGAAGATCTCCGGCCTGGTCGCGGGTGAGTAGCTGCCGGCCGAGCCGATCTGCTCGGCGAGGACGCCGTTGGGCCCGGCGTACCTGGCGTAGTCGAACGATTTGCCGACCAGCCGGCCCTTTCCGACCGGGCTCTTGATCGCGTCCGCGAGCTTCTTCGGCTCGACGCAGTCGGGAACCCGCTTGAGGCTGAAGCGGAGGTGGCCCTCGCCGAGCTGCGGTTCGCCGCCGAGGTGGCGCGGCGCCAGCTGGAAGTTTTCGACCAGGACCTTGACGACGACGGCGCGGTTGACCTGGCGGGCGCCGTTGCGGGGGGAGACGATTTCCACCGCGGGGGCGCCGGGCGCGGCGGAACTTTCGGCCTTGGCGGTGTTCGAGGTCTCGGAGCCGCCGAAGACGAGGGCGAGCGCCACGCCGATCGCGGCAAGTGCCACGGCGGCCAGGGTTGCAGTCCTCGTTCGCACGGCCGGGAAGACTACGCAGATCTCCGTTAACGCCTGCTCTTGTCGCTAATCTGACCCGTTCTCGATGTCGCCCGCCACCGAACTCGCGATCCGCATCCGCGCCGCCTCCCGCCGCCCGGCGAGCTGGTGGCAGCTGGCCAAATTCGGGATCGTCGGCGGCTCCGGTTACCTGATCAACCTCGCCGTCTTCGCGCTGCTGGCCGGCCCTCTCGAGATCCACCACCTCGCCGCGGCGGTCGGCGCCTTCCTGGTCGCGGTCAGCAACAACTTCTTCTGGAACCGCCACTGGACCTTCGGCCCGGGTGAGAACCCGGCCCACTTCCAGGCCGCCCGCTTCTTCGTCGTCAGCGTCGCCTCGCTCGGCGTCAACCTGGTCGCGCTCGAACTGCTCCTCTCGGGGGGCATGGGCGAGCTCCCCGCCCAGGCGATCGCCGTCGCGGTCGCGATGCCCTTCAATTTTCTAGGGAACAAGCTGTGGGCGTTTGACTGATTCGCTGAGCTCTGGACGCCTCAGGCATCATTGAGGTGTGAGCGAGAGCAGGAAAAACTTCGATCCGCAGGCGATCGAGGCCGCCAGGCAGGAGGCCTGGAAGCGGCGGGGTGACTTCGAGGCGCCGCGGCCGGGCGAGGGCCAGGAGCGGGTATACGTCAAGCCCTCGAGCCCGTTCACCTCGGGCAACCTGCACATGGGGCACGTCCGCGACTACTCGATCGGGGACTCCTACGCCCGCTTCCGCCGCGGCCGCGGCGACGCGGTGCTCTTCGGCTTCGGCTTCGACGCCTTCGGCCTCCCGGCCGAGCTGGCGGCGATCGAGCGCGAGACGACCCCGGCCGAGTGGGTCGAGCAGTGCGGCGAGCGGATGCTGGGGCAGATGAAGCGCCTCGGCTTCTCCTTCGACTACGACCGCGTCTTCTACAGCTCCGACGAGGCCCAGTACCGCTGGTCCCAGTGGCTCTTCCTCACCCTGCTCGAGCACGACCTGATCTACCGCGCCGACGCCACCGTCGACTGGTGCGACACCTGCCAGACCACCCTTGCCTCGATCCAGGTCGAGGACGGGCGCTGCTGGCGCTGCCACAACGAGGTGCGGCTGATCCGGCGCCCCACCTGGTTCCTGCGGATCACCCCCTACCTGGAGGAGAACGACCGCAATACCGAGGCGCTCGCCGAGAGCGGCAAGTGGGACGACCTCTCCCTCGCCACCCAGCGCTACATCCTCGGCCGCGCCGACGGCGTCGAGCTTGACCTGGAGGGCGACGGCCGCGCGCTCACCGTCTTCACCCCGCACCGGCGGGCGGCTTCGCTGGCGAGCTTCGTCCTGCTCTCGTCGCGCCATCCCGAGGTCGACGCCTGGGTCACCGACCCGGCGGCGCGAGAGCAGCTCGAGCAGATGCGCTCGGGCGGCTGGGAGCGCAGCGCCCGGGACGCCCGCTCGGTCCCGCTGGTCGACACCGGCGCCTCGATCCCTGGGCCTGCCGGCGAGGATCTGCCGGTGGTCGTCTCGCCGATCGTCGACGCCCGCTTCGGCCCCACCGCCGCCCTCGGCGTTCCCGCCGTCGACGACGCTGACCGTGAGATCGCCGAACGGCTGCAGCGGGTCGAGGCCCCGGAGCCGGTCGAGGAGGGGGGGGAGGCGCCCGCCGGGGAGCCCCTGCCGGACGCCCGCGAGGCCACTCGCTACCGCGCCAATGACTTCTCGATCTCGCGCCAGCGCGCCTGGGGCTGCCCGATCCCGATCGTCCTCTGCGAGGAGTGCGGAGCGGTGCCGGTGCCGGAGGAGGACCTGCCGGTGGTGCTTCCGCGCGACCTGAGGCCGACCGGCGAGGGGAATCCGCTGGCCGAGCGCCCCGACTTCATCGACGTCGACTGCCCCCAATGCGGCGCCGCCGCCCAGCGCGAGACCGACACCCTCGACTGCCACTTCGACGCCCTCTGGCTCTGGGTGCCCGCCGCCGTCCCGCCCGCGGGCCGGGCCGAGCAGATGTTCACCCACCCCGAGCTGCGGGAGTGGCTGCCCTCCGAGCGGTTGGTCGCCGGCAACGACAGCGGCGGCTTCGTCTTCGACCAGCGGGTCGTGACCAAGGCCCTGCGGGACATCGGCCCCTTCGCCTTCATGGGGGAGGGGGAGCCATTCGCCGGCTGCCTCTTCCACGAGATGGTGATCGCCGACGGCCGCAAGATGAGCAAGCACCTGAGGAACGTCGTCAACCCCGACGAGCTCGTCGCCGAGCACGGGGCCGACACCGTCCGCGTCGCCGTCCTCTACGCCGCCGGCCCGGCGAAGACGCTGAACTGGAGCGACGGGGCGGTCCGCTTCGCAAGTCGCTTCCTCCGCGGCCTCTGGAACTACACCCACGAGCGGGTCGCCGGGCTCGAGGGACTTGAGCACGACCCGGAGGCGGCTGCCGACACCGAGCACATGCGCGACCGCCTGCGCAAATGGTGCGAGAACGGCCTGGCGAAAATCACCGAGGACACCGAGCGGCTGCAGATGCACAAGTCGATCCGCAACATCACCCGCCTCTTCGAGCGGATCCAGGACTTCGAGAAGCGTGTCGTCAAGCGCCGCGGCCAGCTCGACCGTGCCGACGCCGAGGCGCAGATCGCCGCGCTCGTACTTCTGGCTCGCACTCTGGTCCCCTTCGCTCCCCACGTCGCCGAGGAGCTGCTGCTCGCGACCGGTGTCGAGGACGCCCCGGAGGCGCTGGAGGCGTGGCCGGAGGCGGCCGAGATTCCGGTTGCGCCGCCCGCAGCACCGGCCCCCTGAGCGGTTTTTAGCTCAATTCCAGGCGATTGAGCAAACACCCTTGATTGCTACACCGCGTTCTGTTATGAATGGACCTGCCGGGCGATCAACCGGTGAAGGAGGCGGGGCTCTCGGATCTGGGAAACCGCCTTGGGGTGGCAAAGGAGGACCAATCCTGAGCCAGGATCAAGCGTCATGACGGATCCTGGGTCGGCTAGGCCGATGTCGCCCCGCCTCCCTTCACTTCCTTTGTTACGGGCGGGGGCGCTTGACGTCGAAGCGCTTTGCCTTCGGCAGCCAGCCGATCCCGGCGCAGAGCTCGCTCGGCGGCGTCTTCAGCGCGCCGGCCAGCTTCACGATCGTCGCCATCCGCGGCTCCCGGCCGGCCCGCTCGAGCAGCGAGACCTCGGTCCGGTGGAGATCGCACATGTAGCCGAGCTCTTCCTGCGAGATCCCCGCGGCGAGACGGGCCTTGCGGAGGTTGACGGCGAAGCGCTCCTGCGGAGTCATCGGTTTCGATCCTTCATGGCTGCGGACAGAGACTCTACAGACGGCAGACTGCACTCCCCTTGCGCCCGGGGCCGGTTCCGCTACCTTCCTTGAAGGAATCCGCCCGGCGAGCTCCGCGGATATGCGCAGAAATCGTTGAGCGGCAACGAGCCATGTGTTATACCCCTGCGACGAACCGGATCAACGCCGAGCGGTCGGCGGCAAAGGAGGAGTCATGAGTGACGCGGTCGATCCGCATCTCACCGAGCCCTACGGGCTCCGGACCCGCTCCTGTGCCACCGAACTCACCTGTCGCGAGTGCGGCTACCGGACGCCGCTCCTGGACAAGGCATTCAAGTGCCCGGCCTGCGGCGAAGGCCTCGACGTCGACTACGACTACGACCTGGCGAAGAAGCGGATCGCCGAGCGCCCCGCCGACCAGCGCCCCTGGAACATCTGGCGCTTCGAGGAGCTGCTGCCGATCCTCAACCTGCGCGCCCAGCAGCGGGTCGCCCAGTTCGCCGGCAAAACGCCGCTGATCCACGCCGAGCGGCTCGGCGCCGAACTCGGCCTCAGCAACCTCTACCTCAAGGACGACTCGACCAACCGTCCCTCGCTCTCCTACAAGGACCGGGTCGTCGGGGTGGCGATCGCCCGCCTGCTCGAGCTCGGCAAGGACGAGGTCGGCTGCGTCTCCACCGGCAACGTCGGCACCGCGGTCGCCTCGCTGGCGGCACAGGCCGGCGCCCGTCCCTACATCTTCTACCCGGGCAACATGGAGAAGGGAAAGGCGAAGGCCTGCCGGGCGATGGGGGCCCAGGTGATCCAGCTCGACGCCAACTACGACGGCGCCAACCGCGCCTGCCGCGAGCTGGCACTGGCCACCGGGATGGAGTTCGCCAACATCACCCTGCGCCCGTTCTACGCCGAGGGGGCGAAGACGATGGCCTTCGAGGTCGTCGAGGAGCTGGGCTGGCAGCCGCCGGACCACTTCGTGATTCCGGCCGCCGGCGGCACCCTCTCCTCGCGCGTCCACAAGGGCCTGGTCGAGCTGGAGAAGGTCGGGCTGGCGGACACGGCTCACTCGAAGATCAACATCGCCCAGGCCAGCGGCTGCTCGCCGATCGCGACCGCGATCACCGGCGGCGGCGAGATCGTCACCCAGACGCCGGAGACGGCGGCGCACTCGCTGGCGATCGGCGCCCCCGGCGACGGCAACCTCGTCGTCGACGCGGTGCGCTCGCGCGAGGGCTCGGCGGCGACCGCCTCCGACGAGGAGATCTGGGGCGCTATCGACCTGCTGGGGGCGACCGAGGGCATCCTCACCGAGCCCGCCGGCGGGACCACGATCGCCTCCACCGCGCGCCTCGCGCAGGAAGGCAAGATCGCTCCCGACGAGACCGTCGTCGCGGTGATCAGCGGCAACGGGCTGAAGACGCTGCACGAGCACCCCGAGAAGGACTGGCCGGAAGGCGTCCCCTGCGAGGTCGGGGCGATGGAGGAGATCCTCAACGACTTTCGCCAAGCGGCAGCGGCGGCCGCGCTGCGCTGAGCGGAAGGGGGCAGGCGACCGGCGCGACTCCCGGCGCGCAGCCGGCCGCCCTGCCCGCCGCGTCTTCCCGCCAGGTCACTATGGTGTCTGGCTGGTGAGCCAGCCACCTGAAATCGAGGGCGTCTCCCATCACCGGGTCCGCGTCCGCGGCATCGAGTTCCACTACGCCGAAGCGGGCTCGGGCGAGGACGTCGTCCTATGTCTCCATGGCTGGCCGCAGCACTGGTACGAGTGGCGCCATCTGATGCCGGCCCTGGCCGACCGCCACCGGGTGATTGCGCTCGACCTGCGCGGGTTCGGTTGGTCCGAGGCGCCCGCGGACGGCTACGAGAAGGAGAACCTCGCCGACGACGTCCTCGCCGTCCTCGACGAGCTCGGGATCGAGCGGGTGAAGTTGGTCGGCCACGACTGGGGTGGCTGGATCGGGTTCCTGCTCTGCCTGAAGGCGCCGCAGCGCTTCGACAAGTACCTCTCGCTGAACATCCTGCCGCCGTGGACCTCGATCCGGCAGATGGCGCCGCACCTGTGGCGCTTCTGGTACCAGTGGCTGATCCTCAGCCCCGGCGTCGGCTATCGGCTCCACCGCAGCGGCAAGTTCGTGCCGAAGGTGCTGGTTGGCGGCTCGGTCCGCAAGGCGGTCTGGGACCAGGCGACGCTCGCCGCCTTCTCCGACACCTTCACCGAACCGGCGCGGGCCCGGGCGGCGGTGCAGATGTACCGGGTCTTCAACCTCCGCGAGGCGCCGGATATGGCCCGCGGCCGCTACGCCCATACGCGCCTGACCGTGCCGACCAGGCTCCTCTTCGGGACCGGCGACCAGGCGCTCAACCACAACATCCTCGCCGGCTCCGAGCGTCAGGCGGACGACATGCGGATCGAGAAGGTCGAGGACTGCGGCCACTTCATCGTCGACGAGCGGCCGGAGCTGGTCGCCGAACGCGCCGGCGAGTTCTTCGCCTCCGCCTGAGGGGCATCGATCGACGGCAAGCGGTGTTCAGGTGCAGGAGGCACCATGCGCAGGCTCTCGTTCCTTTCCCTCCTTCTGGTCGCCGTGATGGCGCCGTCTGCCCATGCCCGCGTCGAGGTCCGGCCGGATCCTTCCTTTGGCGTGAACGGGACGGTGGAAGGGAAGTTCGGGGTCACCTACTTTCGCACCGCCTTCACCGAGCTCGAGGCTCAACCCGATGGCGGTCTGCTCGCGGCCCGTGGCGACCCCCTGAAGAGGAACACGATGCTGCGCCGCTACACCCCCGCCGGGGTTCTCGATCAGAGCGCGCCGCCGGTCCAGGCCTCGCTGCAGCCCGAAGCGGTCGACGCCGAAGGCAAGGTGCTGAGGGCTTTCGACGATCTCATTGAACGGCTGAACCCCGATGGGACCCCCGATCCCGGCTTCGGCGTCAGCCCGTGGGGGGAGGGGAAGGCCAGCGAGCGCACCGGCTTCAAGATCGAAGCGATAGCGCCGCTCCCCTCGGGCAGGATCCTCGCCGCCGGCAGCATCGTCGTCGTCATTCCCGAAACCCGGCAGGCGCCGGGGCGGGGCTACGTGGAACAGGTGGCCGTCGCCCGCTTCGAGCACGACGGGCGGCTCGATCCGAGCTTCGGCGACGGCGGCGTCGTCAAGCTGAAGGACGCCGCGGGCGTCGCCGGCGAACGGTTCCTGGGGCTGGCGCCGCGGGCGGACGACGGCGCCGAGGTGATCGTGCTCGACGTGCCTTCCCTTCCCTGGGGGGAGGCCGCAACGCACTCCGGTTCCACGATCGTCGGGCTCGGCGGCGACGGGCGCCCGGACCCGGGCTTCGGGGTGGGAGGTCGGGTGCGGCTCGCCGACGCCTCGATCCTCGCCTTCGACGCCCAGCCCGACGGCGGGCTGCTGGTCGCCGGCGATCGCTGGGGCCCCGCGCTGAGGCCCGAGGGCGTCGCCAGGAGCGATCTCTTCGCCTACCGCTACACCCCCGGCGGCCAGCTTGATTCCGCCTTCGGCGGAGGCGACGGGAGCTTCGAGGTCGACCTCGGGGAGATCGACCTGCTCGGCGACATGCTGGTCGAAGATGACGGCTCGATCGTCCTCGGTGGCTCCAGCTCCCTCCTCCGCACCCCGAACTGCCTCCGCTTCCACAGGTTCTGCCCGGAAGCGCCCCGACTCCTGCGCCTGACGCCGCGAGGCGCCCTCGACTCGAGCTTCGGCCAAGGCGGGTTTTTCCCCCTCGACCAGCTTGCCTCGCCGTACGGGAGCTTCGACGGGGGGATCGGGGTGAAGGCGCTTGCCGCACGGCCGGGCGGCGGGATGTTCCTCGGCGGCGGCGCCGGCGCCTCGGCCTTCATCGTCGCCCTCTCGGCGGCCGGCGCCCTCGACCCCAGCTTTGGCGAGGGCGGAGTCCTGCGGGAGCAGGAACCCCACCCCAGCCGGGCGGGAATGCGGGCGCTGGCGATCGACGGTCGCGGGCGCATCGTCGTCGCCGGCGGGACCGACGCGGACGTCGCCGGCTACGCCCCTCTGAACGTCCTCTTCCGGTATCTCCCCAGCGGCGAGCTCGACCGCGGCTTCGGCGACGGCCGCGGATACGTACGGGTGCCCGCCGAAAGCCCCGCGATGGTGCTCAGCGTCGGCGAAGGGGCCTATGTCCTCTCCGGGACCAACGGCCCGACGATCACGAAGGTGACTGCCCGGGGCCGGTTCGACCGCTCTTTCGGCGAGGAAGGGACGGCGAGGCCGTCGCTCACCCGGACGATCCGCCACAAGGGCACGGTCCACAGGCTTCGGATGAGGGCGGTGGCGATGCGGGTCCTGCCGAGCGGCGGCCTGCTGGTCGCAGGGACGGCGGCTGCCGGTGGAGGCAGCGATCAGCGGATCTTCGCGGCGCGCCTGCGCGCCGACGGGAGCCTCGACTCGAGCTTCGGCAGGGGTGGCCTCGCGCTGCTCCGCGCCGGCCCCGGCCTCCGCTGCATCGCCAACCAGGTCGCCTTCCAGCGAGATGGCCGGATCGTCTTCGCCGGCTACCTCCGCGGCCGGCCGAACGAGGAACACGTCGAGGACTTCGCGCTGATGCGCATGCGCGCAGACGGCGGCCGCGACCGCGGTTTCGGCCGCGGCGGGGTCGCGGTGATGCGCCCGGGCCGGCGTAGCTTCGCCAGCTCCCTCGCGATTGAAGGCAGCGGCCGGATCCTGGTCGCGGGCAAGACCTTCGGCAAGCCGGGCAGGACCAGGGAACTGCTCTTCCGCTTCACGCCGCGGGGGCGGATCGACCGCAGCTTTGGCCGCGGGGGGAAGGTGTCTACCCGGCTCCCCCGGGCGCCGGGAGGTCTTGCCGGCCGGCCGCGGCAGCTGCTCCTGCAGCGCAACCGGATCCTCGTCCTCCGCGACGACGAGGAAAGGCAGTTGGTGGCCTACTCGCGCGACGGCCGCCACCGCCAGGTCCTCGTCGCGGGCGGGGCCGCGGGCGAGTGGTCCGCTCCCCACGCGCCGGTTGGCGCCCTGCGGGGCGGCCGGCTCTTCCTCGGATGGAACGTCTTCGCGCCCCCCACCCAGAGCTTCAGGCTGCAGGAGCTTCGGGTGAGCGGCCTTCCTTAGACCCTGATCCGCGCCTCTTCGAGGTCGAGGTCGCGCTCGATCTGGCGCAGGGTCTGGTCCCGCAGCCGGCCCACCCCGCGGAGGCCGAGCAGCTCCTCGCGCTCGACCCCGATCAGCTCGCGGCGCAGCTCGCCGTAGTCGGCGATCCGCTGCTCGCGGGCGGCTACGTCGGGCTCCTCGCCGCCGAGCACCGCCTGGCACATGCGGAAGCGGGCGCGGTAGAGGTCGCGCAGGCGCAGCAGCTGCTTCTCGTTGGCCCGCTTGTCCGACTCCATCTGATCGAGCCGGTCGAGCGCCGACTGCGCTGCCTCCATCCGCGCCACCGCCTCTTCGTCTGACCAGCGCCGCGGCTCCTCCAGGCCCAGCGCCCTGACGATGAAGGGCAGCGAGAGCCCCTGGCCGACGATCGTGACCAGGATCAGGGCGAAGGTGAGGAAGATGATCTGCGGCCGCCCTTCGACGCTTAGCGGCACCGCCAGTGCCGCCGCGAGGGAGACCGCGCCGCGCATCCCGCTCCAGCCGATGGCGAAGCGCTGACCGGCGGTTTCGCCGGCGTCCTCTCCCATCGCGAAGACGAAGAGGAGGCGGGCGGCGAGCGAGGCGGCGGCGATCGCGGCTACCGGCAACAGCAGCTGGTCGACCCCGGTCGGGCTCGCTTCCAGGGTGTCGACGATCTCCGGCAGCTGCAGTCCGAGGAGGACGAAGAGGGTGATCTCGAGGCCGAAGACGAGGACGCTCCAGAAGGCGATCGCGTTGAGGCGGACGTCGGCGTCGAGCGTGTGCGGGGAGCGGTAGCCGGCGTAGACGCCAGCGACCACCGCGGCGAGGATGCCGGAGACGTGCAGCTCCTCGGCGCCGATGTAGGCGCCGTAGGCGGTGAGGACCGAGAGCATGATCGTCAGGTCGGAGTCGCTGAGGCGGGCGAGGACGCGGTCGGAGAGGAGGCCGATCGCAAGCCCGACGAGGATTCCGCCGGCGGCGACGCCGACGAACTCCAGCGCGGCGCCGCCGAAGCTGAAGGCGCCGCCGACCGCGACCCCGACGGCGATCCGGTAGATGACGAGCGCGGTGCCGTCGTTGATCATCGACTCGCCTTCGACCAGCAGCCGCACCCGCTCCGGGGCGCCGAGGCGGCGGAAGATCGAGGTCGCGGCGACGGTGTCGGTGGGGGCGATGACGGCGCCCAGCACGGCCGCCTCGGCCCAGCTCATTCCCGGCACCGTCGCGTGGGCGACGAGGGCGACGACGGCGGCGGTGAGGAAGACGAGGCCGACCGAGAGCAGCGCCAGCGGCCGCATCACCGTCCGCAGCTCCAGCGGCGAGGTGCGCCAGCCCGCCGCGTAGACCAGCGGCGGCAGGAAGACGAGGAAGATCGTGTCCGGCTCCAGTTCGACGCTCGGCAGGCCGGGGATGAAGGCGATCGCGAGGCCGCCGACCACGAGCACGATCGGGGCGGGAATCTTGCCGTAGTCGGCAACCCGGACCAGGAGCGCCGCGGCGAGGACGAGGACGAGGATCGACTCGATGTCGTGCACGCGCACATAACATCAAGGGCGACGTGGACGACCTGCTCTCACCGCCGCTGGAGGACTGCGACCACGTGCGCGGCGAGCGCGGCGCGCCGTTGGAGCTGGTGATGTTCGGTGACTTCCAGTGCCCCTTCTGCCTCGGTGCCCAGTCGGTGCTGCGGCGGGTGCGGGAGCGGCTTGGAGACCGGCTCCTCTTCGGCTTCCGCCACCTGCCGATCCCCGAGCGCCACCCGCTGGCGCCGCTGGCGGCCGAGGCGAGCGAGGCCGCGGCGGCGCAGGGAAGCTTCTGGGAGTTCCACGACGAGCTCTACGCCAACCAGCCGCGTCTCTCGCCCGAGGTCATCTTCGAGGTCGGCCGGGACCTCGGCCTCGACGCCGAGCGGATGCGCGCCGAAGTCGACTCCGGCGCCCACCGCGACCGCATCGCCCGCGACGTCGCCTCGGCCGAAGCCAGCGGCGCCACCGGCACCCCGACCTTCTTCGTCAACGGCAAGCGCCTCTACGGCGCCTACGACGCGGGATCGCTGGTCGAGGCGCTGGAAGCCGACGCTCCGCCGCGGTGAAGGCGCTAGTTCAGCGCGTCAGCCAGGCGGCGGTCGACGTGGAGGGGACGCGAGTTGCCCAGATCGGGCCGGGGATGCTGATCCTGCTGGGAGTAGGGGTCGGGGACGGCGAGGAGGAGGCGGACCGGCTGGCCGAGAAGGTGCGGAAGCTGCGGATCTTCGACGACGCCGAGGGGCGGATGAACGAGCCGCTTGGCGAGCGCGAGGTGCTCTGCGTCAGCCAGTTCACCCTCTACGGCGACGCCCGCCGGGGTAACCGCCCCAGCTATGTCGAGGCGGCGCGGCCGGAGGTTGCGGAGCCGCTCTACGACCGCTTCTGCGAGCGGCTGGGGGCGAAGAAGGGCGTCTTCGGGGCGTGCATGGGCGTGGCGCTGATCAACGACGGCCCGGTGACGGTGATGCTCGAGCTCCCGCCTAGCGGGCAGTGAGCCGGAACGCCCGCCGGGCGAGCCTGGCGGCGCGGGCCTCGCGAACGGCTTTCGGCACCCCAGGCGCCGCGTAGGAGACCGTGAGCCACCGGTTGCCGCGGACGGCGTAGAGGGTGCTGAAGGCGGGGATCCAGCTGGCGCTCTGGTTGTATGCCGCGCGGTCGCCGACGCCGGCAACCGCGTGCGGCCTTTTCGCCGGCTCGGTCCCGTAGAACTGAACCTGCTCGGTCATCCGGTTGAAGTAGCGCTGCCGGGCGGCAGTGGAGGCATCGAGATAGATAGAGACCCGCAGCCGGTGCCCGGAGATCAAGCAGTGCGAGGACGGGGGAGAGGGCTCCGAGTGCGAGGACGGGGGAGAGGGCTCCGAATCTGCGTGTACCGGAGCGTCCTCTGCTTCTTCAACCGCCAGGCGGAGCACCCGGCAGTCTCCCCTGCTGATCGTCAACTTCGTCGCTTCCTGTCCAGGATGGTCGCCGAAGTAGCGGTCAGGCGGCGACGTGTTCTCGGAACTCGAACCACATCCAGCTATGCCGGCTGCTCCCAGGAGCGCAATTCCCGTCACCCATCTCTGAATGCAACTTCTTCTCCGGGCCATTCAGCTGAGCAGGCCGAGCTCGCCGGCGCGGTGGCTGGCCTCGACCCGGGAGCGGCAGTCGAGCTTGCCGAGCAGGTTGCGGACGTGCATGTCGACCGTGCGCTGGCTGATGAAGAGCTCCTGGGCGATCTCGCGGTTGGTGCGGCCGACGGAGACGTGGCGCAGGACCTCGAGCTCGCGCCGGGTCAGCTGGATCCCGTCGGAGGCCGCGGCGGCGCGGCTGCCGAGGCGTTGGGCCACCGACTCGCCGAGCGCTGCCACCTCTTTCGCCGCTTCGGTCGCGACCGGGCGCGCGCCGAGCTTGGCTGCGCAGCGGTAGGCGTCGGAGAGCCGCTCCAGCGCCGCCTCGCGCTCGCCCGCGGCGGCCAGCGCGACGCCGGCGCGCAGTTCGACTTGGGCGCGCTCGTGCGGCGTCGACAGGTTGCGCTGCAGCTCGACCGCGCGGGAGAGGCTCTCGGCCGCCGTCGCCGCGTCGCCTTCCAGCAGGGCCAGCTCGCCCACCGCCTGCGCCAGCGCCGCGACCGCGTCGTCGTGGCCGCCCTCCGCCGCCATCTTTCCCAGCGCCGCGGCGCAGAGCTGCGCCTCCGTCGCCCGGCCCTGCCGGGCGAGCCAGCTGGTCGCCCAGCGCATCCCCCAGACCGCATAGTGGTGGTCCTCGCTCTGCTCCCACCGCGCCAGCAGCTCGCGGCAGTGGGTCGCGGCCTCGTCGTCCAGGCCTTCGGCGGCGGCGACGATCGCCAGGCTCGTCGTCGAGTCGACGTACATGTTGTAGTGGCCGACCGCGGAGGAGACCGCTCGGGAGGAGGTGAGCAGGCGGCGGGCGGCGCTGAGCTTGCCTTCGAAGGCGTGGATCGCGCCGAGCAGGCCCTCGGCGACCCAGACCGCGGTGTCGGCCTCGATCAGCTCGCGGCCCAGCTCGCCCGCGCGCGACCACTCGCCGCGCTCGCGGAGGACGTAGACGAGGCAGGTGACGCAGGCGACCTCGGTCCCGGCGTCGCCGTCGGTGCGGCAGAGGTCGAGGGCGGTGTCGAGCGCCTCCTCGGCCTGGCGGTAGTCGGCGCCGTCGTAGAGGACGAGGCTGAGCCGCTGGTAGAGCTCGGCGGCGACCGGGGTCAGGTCGTGCTCGAAGGCGAGGGCGAGCCCGGTGCGGACCGACTCCAGGCCGCGCTCGAAGTCGCCGCCCTTGGCCTCGACGACGCCGCGGAGGCCGAGGACTCGGGCGTCGATGTCGACGCGCTCCGCGGCCCGTGCCTCCTCTGCGGCGACCTCGGCCAGCTCGATCGCCTCGCTGTAGCGACCGCCGCGCCGGTGGTGGTCGGCCATCGCCAGCCTCTCCAGGGCGGCTTCGGCGGGGCAGCCGGCGGCGGCGAAGGCATCGGCGGCAAGGCGGCGCGCCGCGAAGGCCTGGTCACGTTCGCCGCCGAGGTCGTAGACGGCGGCGAGGCGTCGCTGCGCCTCCGCGTAGCCGCGCCCGTCGCCCTGGCGGTCGCAGCCGGCCGCGAGCTCCCGCCACGCTTTCGTCGCTTCGGCGAGCTCGCCGACCAGCTCCGCGCAGCGGCCGTAGCGCTCCAGCGTCTCGGCCCGCAGCTCCTCCGCCTCGTCCTCTAGCCAGAGCTCCAGCGCCTCCCGCGCCGCCCGCACGGTGTCGCGGTGGGCGTGGACGGCCTCCGACTCCCGCGCCGCCCGCACCAGCGCCTCGCGGGCGCGTGCGTCCTCGCCGGCACCGCGCCACTGCGTCGCGATCTCGAGGCTGGAGCCGCCGCCTGCCTCCAGCAGCTCGGCGAGGCGGCGGTGGAGGTCCCGGCGCCGGACCCACGGCACCTCGGCGTAGAGGGCTTCCTGTGCGAGCGCGTGCCGGAACGTCGCCTGTCCAAAGTCGAGCTCCTCCAGCAGCCCGGCATCGACGAGCTCCGCGAGGCCGCTGGCGGAGACGAGCTCGGAGGCGAGCGAGAGGTCGATCTGGGGGCCA
>Ga0207659_10000406_pt1 | contig 25932 bp, 24 predicted proteins | sample KBSM43metaG_FD_184330 | JGI IMG/M metagenome (GOLD analysis project Ga0207659, IMG submission 184330) | Miscanthus rhizosphere microbial communities from Kellogg Biological Station, Michigan, USA - KBS M4-3 metaG (SPAdes) (version 2) | ecosystem: Host-associated > Plants > Roots > Rhizosphere >...
CGAGACCCGCGCGATCTGGCGAAATACCTCAGCGCCGTGCGTGCCGAGCAATCGCTGTTCAGCCCGCGTGATCCGGTACCACGGCAACTCGCAAATCGCTTCGAACAGCGCCGACCCGAGTGCATCGTAGAGATATTGCGACGGCAGCTGCCGCGGGTCTTGCGACAAGTAGTAGTTCACGTCGGCCGCGAACTGCGCCGCTGCGCTGCGTGCCGCCCGAGCGGCGAGATATGCGTCGGCCGATGATCGTTGCCTCATCGGGCGTCCCTCGCGCAACGGAATGTCGCATACACGTACGGATATCGAGCCCGGAACCAGTTGCGGAATGTCGGCCGAATCAGCTCGCGTGCGGTCGCCGGAGACGCGCCTTTGATCACGAAATGCTCGCCGTCAAAAAAATCGGCCGAGTATTCCGGGTAAGACGCCGATGCACGGAACCCGGCAAACGGCGCGAACGGCGTTGTCGTCCACTCCCATCCGTTGCCGACCAGATCGTGAATCGCCCACGCGCTTTTTCCGGCCGGATGGCTGCCGGCAGGCTCTGGGTCCCAGCTGTTGAAATCGAATACGCCATGCGCGGCTGTCGGAATTGCATCGCCCCACGGATGGTGGCGCTCGGTTCCTTCCGGCGTGCCATAAGCCGCCCGTTGGAATTCCGCTTCCGTCGGCACTCGCGCGCCGGACCACTTGGCGAACGCCATCGCTTCGGCAAGGCTGACGTTGACCGGCCACGACAGCGGCAGCGCTAACCGCTCGAACATGCCGCGCCACATCCATCGATCGCCCTGACGCTCCCAGAACAACGGATGCGCGACATGGCTGTCGCAAACCCAGGCCCAATCATCCGGCAGCCACCAACGTTCGTTCTGATAACCGCCGCTCTCAACGAACGGCAGAAACGCAGCATTGGACACGTCGTGGCGCATGATGTCGAATGCCGGCACCGCGGCGACGGTCCCGGCGAATTCGTTGTCCCACCCGAACGGAATCGAACCGCGATCGACGCCAAGCGTGGCACGGCCCGCGGGAACGGTCACCCATTCCACCGCCGGAACGGTTCCCGCAGTGCGCGGCGAATAGCCTGCCGGCTTCCGCTTCTCGCCCGGCGGCAGACGATGCCACATGTAGAGCAGGGTTTCCTGGTGCATGGCCTCGTGTTCCAGGATCGTAAACGCCGCTTCCGAATGATCGAGCAGCGGATCTCCGGGGCGGTCGAGATCTTCGTGCTCCAGCGCCCGCAGCACCCGACGATCGGCTTCGTCGACGAACGCACGGACCGCGTCGCGACCGGGCCAGGCGGCCTGCGGTGTCGCGGATCGTTCGCCCTCTGCCGGATCGATGCCGCGGGCAAACAACCGTTCCAGGCGGTCGTCGATGCTGGCGCCGCCGAGTGCCTTCTTCACCAGCGTGTTGAAGCTGAACGCCGGCAAATGTCCCTCGTAAAACACGATCGGGTGGCGCAGATCGATCGGCTGGCTGTAATAGGTGTCGTCCGCGAGCAGATCGAAGAGCGCGCGTGAGCGCTCGCGGTTACGGCGGTACCATGAGGCGAATGTCTCTTGCTGCACGGATGGCGCAGTTACAGGCATCCTTGAACCGTAACACGCGGACGTCCTCCGGCGAAGGTCATCCGTGGCGATCGGGAACGTTTGTTCTCGGCCTGCCCGGCGTCCTCGGCGTTCGATTGTTTCGACGTTTATGGAACGAAAAAGAATCGCGTCAGGTGGAAGAAAACCGGCGCTGCAAAGCAGAGCGAATCGATTCGGTCGAGGATGCCGCCGTGCCCTTCGATCAGCGACCCATAATCTTTGACGCCACGATCACGTTTGATCGCCGACATGATCAGGCCGCCAACGAAGCCCATCACGGTGACGACAAACGCCATCAGCCCCGCCGCGACGGGACCGAACGGCGTCGCCCACCAGATGGCGGCCCCGATTGCCGTCGCCGAAAGCGTGCCGCCGATACATCCCGCCCACGTCTTGTTGGGGCTGAGCGACGGCGCGATGCGGCGCTTCCCCACCGATTTGCCCCAGATGTACTGCAGCACGTCGCTCAACTGGACGACGACCACGAGGAAGACCATCAATTTGGCGTTCTGCTGTTCGTAGCCGGGAATGCGCAGCATCTGAAGCGCCGGCGCGTAACTGACAAAGTACACACAGATCAGCAATCCCCACTGCGTCGTCGCGGTGCGCTGCAGGAACTGTTCGGTGTCGCCCGCGACGGCGGTTCGGATCGCCACCAGCATCGAGACGTATACCGGGATGAAGATTGCGAACAGTCCATACCAACCGAACCAGATCAGCAGGTATTCGAGCGGCGTCACGATGAAAAAGCACCAGAACAGCGCACGGTGATCGGCCGGCCGGGTGGGTGCGATCGTGACGAATTCGCGCAGCGCGAGAAACGAGATGATCGTGAACAGGACGATCGATCCGACAGCGCCGATCGCGACCGATGTCGCGAAGACCAGCGCCATGATCCACCAGGCCCGAATTCTCGCGTTGATGTTGTCGACCATCTCACGATTCGGACCACCGCGAATCTGCCAGCGCATCAGGCCGCCGACGATCGAAGCCACGACCAGCAAACCGACGATTCCGCCAAGCAGCCTGATTAGCGCGACGTCGTGAAGGGAACTCATGCGGCCACTCCCAGTTCAACGAGCGCGTGGCGCGCCCGTGAAAGAAACGCCGGTTTTGGCTCGTCGCGGTGGCGCTCGAACGATCGACCGAAGACCACGCGACCGAGCATCGGCACCGGCAGAATTTCACCCTTGGGGAGAATCCGATTCAGGTTCTGGAGATAGACCGGAATCAGCTCCACATCCGGCCGCAGCTGCGACAAGTGGAACAGGCCGCTCTTGAACGCGCCGACTTCGCCGTCGAGCCGTCGCGTTCCTTCCGGAAATACGATCAACGATTGACCGTGGTCGAGTTCTTCGGCCATGCGGGCGACCGACGCTTGCGCAGCGCTGGCATCGGCACGATTCGACGAGCGTTGAATCAGAACCGCATGGAACACACGGTCAGCGAAATATCGCCGCATTGCGGTTTGCTGCCAGTAATCGCTGCCGGCGACAGGTCGGGCACGGCGGCGCGCTGGCGGCGGTAACGACGACCACACGAGGACGAAATCGAGATGGCTGGAATGATTGGCAAAATAGATGCGCGGCGTTTCACTCGACCGATCGCACAACCAGTGCACGCTCGCGCCGGTGACGAGCCTGGTAGCCGCCGCCAGCGATGCCGCGATCATCGCGCCTCGGCCTCAACGAGGATGCGGCGTAAACGCCGGGCCGCGGTCACAATCGAGCCGGCGACGATTACCCAGAGACCGATCCACATCGCCCAGCGTGATCCGGTCCACAGCGATTCGGCCGCCGCACACAGCGAGGCGACTGTCAGCACGAACATCCGATGCTGCTTCGCCATCGGCCCGATGAATGACGGCGTCGCGCCGACCGTGGCCGCAAGCATCCGCAGGTAGGCCGTGAACAACGCCACGATTGCCGCCAGCCATCCCAGGCTCGGTCCACCCGACAGGTCGCCCAGGGCATAACCAGCGCCGGCCAGGAGCAGCACGTCGGCAACCCGATCGGGAGCGTCGTTGTAGATTTCGCCAGTCCGGGTCTTGTACCCTTCTTCGACCGCGATCATGCCGTCGAGCAGATTGCAGAGCAGTCGAAGCTGGATACTGCCTGCCGCCAAAACCAGCGCGACAGCCCGCGAAGCTCCGTGCATCACCGGCACCACTGCAAACGCCGCGCATCCGGCGGCTGCAAAGGCGACGCTGGCGAGCGATACGGAGTTCGGCCGCACGTAGGCGCGTGCCAGCCAGCGTGCCAGCGCTCTAGCCCACGCGGCTTTTCGGGTCGTCAGTTGGCGACGCGGCACCGCCGATCGTTCCGCGCCATCACACGCCGTCTGCATAGTCATGGGTTGGACCTGTGTTTGATCGAATCGAGCGGGTTGCTGGCTGGCGGCGTGCGATTGATCGCCGCGCTGAAGTGGCCGGTGCGAATGAATGAAAGCAGTTCCGGCCAAAGCTCGGCGAACCGTTCGTACAGCTCGTCGTGGTTGAGCTCGACGTATCCGCAGTCGTCATAGCGCTGGTTGAACGCGCCGCATTCGAATGCAACATGTCCGAGCGCTCGCGCTGCTTTCTCGTGTCGTTTGATGAACGTGGTTGGCACCGACTCCACGACGAGGGCGACATCAACGCCTGGCGGAGCGACCGGTACGTATGGAGTCCTGGAGAGGTCGAAGATTGTGGACCCATAACACAGCCAGGCGAGCATTCGCAGCTGGTCGACTGCAATCGCCGGAGCCCGTTCCTGAAAAGGGCTTCGGTCGTAAACGACGCGGCCGAGATTGGGAAGCTTTCCTTTTTCAATCAGCGGATTCACCGTCCATGCGCCAGCGATGAAGGCAAACACGTGCACCCGCCGGTAGCGTTCAAGTCGATTGTCGCGAATGAATCGTTCGAGCTTCGTCCTGCTGGCAGCCAGCCCGCCGCGGGTCAGGTAATCGGCAACGTAGAGGTCGATTCCTTCGCGGTGGATGGTGGGGGCCAATGACTCGAGTGCACGGGCGCCCGCTCGCCGATATCCGAAACCCGGCAGAATCAGCAGGGCTTCCTCGTTGGGCCTGCTCGAGGTCGCCGGCCGCAGGTTCCCTGCGCAGGCCGTGCACGATGCAACGACGGCAATCCACAGGAGTCGCATGTCACTAACGCATGCGCAGAGGGATTAACTGGCGGCTCAATCTCCCATATCTGCCGCGGACAACCGCCTGCCCGCTACTGCCGTCTAACCGCCATGGTTGGTTGGCGCGACGATTTCCGTTGGGCGCTTCGCTACGTGCGACGGCGGCCGGTGCCTGCTCTTTCCATCACCCTGACCCTCACGATCGCCATCGCCGCCGCGACGACTGCGTTCGGGCTTGCGTCGGCGGTCCTCTGGCGTCCCCTGCCCTTCCGTGACGCTTCGCGGCTGGTGTTCGTCTGGGAGTTCGATCCGAACGGCGAACGTGCCCCGATGAGGGTCACCGGCGCGCGCCACGCCGCCTGGCGTGACACGGCGAGCGGGCTCAGTTCAATTTCGCAGTTTGGCGCCACCGGCTTCACCGTCGAAAGCGGCGATGGCGCTGCGTCGATTCGCGGCGTGCGTGTATCGGCCAACTACTTCGAGACCCTCGGCATTCAGCCGATCGTCGGACGAACCTTCGCACCAGCGGACGAAGAGCCGGGCAACCATCGCGTGGTCATCCTTTCGCACGGCCTCTGGCAGGAACGTTTCAGCGGTCGGCGCGATGTCGTCGGTGAAACGCTTCGATTGACCGGTCAGGCCTACACCATTGTCGGGGTGATGCCGCCCGAGACGCTGCCGGGATGGGCGCTGAACCCGGCGGTCGTGACGATCGATGCCGATTCGCGACAGCTGTGGGTGCCAATTCCACATACGCCGGATCTCGATCGAAGCGACCGCGCGCACGTCTTCGGCGTCGTCGCGCGGCTCGCCCCTGGCGTCGATGCCCGTGAAGCGAGCGACCGTTTGAATCGGTCGTCGGCAGCATCGGCGGATCGGCATCAGAGCTACGTACAGCCATTTCGCGAGCAGTTCGTCGCCACCGCGCGGGCGCCGCTGCTGGCGCTGACCGGCGCGGCGATCGCGGTACTGCTGATCGCCTGCACCAATCTTGCGGCGTTTTACGTGTCGGCGTTTGAAGCGCGCCGCGCCGAGTTCGCGGTGCGGGTGGCGATTGGTGCCGGCGCGACGCGGTTGATCCGTCAGCTGGCACTCGAGGCGTGGCTGGTCTCGTCGGCCGGCGCGGCCGGCGGCCTCGCAATCGCACGAGTCGCGTTGGCGAATATGCCCCGCTGGCTGCCACCGTCGATACCGTTTCTGACGCTTCCCCGCGTCGATATTTCCGTGGTCGGCTTCGGTGTCGCGCTGGCAACCATCGCCGGAGTGGTGCTCACCGGATGGCCAATTGTTCGGCTGATCCTCGCGGCGCCAGCACCGCGTGGTGCCGTGCTGCCGTCGGGCAACCGTGTCTATCGCGCCCTGGTGGTATCGCAGGTTGCCGTCACCGTGGCACTCGTCGCGGTTGCCTCGCTGTTGACCCAGTCGTTGCAATCGGTCGAACGTCAGGACACCGGTTTTGCGATCGATCACGTGCTGATTGCCAGCATTGGACTCCCATACACGCCTTCGCCAAATCCATTGGCGATCGCGCGAACCGAGCAGGCGATCCTCGATTCGATTCGGATTCGGCCCAGCGCGCGCAGCGTCGCCGTGGCATACGACCATCCGCTCGAAGCCAACTGGAGCGAGAGCCTGGCGCTGGTGGGCGACATGACCGCTGAAGAAGAACGGCGGCAGGTTGAACTGCGCATCGTCAGCCCGGGTTACTTCGAAGCGCTCGACGTCGAGCTACTCGACGGACGAACGCTCGGCGAGCGCGATACGTTCGACGCACCGGGCGTCGCGGTCGTGAATGAAGCGTTCGCTCGCACTTTCCGCGGAACGCTGCTCGGCCGGCGTCTCCGAAGTTCGCCGCCTCGCTTTCAATACGGTAGCGCGGCTGCCGCGGAATTCGCGATCGTCGGCATCGTGCGCAACGAACGCTTTCGCGGCCTCGAACAACCAGCGGCGCCCGCGTACTATCTGAGCACACGCCAGTTTCCACAATCAGCGTTGACGCTGCTGGTTCGCACGCACGGCGACCCGCTGGCTGCGGCGCTCGAGGTCCGCTCCGCGGTGCGTGCCGCAGACGCAGGAACCACGTTCACGCACGCCACATCGCTCGAGCACATTCTCGGCGAGCAGCTCGCGCGACGGCGCGTGACGACGACGGTGATCAGCGGATTCGCGACCGCGGCGCTGACGCTGGCGGCGCTCGGTATGTACGGCTTGCTGGCAATGCAGGTCGGCAGCCGCAGACGCGAGATCGGCGTGCGACTGGCGATCGGCGCACCGGCGGCGGCGGTCGCGCAAACGATCATCGGCGAAAGCCTGCGCAACGCACTGGCTGGCATTGCGATCGGCGGTGTGCTTGCAATGACCGCCGGTTCGCTCGTTCAAAGCCTGCTGGTCGGTGTCTCGGCGCGCGATCCTCGGACCGTGGGCACGGTGGCAGTCGTGTTGTTCGCGGTCGCAATCCTGGCCGCCGTGGCTCCCGCCCGGCGCGCCGCGCGCATCGATCCCGCTGAAGCCCTTCGCGCCGACTAGCGTTCGGACCGAACTGGTTTACCCTACGCGTCGTGGCCCGTCTTCGTCGCCTGGCGCTGGTGATCGGAATTTACACGGCCGCCACGCTGGTCATGACGTTTCCGCTGATCCAACACCCAACCCGGACACTGCCGTCCGATCTCATCGACACGCTGTTGAACACCTGGATCATCGGTTGGGACGCAGATCGCCTCCGCCATGGCCTGAGCGGCGTTTGGGATGCGCCGATCTTCTTTCCTTACCACAATGCGCTGGCCTTCTCCGAAAACCTGTTCGGCATCGCATTCTTCGTGGCGCCACTCTACTGGGTCACACACAACGCGGTTCTGACCTACAACGTCGCCTTTATCGCGTCGTTTGTACTCGCGGGCGCCGGGATGTTCCTGCTCGCGCACTCACTGACCGGTAGCCGGCCGGCCGCGCTGATCGCTGGCGCTTACTATGCGTTCTGTCCGTACCGAATGCTGCAGGTCATGCACATTCAAATGATCGCGACCGGGTGGATCCCAATCGGACTGTACGGCCTCCATCGATACTTCCAAACGAGCCGCCGGCGTTGGCTGACGTTGTTCGCCACCGCCTATGTTCTACAAGTCACCTCGAACATGTACGCCGCCTACTTCATGGCCATTCCGGCGGCATTCGTGATCGCCGGCGGCACCGTGGCCAATCGCGCGAACTGGCGCAGGTTGGCACTCGACATCGCCGTCGCCGGCATCGTCGTGCTGGCGATGCTTGTGCCGGTTCTGGTTCCCTATTACCAGGCGCGGGTCGCCTACCGGAATGTGCGCAACTCGGTCGAAATCGACATGAACTCTGCCGATGTGATCTCGTACGTTTCGCCGCCGGAAGGTATCGGTATCTGGCAGTGGCTGCCGACCGCATCCGCGGTCGAAGCCGAAAAAGCACTTTTTCCGGGAATCCTGTTCATCGCGCTCGGATGCGCAGCCGCCGTTCATACGCGACGTTCTTCCGACCAGGCGCGCCGGCTCGTCATTCTCTACGGAGCGATCGCGGCCGTCGCCGTAGTTATTTCGTTCGGCCCGCATGTCTCCGCATGGGGCGTGAAGCTGACCGATCACGGCCCGTACGATTGGCTGTGGTGGGTGGTGCCAGGCTGGGATGGAATGCGGGTTCCAGCGCGTTTTGGCAGCGTCGCGCTCCTCGCGCTCGCAGTGATTGGCGCGATCGGCGCTGCAATTCTTCTTCGCCGGCTGGGACGTCGTAGTCAAGTGGCGGCCACTGTCTGCGGGTTTCTGATCGTTCTCGCCGAAGGCTGGATTGTGCCGATGCGCACCGTCTCGTACAACGCGCGCGGCCGCCCGGAGGACCGCGACGTGTCGCAATGGCTGGCGGCGCGTCCCGCGGGTGGAGTTCTCGATCTGCCGATGGTCACCGACAACTTCGAAGAACTGCACTATCAGTACGGCACCCTTTTGCATGGACACCCGATCGTGAATGGGATGAGCGGGTACAACAGCGGGTTGCAGCGGCTATTCCGCAATCCCGCAGGCCCCCTCTACGACTGGGATCGCCCGGGCGCGGTGGTCCGCATGCTCCGCGCCGTCGGTATTCGGTACGTCGTAGTCCATCGCGGCGATTACACGCGCGACCAGCGGCGCGATCGGGAAGAGGAAAGGAGCATCGAACTGCTGCGAACTTCTGGGCAACTCGTCACCGACCGGGAGATGTACGGAGCGCGCGTCTTCGAACTCGAATCGTGGACCGAGTCGCTGCCCGCGCCTGCCGGCTCGCCGATCGATCCGCATTTCTTTACGGTGACCGTGAACCAGAACGAGGATCGGGCACCATACCTGACTGACGGCGACCGTGATACACGGTGGTTCGCCGAGCAGGACGGAGAGACCGCGATCGACATCTCGTTCGCTCAGCCGACCAATGTCGCGATCGTCGAGTTGACGTCGGCCGAACGATCAATCACCGACTATCCGCGTGAGCTTCGCATTGACGCGATTGATCAGAACGGAGCGACGCGGACGCTGTATTCGGCGTCCCCGTATCCAGAGCTGATCACTGCGTTCGTGCGCGACGGCTTCTATCCGCGGGTGGCATTCTCGTTGGCCGATAACCGCGCCGTTCGACTGCGGATACGGCAGACTGCATCACTGCCAAGCCGGCGGTGGTGGTCGATCCACGAGCTGCGGCTGTGGAAACGCTAGTTCTACCCATCCACGCCGCACCTTATCCAATTTCTTAGGCGCTTCGATGACATTCGCCTCCGCGCCGAGAGAACGGAGCGGCTGAGTTTACGGAGTTTTTGTCGCGGCGTGGATGCGACGCAGCGGGAGCGGCGATCACGCGAGGACCATCCAGCTCGGTGGCTCTGTGGTCTCTTTTGTCAGCTACTTGAGCGCGGCTGCGAGGTGCTCTTCAATCCCCCTCGCCGAGGACGGTCTTGCCACGATCTTGCCCGCGCGATCCAGTACGAAGACGGTCGGCGTGCTGTCCACACGATAAGCTAGTGCCGCGTCGCTGTGGAAGCCTTTCGCATCGACCAACTGCGGCCAGATCATCCCTTTTTCGTTGATCGTGCGATTCGCCAGCGAGACGCTTGAATCAACGCTGACACCGAGGATGACCAATCCCTGAGTCGCGTATTTGTCATGCAGCGTTTTGAGTAGCGGAACCTCCGCCATGCACCCCCCTCAAGTGCTGGCCCAGAACACGAGCGCCACGGCTTTGCCGCGGAGGCCATCGAGCGTCACGGTGCGGCCGTCCGGTGTGGTACCCGAGAATGCCGGCGCCTGCAACCCGAGACTGAGATGAGCGATGTCGTATAGCAGTCCGTCGGCTTCATTCGCCGGGGCTGATTCCGGAGCGGCGGCGCGCGCCGACTCGAGCGTCCTTACGGCGAGTGGCATGTCGCCCTGGCGACGGTACGCGCGACCGAGCGCGACGAGCGCGGCCGATTTCACCGTCCCGTCGTTGGTTCGCGCACTGACATCGGACAACCGGTTGACGAGGTACGAATAATTCTTGCGCCAGCTGGCCTCGTAGTCGAGGTACGCGGAGAGCCGCACCCACGCGAGGTCGTCCGCGGATAGCGAGTCCGCTTTGGCGTGCGCCTGATCCGATAATTCGGCGCGAAGCAGCAGCTGAATCGCCTCGGCAGTGGCAACGGCAGCTGCTTCAGTTCCCGGGTTCCGTTCCCGAAACGCCCAAAGGGTTGAGTGCCATTTCACCGCCGGGTGATCACTCGCGCCGTCCGTGCCGCCCGCTGCGAGAAAGGCATCGATTTCGGCACGGGCTGCGGTGAGCGTGCTGCGAACGTCGGCTACCGTCGAGCCGGCGGTAGGCGTAGGCTGGGCCGAAGCAGAGCCAGCCGGAATCGCGAGGACGACGCTGATCAGAAGACTGGAAAGTGCTCGCATCCTGACTCCATTGGACGCTGCGCATTGGGGGAAGGTTGGATGAATCGCTGCGCAACGCGCCTGTAGAATGTCGCGATGAGCAAGATCTCCCTCAAGGTCAACGGCACGATCCGCACCGTCGATGTCGAGCCGTCGGTGCCACTATTGTACGTTCTCCGCAATGACCTCGGTCTGCACGGCCCGCATTTCGGTTGCGGTCTCGGACAATGCGGCGCCTGCGCCGTGATCATCGATGGCATCGCGGCGCGGTCCTGTGTCACCCCCGTCTCGACTGTGAAGGGCGAAATCACCACGCTCGAAGGACTGGCACCGCCTGGGAAGTTGCATCCGCTTCAGCAGGCATGGATCGACGAACAAGCACCGGCCTGCGGCTTCTGCCAGAACGGCCAGATCATGACCGCGAAGGCGCTGCTGGATCGCAATCCAAATCCGACCGACGCGCAGATTCGCGATGGGATGAACCGGACGCTGTGCCGCTGCATGACCTACTACCGCATCCAGGCCGCCATCAAGCGGGCGGCCAAGGTGATCTCCGGAAAGGAGGCGCACGCATGATCCCCTGCACCGATCGTCGGACCTTTTTGAAAACTTCCGGAATGCTGGTCGTTGGCTTGCGGATGGCCGGCGTCGCCGACGCGTTTGAAGCGTCATCGCAGCAACCGGTTGGCGCAGCCGCGGGGCCGTATCCGGATCCCGATTTCCATCAGCTCGATGCGTGGATCGTGATCCGTCAAGACAACAGCGCGACGTTCTACGTCGGCAAGACGGATTGCGGCCAGGGTACCGGCACCGCGTTCCGTCAGATGATGGCCGACGAACTCGACATGCCGTTCGACAAAACGGCGTGCGTGATGGGCCGCACCGATATGACCGTTGACCAGGGCGGATCTGGCGGATCGGATGCGATCCAGGTGGACGGCTGGCCAATGCGACGCGTCGCCGCCGAAGCACGACGCGTGCTGCTCGACATGGCGTCGGCCAAATTCGCGGTGCCGGCCGATCGATTGTCGGTGGCCGATGGAGTGGTCGCCGTCATCGGCGACCCATCGAAAACAGTGACATACGGCGAACTCGTCGGCGGTAAGCGGTTCAACGTCACGCTGAGCGGACGGAACGTCGACGCAACCACAGGAGTGGCCAAAGTCAAAGCGGTGCAAGACCTGAAGCTGGTCGGCCAGTCGCCGCAACGGTACGACATTCCGTCGAAAGTCGACGCGACCGCACTATGGGCTGTCGATGCAACCGTCCCCGGGATGGTGCATGCGCGCAACGTCAAACCGCCCGTCGCCGGCGCGAAGCTGTTGAGCGTGGACGAATCGTCCGTGCGCGGCATTCCCGGATTCGTCAAGGTGGTGACGAAGGGGAACTACGTCGCGGTCGTTTGCGAACGCGAGGAACAGGCGATTCGCGCCGCTCGACAGCTGAAAGTGAACTGGCAGAAGCCGGCCGCCTCGCCCTTCCCCGCATCGACAGACCTTTTTGATTACATGCGCAGCGCGACGCCGACTTCGAGCCCGCGCCCGGTCGTCGTCGGCAACGCAGAAACCGCATTCGCCGGCGCCGCCAGGATCGTCGAAGCGAGCTACGAAGTGCCGTTCCAGGGCCACACCGCAATCGGACCGGCGCATGCGATGGCCGATCCGTCGAACGGTCAGATGACGATCTACTCCAACGATATGAAGTCGTACGGCATGCGAAACGGCGTCGCGCAGTTTCTGCAGATGCCGCGCGAGAACGTGCGCGTCCTCTGGCAGGAGGGACCGCAGGGTTACGGCCGCACCGCGGCCGACGATGCCGGATTCGAAGCGGCATTTCTCGCCAGGGAGATCGGACGTCCGGTGCGGGTGCAGTGGATGCGCGACGAAGAGACCGCGTGGGACACCAAGGGGCCGGCCTACGCCGTCAAGATGCGCGGCGGTCTCGATGCCGAAGGCAATCTCGTCGCGCTCGATTACGAGGCGCGCGCCGCCGACTACAACCACGTCGGCTACAACGAACCCGACACCGTTCTGATCGCTCAGCTGATCGGAACGCGCCGCGCCACGCCGGCGAGCGGCAGTGCGGCAACACCTTCGGACATGTATGCCATTCCGCACCGACGAATGGCCGGTCACGTTGTGCAACTGCCGCTGATCTGGGAAACGCCGCTGCGCACCGGCAACCTGCGCGATCCCAATGGTCCGCAATCGACCTTCGCGTCCGAGTCGTTCATCGATGAACTTGCGGCCGCCGCGAAAGCCGACCCGGTGCAGTTCCGTCTGATGCTGCTGACCGCCACAGCCAATGACGACGATGGTTTCAGGCGGGCGCGGTCGATTGCCGTGGTCAAGGCGGCGGCGGAAACATTCGGATGGGATCCTCGACCTTCGCCGAAGTCGCGCCCGAACGGCCGGACTGCTACCGGTCGAGGATTCGCCTATTCGTTCCGCGGCCAGACGATCGTCGCCGAAATCGCGGAGGTGGAGGTGAACCGCGATACCGGCCGCGTCTGGGTGAAGCGTCTGGTGTGCGCGCACGATTGTGGCCTGGTGATCAATCCCGAAGGACTGCGCCGCACCGTCGAAGGCGCGATGATGCATGCGCTGAGTCGCGCGCTCCACGAGGAAGTGGCGTTCGACGGCGAGAAGGTGACCAGCGTGGACTGGACCTCCAGTCCGACGCTGACCCACGCCGACACTCCCGAACGAATCGACGTGGTCATCGTCAACGGCGATCCGAATCCGAAGCGGCCGGATTTGCCGCACTACGGCGCCGGGGAAGCCGCATGCAAGCCGATGATAGCGGCGGTAGCCAATGCGATCTTCGATGCGACCGGCGTCCGGCTGCGGCGAGTGCCGTTCCGGAACGCGCGCGTGCTGGCTGCGCTCAAAGCCGCGTCGGTGTGAACGGTACGACCGTTCCGAGGTAGCGCTCGATTTGCGCGAGGTGCGACAGATCGTGCCCCGCCATCATCCTAAGCATCACGGCTAAGGACTCCGGTCCCCGTTCGTTGTGCAAGCCGGTACGCTCGAGCTCCGCGGCGGTGGTTCGTCGCCAGACGCCGAGATTGAATTCGCGGAGCGTCCGAAAGATCTCAACCAGCTCTGACGGCTCGCGCTCGTTATGGCGTTGTCGCGCGACCCACGCGTCCTGCTGCGTGCCCAGCACTGTCGGACAGTCCTCGCACACGATGAGTCTCAATCGGTAGCCGTAAACCCATTCGCCGTCGACGAGATGCCCAATGATCTCGTTGGGTGTCCACTTGCCGGCAAATGGGCGCGCGCGTAGCACCGACGCCGGATGCTCGCAAATGATCCCGGCCAACGCCGACGCGGTTTTCGACAGCACGTCGATGGCGTTCTGGTTGCCGAGCAGATTGAGGAGATTTCCCCGATAGGATTCCGGATCGACCATGTGACCTCGTCATTCATTCACGACCGGGAGACGCCAGACCAAGACTCATCGTCGGCCGCAATGTCAGAATCCCGATGGTCACGCGCCGAACGAAATGCTCGACGGCTGCGAGTGGATCGGGGTGTCCGTCGAGAGCGACGGTGGAACGAATGGAGGCGGCAACAAGCAGCAGAGCTAACCAAGGAGGGCAGCGGCACCACATCGCCACAGCCTAGCCGGGTCACACCGCCCGCTAGCGACAGAGATCCGTCAGATTCCGCCAACTGGCCGCTCTGGGCCGTCGCGGGCGATACGATATCGACGCGCGTTTATGGCCGCTTCCGCAAACACTTCTTCGCGGCGTGTTTCGTCGAGCCGCCGCCTCGTGGTCGTCGTCGTTCCGCCCGTCGACGAACTCGATCTCGTTGGACCGTTGCAGGTGTTCAATTCGGTCAACCGATTGGCCGGCCGGACGATCTACACGATCGAAGTCGCGACGACCGCGAGAGACTTGATCATTCAAGGCGAAGGTGGCGTCGTGACCTTCGTGGCTCGTCACCACCTCGAGGAGGTCGGCGGCCTTTGCGATTCGGTGTTGGTCGTGTGCGGGCTGGGATCCCGTTCGTCGCGTGACGCCGCGTTGTCGGCGTGGCTGTTGAACAAATCGACCGAGGCGCGCCGAATCGGAGCGGTGTGTGTGGGCGCCTTTCTCCTCGCAGAAGCTGGACTGCTGGAGGGGCGTCGCGCGACGGCGCACTGGAAGTTCGGCCGCGAACTGGCGGCGTGCTACCCCAACGTGCGGGTCGAGCACGAGCCGCTGTGGGTCAAAGACGGCAACATCTATACATCCGCCGGTTTTTCCGCCGGCATCGACCTCGCGTTGGCCTGGGTCGAGGAAGACTGCGGCGCGGCACTCGCACATGAAGCGGCGCGAGAACTCGTGCTGTTTCTGCGGCGTCCGGGCGGACAGCCGCAAGTGAGCGTGTCGCTAGCGAGCCAGGCATCTGAAATGGCGTCGATCCGGGAACTTCAGATCTGGATTGCGGAGCACGTTGGGACCAGGCTGTCCGTTCAACAACTCGCGAGCCGGATGGCGATGAGCGTGCGCAACTTCGAACGCACTTTCACTCGCGAAGTCGGCACCACTCCTTCGCAGTACGTCCTTCGGGTTCGCGTCGAAGCGGCGCGACGCTTGCTCGAGCGCACCAACCAGGGTCTCAAGCACATCGCATCCACCACAGGATTCAGCGGCATCGACGTCATGAGGCGCGCGTTCGTCCGCCTGGTCGGCGTCACGCCGGCACGCTATCGCCAGCTGACGACCAAGTCGACCTGATTTTTCGGTTCTGGTTTTAGTTCTCAGTTCTCAGTTCTCAGTTCTCAGTTCTCAGTTCTCAGTTCTGAATTGCCGGAGACATAGGTAACTCAGTTCTCAGTTCTCAGTTCTCAGTTTTCGTTCCCTTCGTCATACTAGGCCCTTCTGTCCGAGAGGAGCCATATGGCCCTACGTGGTGCCTGTCTCGTTCTTTGCCTGTGTACTTCGGCCGGCGCATTCGCATCGGCTGAAACGCTGCAAGGAAAATGGAAACTCGTCGCCGCCGAAGATCTTCGGCCCGACGGTTCCGTGGCACGTCACCCCTGGGGACTCCACCCGATCGGCTTCATCGTCGTCGAGAAGGGATCGTGCTACGTCCAGATCATGTCGAGCGACGTGCCGGATTTCCCGGCGTCGGGGACGATCACCGAGCAGATGAAAGCGTCACTGCTCACGTCGTACATCGCTTACACCGGCCCGTGTACCTTCGACGACGCTGCTGGCACGACGACGATGAAGGTTGAAGCGGCGTGGCGGCCCGACTATGTCGGGACCGAGCAGACGCGTTATTACCGCTTCGAAGGAAATCGCATGACCTACGGGCCGGCGCCGAACTCGATTCGGCGCGGTGACGAGCGCCTGACGCGCCGTCTGACGCTCGAACGACCGTGATTGCAGCGACGCGCGGCGAATGGCCTACGGTTTTTTCAGCGGGACCGCCGCCTGAGCCGCCATCTGCAGGTCGCTGCGCCACCACGTGGAAGCCCCGACGTACTGCGCCTGATTGAGCCCGAGGACGACGATGTCGGTGCCGTCGATTGGCGAGCCATCGAGCACCAGCGTCGAGTACTTGGTTTCGTGCGGCTCGAGCGTGCGGCGTCCTGGCGCCACCTGGCGTGCCTTCAACGTGCCGTCGGCCCTGAAGACGAACGCCATGACTGTAAATTCGTCTATCCGCTGATCCGTTTCGCTGAGGGCGGCGTATAAGACGACCGGCGGGCCTTCGGTCGGCGTGAGCACCGCGGCGCGAGAAATGCGGGCAGGCGATTGCGGCCCGGCGACCACGATAGCCGGTTTCTCGCCGCCCGCGGCGGCGAGCATCGTCATGATCGCCGCCAAAGCCGTCGTCATCATGACGCCAGCGTAACGTACGCGCGCAATTTTGTGACGACCCCGGCAATTTCCGGGCTTGACGATCGCCGGCTCATCTGCGATTCTGGGGGCCTCCCCACAACGAGTCCATGATTAGAACTTTTTCGGTCGGTGTGTGTGTCCTGTCCGTCCTGTACGCCGCAATCGCGGCGGCGCAGGAGCCTGTTCCGGTTTTCAAATCGTCGGTGGCGGTGGTCCCGATCGGCGCCGTCGTCGTCGATAACCGCGGACGGACGGTCACAACCCTAAAGGCGTCGGATTTCGAAGTACGGGATAACGGCGAGTCCCGACCGATTGTCTCGTTCCAGATCGACCAGAGCGCGCCGCTCACGATTGCGGTATTGGTCGATACCAGCGGCAGCATGCGGCTGGAGTCGAAACTGGCGTCGGCTCGCCAGGTCGTCGCGGCAATGACGGCCAGCCTTCGTGAGGGCGTTGACGCCGTCGGACTGTTTACGTTCGAAACCGCTCTGCACGAACTGCACGGGTTCACGACGTCCACCGCGTCACTCGATTCGACGTTGGACGACGCCGCACCATTCGGCGCGACGTCGCTGTACGACGCTATTGCGGAAACGGCGCGGCGGCTGCAAACCTACTCGGAAGGCCGTCGCGCGATTGTCGTGCTGACCGACGGCGTCGATACGAACAGTGCCCTGGCGGCACCCGAAGTGTCGGCACGCGCGAGCGCTCTCGACGTGCCGGTGTACATCGTGGCGACCGTTCAGCGAATCGATCAGGAAACCTATCGTGAACGGGTCGCCAGTCCGAACAGCCGGTCGACGGCGGATGCACGCGATCTCGCGCTGTGGACTGGCGGCGACTTGCTCTGGGCAACCGGCACCCTGGACGCAGTTGCGTCCGCTCGGCAAATTCTCGCCGAGCTACGGCAGCAGTACGTCATGAGCGTCGATTCGGCGAACGATGGCTACTGGCGCCGCCTCGAGGTCAATGTGCGCGATCGCCGGCTACGGGTGCGCGCGCGAAGTGGTTACTTCGTCAGCGACGACCATCCTGACCGCTAACCGCGGTCAGGGCCGCGAACGGATTCTCGTCGGCGGTCGGACCGTACACCGACGGTACCGACTGGTTCAGCAACCGCAGGTAGACGAGCAGTTGACCGCGGTGGTGATACCAGTGATTCAACATGACCGCTCGAACGAACGCGACGCGTGGCATCGCCATGAGCTCGCGGTCGCCGTTCTTGAGCCGCCAGGTCGCCGCCATCTTCGCATCGTCGAACCCGCCGAGCACACGCCGCGCCTTCGCGACGCTTTCGGTCAGTGACGGCACCAGTTCCGCCGCGGTAGCGGCCTCGGGCTGCGCGAAGTTCGGCGGTTCCGGGACCGTGTCCTGCGCCGCGAACTCCGCGACATTTCCCGGTACGGTCGCGACGTGCAAGGCCAGCTGACCGAGCGACATCGATTTCGGATGCGGCTTCCATGACAGATGCGCCTGCGGAATGCGCTCGAGCACACGGCGCGTCGTTTCCGCTTCCTGTTCGAGCTCGGCGAGCAAACCGTCAATCATCTTCATAACGATCCTCCTATCGCGTAGCCGTTTCAGCGGCGTTGCGAACGCGCGCGTGCAACGCGTTCCATCCGGAAGCCAGGCGTGACCGGTGTTCCTCGGGGAACGGACCGACCAGCGTATGCGTGAACGTGATCAGCGTCCCATCGGCCGTTTCGCTCAATCGGTAGAGCAGGTTCGAGGTCGCCGCGGTTGACATAAACAGTGGGCCCCAGATTTCGAGGAGCGTCGGACGCTTGATGCTCTGCACAAAACCCCAGAGGTGGCCGTTGTCGCCGCCGAGATCGCGGTACCAGCGGCCGCCGGGGTGCGACTCGAGGATCATCGGCAACGGTGTGCCGTCCGGCGTTTGATTGCGGCGGCCCATCTCGGCGATCAGCGATTGAAACGTCTGCTCGACTGACGCGCGTACGGTGATCTGTTCCGTGATGGTGAAGGTTTCTGAAACGGGTGCGGTGGTCGTCATCGGTCCTCCTCTGCGTGTGATTTGATGCGGCGGAGCTGCCCGCGCCAATGCTGGGCAAACATCCGGCACCAGTCGTGAACCGTTCGCAACGTGTCGGCTCTTGTTCGGTAGAGAATCCGCCTGCCATCCCGCCTCACTGTCACCAGCCCGACATCGCGCAGCACTTGCAAGTGTTTCGACACCGACGGCTGCTCGAGGGCGAGAGCGTCGGCGATTTCGCCAACCGATCGCTCTTCGGCCGCAATGAATTCGAGAATGTGCCGACGACGCGGTTCGGCGATCGCGTTGAACGCATCCGACGTCGTGGCAGCGCGAGGCATGCCTGACCTTATACATTCCCATATGGGAATATGTCAAGTGTGCACCGTTCTCCGAACTATTTGAGGTTGGCAACCGATCAGGCGGCGTCGGGCGTGACGGTGGCAGGCGCAGAAAGGCCCTCGACCGCCTCGACGAGGTACTCTCTGCTGCCTACGAATTTGGCCGCGACGTGTGATGCGCCGGCCTCAATGAGCGACTGCGCATTCTCGTCAACGAACTCGTCGGACGCCCAGCGGCCAACCATGATCCGCGCGCCGGGCAGCGCGCGACGCACCTTTTTGACCAGCAGGCGAAGTTTCGAGGGCGGCGAGGGCGGCAAATCCGCAAAGCAGACAGTTTGATAACCTTCGCGCTGGATGTGTGCGACCAGCTCGGAGGCGAGCATGCGCGAATCCGCGATGTCGAGGGTGATCGGCAGATCGCGCAGTTGCTGCTGAAGCATCCGCAGCGCGAGCCGATCCGGTTCACCGTTGATGCCGTAAGCGAAGACTCGCATAGAACCGGTCGCCGGCGGCGGCGGCGAATCGGCAAGCATGTCGAGCAGTTCGCGGGTGGTATCGACAACCGCGGCTTCCTCTTCCGGCGACAGGCGATCCTCGAGACGATCGCGCTCGGCGTAGTTCAGCGCTGGAATCAGCATCGCGTCGTAAACATTCGTTGCCGATTCGGTTCTGGTGTAGCGATCGATCAGATCCGACGCTTCGGCCTGATCGCCGGCCAGCAGCCGCTGGTAGTACTGCGCCTCGACGGTCAGCGCAGGCATATCCGACATCAGCTTGCCAAGAAATTCGAGCCCGGGCACGTGTTTGCCCATCACCACCACACAGACCGTCAACGGCGTGGCCAGAACCAGACCGAGCGGTCCCCACAGCCAGGTCCAGAAGGCGATTGCGACGAGAAGAGCGACCTGTGAAACGCCTGCGGCGCCGGCGTAGAGTACAGTCTCGAGTACGAAATTCGTGAACAGTTCCAACGCCATGTAAAGCGCCGACACTTCGAGCGGCCGCGTCCAACCCGGAAGGGCCGCCACCGCCATCAGGATCGGACCGCCCGCAGCAGTGATCGGACCGAGATAGGGAATGAACCGAAGCGCGGCGCCAAGCGCGCCCCAGAACAACGGAAATGGGACGCCGAGCGCCAGCAGGCCGCCGCAAGCAATCGCTCCGTAAATAAGGTTGACCACCGTCTGCAGCAGCAGTTGGCGACTGACGCGGGCACCAGCCTCCTCGATGGCTCTCGTCGTAACGGCGAGGTGACCGTGGCCAAAGATGCCCACCAGACGGCCGCGCAGGTCCTCGCGCTCGAGCAGCATGAACAGCACGAGCGTGACAACGAAGCCGGCAGTGCTCAGCGGTTCAACGATCGGACCGAGCCATGCGATCGTCGAGAGGCCGGCCACCTGCTCGCTGCTGACGACAACCGGCTGCGTCACCGAGCCGGGCGCTGGTTTCGGCGTGCCCAGATCGCCCTGGATCTGCTCGAGCGTTTTCGTGAGCTTTTCCACCGAACCGGTGCTTTTCGCTCCTCGAAGGTCGAGCATCTTGGCGCGGATATTGGTCCGATAAGTGGGTAGCGCGTCACCCATCATCGACATTTGCCGGTAGACGCCGTACCCCGCCAGCCCGAGTCCGGTAAATACAAGCGTCACAACGGTCAACACGGCGACGACGCGACCGACGCGCCGTTGCAGCCATGCGACCGGCGGCGCCAGAACGAATGTAATCAGGATAGCCAGGCAGACCGGCACAATCACCGCCTGTGCCCAATACAAGACGGCAACGACCAGCACGCAGCCGGCGAAAGCTATCCACGCGCCAAGCGATTTGAAGCTGTCCAACGTCACCGACGAGCTTTTGAGCAATGGGCGTGCCGCTTTCGGGCGGTCGGCGGCGGCGGTTCGAACACGCTCGAGGTTAACGCTCGCCATCTGCTGGTTCGCGGTGTCTAAACAAGTTCAACCCCTATCAAAATATGGACTTCAGACACTTCGTTCAATTGATCGCAATCGGTCTACAGGCTCGCGTGCCGATGCACATGACCGGTTTTCCCGGCGTCGGCAAGACCGAGTTCACGAAGAGTCTCGAAACCGGATTCGATCGCGCCGGGCTCAAGTGCAAAGTCTTCATCCTGATTGGCTCGATTCGCGAACCGCAGGACTTCGGGGGCTTTCCGGTCTCGACGTCGGACGGCGTACGGCTGCTGCCCATGGCATGGGCGCGCGATGCACAACGCCTCGCCCAGGACGGCTACATGGTGGTGGTCTTCCTCGATGAACTGACGACCGTCCCGCCGACCACGCAGGCAGCCATGCTGCGGCTCTTGACCGAGAATGTCTGCGGTGAATTGGCGCTGCCGGATTACGAACCGGGGAAAGGCGGCGTCGTCTATCTGTGCGCCAGCAACGCGATCGAATGGGCCGCCGGCGGACAGGAAATTCAGCCGCCGATGGCGAATCGCCTGTGGCACGGCGAGTTTCCAATGGATCACGAAACCTGGTGCGACATGATGGTGAGCGACTTTCCGGCGCCTACCGATCTGCCGATTCTGCCTGCCGACTATCTGCGCAAATACCATCCGCAGCAGCGGGCGACGATTGCGGCGTACGTGCGAGCCGCCGGTCGCGATGCCTGGTTAGCACCGCCCGATGATCCGGCGCGGCGCAGCGGTCCGTGGCCGTCGGGCCGCACCTGGTACCTCACGTCACGTCTACTTGCGGCGATTGACGCCGTATCACCGGGCAATCGCGTCCTGCAAGGCGGAGCGCTGGCCGGGCTGGTTGGTGATCAGGCCCTGCCGTTTCTCGAGTATCGCGAGACATTGAACCTGCCGGATCCCGAAGACATCCTCAAGGATCCGCGGCGTTTCGTGCTGCCCGACCGCGTCGATCGCGCGTATGCTGTCTGCTATTCGCTGGTCGGTGCGGTGCTCAATCAAAAGACGCCGCAACGCTGGGAAGCGGCGATGATTGCGCTCGGCGTCGCTTGCCGGAAGAACGCCGATATTCCGGCCGCGGCGGCGCGAACGCTCTGCGACAAACGGAACCGTCCGGAAGGTCTGATGAAGCTGCCTGAAGAATGCCGCCCGTTCTACGAGCTGATGCAGGCCGCGAAGCTGGTGCCGCGCGAGTGACGTGAAGATCAGCCTCGCCGATCTGTTTCGCCGCTCCACGGAAACGACAGACGGCTATTCGCGCGCCCTGCAGGCCGCGCGCGTGCGCGCCGCCTATCAACGCAGCTACTTCGCTCCGGCCCTCTTCAGTCTGGTGCCGGTCGAGACCGACCTGATCGGCAGCATGGCGGTCGATTCGCAGTGGCGCCTCTACTACAACCCGAACTGGGTGACAACGCACAACGTCGAAGAGAACGCATCGCTGTTGATTCACGAAGTCAGTCACTTGTTGCGCGATCACGAAGGCCGCAGAAAGTCTGCCGGCATCAAGGACCATCGCCGCTGGAACACGGCCGGCGATTGCGAAATCAACGACGATCTGCACGCCGAAGGGTTGCCGCTGCCCGGCGATCCACCGCTCCCAGAGAAATATGGCATGCAGCCCGGCAACAGCGCCGAGGTCTATTACGATCAACTGCCGAAACCGCAGCACGAACCTTCACGGGACAGTCGGGAGCAGACATCAGAAACCGGGCAGGACTGTGGTTCGGGTGCGCACGGCGAGCGGCGCTTCTGGGAACTGTCGTCCGACGACGCCGAGGGAGGAGTGCCCGGCGTCGATCGGTTAAAGGCCGAACTAGTACGGCGCGAGGTCGCGCGGCGGATTGATGAGACTTCGCTGTTCACCTCGGACATGTCGATGGCCTGGCGCCGCTGGGCAAAAGCCACCCTGGCGCCCAGGATCGACTATATGGCGACGATTCGCCACGTCGTGCGCCGCGCATTGCGCGACAGCACGCTCGGTCGTTACGACCGCACCTATCGCCAGCCGCACCGCCGCCAGGCGTGCTACGGCGAGTTCATCATGTCGAGCTTTTATCAGCCGCGCCCCCGCCCGGGCTTTCTGATCGACACGTCGAGTTCGATGGAAGAGTCGCAGTTGGCGCGAGCGGTTGCCGAACTCGCCGGCTTGATCCGTCAACTCGGCTACGGCGCCGACGTTGTCGTCGCCTGCTGCGATGCCGCGGTGCATAGCGTCCGGCGCGTATTCTCCGCAGCGAACGTCGAGTTGTTCGGCGGCGGCGGCACCGACTTGCGTGAAGGACTCCGCGCCTTCGTGGAGAGAAAGACCGCGCCGATCGACCTGCTGGTGATCGTTACCGACTGCAAAACGCCATGGCCTGAAGAGGCGCCGCCGTTTCCAGTGGTCACGATCCGGGTCGGCGACGGCGCGGCACCGGTGTGGGGAAACCGCGGCGCCAACCGCGTGATTACAATCGAAGAACCGGCAATGACATTCGCGACCCACGCCAGAAGGTCGAGATAGCGCATGGCGCGACCGGTAATGCGCGATTTCGCGCCGTGGCGTCGGCAACCGCTGACGATTCCGCCAAACTCGCTGCGCTCCTGGCTGGCGCTAGCAGTCTGGGAATCGTGGATGGGTTTCCTGCTCTGCGGCGCACTCGCGTCCGGCATCAATCTGATCGCCACAGCGCCAAACAACATCGTCACCGTTTTTGATTTGACGCAGTGTTACTCGGCGCCGCCAGTCGTCCAGCCATGCGAACGCGTCGCCTACCGGGCCGGCATGATGAATGTGGTGTTCAACGCCTGGTGCGGCGTGCTGATGCTGGTCGTTGCGGCGTGGCTGGTATGGGAGTTGTGGAGCGCCGTGGCGCCCAAGCCGATCACCGATGATTTTCTGAAGTTGCTCGATGACTCGTTCGGCCATAACTGGCGCAAACCGCAAAGCTGGCCATGGGCCCGGCTGGGGTGGGCTTACGGCTTCACGCTGGTCGGCGCCACCATAGCAATCTGCGTTGGCCTGTTGGTCTCATCGGCGACTGCGTCGTCCCGGTTCGCAAAGACGCCGACCGTGCGTGTCGAAACATCGCAGCGGTTCAGAGCGAGCCCATAGTTGAACAGTCGTGGCAATCACAAGATCGAACGCCAAGCTCGCCGAGTTCGCCGAGAACAGTTTGCTCGGCGGCCTCAGCGATCTCGGCGCTCGATTTTGACAGGTCACATCAACCCCAAATCGGTATAGAGTCTGGGAGTTTCGTCGCTTGAGAAGGAGCGAATTAACATGTGCGATCAGGATCATTTTGACGACGATCGGCTGGAATACGAGGCCCTTGGATTGGTAACGCGCCGGCAGTTCGGCGTGCTCGTCGGAGCTGGCATCGCCCTGATGCTGCCGCAGGTCGTCAACGCGGTTGCCGTGACTGACGCGGAAGTGACAGTAACTACGCCCGACGGCACCGCCGACTGCTACTTCGTGCACCCGGCAAGCGGCACGGCACCGGGTGTGCTGTTCTGGCCCGACATCTTCGGGCTGCGCCCGGCGATGAGGCAGATGGCCAAGCGGCTGGCGGAATCCGGGTATTCGGTGCTGGTCGTCAATCCGTTTTATCGCGTCAAGAAAGCGCCGACCGCCGACAACGGCGCCGCGACGCCGATCCAAGGCCTGATGCCGCTGGCGCGAGCGCTCAACGAGACGACGAATCTGACCGATGCGAAGGCGTTTATCGGCTGGCTCGACCAGCAGGCGTCGGTTGCGAAGAACAGAAAGATCGGCACGCAAGGCTACTGTATGGGCGGGCCGATTGCGTTCCGTACGGCAACGGCGGTGCCGGATCGCGTCGGCGCGGTCGCCTCATTCCACGGCGGCGGACTGGTGACCGATCAACCGAACAGCCCGCATCTGCAGACGGCGAAGACCAAAGCGCAACTGTTGATCGCGATTGCCGCGAACGATGACCAGGCCAGGCCAACCGAAAAGGACGTGCTGAAAGAGACCTTCGCGAAGGCGAATCTGCCTGCGGAAATCGAAGTCTACACCGGCGCCGCGCACGGCTGGTGTCCGCCCGATTCCGGTGTTTACAACGAGCCCCAGGCCGAGAAGGCGTGGAGCCGGTTGCTGGCGTTGTACGGAAAAGCGCTGGCCTGAGACACGCGTGCGGCGATGATCCGCCGACCGTTAGTCGCGCTCCTGCTGCTGCCGCTGTGTGCCGTGGCATATGGCGGCTGCGGTTCCCGCAGCTCGCCCACTACTCCGTCAGTTCCAGCTGCCGACTTCGCCGCTCAGTTCGATTCGCTGTGGAGCACCTTCGACCGCGAGTATTCCTACTTCGAGTACAAGCAGATCGACTGGAACGCGCTCCGCACGGCGTTCCGTCCACGGGCGATTGAAGCCGCCAGCCAATCAGGATTCATCGGCGTCATTCGAGAAATGCTCGCGCGACTTCACGATCTGCACGTCGTGCTGCGCGATCCCGGAGGCGCTGTCGTCACCACCTACGAGCCGCAGGCCTTCGTCAACTGGGATCGATCGGTTTGGATACAGTACGTCAGCCGCGCGAACTGGACGCAGGGACAAACCGACTGGGGCCACGGCGTCCTGGACGGGGTGCCGTACATCGCAATTGGTGGATGGAACGCGGCGAGCATTCGCCCCGCCGATTTCGATGCCGCGTTCGAGCGCTACCGCAATGCGCCGCAACTGATTCTCGATGTGCGCATGAATGCCGGCGGCGACGATTCGCTGGCGTTCCAGATTGCCGGGCGCTTTGCGCATGCCCCGGTCATCGCCGGGTACGTGAAAGTCCGCAACGGGCCATCGCACACCGATTTCAGTGCGCCGACGACGCGTGTAGTGAATCCGCGAGGCGCGTGGCAATTCGCCGGCAACGTGCTGCTGTTGATCGGGCGACGCTGCGCGAGCAGCAACGAGAGCTTCATCGCGGCAATGCGACAACTGCCGAATGTGACGCTGGTCGGCGATCAGACCGCCGGCGCCACGGGCAATCCGGGGACATTCCCCTTGGCCAACGGATGGACCTACACCGTATCCCGCTGGATCGAATACACCGCTGACAATCAGGTGATCGAGGACGTCGGCATCTCTCCGCGCGTGTTCGTACCAGCCTCAGCCGGCGACTTCATGCAGGGCCGCGATCCGGTGCTCGATTGGGCGCTGGCCGCATCGGTCCGATCGACTGCGCTCGATCATCGCGGCGCAAACGCCAGCAGCACATTC
>Ga0207659_10000407_pt1 | contig 25918 bp, 21 predicted proteins | sample KBSM43metaG_FD_184330 | JGI IMG/M metagenome (GOLD analysis project Ga0207659, IMG submission 184330) | Miscanthus rhizosphere microbial communities from Kellogg Biological Station, Michigan, USA - KBS M4-3 metaG (SPAdes) (version 2) | ecosystem: Host-associated > Plants > Roots > Rhizosphere >...
AGCGAGTAATATTGCGGTAGTCGAATGTCATACCCGCAACGACAGGGAAATCGAAGCGGCAGCGTCATCGCTGGCAGGCGAGGCGAGCGGCGGTCTGCTGATCATTCCGGAGCCGTTCACCAATGCAAATCGAGACCGGATCATTGCTCAGTGCGAGCGATTTCGACTTCCTGCTCTCAATCCGGTCTTCGGCGCGGCAAGCCGTGGTGCCTTGATTTCCTATACCTATGACTTCAACGCGATGATGCGGCAGCCAGCGAGCTACATCAATCGGATCTTGCGGGGAGAATCTTCAGGCAATCTCCCCGTTCAGGCCCCTACCAAATACGTGCTCTCCGTAAACCTGAAGGTCGCCAGAGGGCTCAGTTTGAATGTGCCGCCGGCGCTGTTAGGTCTCGCGGACCAAGTCATCGAATGATCAATCGAAGGATCGAGACTCACTCGATTGCCCGCCCGCGGGTCTCGACGACCGCGCCATTGCCCTGCAGCCGTAGGGGGTCGAACGGTTTGGCGCATCCCTCAGAATCCAGTTACCCGGGAGGCGGAGCGCTGACGACTGGCGCGCAGGGCCGATGACGTCCGGGATGCCGATTGCGGCCCGTAGAGGCCCGACCTTCACGATCAATTCAGGAGACGCGATATGAAGCTCATCCAGAACCTTGCTCTCTTCGTAGCGGCCGTCGCGCTGGTTGCGGGCGGCCCGGCGCAGGCACAAGACAAGGGCACGGTTGGCGTGTCGATGCCGACCAAGTCGTCGGCGCGCTGGATCTCCGACGGGGACAGCATGGTCAAGTCGCTGAAGGAGAAGGGCTATAAGGCCGACCTGCAGTACGCCGACGACGACATTCCGAACCAATTGGCGCAGGTCGAGAACATGATCACCAAGAAGGTGAAGGTGCTGGTGATCGCCGCCATCGACGGCACGACGCTGTCGAACGCACTGCAGAAGGCGGCCGACAACGGCATCAAGGTCATCGCCTACGATCGGCTCATCCGCGGCTCGAAGAACGTCGACTACTACGCCACCTTCGACAACTTCCAGGTCGGCGTGCTGCAGGCGAACTCGATCGTCGACAAGCTCGGCCTGAAGCAGGGCAAGGGGCCGTTCAACATCGAGCTCTTCGGCGGCTCGCCCGACGACAACAACGCGTTCTTCTTCTACGACGGCGCGATGTCGGTTCTCAAGCCCTACCTCGACAGCGGCAAGCTCGTGGTGCGCAGCAAGCAGATGGGCATGGACAAGGTGGGCACGCTGCGCTGGGACGGCGCGGTGGCGCAGGCGCGGATGGACAACCTGCTGAGCGCCTACTACGGCAACGCCCGTGTCGACGCCGTGCTGTCGCCCTACGACGGCCTGTCGATCGGCATCCTGTCGTCGCTGAAGGGCGTGGGCTACGGCACGCCGAAGCAGCCGATCCCGGTGGTTTCCGGTCAGGACGCCGAGGTTGCGTCGGTGAAGTCGATGCTGCGCGGCGAGCAGAGCTCGACTGTCTTCAAGGACACTCGCGAGCTGGCCAAGGTCACGGTCAACATGATCGACGAGATGCTGAGCGGCCGCAAGGTCGACATCAACGATACCAAGACCTACAACAACGGCGTCAAGGTCGTGCCGTCCTACCTGCTGAAGCCGGTCAGCGTCGACGTCTCGAACTGGAAGCCGGTGCTGATCGACAGCGGCTACTACAAGGAGTCGCAGATCCGCTAGGCGACGGGGAGGCTGCCGCCTTGGCTCTGCTCGAGATGCGCGGCATCGGCAAGCGCTTCCACGGCGTCGCCGCATTGAGCGATGTCAGCCTCGACGTCGAGGACGGCGAGATCCACGCCGTCGTCGGCGAGAACGGCGCCGGCAAGTCGACACTGATGAAGGTGCTGAGCGGCGTCTACCCGCACGGCGAATACGAGGGGGTGATCCGCTTCGGCGGCGAGGAGCGGCGCTTCGGCGGCATCCACGACAGCGAGCGCCTCGGCATCATCATCATCCACCAGGAACTCGCGCTGGTGCCACTGATGTCGATCGCCGAGAACATCTTCCTTGGCAACGAGCCGGCGCGCGCCGGCGTGATCGACTGGTTCGCGGCCTACGCGAAGACCCAGGCGCTGCTGCGCAAGGTCGGGCTCCGCGAGGCGCCGAGCACGCTCGTCAGCGACATCGGTGTCGGCAAGCAGCAGCTTGTCGAAATCGCCAAGGCGCTGTCGAAAGAGGTCAGATTGCTGATCCTCGACGAGCCGACGGCGAGCCTGAACGAGACCGACAGCGACGCGCTGCTCGCCCTGCTGCTCGAGCTGAAGGGGCATGGCATCGCCTGCATCCTGATCTCGCACAAGCTGAACGAGGTCGCCCAGGTGGCCGACCGAATCACGGTGCTCCGCGACGGCGCGACCGTCCGCAGCTTCGATTGCCGGGTCGGCGCGGCGAGCGAGGACGAGGTGATCCGGGCGATGGTCGGCCGGGCGATGGCCGACCGCTACCCGAAGCGCACGCCGCAGATCGGCGACACGGTGTTCGAGCTGCGCGATTGGCGGGTGCATCACCCGGAGCACGCCGACCGACTGGTTGTGAAGGGAGTGAGCCTGCATGCCCGGCGCGGCGAGATCGTCGGCATCGCCGGCCTGATGGGCGCAGGCCGCACCGAGCTGGCGATGAGCGTGTTCGGGCGTGCCTACGGACGAGGCATCAGCGGCGAGGTGCGGCTGCATGGCCGTTTGGTCGATGTCGGCACGATCGGCAAGGCGATCGCCGCCGGCCTCGCCTACGTCACCGAGGACCGCAAGCACTACGGCCTGGTGCTTGAGGACGACATCCGGCACAACGTCACCCTGGCCAACCTGAGCGCCGTGTCGAGCGCGGCGGTGGTCGACCGCGGCCGTGAGTACCGCGTCGCCGAGGACTACCGGCAGCGGCTGCGCATCCGCTGCTCGAGCGTCTTCCAGGAGGTGGTCAACCTCTCGGGTGGCAACCAGCAGAAGGTCGTGCTCGCCAAATGGCTGTTTGCCGATCCCGAGGTGCTGATCCTCGACGAACCGACTCGGGGCATCGACGTCGGCGCCAAGTTCGAAATCTATACGTTGATGGCCGAGCTCGCGGCGGCAGGCAAGTGCGTCGTTCTGATCTCGTCTGAAATGCCCGAATTGCTCGGCCTGTGCGACCGCATCTACGTGATGAACGAGGGCCGCATGGTGGGCGAGTTCGACCGCGCCGAGGCCTCGCAGGAAGGGATCATGCGCTGCATCGTCAACGCCGGAGCCGGCTGATGGACGAAGTCGTTCCTCCCCTGCCGCCGGCCGGTGCGACGGTCGGCGCAACGCGCAGCTCCTACGCCGGCTTTCTGAAGAGCAACGTGCGCGAGTACGGCATGCTGATGTCGCTCGTCATCATCATGGGACTTTTCCAGTTCCTGACCGACGGCACGCTGCTGCAGCCGCTCAACCTGACAAATCTGGTGCTGCAGAACAGCTACATCGTCATCATGGCGCTGGGCATGCTGCTCGTGATCGTCGCCGGGCACATCGACCTGTCGGTCGGCTCGGTCGTCGGCTTCATCGGCGCGCTCGCGGCGGTGCTGATGGTCCAGCTCGGCTGGCACTTCGTGCCGGCGACGCTCGCCTGCCTGGTCGCGGGCGCCGTGATCGGCGCCGCGCAGGGTTGGTTCGTCGCCTTCTTCCGCATGCCGTCGTTCATCGTCACGCTCGCGGGCATGCTGGTGTTCAAGGGCCTCAGCCTGGCGCTGCTGCAGGGTCAGTCGGTAGGACCATTTCCGGCCGCATTCCAGCTGCTGAGCTCGGGCTTCGTGCCCGACGTGCTGGATGGCGAGTCGATGCGCACGACCTCGCTCCTGGCCGGGATCGTCGCGGCCGCCGCGCTGCTGGCCGCCAAGCTGCGCGAACGCTCGAACCAGGCGCGCCACGCGATGGAGTCGGAGCCGTACGCGTTCTTCATTGCCAAGAACGTGGTGTTCGTCGCGATCATCGTCGGCCTGAGCTGGAAGCTCGCGTCGTACAAGGGCCTGCCGAACGTGCTCGTCATCATGGCGCTGCTGATGCTGTTCTACGACTTCGTGACGACGCGCACCACGATCGGCCGGCGCATCTACGCGCTCGGCGGCAACGAAAAGGCGGCGCGGCTGTCGGGGATCAAGACACAGTGGCTGTCGTTCTGGACCTTCGTCAACATGGGCGTGCTCGCCGCCATGGCCGGCCTGGTGTTCGCGGCGCGCCTCAACACCGCGACGCCAAAGGCAGGCGCCGGCTTCGAGCTCGACGTCATCGCCGCCTGTTTCATCGGCGGCGCCTCGGCGTCCGGGGGCGTCGGCAAGGTGCTGGGGGCCGTGATCGGCGCTTTCGTCATGGGTGTGATGAACAACGGCATGTCGATCCTCGGCATCGGCATCGACTACCAGCAGGTCATCAAAGGCCTGGTGCTGCTGGCCGCCGTGTTCGTTGACGTCTACAACCGCCGCAAGGCCTGAGGCGATCGGCCATGACGAGCACGCCGAGCACCCGAGTCAACGCACTGAAGATCGGCCAGACGCGCATATCTCATCACGAGACCTTGCGCGTGTGCACGGATCCGGCCGGCTTGTCCGACACATTGCCCCAGGTGCCGACATTCGCCGACTTCAGCAGCGGCGAGGCCCGCCCGCTGATGGAGAGCTCGTCGGCGCAGGCCAGCAGCGCAGGCCCGAACTTGAGCATGCGCTGAAGGCTCAGTCTCGACGAAGGCCCGGCAACGACGATCACGCCGGTGGTCGATTCCCCCGCCCGCTGCACGGGTGCGGCCATCGAGCTCATTCCCGGCGCGTACACGTCCTGGATGATGCTGAAGCCGCGCTTGCGGTGTTCGTCCAGCATCTTCAGCAAGGCCTTGATCGAGGTCGGCGCGTTCGGACCGAAATTCTGCGGCTTGCCCAGCCCCTGGTGGCTGGCGTAGCCGATCGCGACATCCTCGGGCAGGGTCATCAACCAGGCGTGGCCGGCGGCACTGCAGGACAGTCGCAGGTCGATCCCCATGTCGGGGTCGTACAGGAGGCCGGAGCGCGCCCCCTGCGCCTTGGCCACGAGGGTCAGGCGCTCGCCGTCGACGATGGCCAGACGAACCAGCTCCCCCGTGACCTGGGCCAGGCGATTGATGATCGGCTGGGAAACGTCCACCACGCCCGACTTGCTCAGGAAGCTCAGGCCCATCGACGCCATCTTCGTCGTCAGTGCGTAGTCGCCGCGCTGCGGCAGCTGGCGCACGTAGCCCATGCGGATCAGCTCGTGCAGCGTGCGATGGCAGCCGCTGCGCAGCTGATTCAACTCGGTGGCGATCTGCCCCAGGCTCGCACCGTCGGGGTAGGCGACCAGATACTCCAGGATGGCCATCGATTTCTCCGTGGCTCCGCTCATGCGACTCCCTGGTCGTGCCGTTCAGATTTTGAATGATAGACACAAGTTGAACGGCATTCAGCTTTCTGGCAGCATCGCGTTCATCCTGCCTGCGACACGAGAACACCTTGAGCACCCTTCCGACGCGCCGCATCGGTCTCGCAACGCAGCCAGGCACCGGCTCGAACGCCTAGGGTACCGATGGCACTGCTCGGCAAGGCCGTCTTGGCCATGTGGTGGGACGTCTCGGTGCAGGAGCGCCCGGAGTTCGAGCACTGGCATGCCCACGAGCACTTCCCAGAGCGCCTGGGCATTCCCGGATTCCGGCGGGCGTCGCGCTGGACCAGTGCCGAAGGCGGCGAAGGCTTCTTCGTGATGTACGAGCTGGAGGACCATGCGGTCCTCGCGTCGGCGCCCTATGCGGCGCGCCTCAACGCGCCCTCGCCCTGGTCGACGCGGATGATGCCGCTGCACCGCAACATGGTTCGCAGCCAATGCCAGGTGCTGCAAAGCCGTGGCGCCGTCACTGCCCGGCACGCACTGACGATCCGCTTCTCGCCTGCAGATGGCAGGGCGGAATCGCTGCGGCGAGGCCTGGGCGAACTTGCGTCATCGGTCTCGATGCGGCCCGGCCTGGTCGGGCTGCACCTGCTGCGCCACGAGACACCGCCGCTCGCTGTCACCACGGAGCAGAAGATTCGCGGCTACGCCGACCGCGTGGCCGACTGGGTTCTCGTCGCCTGCGGCTATGACGCCGCCGCCCTGCGCACGCTCGGGGAGGCGGAGCTCGGCGAGGCCGGGCTCCAGGCGTTGGGGGCCTCGCCCGGCACAGAATGCCACCTCTACGGATTGGCGTATTCCGCCACACCCGCCGACATCCACTGACGAGCGCACCCAAGAGAGCCGGATCATCAACCTAGTTCGAACTGGAGACACCATGAAATCGAGTCTGATCAAACTGACCGCCATGCTCGCGCTGCTTGTTGCCGGCGGTGTGGCGCTGGCACAGGACATTCAGGAACGGACGATCCGGTTCGGTCACCTGAACAACCCCGACCATCCGACCAGCACGGGGGTCAAGAAGTTTGCCGAGCTGGTCGCAGCCAAGAGCGGCGGCAAGATCAAGGTGCAGGAATATCCCAGCAGTCAGTTGGGCAACGAACTGCAGCAGCAATCGGCGCTGCAGGGCGGCGTGCAGGAAATGCTCGTGGCGTCCACGACGTCGTTGGCCGGCATCGTCAAGGAATTCGGCCTCTTCGACTTCCCGTTCCTCTTCAGCAACGCCCAACAGGCCGACGCCATGGTCGACGGTCCCCTGGGCAAGCTGCTCAGCGCCAAGCTGGCGGAGAAGGGCGTGGTCATTCTGGGCTTCTTCGACCTGGGTTTCCGCAACGTCACCAACGGCAAGCGGCCCATCACCAAGGCGGAGGACCTGGAAGGCCTGAAGCTGCGGGTGATTCCCAACCCCGTGTTCCTGGAAACCTTCAGGACCTTCAAGGCCAATCCGATACCGCTGCCCTTTGCCGAGCTGTACGGCGCGCTCGAGAGCAAGGCCGTGGACGGGCAGGAGAACCCGTACGCGGTGATCCTGTCGAGCAAGTTCTACGAAGTGAACAAGTATGTCAGCGCCACCAACCACGTGTATGCGACCAACCCCGTGCAGATCAGCAAGCGCTTCTGGGACAAGCTGTCGCCGGCTGAGCAGAAACTGCTGCAGGAGGCCGCCATCGAAGCCCAGAACTACCAGCGCGTGGTCAGCCGCGAGGTCTCGGGCAAGGCCGTGGCCGAACTCAAGGCCAAGGGCATGGTGTTCAACGACATCGCGCCCGCCGAGCTGGCCCGCATGCGCGCCGAAGTCAAGCCGGTCCACGACAAGTTCGCCGCCTCTTACGAGACGAACGTGGTGAACCTGTTCAGGAGCGAGCTGGAGCGCGTCTCGAAGCTTTGAGCTCCATCCGGGCGCGGAGGCTCGGCATCACGTGCCGGAGCCTCGGATCGGCTCCCAGGCGTTTGACGGGTGTCAAGGCGACGAGCGCCTGCTTGTGCGATATCTGAGTCTTCGCCTGCCACGCCACCCGCCGAGGACCCCATGAGCCAGGACAGCGCCGCCACCCTACCTAAGCCGATCGCGACATCGAGCAAACGAACCTCGCCGCGCAACCCTCGCGCGCGTGGCGGACCGCGCCTGGTCGAGGCCGGCGACACGCTGGCGCGCCCCGGCCCGAAGGCCGCCGAGGCCGATCGGGTCGCCCGCCGCACGAGCAGCACGCAGACCACGCAGGCGCTGGCGATCGGTGACCTGCTGGCGAAGGCGAGGCGCGGTCAGCCGGCGAATGACCTGCTGCGCCAGCTTCAGGCGCTCATCGAGGGCGCGTCGCCGGACGAGGTGCGGTCGCTGCGCCAGACGCTGTTCCGCGCCGACCCGCCGAAGGCTCCCGAAGTCGACCCCGACACGGCCCTGAGCAAGGGCTGGCGCGAAGGCGCCTACCCTTACATGAACCTGCTCTCGCGCAAGAGCTACGAGCGGCAGAAGTACCGGCTGCAGGTCGAGCTGCTCAAGCTGCAGGCGTGGGTGAAGGAGACCGGGCAGCGCGTCGTCATCGTCTTCGAGGGTCGCGACGCGGCCGGCAAGGGCGGCGCGATCAAGCGCTTCATGGAGCACCTGAACCCGCGCGGCGCGCGCGTCGTGGCGCTCGAGAAGCCGAGCGAGGTCGAGCGCGGCCAGTGGTATTTCCAGCGCTACGTCGAGCACCTGCCGACCCGCGGCGAGATCGTCCTGTTCGACCGCAGCTGGTACAACCGCGCCGGCGTCGAGCGCGTCATGGGCTTCTGCACCGATGCCGAATACGACGAGTTCCTGCGCCAGGTCCCGGAGTTCGAGCGGCAACTCGTGCGCTCCGGTGTGCGCGTCTTCAAGTTCTGGTTCTCGGTCAGCCAGGCCGAGCAGCGCCGCCGCTTCAAGGAGCGCCGTGCGCATCCGCTCAAGCAATGGAAGCTGAGCCCCGTGGACATGGCCTCGCTCGACAAGTGGGACGACTACACGCGCGCCAAGGAGGCGATGTTCGTCCAGTGCGACACCTCGGACGCGCCCTGGACCGTGATCAAGTCGGATTGCAAGAAGCGCGCACGGCTGAACGCGATGCGCTACCTGCTCAACCGCATGCCCTACACGAACGCCGACCGCGCCAGCATCGGCGCTGTCGATCCGCTCATCGTCGGCCGTCCCTCGCTGGTGTCCGGCGCCGGCGACGACCAGCTCGCCGGAACCGAGGCCTAGAGGCCGGCGCGAACGCAGGCAGGAGCCGTCAAGGGATCGGGTAGCCCTTCCACAGCCACTCCAGCGCGGCCGGCATCGTCTGGGCGACGGTCGGCCGGTCGACATGCTTGGCGTTGCGCGCGAACAGGAACTGGTAGTGATAGCCCTTGGCGGCCAGCACTTTCGCCATCAGCGCGGCCGACAGCGTCCAGTCGTGCATGCCGTCGGGAATCGTCGGGTTGGGGTAGAACAGGTCCTGGTCGCCCATTTCGAACCAGTAGCGGATCGGCTTGGTGGGTGCACTGGGGATGAGCGGCGTGCCGGGCGCTTCGGAAGGCGTGAGCACGCCGGCCTTGACGGTGAGGTTGGGGCCGGCCGGCCCGGTCCAGGCGCTGTGATACTCCCAGGCGCCGCCACGCAGCGCAGGGTCCCACGGCCACTGCTGGTTGGTCATCGTCGGTGAATAGGCCAGCACCCGGCGATAGAGCTCGGGATGGAACCAGGCCATGGTGAAGGCCGCGGTGCCGCTGGAGCTCAACCCCATCGTCGCCCGACCCTCCGGGTCCTTGGTGAGCTTGACGCTCGCGCGCTGCTCGACGTGCGGCAGCACCTCGCGCTCCACGAACTGCGCATAGGTGCCCGAGACCGTGTCGTACTCGCGCCCGCGCTGCGCGCCCTGGGCATCCTGGCCGCCGTTGCCGATCTGGATGGCGACCATCGGCGGCACGCGGCGCTGCTGGATCAGGTTGTCGAGGATGGTGTTCAGGTCTTTCCAGGCCGTCGAGCCGCCGTCGCCGATGACGATGAACGGCGCGGGCGTGCCGCGCACGTAGTTCGGCGGAACGTAGACCTCGACCGTGCGCATCCAGGTGCCCGGATGGCTGGTGGTGACGATCATGTTCGACTTGTCGCCCGGCGCCGTCGTCGCGATCATGATCGAACTGTTGCCGCAGCCCGCAACGTCGTCGCGGATCAGGCCGGGGTTGTAGATCGTGCTTTCCTTCGACGAGATCGTGAACGAGATCGTCGAGCCCTTCGGAACCCCTTCCTTGGCGACGGTCTCGGGCGCAGGCGCATGGGTCGGACCGATGATGAAGTTGCCCTCGGCACCGGCCTGCGGCAGCGTGCCGTCCGGCAACTCCGTAGCGCGGGGATAGGCGGGGTTGCCGGGATCGCGCGTGGGCGGCTGGGTCTTGAAGTCGAGGCCCGTCGTATCGATGAAGAAGGGCGCTGCCTTGTCGCTCGTGTTGGCGCCGGGCGGAACCGCCATGTTCTGGGTGACGCAGGGCGTTTGCGCCAATGCGTGCGGCATGAGCCACGCGGTCGACGTCAGCGCCCCGGCGAGGACGACCCATTTGTTCTTCATGCTCGTCTCCAGGAGTCGGCGAGTCTCGGGGGCTCGTCGCGGAAAGTATGTCCAGCGGCCGAACGCCGGTCAAGGCGCCGAGGGTTCGTCATCGCCATAATCTGCAGGCCGTCCACTCTGTCCCTGCGCCCATGGCATCCCTTCCGCCCGCCGTATCGACTGCCGGGCTCAGCGACATCGCGCACCACCTGCATCCGTATACGCAGCTGCGCCAGCTCGAGCGCGAAGGCCCGCTCGTCATCGTGCGCGGCGAAGGCGTGCACGTCTTCGACGAGCACGGCAACCGCTATCTCGAAGGCATGGCCGGTCTGTGGTGCGCGTCGCTCGGGTTCTCCGAGGCGCGGCTGGTCGCCGCGGCCGAGCGGCAGATGCGTGTGCTGCCGTACTACCACTCGTTCTCGGGCAAGGTGCCGGGGCCGGTGACCGAGCTCGCTGCCGAGCTGATGCGCTGGGCGCCGGTGCCCATGGGCCGGGTGCTGTTCGCCAACTCGGGGTCGGAAGCCAACGACACCGCGTTCAAGCTGGTGCGCTACTACAACAACGCGCGCGGCCGGCCGATGAAGAAGAAGATCATCGCCCGGCAGAAGGGCTACCACGGCGTCACCGTGGCGGCCGCATCGCTGTCGGGGCTGGCCGTCATGCACCGGCACTTCGATCTGCCGTTGCCCGGCGTGCTGCGCGTCAGCGCGCCGCACTTCTACGGCGAGGGCCTGCCCGGGGAGAGCGAGCCCGCCTTCGTCGAGCGCCTCGCGCGCGAGCTCGAAGAGCTGATCCAGCGCGAGGGCGCAGACACCATCGCCGCCTTCATCGCTGAACCGGTGCAGGGCGCCGGCGGCGTGATCATCCCGCCGGCGGGCTACTTCGAACGGGTCCAGGCCATCCTCAAGCGGCATGACATCCTGTTCCTGGTCGACGAGGTCATCACGGGCTTCGGCCGCCTCGGCCAGCCCTTCGGCACGGACGTGTTCGGCCTGAAGCCCGACATGATCACGGTGGCCAAGATGCTGACCTCGGCCTACGTGCCGATGTCGGCGCTGTACGTGTCCGAGGCGATCTACCAGACCGTCGCCGACGCCAGCGCCGAGGTCGGCACCTTCGGCCACGGCTACACGTACAGCGGCCATCCGCTCGCCTGCGCGGTGGCGCTGGAAACGCTGCGCATCTACAAGAGCGACGACGTCATCGGCCACGTGCAGCGCGTCGCGCCGCGCCTGCAGGCAGGCCTGCAGAAGTTCGCCGGCCACCCGATCGTCGGCCAGGCGCGCGGCCTCGGCCTGATCGGTGCGATCGAGCTTGCCGAGGATCCCGCCGCGCGCAAGCCCTTCGACCCGAAGCGCGGCGTCGGGGCCCACTTCGTGCGCCGCGCGCAGGCGCACGGATTGATCGTCCGCGTGCTGGGGGGCGACGTGATTGCCTTTTCGCCGCCACTCGTCATCAGCGAAGCCGAGATCGACTTCATGCTCGAACGCGCCGAGCGTGCGCTGAGCGATACCCTGAGCTGGGTGCGCGAAGGGGCCTGACCGGCGATGGCGATGATCGAGATCGATCGCCTGCGCAAGGTCTACCCCGGCGGCGTCGTGCCGGCGGTGGACGATCTGGACCTGCAGGTGCAGGCCGGCGAGTTCATCACGCTGCTCGGGCCTTCGGGATCGGGCAAGACCACGACGCTGATGCTGCTCGCCGGCTTCGAGACGCCGACGTCGGGAACCATCCGCCTCGAGGGTCGGCCGATCGAGACGCTGCCGCCGCACCGACGCGGCATGGGCGTGGTGTTCCAGAGCTACTCGCTGTTCCCGCAGATGACGGTGGCGCAGAACGTCGCCTTTCCGCTGTCGGTGCGCAAGATGGCCGCGGCGGCGATCCGCGAGCGGGTGACCGCGGCCCTCTCCAAGGTGCGACTGGCCCACCTCGCCGAACGCAAGCCGCAGCAACTGTCTGGCGGGCAGCAGCAGCGCGTGGCGTTGGCGCGGGCGCTGGTGTTCGAGCCGCGGGTGGTGCTGATGGACGAACCGCTGTCGGCGCTCGACAAGCACCTGCGCGAGGAGATGCAGCTCGAGATCCGCCGCCTGCATCGCGAGCTCGGCGTGACCATGGTCTTCGTCACGCACGACCAGACGGAGGCGATGACGTTGTCGGACCGCGTCGCCGTGTTCAACCACGGGCGCATCGAGCAGCTCGCCTCGCCGCAACAGCTGTACGACACGCCATCGAACCCGTTCGTGGCCGGCTTCGTCGGCGACAACAACATGCTGGGCGGCCGCGCCGAGGGCGAGGCTTCGCTGCGCACGACCGATGGCAGCTGCCTGCTCGGACGCTGCGTCGGCAGCATGGCGGCGGGCACGGCGGCGACGCTGTGCGTGCGCCCCGAGCACTTGCGCGTGGCCGGCGACGGCGACGCCGGCAACCGCTTGCAGGCGACGCTGGTCGACGCCATTCACCAGGGCGATCACTGGCGGCTGGTCGTCCGTCTGCGCTGCGCCGACACTACGTGGTTCGCCAAGCTCGCACCTGGGGCGCTGCCGCGGGGCGTGGCGCCCGGGCAGGACCTGCCGCTGGCCTTCGATCGCGAACACGCCTGGCTGTTCGCGGCCTGAGTCCGGCAATCCGTTCAACCAAGGAGACGACGATGAAGAGGAGCCTGTTCACCACCCTCGCCGCGGCCGCGGCATTGGCCCTGGCCGGCAGCGCCGCGCACGCCCAGCACGACCTGACCGTCGTGTCGTGGGGGGGCGCCTACCAGGACGGCCAGAAGGAAGTCTTCTTCAAGCCGTTCAACGCCACCGGCACCCGACTGGTCGACGAATCGTGGGACGGCGGCCTCGGCGTGCTGCGCACCAAGATCAAGGGCGGCAACAACAACTGGGACGTTGTTCAGGTCGAGGCCGACGAGCTCGAGGTCGGCTGCGATGAAGGCCTGTACGAGAAGCTCGACGTCGCCAAGATCGGCGGCGCCGGACGCTACCTGCCCGGCACCGTGCACCCCTGCGGCGTCGGCGCCATCATCTACAACCTGGTGCTCGCCTACGACGGCGACAAGGTCAAGGCCGCGCCGACGGGCTGGGCCGACTTCTTCGATTCGAAGAAATTCCCGGGCAAGCGGGCGATCCGCAACGGCGCCAAATGGAATCTCGAGGTCGCGCTGATCGCCGACGGCGTGCCGTCGAAGGACGTCTACAAGGTGCTGCGAACGCCCGACGGCATCGAGCGCGCATTCAAGAAGCTCGACACCATCAAGCCCGACCTCGTGTTCTGGAAGAGCGGCGCGCAGCCGCCGCAGATGCTGGCCGCCGGCGATGTCGTCTTCACCACCGCCTACAACGGCCGCATCACCGCGGCCAACGAGAAGGACAAGAAGAACTTCAAGATGGTCTGGACCGATACGCCGTACACGATGGACAGCTGGGTCATCATGAAGGGCACGCCGAACAAGGCCAATGCCGAGAAGCTGGTCGAATTCATGGGTCGGCCGGACAACCAGGCCAAGCTGCCGAAGTACGTGCGCTACGGCGTCACCTCCGCAGGCGCGGCACCGCTGATCGACAAGTCGCTGATGGGCGAGCTGCCGACCAACCCGGAGATCCTGAAGCAGGCCTTCGCCGAGGATCCGAAGTTCTGGATCGACAACGGCGACAAGCTGGCCGAGCGCTGGACCAAGTGGGCGGGCACGAAGTGACAGGTCGCCGCGCCGGCCGGCACCGCTAGGCCGGCGATGGCGTCGCGCGGCCTGGGCCTGGCCACCCCGCTCGTGGGGTTCCTGCTGGTGTTCTTCGTCGTGCCGATCGCCTGGCTCCTTTCGCTCGCGGTTCGCGAGGCCGAGGTGCCGCGCGCCCTGCCGCGCACGCTGCAGGTGCTGGCCGGCTGGCACGCCGACGAGCCCCTGCCCGCGCCGCTGTTCGGCGCTTTCGCCGAGGACATCGTCGCGGCGCGTGCGGCGAGCACGCTCGCCGATGCGGCGCGGCGGCTGAACTACGAAGTGAACGGCGTACGCAGCACCTTGATGCGCGCGGCGCGCGAGGCCTCGGCGGCGCCTGCGGACACCCGCTTCGACGCCGCATTCTTCCAGGCCGTCGATCCGACGCTGGCGAGCCCCGCCTTCTTCGCCGCCGTGCAGCGGGCGCGTGGGCCGGTGTCGGCGTACTACCTCCTCGCTTCGGTCGATCTGGTGCGCAACGCGCGAGGCGGCATCGAACGCGCGGCCGAAGGCAGCCGCATCTACCAGGATGTGCTGTTGCGCACGCTGGCAATCAGCGCCAGCGTCACGCTGCTGTGCCTGGCGATGGGCTTCCCGGTGGCACTGCTGCTGACCCAGGTGCGCGAGCGGACGGCCGACTGGCTGCTGGTGCTGGTGCTGCTCCCTTTCTGGACCTCGTTGCTGGTGCGCACCGCGTCCTGGGTGGTGGTGCTGCAGAAGGAAGGCATGGTCAACAGCCTGCTGCTGAAGCTGGGGCTGATCACGGAGCCGCTGACGCTGATCTACAACCGCACCGGGGTCCTGGTGGCGATGACCCATGTGCTGTTGCCGTTCATGATCCTGCCGCTTTACACGGTCCTCAAGGCCATCCCGCCGCAGTACATGCAAGCCGCCGCGAGCCTGGGCGCGCCGCCGGCCGTCGCTTTCGCACGCGTGTTCCTGCCCCTCGCCGCCCCCGGCGTGGCCGCAGGTTCGCTGATGGTCTTCATCCTGGCGCTGGGTTACTACATCACGCCGGCCCTGGTGGGCGGCGGATCGGACCAGATGCTGTCGTATTTCGTCGCCACCTACACCACCGACACGGGCAACTGGGGCCTCGCAGCGGCGCTCGGCCTGCTGATGCTGGGAACGACGATCGTGCTGTACGCCGCCGCGCACCGCCTCTCCGGCGGGCGCGTGCTGGCGATGGGCTAAACCCGGCCCGGACTGCAGCATGGTCTGGACCTGGCTGTACCGAGTGTTTTGCGGCGGCGTGCTGGCATTCCTGCTCGTGCCCATCGCCGCGATCGTGCCGCTCTCGTTTTCCAGCGGATCGTTCCTCACCTACCCGCTGCCCGGCCTCTCGCTGCGCTGGTATGCCGAGGTGCTGGGCGGCGGCAAATGGCTCACGGCGCTGGCCAACTCGCTCTTCGTCGGCAGCGCCGCGACCGTGGCTTCGGTCTCGCTCGGCACCCTGGCCGCGCTCGGCCTGGCACGGCAGCGCGGGCCGCTGGTCGCCGCGCTCAAGCTGCTGATGCTGTCGCCGATGATCGTGCCCGTGATCCTGGTCGCCGTGGGCTCGTACTTCTTTCTCGCGCCCCTGTCGCTGACCAGCAGCTACGCCGGGCTGATCCTCGCGCACACCGTGATCGCGGTGCCCTTCGCCCTGATTCCGGTGCTCACGGCGCTCGAGCTCCTCGACCCGAATCTGGCGCGCGCCGCGGCCGCCTGCGGCGCCACGCCGGCGACCGCCTTCTGGCGCGTGACTCTTCCCGCCATCCTGCCGGCCATGGCCTCCGGCGCGCTGTTCGCGTTCGCTGCCTCGTTCGACGATGTCGTCATCGCCTTGCTGATCGCCGGTCCCGACCAGCGCACGCTGCCGCGCGAAATGTTCTCCGGCCTGCGCGACAGCATCACGCCGGCGCTGACGGCGGTGGCGACGATCATGATCGTCTTCTCGACGACGCTGTTCTTGCTGATGCAGGCGGTTCAGCGACGCGCGCGGCGGGCCGCCGCCCACGAGCTTCAGGAGACCGCCTCGTAGCAGGCGGACCGGACCTTTCGTTCCACTATCGAAGGCTGCCCATGCGTTTCCGATCGGCCCGCCCTCTTGCGACCGTCATCCTGGTCGGCGTCTTGGCCGCGGCGAACTTCGCCGAAGCGGCGTCGCCCGCGGCGGCGGATGGGAGCGCCGCCACCAGCGCGGCCGGCACCGCGCCGCCCGAGGCGTCGGGCCGGGCGCAGTTTCGTATCCGCCCGGTCGACGAAGGCTGGGGCGCCAGCTTGTCGCGCGACGCCGACGTGGCAACGCAGGCCTACCTGGATCGCTTGCCGGCAGACGTGGTGGCACGATCGAACGCCTACTTCGAAGGAGGCTACTGGCTTCAGCTCTGGAACTTCCTGCTCGGACTCGCCGTCGCCCTGCTCGTGCTGGCCGGGCAACGCGCGGCGCGCCTGCGCGACTGGGCCCAGCGCATCGGCCGCAAGCCTTTCCTGCGCGACGCCATCTTCGGCGCCCTGTATGCCCTTGCTGCCTGGCTGCTCTCGCTGCCCCTGACCATCTACCAGGGCTACTTTCGCGAGCACCAGTACGCCATGGCGACGCAGACCTTCGGCCCCTGGTTCATGGAACAACTCATCGGACTCGCGGTGACGATGGTCTCGCTCGCCCTCGTCGCGGCGGTGTTCTACGCCGTGCTGCGACGGGTCGGAGCGCGCTGGTGGCTGTGGGGGACCCTGGTCGCGGTCGCGTTCCTCGTGCTGCTGGTGCTGGTCGGGCCTGTTTTCATCGATCCTCTCTTCAACACCTACAAGCCGGTCGCGGACGGTCCTGTCAAGCAAGCCGTGCTGACGATGGCCCATGCCAACGGAGTTCCGGCCGACAACATCTACGAGTTCGATGCGTCACGACAGACGACGCGGGTCAGTGCCAACGTCGGCGGCATCTTCGGCTCGGCTTCCATTCGCCTCAACGACAACCTGTTGCGGCGCTCGAGCCTTGCGGAGATTAGAGCCGTGATGGGCCACGAGATCGGCCATTACGTGCTGAACCACATCTACAAGTGGATCGCCGCGATGACGCTTGTCTTCCTGGCCGGCTTCCTGTTCACGCAATGGGCGATGACGGCACTGCTGGGTCGTTTCGGCGGTCGCTTCGGCCTGCACGGCGTCAGCGACGTGGCCTCCTTCCCGCTCCTGCTGGCCGTGATGTCCTTGTTCGCCTTTGCGGCCACGCCGATCACCAACACCCTCATCCGCACGCAGGAAATCGAGGCCGATCGCTTCGGACTCAACCTCGCTCGCGAGCCGCATGGCGAAGCCGAGGTGGACCTGAAGCTGACGGAATACCGCAAGCCCGATCCGACACCGCTCGAGGAGTTCGTCTTCTTCGACCACCCGAGCACGCGCTTTCGCATTCACGACGCGATGCGCTGGCGGGAGGCGATGGGCACGCCTTGATCGCACCACCGTTCGCGCTCGCCGAGCGCGACGAGTTTCGAACGAGAACGTGACCGTCACGCCGCGGCGAACTTCAGGATCGCCTGGATGACGGAGGCGCTGTCGCCATACCACCAGAAATGATCGACTCCCTCGAGCGGGTGCCAAACGGCGCCCGGGATGTTCTCTGCAAGGTGCCTGCCCGCCTCGAAGCGAACCGCTCGATCGCCGCGACGATGCATGACGAGCGTGGGCACGCCGATCCGGCCGAGCTCGGCACGCATATCGGCGTCACGCAGGCCGCCGAGGATCGCCTTGAGCGCGCCGGGAGAGGCCGCATGCCGCACCAGGCGAGCCCACCAGGCGCGCGACGCGGGATCGTCCTTCGCGCTCGGAGCGAACGTCTCGATGCCCACCGGTCCGCCCCATCCGGCAATGAGCTGTCGTAGCCAGATGTCGTAGGCAGCGGCCGGCAGGGCCCAGGGATAGTCGGGAGCGGCCGAGCCCTTGGCGAGCGATCCGAACAGGCACAAGCCCCGGACGCGATCCGGATGATCGACGGCCAGGCGCATCGCGCCCAGTCCGCCCTCCGACGATCCGAAGAGCCAGGCGCGCTGCACCTGCGCGTGCTCGAGGATGGCCGCAATGTCGGCCGCCACGCCTGTAGGCGTGCTCGTGGCTCCCAGGCGCTCGGACAAGCCGACGCCGCGCCGGTCGAACAGGATCACCCGGAAGCGATCCGCCAGGGCCTCGACGAAGGCGCGAAAGGACGGATGCTCGAGCGCGATCTCGATGTGACCGACGAACCCCGGGGAGATCACCAAGGTCTGCTCGCCGGTGCCGAGCATCGTGTAGGCGACGGGGCCGAAGCCGCTTTCGGCAAAGCGCACGCTCGGCCGCTCCACCTGGCTGCGCGACATCCGCCTCAGGTCTTCCGTGGCCTGGAGATAGGCCTGCTCGGTGTGCGGGCCGGGCCGGATGCCGAACTCCGCTCGCAACACCTCTGCGCAACGCGTGTAGGTGGCTTCGACGCCGGCGCTGTGGCCCTGCAGCACGTGCAGCTGCATCAGCAGGACGTAGCTCGGCTCGCGGTAGGCGTCGAGCGCGACCAGCGCTTCGGCCATCTCCAGCGCGGACGCGTAGTCGCCTCGCCGGCCCAGCGCGTCGATCAGGCGCTCGAGCAGGCGCGCCAGCAGATGTTCGTGCTCGATCGACGCGGCCTTGAGCCAGTCGTCGAAGGTCTCCGATCCGAACGAGATGCCCTGCAGCAGTGGCTGTCGTCCGCGGGTGGCCCACTGGCTTGCCTCCGTCAGCGTGCTCTCGTCGAACGTCGCTGCGGCGACCGCGCGGCGGGCGAATTCCGTGAAACGAAGCGCATCGACCACCAGCGCCTTCGGCGTGAGCGCGAGGCCATCGCTGTCGGACGCCAGGATCCTTCGGCCGACCGCGTGTTCGATCGTGTAGATCAGTCGGCGCAGGCGCGTGCGCCCCTGTGCCTCATCGGCGTCCGGCCAGAGCATGGCGGCCAGATGTGCCCGCGGCGCGGGGCTCTTGTTGAACGCGAGATAGGCGAGCAGCGCCACGGCGCGCTTCAGCGGCAGTCGCACTTCGCGTCCCCGCACGAGGGTCGCCGGCACACCGAAGACCTTCAGTTCGACCGCGGGCGACGGGGAGCGAGACGGCATCGGGGGGTTATAGCCGCGCGGGGATCGGTTGGACAGGGACGCTGAAGGGACGGCCGGTCCCTATCGTGGCCTCGGCACATTGCATGAGAGGTCCTATGCGCAGACTCGTTTCGTTCATCTATGGCCTGGCCGCCTACCTGGCCTGCCTGGCCGCCCTGCTCTACTTCATCGGCTTCAGCGGCAACCTGCTCGTGCCGACGTCAGTCGATTCCGCTGCCGGCGCACCCTGGGTCGAGGCGGTGGTCACCGACCTGCTGCTGCTGGCCCTGTTCGGTGTCCAGCACAGCGTGATGGCCCGTCGCAGCTTCAAGCGCTGGTGGACACGTGTCGTCCCCGACGCGGTGGAGCGCAGCACGTACCTGGTGGCCACGTGCGCCGTGCTGGCGCTGATGTTCCTGTTCTGGGTGCCGATCCCGGCGCCGGTCGTGTGGCGGGTTGACCCGCCCGCCGGCGCCGCCCTGCTCTGGGGCCTGTTCGCGCTCGGCTGGCTGCTGGTGCTGGTCAGCACCTTTCTCCTCGACCACTTCGAGCTGTTCGGTCTGCAGCAGGTCTTCGCCAGCCTGACGCGGCGCGCCGCGCCCGAGGCCCGGTTCAGGACGCCGCTGCTCTATCGCTACGTACGCCATCCGCTGTATTCAGGCCTGCTGCTGACCTTCTGGTCGGTTCCGGTCATGACGGCAGGCCGGCTGCTGTTCGCTCTCGGGTTCACGGCCTACATCCTGATCGGCATCGCGTTCGAGGAGCGTGACCTCCTGCGGCAGTTCGGAGAGCGCTATCGCACGTATCGCAAGCAGGTCGGCATGCTGATCCCGCACCCGAGATCGAGGCGGACGGCAGAGCAGTAGGTCGCAAGCCCACCCATCGCTACCCGAGGACAAGACCCGTGGAACCCAATGTCATCGATTCACCGCGGCCGAGCGCGTTCGGTCCGACTCACGATCCCTTCGACGACGGCCGTGCCTTGCAAGACCGTCTGGCCGTGCACTGCTTCGGCTGCGGAACGCTCAATGCAGGCGGCTTGCACATCAAGAGCCGCTGGCAAGGCGACGAGCTCGTCTGCATCTGGCACCCTCGTCCCGAGCACATCGGCTTCCCCGGCTTCGTCTATGGCGGCACGATCGCGTCCATCGTCGATTGCCACGCCGTCTGGGCGGCGCTGTCGCTGCATTGCCGGGAGGCCGGTCACGACCTGCGGAGCGGCCCGCCACCCTTCGGCGTGATGACCGGCAGCCTTCAGGTGAGCTACCTCAAGCCGGCGTTGGTGACCCGCGCGCTCGAACTGCGGGCCCGAGTCGTCACGCAGGGCGAGCGCAAGTCGGTGGTCGCCTGCAGCGTGCGCCAGGGTTCGGTGGAATGCGCGACGGCCGAGGTCGTCACGGTGCGCGTGAAAGGGCGGGGCTGAGATGCGCGCCGTCATCTGCAGCCGCTTCGACGGCATCGACGCCCTGGCGCTCGGCGAGCTCGACGACCCCGTGCCCGGTCCGGGACAGGTGCTGGTCGACGTCCATGCAGCCGCGCTGAGCTTCATGGATACCCTGATGGTGGCCGGGCGCTACCAGATGAAGCCCCAGCTGCCGTTCGTGCCGGGCAGCGACGCGGCCGGGGTGGTGCTGGCGGTCGGCGATGGCGTCAAGGACGTGCGCGTCGGCGATCGCGTTGCCTGCAGCCACTGGCATGGCGGCATGGCCGAGCGCATGGTGGCACCCGAGCACAGCGTCGTGAAGCTGCCGGACGGCGTCGGTTTCGAGCTCGGCTCGAGCGTGCGCTACGCCTACGGCACGGCGCACTACGCCCTGGCGAACCGTGCGCAACTGCGTCCGGGCGAGACCGTGTTCGTCAGCGGTGCGGCAGGCGGCATCGGCCTGGCAGCCGTCGACGTGGCGTGTCACGGCGGGGCCACGGTGATTGCGGGCACCAGTTCGGCAGCCAAGGGGGAAGCGGCACGCCGACAGGGCGCGGCCCACGCCGTCGACTACTCGCGCGAGCCGCTGCGCGAACGCCTGCTCGAACTGACCGGGGGCCGTGGCGTCGACGTGTTCCTCGACAACGTCGGCGGTTCCGTGTTCGGCATCGTGTCGCGGGTGATGGCCTGGAATGGCCGCATCCTGCCGATCGGATTCACGAGTGGCGAAACCCCGAGCCTCTCCATGAACCTCCCGTTGTTGAAGAACTACAGCGTGGTGGGATGCTACTGGGGCGCCTGGGCGGAGCGGCAGCCGCAGCAGAGTCGCGCCGCCGATGAACAACTCTTCGCTGCGGTGGCGGAAGGCACCTACCGGCCTCAGGTCTCGGAGGTGCTGCCGATGGCGTCGTTCGCCGAGGGCCTGCTGCGACTCTCGCGCCGCCAGGCGACGGGCCGAATTGTCCTGCGCGTGAAGCAAGGGCCCGCCGCGACTACGTGAACATGCCAAGGCGCAGGGTGACCGTGCAGAATGCCTTACGATCTTCCTGCCCGTCGCCGGCGTCGACGGTGGAGCCGGATCAGACGATCGGAGTCCGCGATGGTGAGCCCGCAAGAACTGCGCGAGATCTCGGTGCTCCTCGATGAGGCACTGGCGCTGCCGGCGGCCCAGCGCGATGGCTGGATCGACGCCCTGCCGGGCGAGGCTGCACGCCTGGCGCCGGCATTGCGCTCGCTGCTGCAACACGCCGGGCATGCCGAGACGGCAGATTTCATCGACCGCGGTCCGGCGTTTACGGCCCCGGGGGACCTTCCCAAGTCGAGTTTCGGCACAGGGGATCAGGTAGGTCCCTATCGCCTAGAGCGCGAGATCGGCCGCGGCGGCATGGGCGAGGTGTGGCTGGCCGAACGCGCCGATGGCCAGCTCAAGCGAAGCGTTGCCCTGAAGTTGCCGATGCTGGGAGTGCGACGCAGCATCCTGGTGCAGCGATTTGCGCGGGAAAGGGACATCCTCGGCGGCCTGGCGCATCCGCATATCGCGCGCCTGTACGACGCCGGGCTGTCCGATGACGGGCAGCCCTACCTGGCGCTGGAGTACGTGCAGGGCCGGCCCATCACGACGTACTGCGCCGAACACGGTTTGACCCTTGCCCAGCGTGTCGACCTGCTGCGACAGGTGATGGACGCGGTCCAGTTCGCGCATGCCAACCTGGTGATCCATCGCGACCTGAAACCCAGCAACGTGCTCGTCACCGACGAGGGACAGGCGATGCTGCTGGATTTCGGCATCGCCAAGCTGCTCGCCGACGCAGACGGCCAGGCCAGCGAGACTGAATTGACCCAGCTGGGCGGCCGTGCGCTGACGCTGGACTATGCGGCGCCCGAGCAAGTCAGTGGCGCCCCGATCAGCACCGCGACCGATGTCTGGGCTCTGGGCGTCCTGGCCTACGAGCTGCTGACCGGAGAGCGCCCGTTCCAGGGCCTGCGGCGCGAGGTCGAGCAAGGCATCCTGGAGCACGAGCCGCGCCGGCCCGGCGCGCTGCCTGCCGACCTGGCATCGATCGTGTTGAAGGCACTGAAGAAGGCCCCGGTCGATCGCTACGTCACTGTCAACGCCTTTTCCGAGGATCTCGAGCGCTGGCTGCGCGGCGAGCCGGTCCAGGCCCAGCCGGACAGCCGCTGGTACCGCATGCGACGTTTCGTCGGGAGAAACCGGGCCGGCGTGGCCACGGCTGCCGGTGTGCTGGCGCTGGTGCTGGTCTTCAGCGCGGTCTCGCTGCGCCAGGCGCAGATCGCCCGCGAGCAGACCCGCCTGGCGCAGACCGAGGCGAAGACCGCCCAGGCCGTGCAGAACTTCCTGGAGGGCATCTTCCAGGCCAGCAACGGCAACCAGCCGGACCCGATCCAGGCCCGTCAACGCACGGCCAAGCAGCTGCTGGACGAAGGCGCGGCGCGGATCCAGACCGAGCTCGACGACGCGCCCGCAGCGAAATTGCGGGTGCTGGCGACGCTGAGCGATCTGTTCGACCAGATGGGTGACCTCGATGCGACGTTGCGCCTGGCGGCCGAGCGCGTGCGCGTGGCCCAGCGGTATTTCGGCAACGACTCGCCGGATCTGGCCTTCGCGCTGGTGGCCCACTCCAAGATCATGGTCGATGCCCTGCAACTGGATGAAGGGCTGGAACTCCTGACGCGGGCCGAGGCCATCGCCGCCAGGCTGACGCCCGTCTCCGACGACCTGCGGATCGCACTCGATGGAGAGTTCGCGAACTACCATCGTTTTCGAAACGAGGCGAGCGGACTGCCCTATTCGCAGCGAGAGGTGACTCTGCTGCGCAAGCGCGGCCCGTCGCTGGAACTGGTTTCGGCGTTGGCCAACCTCGGCGCGATGCAGCAGATCGCCGGCGACCTCGAGGCTGCTCGCGCGGCGTTCAAGGAAGCGCTGGGAGTGGCATCGCAGGTGCCAGGAGGCGCCGGCAGCCGGGTGGGCGGTGTCTACGACGAGCTTTCCGCGCTGGAAGCGCGGCGCGGCGACCAGGTCGCCGCCGAAGCCGCGCTGCGCAAGGTCATCGAGATCGATGAATCGAGTTCCGGCTCCGGCGGGATCCGCACGATCACGTCAAAACTCCGGCTCGGCGGCTTTCTCGTCACCGACGGCCGAGCCCGCGAGGCATTGGCGGTCTTGCGGCCGCTGCGCGAGCAAGTCCAGAGCCAGGCGCCGAGCGCCGAGCGCGACCGCAGCCTGCCAATCCTGCTGATGTACGAAGCCCGTGCCGAAGCGGCGCTGGGGCATCTGCTGCCTGCGCTTGCATTGCTGATGCCGGCTGCTGGGATCGTGGAGAGCCAGGTCACAGAACCCCGGACGGCGGTGAGCCGGGCCATCACCAGGATGTCGATACTGACCTCCCTGGGCCGCTACGGCGAGGCGGAAGATGTCGCGCGCGCTGCGCGCGACATGATCGCCAAGAGCAGGCTGGAAGGTGGCGACATGGACAGTCGCCTCAACCGCCAACGGGTCTTCCTGGAACTGGCGCAACGCAAGCAGGCGACGACCCGGGAGGCGCTGGCCGTCGTGCTGACGGCAGATACGGCCGGCACCTCCGGAATGCCACCCAGCTGGAGCAATGCCATGCGGGCGGAAGTGGCGGCGGAGTTCGACACGCCGGAGTCGGCGGCAGCCGAAATCCGCGGATGGCTGCAAGCCTTGAGCAACACGCATGTCGATATCGGACAGGCAGACCAGGAAGCGCGGATGAACCTTGCACTGGGGCGCGTGCTCCTGAAGATGGGACGTGCAGGCGATGCACTGACGCCACTGCGCGCCAACCTGGCACACGTCGCCGTCCGGAGCGACCCGGCTGCGAGTCCGGCTGTGCTCGAGGCGAAAGTCGCGCTGGCCCTGGCCTTGGTCGCGAACGATCAGCGCGACGCCGCCCTCGAACTGGCAGGTGAAGCGAACGAGATTCGCAGCGCCAATCCGGAATTGGGCCCTCACCTGGTCGAGCCCTTGCGTCGCGTGAAAGCCGCGCTTCCTTAGGTCTCGACGACTCGCAGGCCGAGGTCTTCCTCGCCCGGAGCCTGGCCGCAGCCTAGTCGAGGGCGGCGATGAGAAGAAGGCGAGCCTTTTCCCATGAGCGCCTCACGGTCCGTTCCGAAAGACCGAGCGCCTCGCCGATCTCGATTTCCGTCATGCCGCCGAAGTAGCGCATCTCCACGATCTGGGCGAGCCGCTCGTCGGCCTGCGCCAGCACTTCGAGCGCCTCGTGAACGTGCAGCACGTCCGACTCGGGCCCGGCGATCTTGTCCGACAGCGCGGTATCGAGCACCAGGCGCTCGGCTTCACCGCCGCGGCGCTCGGCCAGTCTCGCACGCGCGAAGTCGACGATCACGGAGCGCATCACGCGCGAGGCGTAGGCAAAGAAGTGGTGCCGGTCCTCCAGCGCCGGCGACGCCTGGCCGACAAGCTTCAAGTACGCCTCGTGGACCAGCGACGTCGTATCCAGAAGCGTCATCGTGCGGTGCTGGCGCAGCCGCGAGCGCGCGAGCTTGCGAAGATCGTCGTAGAGCAGCGCGAAGGCCTGCCCGGCGGCATCCTCGTTGCCCCGGCGCGCGGCGCCGAGCAGATCGGTGAGTTCCGGCATCGATGCGTCCTCCGACGCAGCGATTCTGCCCGTAGCCGCCGGCGCCGGACTCCATCGGGAACATTAGACTGAAAACACGTAGGCGAAGGCGTGGTGCCAGAGCGTCGCCGTGACCAGCCCGAGCGGGATGCCGACGCCGATCATGGTCGAGACGAGCGGTGCATCGAGGCTCGCCTCGGCCGCGACGATGCCGGCGCCGATCATCGGCGGCATCGCCGCTTCGATCATGCTGACGTGGCTGGTCATGTCGAGATCTGCATCGAGCAGCCAGAGGACGGCGAAGACGATCGCCGGGCAGGCGACGAGCTTGTAGCCCAGGCCGATCGAGAGCAGGCCGGCCTGGCTGCGCAGTGCCCCCAAGCGAAGCTGAAGACCGACCGAAAGCAGGGCGAGAGGCGCCAGCGTGTCGCCGAGACGCCCGAGCGCGGTGTCGAGCGGCACCGGAAAGGGCAGCGGCCGCAGCGCGAGCGCCACGAAGAGAGCGATCAAGGGCGGGAAGGTCGCGATCTTCTTCAGCGTCTCCCCGCCCGACCTGCGCGGATTGCCGGCATAGAGAGCGGCCACGAACACGCCGATCGTGGCAAGGGCCAGATACGAACCGAGCTGATCGATCAACAGGCCGAGACCCAGGCCGTCGCGGCCGTGCAGTGATTCGATCATCGGCAGGCCGACGAACGACGTGTTGCCGAGCCCGCCGACGAGCGTCAGCGCGCCGATGCTGGCACGGGGCAGGCGCAGCCACCGGCCGATCGACCAGAACGCGCCGGCGCCGAAGGCGAACAGGGCCCAAGGCATGAGCACCGGCCAGAGCTGGTTCGGATCGAAGATGAAGCCATGCAGCGCACGCAGCGTGACCGCGGGAAGCGACACGTGGAGGATGACGGCGTTGAGCGCCTGGTGGGCGTTCGCCGGCATGCGCTGCGAGTGGTGCAGCAGCATGCCGAGCGCCAGACAAGCGACGAGAAGGAGAAGGTTCGACACGGTCTGACTCCGTCGCGGCGCAACGGCGCCTGTGCGCTGTCGTACGCAAGAGGAGCACAGAACCGGACACGGAGATGCCGTGTCGAGTACGGGATCGATTGGCGGAATGGAACCCG
>Ga0207659_10000408_pt1 | contig 25898 bp, 20 predicted proteins | sample KBSM43metaG_FD_184330 | JGI IMG/M metagenome (GOLD analysis project Ga0207659, IMG submission 184330) | Miscanthus rhizosphere microbial communities from Kellogg Biological Station, Michigan, USA - KBS M4-3 metaG (SPAdes) (version 2) | ecosystem: Host-associated > Plants > Roots > Rhizosphere >...
CGAAGCGGACGCTCCCAACTAGAGGCCGTTGTTCAGGCCTTCCCCGTGCGGCCGAACACCAGGGTGAGATTGTTGGCCGGCATCTCGGCGACCTCGATCAGCGAGAGGCCGGCGCGAGCTGCCAGTTCCTCCACGGCCTCGATATCGCGTACGCCCCATTCGGCATTGCCTTGGCGAAGGCTCAGGTCGAAGGCTTCATTGCTGGGAGCGGTGTGCTTGCCGCCACGCATGAACGCACCGTAAAGCAAGAGCAGCCCGTCCGGGCCCAGGTAGCGTCCGGCGCCGGCGACCAGTCCCTCGGTGACGCGCCAGGGCGCAATATGAATGACGTTGGCGCAGAAGACAGCCAGCAAAGCCCTGGGACCGAGTTCGGCCGTCATCTCGGGGCACCAGGCCGGATCGGACAAGTCGATCCGCAGCGGCGGACGGATATTCTCAAGCTTCGAATAGGCCCGCCACGCCTCGATGCTCTTCAGATGCTGTTCGTTCAGATCGCTTGGCCACCACGTGACTGCCGGAAAGTGACGGGCGAAATCGACCACGTGCTGGCCGGTGCCGCTGCCGGCCTCGACTGCATCGCCGGATTTGCCAGAGATGAATCGCCGCAGCATCGCGCGGAGCGCCTGGTGATTGCGGCGAAAGGCCGGCGCGTCAAGCCGGCCGTCGGGCCCGGCACCCCCACCGTCCTTGCCGAATTCAACGACATATTCAACCACGGTCGGCTCTCGACAAGATGACCCGGCGTTCCCCTCGATGCTATCCGGCAACCGACCGCGAAGGCCGAATGAAACGAGGCTGGCGACGATGCCCGCGGTGGAGGCGCTGGAGCAGTTCGACCAATTCGCGATCGCCTACGGCGATAGATTCGCGAAGCTGCCCGCATGACAATCCACCACCGACTTGCTCACGGAAATTCAGGCAGCTCCAGGATGTTTGGCGAACGTCTGCTTCTTCCGCCGGCTCACGCCCGCTTCGGGGTCGGTAGCCCCCGTTCGCGGTCAAACCGTCGCTGACCGCCCACCTGCTTGTCCGCTCGGCGTCACGACGCCTTCTACATAGAGCCAGACGCCAGCTTCACGAACGAACCGGCTCACCTCATGCAGCTTGCCGGCGCGGCCGTTGACCTTCTGGTGTGCCACGAAATCGACAACGGCTGTGTCGCCGCTCGCTTCCCGGTGCAACACCTCGAGACCCACCCAGTTCATCGGGTCCAGCTCCAGTTCACCCGGCGCGGTGGACGGATGCCAGGTCTTCATCAAGTACTCGAGCAATGACGGAAGAGGTGTGCCGCGGCCCTGGGCCAGGGCATAGGCGCTGTATCGCGAACGCATGAGTGCCTCGGGCGTGGGAGCATGTTCGCCGCGGAGCAGCCCTGCGTGCCAACGCCCGCAGCAGTCCATGTAGCGCGCAGGCGTGGTCTCGCGCGCACGGCAAGGGCAAGCAAGGTCACGGCTGCGGGCCACACGGCCATTGTGCGTGGCGTATGGGGCAGCGCGCCGGTTGCCACTCCGCGCTCCCGGCCGGTTGCCGACGGCCGGATCCGGCGCTTTCGATGGCCGAGCCGTCCGCATTTGAACCTACCATCGCCGCCCATGGACTGGATTCGCACCGGCCTGGACATCAGCGTAGCCCGTTGGAAGGCCCTGCTGCTCGCCTTCTGCCTGCTCTCGGCCATGGTGATGGGCATCGAAGGCGCCGCAACCGTGGCCGCGTTGACGCGCGGCACCGAGGGCAGACTCGGCGTGAAAGGCGATGGCGTCATGCACGATGGGCGCGTCGCTGCTCTGGTGCGAGGATTCGAGCCCTGGTCGCTGGCGCCGCAGGCGGGCGTGCGGGTCGGTGACCGGCTCCAGCACGACCGCTGGTACGACCGGGGCCGCTCGCTTCTGCCCGGAGTGGCCATCCCCGTGACCATCGTCCGCGACGGCGCCACGCTGCACACCGCGATCACGACGGCAGAGCGGCCGATCGAAAGCCTCGACCGCTGGCACTTCGTCCTGAACGTCGCCTATTGCGGGCTGGGCACGCTGCTCGGCCTGGTGGTCGGGCTGCGGCAGGCGGATGTCAGAACCAGCCGCGCGCTGGCCCTGGCCTTCCTCTGGTGGTCGTTGAACCTGGGCGCCAGCTATGCCCCCGCCGTCTGGCCACAGATCTTCGTCCGCGTGATGAACGAATTCGCCCTGGTGCCAGGCTGGTACTTCGGGCTGTGGTTCGCCATTCACTATCCGGACGAGCGGCCGCAGGGCTGGCGCCGCGCCCTGCGCCGCGTGCTGCCGCTGTTCCTGGTGGCCCTCGTGCCGGTGGAGATGGTAGCGGTGGCCTTGGCCCTGGGCCGCGGGTCGCCAAGCCTGTTCAACTGGATCGAGATACCGTACGTCGGTGCTGCAGGCGCGCTGATGCTCGTGGCGTTCTGGGACGGCTGGCGGCGCAGCAGCGGTGAGCTGCGGCAACGATTCAGCTGGTTGCTGGGGTCGTTTGCGCTGTTCTGGGCGGTCAGCTACGCGACCTGGCTGGACGGCTTCTTCGACGACGAGGTCCGGCCCCTGCTAGGACACGCCGCCGTGCTCGGTTCGCTGATGGCGCTGATCGGCCTGACCTACGCCATCCTGCGCCACCGCGTGCTCGACATGGGGCTGGCGCTGAACCGCTCGCTGGTCTTCACCGTCGTCGGCGCGGTGCTGCTGGGCAGCTTCCAGTTCCTCCAGGTGGTGGCGGGCCGGCTGCTGCACTTCGACGACCCGGCCAAGGCGGGCCTGCTCGGCGCGGTGCTGGCCGCCTTCGTGGTGCTGGCCTACCCGAAGGTCAAGCCGCGCGCCGAGTGGCTGGTCGACCGCCTGTTCTTCAGCGCTTGGGTGGCGCGCGAGGCCGACCTCGCGCGCTTTGCCGCCGACGCCCAGGGCTTCACCGAGGCCTCTTCGCTGGCGACGGCCCTGCTCGCTGCCCTCGACCGCTTCACCACCGGCGCCGGAGCCGCGCTCTATGTGCGTGGCGGCGATGGCCGCTACGCGCGCGTGCAGGGCTCGATGACCGATGCGCCACAGTGGCTCGATGCCGACGAGCCCCTGGCTGTGGCCCTGCGTGCCGGCCGTTCAGTGGCCCGCTGCGACGACGTGCATTCGACACTGCCCGGCGAACTGGCCATGGTGCTGGCGCGGCAGCGCGAGCTCGATGCCTTCATCCTGATCGGCCGCCAGCGCGACGGCCGGCCCCTGCGTTCGGACGAGGTGGCTGCGCTGCGCGACGCGCTGCGAACAGTGGGCGTCGAATGGCAGGCCTTGCGCTGGGAGGCGCTGCAGCGCGAGCGTCCTGCACCGGCTGCCGCGGCGTGACGGCAAAGCCGGCGCGACAATCCAGCGATTCCGTCGTGGCGTGATGGGCGGCGCGGTGGAACTGCTAAGCCGGCATTCCCGAGCGGTGACGGTGCGGCCGGCTTGCACGGGGTCGCGGATGTCCGTTCCCGGCCACAACTGCGATCGGTTGTGGGGCATCTCGATCGACCGCATCGCGCCGTTATTTCGAAACGCCCACCTGTTGCATCATCCACGCCATCTCGAACGCCCGGTCCTTCAAGGCGTCGTAGCGACCTGACGCGCCGCCGTGCCCGGCGGGGTCCAACTTGACCTTCAGCAGCAGCGGGTTGGCGTCGGTCTTGAGCGTGCGCAGCTTGGCGACGTACTTCGCCGGTTCCCAGTACCCCACTTGGCTGTCGTTATAGCTGGTGGTCACCAGGATGGCCGGGTAGGCTTGCCTGCGCAGGTTGTCGTAGGGACTGTAGGAGCGCATGTAGTCGAAGGCCGGTTTCTCGTTGGGATTGCCCCATTCGAGGTACTCGCCCACGGTCAAGGGCACGCTGGCGTCCATCATCGTGTTCATCACGTCCACGAACGGCACCGCCGCGTGAACGGCCTTGAAGAGGTCCGGGCGCATGTTGGTGACGGCCCCCATCAGCAGCCCCCCGCGCTGCCTCCCTCGATCACCAGACCGGCCTTCGATGTCCAGTTCGACTGGATCAGGTACTCGGCCGCGTCGATGAAATCGGTGAAGGTGTTCTTCTTCTTCATCAGCATGCCGTCGTCGTGCCAGGCCTCGCCCATCTCGTCGCCACCGCGGACGTGAACGATGGCGAAGGCGAAGCCACGGTCCAGCAGGCTCACCCGCCCACTGTCAAAGTCGACCGGCCAGCCATAGCCGTAGGAGCCGTAGGCGTACAGCCACAGTGGCGCCTTGCCGTCCAGCGCCCGGTCCTTCCGGTGGACGATGGACACGGGCACCTTCACCCCGTCGCGGGCCGTGACCCAAAGACGCTCGGATGCGTATTTCGACGCGTCATAGCCGCCCAGGACCTGCTGCTGCTTGAGCAAGATGGGCCTGCCGCTGGTCATGTCGAAGTCAAAGACCGAAGGCGGCTCGACCAGGCTCTGGTAGCGGTAGCGGAACACCACGCTGCTGTATTCCGGCGTGTCCGTGGGAGCCGCGGCGTAGGTGGCTTCGCTGAACGGCAATTCGCGCCAGCGGCCTTGGCGGAAGTCGTGGATCCTGAACCGCGTCAGCCCGGCCTGCTTCTCCGTGAGGACCAGGTGGTCGTGGAATACCTCGATGCCTTGAATCAGCACGTCAGCACGGTGAGCGACGAACGGGGTCCATAGGGCGGGTTGGTCCACCGGTGCCGTGACGACGCGAAAGTTCTTGGCGTCACGGTTGGTCCGGATATAGAGCTGGCCGTCACGATGCTCGACCCCGTATTTGTGGCCCTTCTCGCGCTGCAGGACCAACTTGAAAGTGCCATCGGGTCTGGCGGTGTCCAGCAGGCGCGATTCCCAGGTGTCGGTCGAGAAGGCCTGTAGCACCAGGTATTTGAGGTCCTTGCTGCGCCCGAGAGAGATCCGGAACAGTTCGTCCCTTTCCTCGTACAGCGTTTCGGGCTTGCCGCCGGACCTGAGTCGCCACAGGGTATCGGGGCGCTTGGTGACCGGGTGCTCGGTCGTGAAGAAGGCCGTGGCGTTGTCGGCCGCCCATTGCACACTGGTCACGCGCTCGGCCAATGGCCCGTCGACCTTGCCGCTCGCGAGCGACTTGCGGAAGAGCCTGAACTGGCGGAATCCGGTCTCGTCGGTGGTGTAGAGCAACCACGCCCCATCGTCGGACACCTTCATTTCGCCCAGGCTGATGAACGCCTTGCCGTGGGCCATCTCATTCAAGTCCAGCAGCACCTGCTCCGGCGCCTGTTCGTCATAGGCCAGGGCCGCGGTGGCCTTGCGGCGGCAGCGGATCGGGTACTGCTGGCCCTCGACCGTGCGGCTGTAATAGAACCACGCCCCGCGTCGCACCGGCACGTCCAGATCGGTCTGCTGGATACGGCCCAGCATTTCCTCGTAGAGCGTGTCGGCGAAGGGCGCCAGGCTGGCGGTCAGGGCCAGGGTGTAGGCGTTCTCTGCCTTCAGGTAGTCCAGCACCGGCCGGCTGTCCTTCTCACGCAGCCAGAACCAGGGGTCCTGCACGCGCTCGCCGTGCCACTCGACGACATGGTCCTGGCGCGGCGCGGTGGGGGGCTGCGGGGCCTGTGGCGTCGACTGGGCAGACGCATTGCCGGACAAGACGGACGTCGCCAAGCACAAGAAGAAAACAGTCTTCATCCATTCACCTTCGCCGGTCGGCTCTTGTCTGCGCCGGCGAAGCTGGGTCGGGCTCGTCTGCGTCGCTCATCGCTTGCCGATCCTGCATTCAGCCACCCGCGCCGGCGCGCTTCAATGCGTCCCAGAACGCGTCGCCGCCGGGCGCCATCCAGGAGGGTTGCAGCCAGGCCTTGATCTGGCCGACGGTCTGGGCCTTGGGCACCACGTCCTGGAAGTCCTTGAACGCCGCGCGCGCCCGCTCGAGATGACCCGCACGCGACTCGGCGGCCACGAGGACCAGGGCCACGGATCCCGGCTCCGAGACGGCGCGCTGGGCACGGGTCATCCGCACCAGGGCATTGCGCGCCAGTCGGGCAGCCTCGGCATCATCGCCATGGGCGAAATGCACAGCGGCCGCCACCGATCCGGTGGCTTCGTTATCGAGAGCCTTCAGCATTGCCGGCACCAGCGCCAGGGCCTGCGCCACCTGACCCATGGACCGCAGGACGATCACCCGGTCGGTGAGGACGGCCGCGTCGTCGGGTTCCTTCGCCAGCAGCGTGTCGCTCACCAACAAGGCCTCCTGATACCGGCCATGCTTGAAGTAGTGCCAGAAGCGCAATTTCAGCATCGCGGCCCAATCCGGCCGCTGGGTGAGGGCCTTGTCGAGCGCTGCGAGGCCGATTTCCTCCATCGGACGGTTTTCGGCGGCCCAGGTCTTCAGGCATTCGCACAGATTGACTTCCGCCGTCAGCTGCAAGGCGGTCGTCCGGGGCCAACTCGAGCGCACGCTTCAGGCTCTTCATGGTCGTGGCGTAGACGGCGGCCGCGTCGGGACTGTCACTGTTCCAATCGACCTTCGCGCGAAAGGCCAGGTCGCGCACGTCCAGCTGCGCGTCCGGCTTGCCGCGTGCGCGGGCCACCTCCTGCGCGAGCGCGAAATAGGTCAGCAAGTGGGTCGTGTCTCGGATGGCCTGGGCCGGTAGCTGCGGCCCGCCGTCGCCGGCATCCGCCTTGATCGTGCGCTGTTCGAGCACCCGCTCGGTGGCGGCGTCGATGACCGCGAGGTCGAGCGCGTAGCCGGCGCTGCTGCGCGTCACGTTGCCGCGGTAGAGGAAATGCACGTCGAGCGCCTGCCCGAGCTGGCTCAAGGTCTGCGGTCGTGCCAACTGCGCCTCGACGAGCGGGCGCGGCACGACACGCCCCCACAGGATATTGGCTTCCTGCTCGGCCAGCGTTACCTCGAACGCGCCCAGCGCCAGGCGCGCGCCTTCGGCATCGCCGGGTGGGCGCCTGGAACGGCAGCACCGCAAAGGTCATGCGCCGGTCGGCCGCCGAGAACGGGACGACGGGGCCGGTAGCCTTCGTCGTCGATGCGGTCCCTTCGGCCAGGCTGGTGTGCACGGTTCGCCAGCCGTTCCAGTACCCGGCCAGGCCCCCGATGACCGTGCCGCCCGCCGCGATGGCGACGATCGGGCCCCGCAGACGCCCGAGCCGCGACATCCACCGCGACTGCCGCGAAGGTGTCGCGTCAGCGATGCCTGCGGGAGGTGATTCGGGCTGGGGTGCCTCCTCGTCCATCGCCAAAGCTCTCCTTCAGTCGCGCAAATTCCCGAGCCGACTTGGCCAGAGCGACCAGGCGCGGCAGCATACGCCCTATCCCCGCCAATCTGCTCGGCGGATGGTCTGAAGGCGTCGCTCGTACTCGGTCGATGACCGGCGGCTCATGGGCTGGAAGCGGATGCAGCAAATTGCGGTGTCGACTAAATTGCTTCAGCGTTCCGTAGAGGCAAGGTTTCCAAGCCGCGCAAGTTGATCAACTTCCTCCAAGCCGGCGAACTGGCGGGCTCGGCCAGCGCCAACCCCGGCCGCTGCCGCAGCAACTGCCCAAACGCCACCTCCGCCTCCATCCTCGCCAGCGGCGCCCCCACGCAGTAATGGATCCCCGCCCCGAACGCCAGGTGCGGGTTCGGGCTGCGTGCGATGTCGAACCGATCCGGCTCGGCGAACACCGCCGGGTCGCGGTTCGCCGCCCCCGTCATGAAGAAGATGACGTCGCCCGCCGGCACCACCGTCTCGCCGATGGCATAAGGCGCCACCGCGTGCCGCCCGACCATGTTCACCGAGCTCTCGAAGCGCAGCATCTCGTCCACCGCACCGGGCAGAAGCTTCTCGGGGTCGGCGCGCAGCTGCGCCAGCGCCTCGGGGTGGCGCAGCAGCGTCAGCAGCCCGTTGCCGAGCAGGTTGGTGGTGGTCTCGTGCCCGGCCACGAACAGCAGGATCAGGTTGCCCAGCAGCTCGTCTTCGCTCAGCGATGACGACGATGAGGCGCCGTCGCCCGCGTCGTGCGCCGCCACCAGCGTGCCGAGCAGGTCGTCGCGCTCGCCGCTGGCGCGGTGCCGGGCGATGTGCGCGCGCAGGTACTCCACCATCTCGGTGGCGGCGTGGTCGGCGGCCTGGCGCTGGGCGCGTCGCACCACGGGCTCGACGATCAGGGCGAGCGCGTCGGCCCATTGCTTGGTCTGCGCGAAGTCTTCGGCCGGCAGGCCGAGCACGTCGCAGATCACGCGCACCGGCAGCGGCTGTGCCAGCGTCGGCATCAGGTCGAAGGTGGCGCCGTCTTCCGTGGGCAGCGCGGCCAGCAGCTCGGCGGTGATGGCCCCCACCCGCGCGCGCAACGTCTGCACCACCGCGGGCTTGAATGCGGCGTTGACGAGCCGGCGCAGCCGCGTGTGCACGGGCGGGTCGTTGAACAGCATCCAGCGCTCGCAGGTGCGCTCCAGCGTCGAATCGGCGACGAAGGGGCGCAGCTGCGCGTAGCCGGGCGTGCGCGTCACCTCGCGGCTGAGCGCGCTGCTGCGCAGGCCGGCGCTGCAATCGGCATGGTGCGTGGCCAGCCAGATGCCGATCACGTCGCGCTCGGCGCGGCTGCGCGAGCGCACCGCGTGCAGCACCGGGTGAGGGTCGCTGCGGAACACGGGGTCCCGCATGTCGATCACGGGGGACGGGGTCGACGGCATCGTTCGGCCTTTCCGGAGGGTGGGCGATGGTGCACGAAACATGCAACGGTGACCAGCCGCGGGCTTGTCGAGCCATGCTCTCAGCAGATTCCCGCCGCCATCGAGCGCCGGCGATCCCAGGCTTGGCGCTTGCGTTGTCGCACACCTTCATCGAGACTGCCCGCAACGCAACCCTGAACAGGGCCGTGCGATCCTGCCGTGCCGAAGGTGTTTCGATGAGCCCATTGCGCGCACTGCTCCTGACCGACGTCGTCGACAGCACCCAGCTGACGCTGCGCGTCGGCGATGCGGAAATGGCCCGGCTGTGGACCGCACACGACCGCGCCGCGCGTGATCTCCTGCCGGTCTGGCGTGGGCGCGAGATCGACAAGACCGATGGCATGCTGCTGCTGTTCGACGCGGCCGCAGACGCGGTGGGCTACGCACTGGCGTACCAGCAGGCGTTGAGCCAGCTCGCCTTGCCGCTCAAGGCGCGCGCCGGCGTGCATGTCGGCCCCGTCACGCTGCGCGAGAACAGCCCTGCCGACGTCGCGCTCGGTGCCAAGCCGATCGAGGTCGAGGGCGTGGCCAAGGCGGCCGCTGCGCGGGTGGTGTCGCTTGCCCGAGGCGGCCAGACGCTGCTCACGCGCGAGGCCCTGGCTGCGCTCGGGGACACGTCGTTGCGAGTGCAGTCGCACGGGCACTGGCGCATGAAGGGCTTTGCCGAGCCGATCGAGCTGTTCGAGGTCGGCACGGCGGACAGGGTCTTCGTGCCGCCGGAAGACAGCTCGAAGGTGTATCGCGTCGCCCGCAAGGACTCGCTGTGGGTGCCGATCCGGCAGATCGACAACAACCTGCCGGAGCACGTGGCGTCGTTCGTCGGCCGCACGAGCGAGCTCGACGAGCTGTTGCAGCGCCTGTCGCAGGCCCGCCTGCTCACGCTGTACGGCAGCGGCGGCGTCGGCAAGACGCGCCTCGTCCTGCAGCTGGCCCGCACCGTGCTGGGCGAGTTTCCCGACGGGGGCTGGCTCGCCGAGCTCGCGCCGCTCGCCGATCCGAAGCTCGTGCCGCAGACCGTGGCGACGGCGCTGGGCGTGAAGGAGGTGCCGGGCAGGCCGATCACGCAGACGCTGGCCGAACACCTGAAGGACCGGCAGGCGCTGCTCCTGTTGGACAACTGCGAGCACCTGCTCGACGCCTGCGCGCAGCTCGCCGAAGCCCTTTTGCGAGCCTGCCCGCAGGTAAAGATGCTGGCGAGCAGCCGCGAAGCGCTCGGCATTGGTGGCGAGCAGGTGTTCCGCGTGCCTTCGCTCGCGCTGCCGGACGCCGACCGCAAGGCCACTCCCGAGTCCATCGTCCAGTCCGAGGCGGTGCAGCTCTTCGTCGATCGGGCCGCGCTCGTGCGTCCGGACTTCCGCCTCACCGACAGGAACGCGCCGTCGATCGCTTCCATCTGCCGCAGGCTGGACGGCATCCCGCTGGCGATCGAGCTCGCCGCGGCACGCATGCGGTCGCTCTCGGCCGAGGAGATCAACCGCCGCCTCGACCAGCGCTTCCTCCTGCTCACGGGCGGCTCGCGCACGGCCCTGCCGCGCCAGCAGACCCTGCGCTCGCTGATCGACTGGAGCTACGACCTGCTGCAGGAGCCGGAACGGCTCGCGCTGCAGAGGCTCTCTGTCTTTGCCGAGGGGTGGACCGAAGCCGCCGCGGCGCAGGTCTGCGCCGGCGACGGCGTGCAGCCGCACGAGGTGCCGGACCTGCTGGCATCGCTGTGCGACAAGAGCCTCGTGCTGGCCGAGGAGCGCGACGATCACACCCGCTACCGGCTGCTCGAAACGGTGCGCCAGTACGCCCGCGAGCGGCTGCTGGAACAGATGGGCGCAGAGGCGGTTCGGGGCCGGCATCTGGAGTGCTACCTGCAGCATGCCGAGCAGGCAGCGGCCGGGCTGCAGGGGGCCGAGCAGACGCACTGGCTGCGCGACCTCGAGGAGGAGCACGACAACCTGCGGGCGGCGCTGGAGTGGAGCCTGGTGGCATCGACCCCGGCGGCAGCGACAAGCGGGCTCCGCCTGTGCGCAGCGCTGCAACGGTTCTGGCTGATGCGCGGTCATTTGTCGGAAGGTCGTGCGTGCTGCGCGAGCATCCTGCAGATGACCGCCGCCGAGGCGCCGACGCGCGAGCGTGCAGACGCGCTCAACGCGGCGGGCGTGCTCGCCTATCACCAGCACGACCACGCTGCCGCGCGCGAGCAGCACACGCAGAGCCTGGCCATCCGCCGCGCGCTCGGCGACCGCCGGGGAGCCGCGGTCTCGCTCAACAACCTGGGCATGCTGGCGGCCGACCGGGGCGATCTCGCGGCGGCCCGCGTGCTGCACGAGGAGAGCCTGGCGATCGCTCGCGAGCTGGGCAACCGCAACGGCATCGCGCGCTCGCTGGGAAACCTGGGCATGGTCGCGCTGGACCAGGAGGATCTCGTGTCGGCGCGGATTCTGTTCGAGGACTCGCTCGCCATGCTGCGCCAGCTGAACGACCAGGACGGCATCGCGATCGGCCTGCACCTCCTTGGCGACGTGGCCCGCAAGGCAGGCGACCTCGAGTCGGCCCGCACATGCTTCGCGGAGAGCTTGATGATCCTGCGCGGGCTGGGCCACAAGGTGCGCATCGTCTACTCGCTGGACGAACTGGCGGCGGTCGCCGGCGCGCTCGGCAGCGCGCCCGCCGCGGCTCGGCTCTGGGGTGCTACGGAACGGCTGCGCGAAGAGATGGGTTCGCCCGCGGGGTCGGGTGCGCCGGCCGCCGACGCACGTGTTGCCGCGGCGCGGGCGGCTTTGCAGGACGACGCGGCCTTCGATCTCGCCTGGCGCGAGGGCCGGGGCTGGCCGCTCGAAAAGGCGATCGCGTACGCGTTGGCACCGACGGCCGCGCCAGGCTGAACTGCCGCCGAACTGTCGCCGCCTCTGCTCGCCGCATCTTCAAAGGTCGGGCGGAGCCCATTGGCAAATCTCCGCCGCCCGCGTGACCACCCAGGCCGCCTCGGGCTCGCGCTCCGAGAGCACATCGACCAGCAGGCTGGCCTTGACGGCGCGCAACGCCTCGCGCTGCCCCGCCGCATCGTCGGCCGCCACGCTCGCCACCACCGCGGCGATCTGCTCCGCGAGGAGCTCGGCGCTTTCGTAGCGGGCCTCCATCTCCTTGCGCTCGAGCAGCGGCCGGCCGTGGCGCACGTGGAGCGCCAGGAAGGAGTCCGGAACGAGCGTCTGGTTGTGGTCGTACATCGGGCAGGATCTGGCGACTGTAGCGGGAGCGGTCTAAAGTGCCGCTTCCTCAAGGAGACCCCCATGCCTGCTTCGAGACTGCTCGTCGCGCTGCTGCTCGCGGCCGCCGCGTCCGCCGGCTGCGACACCCTTCCCTGGCGCACCCCGCAGGTCGACCGTCTCTACGTGATCGACTGCGGCCACAACGCCGCGCTCGACCAGGCGCGCTGGTCGCCGGGCGTCAACGTGGGCAAGCCGATCGAGCTCTCCGACAACTGCTACCTCATCCGCCACGGCAAGGAGTGGCTGCTGTGGGACACCGGCTATCCCGATGCCGTCGCCGACAAGCCCGTGACCTCCCCGGTCGGCACGGCCACGCGCGCCAGAAAGCTCGCCGCGCAGCTCGCCGAGATCCGCGTCAAGCCCGCCGACATCCAGTGGGTCGCGGTCTCGCACACCCACGGCGACCATGTCGGCAATGTCGACATGTTCCCGCAGGCGACCCTGCTGATCCAGAAGGCCGAGCTCGACTTCGCCTTCGCGCCCGGCAAGCCGGCACCGTTCCAGCGCGAACGCCCGACGCGCGCGCTCGAGGGCGATCTCGACCTGTTCGGCGACGGCAGCGTCACCATCCTGTCCACACCGGGGCACACGCCCGGGCACCAGTCGCTGCTGCTGCGCCTGCCGCAGACCGGCTGGGTGGTGCTGAGCGGCGATCTGGCCCACTTCCGCGACAACTGGGAGAACCGCCGCGTCGCCTCGATGAACACCAGCCCGGAGCAGACGCAGGCGTCCATGCAGCGCGTCGCCCAGATCCTGGCCGACAAGCCCGCCCAGCTCTGGATCAACCACGACAAGCTGCAAAGCAACGGGCAGCGGCACTCGCCGGCGTACTACGACTAGCCCGCGGCCGCCGCGGCGGCCGGCAACGGGTGCGCCCGCCGAGGGCTGTAAGACCTGACAGTGGTCGCGCCGGGCGGCGGGGCGCATCGTCCACTTCCCCTCGGAGGACCGTCTCATGAAGCGTCCAACCGTTGAAGAGCAGATCAAGAAGACCGGCGCTCCCGCGACCAGCGCGCTCGCCAGGCTGATCCGCGACAGCCAGGACTTCGCGCTCCTCCATCCCGAGGAGCTGGACGACGACTATCCGACGCCGCTCTGGCTGCGCGTCGCCTGGCGCAAGCAGCATCCCGAGATCCAGATGCCCGCGAAGAATCCGGGCGCGGCCTACCCCGAGATCCTGTCGCAGATCTACAAGCGCATGGTCGCCAACCCCCACGAGCCGTGGGGACCGAACGCCACGCCCACGACCCCGGCGCGGCCGCCGAAGCCGGCGAAGCCGACGAGGTCCGCGACGCCCGCGAAGTCCAGGTCGCCTCGCCGCAAGGCATAGCTTTTCCCGAGCAGCAGGAGGCGCGTCATGGCCGATCTCCGCATTTCCGGGGCCACCACCGATCCGCGCAGCGAATCGGACATCCGCCTCAACCACGGCAATCCGAGCCTCGTCATCGCCGCGGCGAACGACCTCAGCTCCGGCGCCACCGTCCAGCCCCAGTTCTTCTCCACCGACGGCGGCGCGACCTGGACCTCCACAGCCCTGGTGGCCCAGGCCGGCGACGCGTTCCAGTCCGACCCCGAGGTCGACTGGACTTCCGACGGCACCGCCTGGGCCCTCACCCTCGGCGTGACCGCGGCGCTGAACAGCCGGCTCTATTCCTTCACCTCGGTCGACAACGGCGCCACCTGGACCTTCGAGGCCGTCGTCTCCGGCGCCCAGACCGGCGCCGACCGCGAGATCATCTGGGTCGACCACAGCGCCACCTCGCCGTTCAAGGACCAGGTCTACACGGTCTGGCACAACGGCACGCCGGTGTTCGTCTCGCGGCGCACTGCCGGCGCCGGCGGCACCTGGTCGGCGCCGCTGCAGGTGAGCGGCGCCGAGACCACGACGCTCGGCATCGGCGCCGACGTGCGCACCAACGCCAACGGTGACGTCTTCGTCTTCTGGCCCGATGCCGACGGTAGCCAGAACATCGTCTTCGTCAAGTCGACCGACGGCGGCAACACCTTCAGCGCGCCGCAGGTCATCGCCACCACCTTCGCCACCACCCGCAGGCTGGCGATCCCCGCGGGCAGCTCGCGCAGCCTGCGCGTCTACATCTCGGCCGGCGCCTACAGCACCGCCACCAAGGACCTGGTCTACGCCGTCTGGAGCGACCTGAGCGGCAACGCCGGCTGCACCACCGGCGGCGGCCCGGGCACGAGCGTCACCTCCACCTGCAAGACCCGGGTCTGGTTCACCCGCTCCACCGACGGCGGCACCAACTGGTCGGCGCCGGTCAAGATCAACGACCAGGCCGGCCTCAACGACCAGTTCCACTCGCGCCTATGCGTCGACGAGTCGAACGGCCTGATGGTCGTCACCTATCACGACACCGTCGCCGACGCCAACCGGATCGAGTCGCACGTCTACTACCAGACCTCGAGCGACGACGGCGTGAGCTGGAGCAGCGCGACCCGGATCACCACCACCCCGAGCAACGCCACCGGCGCCGCGGTCGATTCCACCGGCTTCGGCTACGGCGACTACGACGGCCTCACGGGCCACTTCGGCACCTTCTTCCCCTGCTGGACCGACTTTCGCAACGGCGTCGAGGAGATCTGGTCGGCGCGGCTCTCGCTGATCCCGAAGCAGGCGTCGTTCGTCCTGGACCGCAGCTCCTTCGGCCAGGACGAGGTCAACGCGATGCTGCTGCAGGCGAACCCGTTCGTGGTCTCGCCGGCGTTCTTCGTCGTGGTCGACGGCTTCACCCCGGCCGAGCTCGGCGTCACCGCCGCCGACCTCTCGGGCGCGCCCGGCACGGTGCCGGCGTTCAGCACCTCGCCGGTGCTCGGCGGCCTCGCCATCGGCGCGCCGACCCAGCTCGTCGCCGACGACCCGTCGCTGCCCGCGGGCGTGGCGCAGCGCTTCACCTGGCGCTACGAGATCGCGATCAGCGACGACAGCGACTTCACCGCGGCGCTGGTCAACGTCGGCCTCACCGCTTCGATCGGCGGCGCCACCGCCAACGCCATCCTCGAGCTCCGCCAGGAGCCCAATCCCTACGAGATCGACGGCGACACCTTCTGGCTCTCGACCGACCTCAGGGTGTTCGAGGTCAAGGACGGGGGCTCGAAATTCAACGCCTCGCTGAGCGGCACCTCGCTCGGTGCGGCTTCGACCTTCATCACCCAGGTGATCTCCAACCTCAACGACGGCACCGCCGGCGAGGACTTCGACAACCTGCCCACCTCGACCTCGACCGACGTCGCCCTCTACCAGACCGACAGCGGCGGCACGGCGGTCTTCAACTTCGCGCTCGCCCGGGTGCGCTACCGGGCGCTGGTGGACGACGCCCACTCGGTGCGGGTGTTCTTCCGTCTGTTCCCGGCGCTCACCGTCTCGCTCGCCTACGACCAGGGAACGACCTATCGCCAGTTCTCCGACGGCGTGCTCAACGGCAAGAAGATCCCGCGCCTCGGCCGGGTGAACAACAACATCCTCTCGATCCCGTGCTTCGCCAAGGAGCGCGTCGATTCGGGCAGCGTCAGCATGGACACGCAGGACGACCCGGCCAACGTCCGCACCCTGGTGCACGACGCCAGCGGCGTCGAGGTCGAGGCCTTCTTCGGCTGCATCCTCGACATCAACCAGCCCTCGCAGGGCGTGTTCCCGCTCAACCCGTCGAGCGACGGGCCGTTCGGCGGCACGCTGCGCTCGGTGCTCTCGCTGGTGCGCAACGCCCACCAGTGCCTGGTGGCCGAGGTCGCCTTCGACCCCGACGCCATCCCCGGCGGAGCGTCGCCTTCCACCTCCGACAAGCTGGCGCAGCGCAACCTCTCGCTGGTGGAATCCGACAACCCGGGCGGCCCCGAGTCGCGGCGGATCCCGAACACCTTCGAGGTGCGGCCGACGCCGCTCACCCATGCCGGCGCCGGCTTCCACGACGAGCTGATGATCGACTGGGGCACGGTGCCGGCCGGCAGCGTTGCCCGCGTCTACCTGCCCGACACCGCCGACGACGAGGTGCTCGACCTCGCCAAGCGGCTCTACCGCGCCCGCGGCCTGCAGCGCATCGACGGCCACACCCTGCAGGTCGAGGCCGAGGGCATCAGCTGGATCCCGGTGCCGGCCGGGGCGCAGCTCAACCACGCCGGCCTGCTGACGGTCGACCTGCCCGCGGGCATCCACAAGGGCCAGCGCTTCCACGCCGTGGCGCGCCAGGTCACGCACACCGGGCGCGTGCGACGGACCACGGGCGGCGGCGGCATCGACAGCGCGGCCGATGCGTTCCTGACGGTGCGCGGCACGGTGGCAACCGGCGCGGCCGGAAGCAGCAAGGTGGTCATCTGGCAGGAAGTGCTGGGCGCCTTCCAGGTCACGATCCCGATCTCCTCGCGCGCCCTGCTGCTCGATGCCGAGGGGCGGCTGCTCTCGCTGCTGCGCTGGATCCTCGGCACGATCCCGCACGCCGACCGGTGGTACCTGCCGTTCCGCCGCTACGTGGCCGAGATCGGCCAGCGCTTCCACGGCTTCGGCGGCGACCCGGGCACGGTGGTGGCTGATCCGAACGGCCTGCCGGGCGGGGTCGGCGAACCGGGCGGCGGCGCCGGCGAGCCGGGCTTCCCGGGCGGCGGCAAGGCGCTCGCCTTCACCGGCAAGGTCAGCTCGCTGCTCTACGACCGCTGGGGCGACTTCGAGGGCTTCACCCTCGACACCGAAGCCGGCGAGCGGCTGTTCAGGAGCCGCGAGCACACGATCGAGGACATCGCCAACCGCGCCTGGACCGAGCGGATCCTGGTCGTGGTGTACGCCCGGGCGGGCGATCCGCATCGACCCGAGCGGATCGTCTTCAAGTACGCGCCGCGGCCGTACTGGGGCTGACCCAGGGAACCGCGCGACAACCACTTTCGCTGAAAGAACACGGGAGCTTCCATGTCCACCAGAAAACGTTTCGTCGCCGCGCTGATCGCCGCCCTCCTCAGCGGCGTGGCCTGCATCGCGACGCTGATCGAGCCGCAATGGTTCGAGCGCTTGTTCGACGAAGCGCCCGACGGTGGCGACGGCAGCCTCGAGACCCTCGTCGCGGTGGTCGTTTCGCTCGGGGCCTGCCTGTTCTTCGGCCTGCTGGCCTGGCGCGCGCGGCGGCGGGAGCAGCGCGAAGCGGCGACCCGGGCGGTCATCGTGAAGGACCTCGCATGACCGTCCGGCACGTGGCCGCTTCGCTCGGCGGGCTCGCGCTGATCACGTCGATCGTGCTGCTGAGTCTCGTGGGCTAACGCCCGGGCAGCGCGCTCGCGCTCGCGCTCGCCGCCGCCGGGGCACGGCGTTGCCGGCCCCTGCCGGAACCGCCAGAATGGCCTTACGGCGGGGGGAATGGATGAGCGAGATCGTCGCATTGCTGTTCACCGACGCCGTCGACAGCACGCTGACGACGCAGCGCCTCGGTGACGAGCGCGCCCTCGCCCTGTGGACCGAGCACGATCGCCGGGCGCGCGACCTGCTTCGCCGCCACCACGGGCGCGAGATCGACCGGGCCGACGGCTTCCTCCTCCTGTTCGAGTCCGCGGCCGATGCCGCGCGCCACGCCCTCGACTATCACGCGGCGATGGCCGAGCTCGGCCTTGCGGCGCGCGCCGGCCTGCATGTCGGCCCCGTGGTTCTGCGCCCCGCGTCGGCCGCCGACATCGCGCTCGGCGCCAAGCCGGTCGAGGTCGAAGGCCTCGCCAAGCCGCTCGCCGCCCGGGTGATGGCCATGGCGCGCGGCGGGCAGACGCTCCTCACCGCCGCCGCGTGGCAGGCGCTCCAGGGCGCGGGGCTCGATCCGGCGACGCAGGTCCGCAGCCACGGCCACTACCGGCTGAAGGGCATCGCCGAGCCGGTCGAGGTGCTCGAGCTCGGCGTCGTGCCGCAGTGCAGCTTCACGCCGCCGGCCGATGCCGACAAGTCGTACCGCGTCGTGCGCAGCGGCGAGCTGTGGCAGCCGGTGCGCGAGATCCCGCGCCACTTGCCGGCCGAGCGCGACGCCTTCGTCGGCCGCAGCGCCGACCTGCAGGCGATCGCGCAGCACTTCGAGGAAGGCGCGAGGCTCCTCACCCTGCTCGGTCCGGGCGGCACCGGCAAGACGCGCCTCGCCGTCCGCTACGGCCACGCGTGGCTGGGCGACTGGCCGGGCGGCGTGTGGTTCTGCGATCTCTCCGAGGCCTCGACGCTCGACGGCATCCACTTCGCCGCCGGCAGTGCGCTCGGCGTGCGCCTCGGCGCCGGCGACGCCGCGGCCCAGCTCGCGGAGGCGATCGCCGGCCGCGGCCGCTGCCTGGTGGTGCTCGACAACTTCGAGCAGGTCGCGCCGCATGGCGCCGCGACGATCGGCCGCTGGCTCGACGGCGCGCCCGAGGCGGCCTTCATGATCACCAGCCGCGAGCGCCTGAACGTCGCCGGCGAGGTGGTGCAGCCGGTCGAGCCGCTGCCGCTGGACGGGCCGGCGATCGAGCTTTTCGTCGTGCGCGCGCGGGCGCAGCGGCCCGGCTTCGTCCTCGACGCCGCGCAGCGCGCCGCGGTGGCCGAGGTCACCAGCCTGCTCGACGGGCTGCCGCTGGCGATCGAGCTCGCGGCCGCGCGCATCGCCGTGCTGTCGCCGGCCCAGCTCCTGCTGCGCCTGCGCGACCGCTTCGCGCTCCTCGCCGGCCGCGGCGGCACCGGCCGCCAGGCGACGCTGCGCACGGCGATCGACTGGTCGTGGCAGTTGCTCAGCGCCTGGGAGCAGTCGGCGTTCGAGCAATGCTCCGTGTTCGAAGGCGGCTTCACGCTCGCCGCCGCCGAAGCGGTGGTCGACCTCACGCCCTGGCCCGACGCGCCGCCGGTCGTCGACGCCCTCCAGGCGCTGCTCGACAAGAGCCTGCTCAGGCGCTGGCTGCCGCGGCCGGCGCCGGAGCGCCAGGAGCTCGACGAGCCGTACTTCGGCATGTACCTCAGCATCCACGAATTCGCGACCGAGAAGCGCCGCCAGCACGGTCTCGACGTCGAGGCGGCACTGCAGCTCCGCCACGGTCGATTCTTCGCGGGCTTCGGTAGCGACGCCGCGATCGAGGCGCTGGCAACGCACGGCGGCACGCAGCGCCAGCAGGCGCTGCGCCAGGAGCTCGACAACTTGCTGGCCGCCTGCCGGCGCGCCGTGATTCGGGGCGACGGCGAGGTCGCGGTCGCCTGCTACCGCGCCGCCTGGGAGGTGCTGGCCCTGCAGGGGCCGTTCGGCGTCGCGGTGACGCTCGGCACCGAGATCGCGGCGATGCCGGGCCTCGGCGTGCCGCTCGCGGAGACGGCCCGCATCACCCACGCCGAGGCGCTGATGCGGGTCGGCGCCGGCGAAGGGCTGGAGGCCGCGTTCGTGCAGGCGCTGGCGCGGGTGCGGGCGGTCGGCGATCGCCGGCTCGAAGGGCGCATCCTCAACCGCATCGGCAACATCTGCCTCTGGGAAGGCCGACACGGCGAGGCGCACGTGCACTACGCCACGGCGCTCGATTGCTTCCGCGCGATCGGCAGCCGGCTGCTGGAGGCGCGCATGCTCGGCAACCTGGCGATCACCCACCACGAGCAGGGGCGGCCCGCCGAGGCCTTGGCGCACTACGAGGCGGCGCTCGCGATCGAGCGCGAGATCGGCAGCCGGCGCGACGAGGCGATCACGCTCTGCAACCTGGCCGACCTGCTGGGCGGCCAGGGTCGGACCGAGCCGGCGCGCAAGACCTTCGTCGCCGCGCTGGCACTGCTGCGCGAGCTCGGCGACCGCGACACCGAGGCCGTGACGCTCGGGCAGCTGGGCAGCTTCGAGCTCAGCCAGGGCATGGTCGAAGAGGCCCTGTCGTCGCTGAAGGCGGCGCTGGCCCTGACGCGCGAGACCGGCAACCGGCGCCTGCATGCCTTCACCCTGCCCCTCCTGGGCGACGCGCTGCTCGAGCAAGGTGATCTCGAAGGCGCGCGCGAGGCCTTCGAGCAGGCGCTGGGGCTGCTGCGCATCGCGCCGAACAAGCGCCACGAGGCGCTGGCGATCGGCGGGCTGGCCGCGCTCGCGCTTCGCCAGGGTCGGATCGAGGAATCCGCATCCCGCCTCGCCGAGGCCGAGGCCATGCTGCGCGAGCTCGACGACCAACCGCTGCTCGCCGATCTGCTCTGCATCCGCGGCCGGGTCGAGCTGGCACGGGGCGATCGCCTCGCTGCCCGGGCCGCGCTGGCGGAAGCCGAACGGATCGCTGCCGCGACGAACGCCGATGCCGGCTCGGGCCTGGGGCGTCGCCTCGAGCGATTGCGGCAGGAGCTGGGGGACTGAAGCCCTTCGCCGGGTGGCCGATCGTCAGCGCGGCGTGCCCGGCCTCCGCAGCGTCGTGTCGACATCGGCGTCCGTCGCTGCACGGGTCGCACCGACGAGGCACAAGGTCAGCGTCTCGGCGACGCCGATCCGCGTGCCCCGGCGAACCGGGATGTCGATGCCGCGATCGACCGGCTGGCCGTCGATCGTCGTCACGCCGTCCGAAAGCGTGCGCAGCCGCAGGCCGTCGGGCGCGCGCCGCAGCTCGAAGTGCCAGCGGCTGATCTGCCGCGTGCGTTCCGGGTCGGGATGGGACAGCACGATGTCGTTGGCGCGCGGGCCGTCGGGCTCGTGCAGGCGGCCGAAGCTGACGATGTCCTGCGGCGGCAGCGCAATCTGCTGCCCGGTCTCCTCGATCAGCACATGGCGGGGGAACGCGGTGGGGTCGCGCCAGTCGAGCTCGAGCAGCTCGACCGGCTGGGCGACGCCCTTCAGCTCGCGCGTGCCGATCGGGCGGCAGAGCACGCGCATCGCCGGCCCGAACTCGAGGAACACCTGGCGCGTGAGGCAGATGCCGCCCGGCTCGGCGGCCCGCGCCACCCGCGCGGCGACGTGAACGGAGTCGCCGGTGACCACGGTGTCATCGGTCAGCACCGAGCCCCAGTGCATGCCGATGCGCACGGCGAGCTGGTGCTCGCGCGCCCGGGCCGCGTTCTCGCGCGCCATCGCCTGCTGAAAGGCGACGATGCCGCGCACGCCGGCCTCGACGCCGGGAAAGACGCAGAACACGCCGTCGCCGACGGCATCGACGATCCGGCCCTGGGCGTCGGTGGCGGCCTGGCCGAGCAGGTCGAAGTGCAGCTGGTGCAGCTGCCGGCCGACCGCGTCGCCGAAGCGCGCGAAGTAGGGCGTGGAGCCGACGATGTCGGAGAACGCCATCAGCAGCGTGCGCTCGAAGCGCCGCCTCAGCTCGAGCTGCAGCTGGTTCTGCAGACGGACGATTTCCGTCAGGCTGAGGGCGCCGAGGTCGGTCATGGCCGGGTGTGCGCGGACGACAGCCGGATTGTGCTGCCCGGGCGGCGCGCTACGTCAGATAGGTTTCGCGAAAGGCGACGATCGCCCGGGCTGCGCCCTCGATGGTGCGATCCATCGCCGCCTTCCTGCGGTAGTCGGCGCCGAACTCGCACTGCACCGCGTCGATGCCCCGGGCGCCATGGCTGCCGTAGCGGTCGACCGTGTAACCGCCGTTGAAGCGGGGGTCCTCGGTGCGTCCGGCGAAGGGAACGGCGTTGTCGGGCACGACGCGAAAGCCGTTGCGCTCGAGCTGCCCGAACAATCCGTTCGGCCCGGTCATCGCCGCGGCGCCGGCGCGGGCCAGGAGCTGCCTGATCGAACGCCCGTCGATCGTGCCGCGCGCCAGGCCATCCGGGATCTTCGCCTGGCCGTGCACGTCGATCAGCAGGCCGTGCGGATGGCGGGCGCGGATCTCGTCGACGAAGCGCCGGATCGCCGCGTGATAGGCGTCGTAGTACGGCTGCGCCGCGGCCTGGTCGAAGGCGATGCCGGGCGCCCGATTGGCATCGATGTACTTGCGGTCGAAGCGCGCCACCACCAGATACACGTCGCCCTGCGTGAGCGCCTTGATCCGCGCCGCGATGCCCAGCGCGAGGCGATCCGTTTCCGGATCGACGGTGGTCACGAAGCTCGTGTCTTCAGGCGGACGCGGGGCAATCGCACGAGGCATGACTCCGGGCACGGCCATTCGGCCGCCGTGGGGTGCCGTCAGGAGGATGGGCAGGGTTCCTTGCTGCACGAGCACGAGGTCCGCGGGTTCGGCGGCGCGCGCGACCGGCGACAGGCAGAGCAGCGGCGCGACGAACAGCAGCTGCCGGCGCGAGGTCATTGCCTCTTCGCGGCGGACACGCCCTGCCGCCCAGGACGACATCGCCGGAGGCGCGGCCATCGCCGCCCGCCAGCGCAGAAGGAGACCCTGCCGATCACCGCGCCGGCAAGCGGCGCCTGCGACTCGCGAGCAGCGCCATCCCGGCCAGGCCGGTCAGCATCAGCCAGACCTCGGACGGCTCGGGCACCGGGCCCGCGAGGAATGCCGCACCCTGCACATTCCTGATCTCGGTCGGGATCAACGACCCGATCCGGCCCCAGAGCTCGAAGCTCCCGGCGTTCGAGACGCCGTCGACATGCGGGGTCAGCGGGCTGTCGAAGAGCTCGTAGACCTCCACGAACCCGTGCATGGCGACCAGAGTGAACGTATCGGCGCCCGCAGCGGGATCGCCGAAGACGAACGGGTTCGTGGTCAACCGCAAGGTGTCGGTATAGGTGTGTCCGTCCAGTGCCCCGTTCGACGAAATCGTGGTCATCGTGAAGCTCAGGTCGGCCGGGCCGAACCAGGTGCCGTTCTTCACGGAAAAGGTCCCGAAGAGAAAGACCTGGCCCACGTCCACGTCGGCGAGCGCGTTGGCGACGAAGGACGCCCCGTTGTGCGTGTTGGGATTCGGGGTCGCCGTGTAGAAATCGACGCTGTTGTTGTGCGAGTTGATCGCAAGGCTAAAGGGGACGCCCTGGACAGGAGCAGGAGTCACCAGCGTCTTTGCGACGTCGGTCTCGATCCAGACCTCGTTGGGGACCGAGTTTGGCGGCTCGACCACGCTGCTGAACTCGTTCCACTGGAACTGGATCGTGACCGGATCGGCTTGGGCCGCCGGTGCGCCTATCACGACAGCGGAAACGAAGGCGACAACCGTCAGTAGACGAGATTTCATGGGGCCTCCCGGGTGACTTCGGAATCGACCCCGCCTCGGTCGCTTTGCGGCGCTACGGGTATCGCGGAACGACTGAAGGCATGCTCGCGACAGGCGTCACGGGGCGATACCAACGGACAGGAACGCTGACGTAACTGTACGTACCGAAAGCTGACGGTGCAAGTCGCAAGGCTTGCGGCGCGGGGCCGCGCCGGCGCTCTAGAGCGACATCGCCGGCCGCTCCGCCATCCTCGCCCGCCAGCGCAGCAGGTGCGGATGCTGCTCGCCCGGCCTGACCTTCACCACCCGCGCGAAGTCGACGGCCACCACCGCGGTGAGGTCGGCGATGCTGAAGCGATCGGTGGCGATGAACTCGCGTTCGGCCAGGCGCTCGTTCAGGGTGACGAGGAATTGCTGCAGCCGCGCCAGGCCGCGCTGCGCCAGCTCCGGGATCTGCGCATGGTTCATCGGCCCGGGCAGGGCCCGGTTGGCCAGCGACGGCGCGGTGTTGCGCATCGCCTCGGCGATCGGCAGCAGCCCTTCGAACTCGACTCGCCAGTTCCAGCTCGCGACCTCGGCCTTCTCCGCGGGCGTGCGCCCGAGCAGCGGCGGCGCCGGGTAGCGCGCCTCCAGGTAGGCCGCGATCCCGGCGTTGTCGGTCAGTAGCAGGCCGTCGTCGGTACGCAGCACCGGCACCGTGCACTGCGGGTTGATCTTGCGGAAGGCCTCGCCGAGCTGCTCGTTGTTGCGCAGGTCCACCTGCACCGTCTCGTGGGCGATGCCCTTCTCGGCGAGCAGGAGGCGGGCGCGGCGCGGGCTCGGCGCGGTGGCGCAGTCGTAGAGGGTGATCACAGCTTGTCCTGGGTGCGGGTGTCGAAGTCGGCGGCGTCGTGGCGCTCGTGCAGCTGGCTCGCCGGCTGGCCGAAGGTGCGGTTCACCATCCGGCCGCGCTTGACGGCGGGGCGCTGCGCGATCTGCTCGGTCCAGCGCTGCACGTGGCGGTAGTCCTGCACCTTCAGGAATTCGCCGGCGCCGTAGAGCAGGCCCTTGGCCAGGGCGCCGTACCAGGGCCAGACCGCGATGTCGGCGATGCTGTAGTCGGCGCCGGCGAGGTAGGGACTCTCGGCCAGGCGCCGGTCGAGCACGTCGAGCTGGCGCTTCACCTCCATGGCGTAGCGGTCGATGGCGTACTCGATCTTGGTCGGCGCGTAGGCGTAGAAGTGGCCGAAGCCGCCGCCGAGGAAGGGCGCGGCGCCCATCTGCCAGAACAGCCAGGAGAGGCATTCGGCGCGCGTCGGCGTGTCCGTGGGAAGGAAGGCGCTGTCGAACTTCTCGGCCAGGTAGAGCAGGATCGCGCCCGATTCGAACACCCGCACCGGCGTCGGCCCGCTGCGGTCCCACAGCGCCGGGATCTTGGAGTTCGGGTTGGCGGCGACGAAGCCGCTGCCGAACTGCTCGCCCTCGTTGATGCGGATCAGCCAGGCGTCGTATTCCGCGCCGGCATGGCCGAGCGCCAGCAGCTCCTCCAGCATCACCGTGACCTTGACGCCGTTGGGCGTGCCCACCGAGTAGAGCTGCAGCGGATGGCGCCCGACCGGCAGCTCCTTGTCGTGGGTCTTGCCGGCGACGGGGCGGTTGATGTTGGCGAAGCGGCCGCCGTTCTCCTTGTTCCAGGACCAGACCGGCGGCGGCGTATAGGGCGATTCGTCGTTCAAGCGGTGACCTCCCGGGTTCAGGCAGTATCGCCATCTTCTCCAATCTCGGCCACCGATGGCAGCCTCCACCGAAGACATCGCGCGTCACCTGGAAGTCGTCGCCGCGGAGCGGCAGCGCCGCGAGGCGTCGCCCGCGCTGCTCGAGAAGGTGACTGCGCTGAAGACCTTTCAGCAGCGGCGCTTCTCCCGCACCTACGCCGACCTGCTGGCCAGCGCGCGCTACGGCGCGGCCGCGCGCTACTTTCTCGACGAGCTCTACGGGCCGAAGGACTTCAGTGCCCGCGACGCCCAGTTCGCCCGCGTCGCCCCGTCGATCGCCCGCGTCTTTCCGAAGGAGGTCGGCGGGATCATCGAGATCCTGAGCGAGCTGCATGCGCTCTCGGAGACGCTCGACACGGCGATGGGCCTGCAGCTCGCCGGCGCGCGGATCGCGCCGGCCGACTACATCGCCGCCTGGCAGGGCGTGGGCCGCACCGCCGACCGGAGCCGGCAGATCGACCTGACGCTGAGCATCGCGGCGCAGCTCGACCGCATCACCCGCCTGCCGCTGCTGCGCAACGCGCTGCGCCTGATGCGCGGCCCGGCGCGCGCTGCGGGGCTCGCGGAGCTGCACCGCTCGCTCGAGACCGGCTTCGACACCTTCCGGGCGATGAAGGGCGCGGAGGAGTTCATCGCCTTGATCGGGTCGCGCGAGCGGGAACTGGGCGCCGCGCTTTTCTCGGCCGGCAGCGGCCGGGCCGCCGGCGAGGCGTCGATGGAAGGCGCGCTGGCGGCCTTGCCTTCGGTCGGAGCGGATTCCGACTGAGCGCGAGTTCGCCGGCTGCCGTCAGCGCCGGACCAGCAGCGCGCAGAGGTTGCGCACGTGCCTCGGTCCGGGCCGGATGTCGGCCAGGGAGCGCAGCGCCAGCGGGCCGGCGGCGGCATCCAGGGGCCGTCCGTCCTGGGCGACGATGACCAGCGTCTGCTCGCCGAGGCTGGAGTTGAACAGCTCACCCCAGCTGAACGTGGCGCGGTAGCCGTCGGTGGCCACGGCCTCGACGATGCCGACGCGTGCGCCTCGGTCGCCGGCGGCGCCGAAGCCGGCGCCGGCCACGATGTCGCGCAGCAGCACGCCGGTGTAGATCGTGCTGCGCTCGCTGGCGGCGCTGGCGCCCGACGACACCTGCTGGCCCTGGGTCAGGCTGGTCACCGGGAGCCGGGCCAGGTCCGACGCATCC
>Ga0207659_10000409_pt1 | contig 25882 bp, 18 predicted proteins | sample KBSM43metaG_FD_184330 | JGI IMG/M metagenome (GOLD analysis project Ga0207659, IMG submission 184330) | Miscanthus rhizosphere microbial communities from Kellogg Biological Station, Michigan, USA - KBS M4-3 metaG (SPAdes) (version 2) | ecosystem: Host-associated > Plants > Roots > Rhizosphere >...
GTTGGTGTCGACGCCGCAGAACAGCAGCGACGCGAGGTCGGCGAGCCGCAGGAACGCGTACTCACGCTGGAGCGTTTCGATCGTTTCATGCGACGCGCTCAGGTGCTGATTGCGCGCCGCGGTCATGTCCACGAAGAACTGCCGCCATCCCGTCTGTTGGCGCATGCGCCGGTAGACGTGCAGCGCGTGCTGGGCCACCAGCGCCGCCGCGTACGGCTCGCCGGCCAGCCTCGCCACGCCGCGCTTCCACACCGCGTGCCGCACCTCCTCCGGCACGTGGACGAAATCGAGCACTCGGCCGGTGGCCGGGTCGAGGCACGGCTCCGCGTCCACCTCCTGCCAGCCGTTGTCGTGCGCCTGAATGGCCAGCATGATGGCGACGTGCCGCGGCGACTCGGGCAGCCCGCCGCTGTCCCAGCCGCGCATGATGGTGGCGGCCATCGCCGCGTGATCCGGCTGCGTGATGAACAGCGGTGGATTCAGGTCCGTCCGAACGATCACTGCGAGCCGCGACTCAGCGTGCCCCCGTGTAGACGACGCGCCAGACTCTGCCCTTCTGGCTGTCGCCGATATACAGCGAGCCGTCGGGCGCCTGCGCGACACCGTCGGGCCGATAGAGGGCGTCGCCCGGATTGAGCAGCGTCTCCTTGCCGGTGAAGCCCTGCGCGAACACTTCGAAGGCGCCGGCCGGCTTGCTGGCGGCAAACGGCTGGAACGTGACGTTGTAGCCGGCCTGCGGCTCGGGCGAGCGGTTCCAGGATCCATGGAAGGCGATGAACGCGCCGTTGCGGTACTTCGCCGGGAACTGCGAGCCGGTGTAGAACTTCACGTCCACCGGCGCCCAGTGCGCGGGGAACGCCGCGGCGGGCGGCGTGAACATGCTGCACCGTCCCACCGTCTTGCCATCGCCGCCGTATTCCGGGTTCAGCGTCATCATCTTCGTGGTGTAGTCGTAGTAGCAGTACGGCCACCCGAAGTTCGACCCCTGCACGGCGCGATAGAGCGGCTCGGCGGGGCGCTCGGCATTGTCCTTGGCGGTGAAGAGGCTCGGCCAGAACACGTCGAGTTGATCGCGGTTGTTCATGGCGATGTAGAGCGCGTCGTCGTGCCAGGTGATCGCCGGCATCTGGCGCATCCCGGTCGCGAAGCGCGTGCCCTGCTCCTGCGTCTGGTTCAACTTGTTCTCGTCGAACTTCCAGATCCCCGCGTGCTTCTCGAGAATCGGGCACGGGTCCACGCCCTTCACGCCCGGGCGGCGGTCCGGATCCTGGCAGGCGTTCGACGGCGCGCCGACGTTGATGTAGAGGCCGCCGCGCCCGTCGAAGGCGATGCCCTTGTCCTCGTGCTGGCGTTCGTTCGGAAGGCCGGTGACGATCGTCTCGGCGGCGCCGGTCGGTTTCAGCGTGCCGTCGGTCAGCTTGTAACGTTCGATGATCTGCGGGTGCGCCAGGTAGACGTAGCCGTTGCGGATGGCGATGCCGGTCGTGCTGCCCGACCCGAATCGCTCGACCACCTCGAACTTGCCGTCGTTGTTGGCGTCGCGCAGCGCCACCGCGCCGCCGCCGGTCTGCGGCTGCCCGCGGCCGCCGCTGGTCATGAGCGCGACGTACAGATCGCCGTTGCGGTTGGCGACCATGTGGCGCGCGGCGCCGAGGTTGTCGGCCGCCACGAGCGCGCAGAAACCCATCGGCAGACGGATGCCGCCGTTGTCGGGGTCGCACTTGGGCAGTGCCTGTCCGTGGACCAGCGTCAGTGCCGAGGCGACGATCGCCGCGGCGGCACAAGCGCCCACACTCCATGCGCCGAACCGATGTCTTGCCATCATGCTGCCTCTCCCTCGCTGGCGTGAATCCTATCACCCGTGCACGTATGCTTGAGACGTGCGCCGACGCTACTGGCTCATGAAGTGCGAACCCGCCGCCTACACCATCGACGACCTCGCGCGCGACGGACGGACGAGTTGGGAGGGCGTGCGGAACTATCAGGCCCGCAACTTCATGCGCGACGAGATGCAGGTAGGTGACGGCGTGCTGTTCTACGCGTCCAACGCCGACCCTTCGGGGGTCACGGGGCTCGCCGAGATCGTGCGCGCGGGCTATCCCGACCACTGCGCGTGGACGCCGGGGCACAAGTACTTCGACGCGGCCTCGAGCGAAGCCGCGCCGGTCTGGTACATGGTGGACCTCGGGTTCGTCGAACGGTTCGCCGAGACGCTCCCGCTCGAAGTACTCAAGTCGACGAAAGGGCTCGAGTCGATGATGGTCACGCAGAAGGGCAGCCGACTGTCGGTACAACCGGCCACGCGGAACGAGTACGGCATCGTGACGCGGCTGGGCCGCTCGCGCGGGGGCGCGCGATGATCACCAGCCCGTATCCCGCCGCCTCGATCGCCGCGCCCCGGATCCGCGACTACTTCCTGCGCCATCTCGCAGCCGTACCTGCCGGAGAGGGCGAGGGGCTGGCGCCCGTACCAGACACCTCCGTGCTCGAAAGCCTGATCAACGTGGTCTTCTGGACCAGCCTGCGGCGCGAGGAAGGGTTCGTGCCGAAGATGTCGCTCGCCTACCTGCCGCCGGCCGACAACCCGTACTCGATGCGCTTCGAGTTGCCGATGGCCTTGACACCGCACTCGCTGGGCAAGGTGGCGCCGGTGGTGGAGCGCGCCGGTATCCACCTGGGCGTGTGGACGAACGACGACGGCGAGTTGTACGCGTGGGGGACCACGCGGTTAATTCCCACTCTCGGCCTGGTGCTCGAGATCGTGGAGCCGGCGTTACTGGTCGTGAAGCATCACCGCGGCGAGAAGACCGGCAAGTACGTCAACGTCGCGGTGCTCGAGGGGGATCAGGTCAAGCTCGTGGACGAAAGCGCATCGAGCCTGCCCGACTGTCCGGCGCTCGTCGGCTCGCTTCTCGGCTTCGACTCGCCCGCGTCGTGGCTGGGGTCGATGAACGTGCTCGTACAGCTCGCGGTCTCGATGCGCGCGCACGGCCGCGGCGGGCTGCTGCTGGTCGTTCCGGCCACGTCCGAGAGCTGGCGCGACTCGATGGTGGCGCCCATGTCCTATGCGATCTCGCCGCCGTACCGGGGCCTCGGCGACCTGCTGCGCGAGGGCGGCACTGGCAAGAAGACGGATCGATTCCAGCAGGCGCTGCGCGAGGTCGTGGACGTGATTGCGGGGCTCACCGCCGTGGACGGCGCCGCGGTGATGACCGACACCTACGAGCTGCTCGCGTTCGGCGCCAAGATCGCCCGCCGGCGCGGGTCGCCGCAGGTGGAGCAGGTGACGGTCACCGAGCCGGTCGTCGGCGGCGAAGCACGCTCCGTGACACCGGCGCAGCTTGGCGGCACGCGCCATCTCTCGGCCGCGCAGTTCGTTCACGACCAGCGGGACGCGATCGCGCTCGTCGCGTCGCAGGATCGCCGGTTCACCGTGTTCGCGTGGTCACCGTGCGCCGATCACGTGCACGGTCATCAAGTCGAAACCCTTCTCCTGTAAACGTCGCCAGCCGGGCGGCGGCTTCGTTCACGGCTTTCCGCTGCTTCGCGGACAGCGGCACCTGCGCCACGACTTCGACGCTGGTCTTCGCGCCGGATACGCGGCGGCGCCAGAAGCCGGCCACCAGGCCGTCCACGACGAGCGGATGCGCGAAGGCGTCGGGGCCTTTCATGATGCCGTCACCAGAAACGTCGCCGCGCGGCTGCATCAGCCCGCGATCCTTGTAGGCGATCAGGTACTCGTCGTAGTTGGGCAACAGAAACGTCGCCGGCGGCATCCGCGACACGGCGTCCCAGTTCTCCGCCCAGTAGGTGAGCCCGCCGGCCTCTCGCGGCTCGAGCGCCGCATGCTCGATCCCCTTCTTCGCCTGCGCCACCGTGAGCCCCGACCACCACACGTAGTCGCGCAGTGTCGCCGGTCCATGGCTGGCGAAGTAGCGCGACGCGAGCTCGGCGCCCGCATCCCGAGGCGTACGCGCCTTCGCGTCCGGTGCGCGCTCGTCGAAGAGTGCGTAGGTGAGCTGCTTTCCGCGCACGGGTCCGCTGCACATCACCTGCTCCAGCTCGGCGTGAATCGTCAGCAGCCCCAGCCGCGGTCCGCTTGCTTCGATGCCGCGCTTCGCCAGCGCGGCGGCCAGCTCGGTGCGGGTGCGGAACCGGCCGCCTTGAAGCTCCGATGCCAGCACCTTGTGGACGCGGGACATCGTCTTGGCGTCGAGGCCGTACTGCTTGTAATAGAACTTGCTCGCCTGGTGCACGCGCGGGGCGGTAAGCGCCAGCAGCCAGCGGATGTCGGCGGGCGTGACGAAGTGCCACGTCGGGCGCATGGCGTGCGTGCGCAGGATCTCTCCACGATCGAACGCATTCTCGACCGCGGCGTCGTCGAGCCCTGCGGCGCGGAGTCCGATCGCCCACTTCGCCCCGATGAAATCCTGCGCTTGAACGGCACAAAGGCGCTCGACGACCGCCGCCGGACGGCGAACCGCGGATCGCACGAGCCACTGATTGTGAAGACGCGCGGCGAGGATCACGTCAAAAGCGGACGCGCAGTCCGGCCCACGCGCGGATCGGAGCGCCTGGCGCGAAAAATGTACTGTGGGTCAGGGGGAACGCGCCCCCGACAGCGGGAAACGGCCGCGCGACGAAGGCTCCCGTCGCGGTGAACGCGGTCGAACCCAGAAGGGCGGCGGTCGAGTAGCGGCGGTCGAGCAGGTTGTTCACCTGGCCGGTGAGCGTGAGCCACGGCGTCAGAGCATAGCGCGCGCCCAGGTTGACGACCGTGTACGGTTCAGTGCCGCCGGGGCCGAGGTAGTAGATGCCGTCGGCCTCGTGATCACCGTTTTCGTTGCCGCGCGCCGCCGCTCCCGACAGCGCCATCAGATCGACGTCGACACCGAAGGCGCCCGTCACCTGGACGTCGGCGTACACCTTCAGCATGTGGCGTGGGATGAGCGGCATTCGATCCCCGGGCGCGATGTCGATCGCGCCTTCGAGCCCGGGAGCAGCCGCGTCGCTGGCGCTGTTGCCGTCGCCGTTGACCTGTTCGGGGCTCTGAAAGGTCGCGGAGAGGAACGTGTAGCCGGCACCGACTTCCGCCCGGCCGGCGCGCGTCCGTGCGGCGAGCTCGATGCCTTCGCGGCGGGTGCGCCCGAAGTTCTTGAAGTAGCCGAACCCGGTCTGCTCGGACTGGACGAACAGGATGTCGTCGCGATTGGCGGCGCGAAAGTACGAGGTGTTCCAGGCCACGCCGTGGGTGTGCCCGCGCACGCCTGTCTCGAACGTGCGGGTCACGACCTGCGACAACGGCGGGTCGCCGGCCATCGCGTTGGGCAGCTTGCAGGGCTGCTCGGGATCGGCGCACCCGAGCTCGATCGACGTGGCGGCGCGGCTGCCCTCGTTGTAGCCGGCGTACAGGTTGACGCCTCGCGCGGTGTTGACCGTCACGCCGGCGGCCGGGTTGAACCGCGAGAACACGTGCGATCCGTCGAGCGAGCCCTCGCCGCCGCCGGGACGGATGCCGTCGCGATTCTCCACCGTCGTGCGGTTGAAACGTCCGGCCGCCGTGAGATGTACGCGGTCGCCGAAGGACAGCGTGTCGGACGCGTACACGCTCCACGTCGTGGTGAGGCCGTCGAGATCGACACGGGTGTCGTACGGCTCGCCATCGACGGTGCCGCCAGTGACGCCGCCGTCACCGAACGCATTGACACCGGTAATGCTGCGATCCGGATTCAGGTACCCGAGCTCGGACGACTGCGTGAAGGCCGCCCGGCTGCGGTCGAAGGCGGCGCCGCCGGTGAGCTGATTGCGGCGGCCCGCCACCGAGTCGAAGCGGGTGAACTGACCCGAAGCGCCGGCGTTGTGCTGCGCGGTGTGCGTACGGTTCAAGAGGCCGTTGCACTTCTCGGCCGGCTCGGCGTTGAGCCGCACGTCGAGGAGGCAGCGGTTCGCGGGAAAGGGCGTGTTCGCCGGCGTCTCACCCGGCAGATAGAGATTCTGATCGAGCGACGCCTCGTTGACGTCGCCGTTGAAGGTTCGCGTGCCGATGTCGCGGTAATAGGCGTTGCCCGAGAGCGCGACGGCGCCCGAGCCGGCGTGGCGCACCGACGCGTTGAGGAACGTGGCGCGGTTGCGGGTTTCGTCGGGCTTGGTATACACGCTGGCGGCGTCGCGATCCAGCAGCCGCGTCTCCTGCAGCGCGTTGCCGTTCAGGACGTTCCGCGCATGCGCCACCGTCACCGACGCCGAACCGCGCGGGCGTTCCCATCCGAGCTTGCCGAAGATCTGCCGGACGTCCGACGGCGAGTCGTCGCGCCAGCCGTCCTCGGCAAACAGCGTCCCCGCCAGGTACCAGTTGAACCGCGCGTTCTTCGAGCCGCCGTGCTCGAAGTCGATCTCGCGGCGCACGTCGCTGCCATAGCTGCCCTGAATCGTGGTCCCGGGGCTCGAGAGCCCGCTCTTGGTGGTGACCGCCAGCGCACCGCCGAGCGTGTTGAGGCCGAACATCGGGTTCGAGCCCGGCATCAATGCCGCCGAGGCGATCGCCAACCGCGGAATCAGATCCCAGCTCACCACGTCGCCGAACGCTTGATTCAGGCGGACGCCGTCCATGTAGACCGACAGCCCCTGCGGTGTACCCAGGAGCGGCGATGCCGTGTAGCCGCGGTAGTTGACGTCGGGCTGAAACGGGTTGCCCTGCATCTCGTTCACGTGCACGCCCTGCAGCCGCCGGTTGGCGAAGTCCGACAGGTCGAGCGCTCCGCTCGTCTCCAGCTCCGCGGCGGTCGCGGTCTGGACGGGCGCGGGCACGCGATCGACCGGCTGTTCGACCCCTGGCAAAGGCGTCGTGCCGACGACGACGACGTGGATGTCGAGCGGCTGGATCAGTGGCGCCGGCGTCTGCGCGTGGGCCCGGACCGCAAAAAACGCGACAAATCCCACGAGAATCGGCCACGAACGCACCAGATTGGGTACCATACTCGGCTGATATGCTGGAAATACGCCCTGATGCGCTGGTCAATTACCCCGACGTTCTGACCTCCGAGGTCGTCACCGCCCTGCGCGAGCTGGCGCCGCTCGACGACGATCGGCACGCGGTGATGGCGGCGCGCCTCGAGCGCCGCGCCCGGCGGGCGAAGAACGGCGAGCGGATCGCGTTTCTCGATCCGGCCAGCATCATCGCACGGACGAAGATCCGGGTCGCCGACGCGCGCGCCGGCGCCTTCACGGGCAGCGCGATTCCCGCCGACCTGCAGCGGCAATGGATCCAGGGCACGGGCCCGGGCGCCAAGCCCTCCACGCCGGTGGACAAGAGCATCCGCAACATCTCCTACGCGTTGCTCTCCGGAGCCGACGGCTGGATGTTCGACGGCGAGGACGCACTCGGCCAGCTCTCCACCATGGCGCTCGACAACCAGCGCAACCTGAAGCTGGCGATCCACAAGGAAGAGGTGTTCCTCAAGGCCACCGAAGGCGTGGCGGCCGAAATGAACGCCTGGGCGCAGTCGTTCTTCGGGCGGACGATCGTTGGCGACTGGCGAAAGCAGCTCGGGTTCACCACCAAGATCTTCCGCGCTCGTGGTCTCCATCTCGACGATCGCCACGTGCGTCGCACCGACGGCCGCGGCTTCTCGGCGTCGATCGTCGACCTGGCCACGTTCGTCGTGAACAACCAGGCGCGGCTCCGCGCCGAAGGTTCGTCGCTGGTCCTGTACCTGCCGAAGATCCAGACCGCCGAAGAGGCGGCGCTGTGGCACGACATCATCGGCCGCCTCGAAGCGCACCTCGGCCTGCCGATCGGCGTCGTCAAGGCCTACGTCCTCGTGGAGCAGCTCGAAACCGTGTTCCAGCTGGCGGAAATCCGCGCGGCGCTGGGGCCGCGCTTCATCGGCTTCAACACCGGCCGTTGGGACTACATCAACAGCGTCTCCGACTCGCTGGCGTGGGATCCGTCGTTCATCAACCCGAACATCGACGCGATCACCATGACCTACGGCTACATGCGGAACTACGAGGACCGCGTGCGCCGTGCGGTGAACACGCCGGACGAGAAGGGGCAGTTCGCGCTGTGGCAGGGCGGGATGGAACCGAACATCCCGGTCGGCTCGGCCGACGGCGTCTCCCGCGCGATGCAACGCGCGGTGGCCGGCGGCGAGCGCGAGCAGCGCGAAGGGGCCAGCGGCAAGTGGGTGGCGCACTGGAAGATGGTGCACATCGTGCGGCCAGTGTGGGAAAAGGTGGGGCAGCCCAATCAGCTGGGGCGGGCGTTTGCACCGCTCACCTACACGAACGAGGACGCCGCCGGCCTGACGCTGCTCGAACCCGCACCGCGCACCGTGCGCGGCGCGCGCGATCTGCTCAGCGTCGCCATTCAGTACGGCAACGCGTTCGGACAGGGCATGCAGGCCGCCGCGCTCAAGCCGGCCGACTTCTTCGGGAACGAGGACGTGCTCTATCTGATGGAGGACATGGCCACCGGCGAAATCCGCCTGAGCATCCTGTGGGAGTGGCTGCACAAAGGCGCCACGTTCACCGAGGACGACGCCGCCGCCGGCGTCAAGGCCGGCGACGTCTTTACCGCCGATTTCTTCCGCCGGCTGCTCGCCGAGGAGTACGACAAGCTGCAGCGCGCGAGCAACCGCGACGTGCACGACAACTCCAAGGCGACGACGCTGCCGATTGCGCGTGAGATCGCGGACGTATATGTCCTCGGCGACCGCAAGCTGCCCTGGTACATCGATCTGCTCAATATCAACCTGGGGGTGCACACGTTGGCAGAGGCGAAGCGGCGGATTCAGCTGCTCGTCGATGCGTTCCGCGACCAGAACGCGCGCGTGACGCACAACCTCGATTTCGAGCAGACGTCCCTGCGGTAATCTGATCTGCTGTGGTATCGAACCGTCTAGACGACCTCCGGATCACGCAGGTCCGGCCGCTGCTGCCGCCTGCGATCCTGCTCGAGGAAATTCCGATCACCGAACGCGCGTCGGAGCTCGTGAGCGCGACGCGGCAGGCCATCGCCGGCGTGCTCGCCGGACAGGATCCGCGGCTCGTCATCGTGGTCGGCCCCTGCTCGATTCACGACACCAGGGCGGCGGTCGAATACGCCGAGAAGCTGCTGCCGTTGCGGCAGCGCTACGCGGATCAGCTGATCGTGACCATGCGCAGCTATTTCGAGAAGCCGCGCACGTCGGTCGGGTGGAAGGGGCTCATCAACGATCCCGATCTCGACGAGAGCTTCCACATCAACAAGGGGCTGCGCATGGCGCGCCAGCTCCTGGTCGATCTCAACGACATGGGGCTGCCGACGGCGTCGGAGTTCCTGGACACGCAAATCCCGCAGTACATCGCCGACCTCACGTCGTGGGTCGCGATCGGCGCCCGCACCACCGAAAGCCAGGTGCACCGCGAGCTGGCGTCGGGGCTGTCGATGCCGGTCGGCTTCAAGAACGGCACCGACGGCTCGACGCAGACCGCCGTGGACGCCGTGCTGTCAGCGCGATCGCCGCACCTCTTTCCGTCGGTCACCAAGCAGGGCGTGTCGGCCATCTTCGAGACGAGCGGCAACGACACCTGCCACGTGATCCTGCGCGGCGGCTCGCGCACCGGACCGAACTTCGACGCGCCGCACGTGGACGAGGTCTGCACGCGGCTGAAGGCGCGAGGCCTGCGCGAGACCGTGATGATCGACTGCTCGCACGGCAACAGCCAGAAGGACCACCGGAAGCAGGCGGCCGTGGCGGCGTCGATTGCCGAGCAGGTGTGCGCGGGCTCGTGGCGCGTGATGGGCGCCATGCTCGAAAGCCATCTCGTGGAGGGCCGTCAGGACTACGTGGCCGGACGCGCCACCTACGGCCAGAGCATCACCGATGCCTGCCTCTCCTTCGATCAGACCGAACCGATCCTCGAACAGCTCGCCGCCGCGCAGGCAAAGCGAACGCCCCGCTAATCGCGCAGAACCAGCCGGCTACTGCTGGGGGGCCGCCGGCGGCGTGCTGAGGGTGGTGCGAGCCGACCTGCGCAGCGACGACGTGGTTTGAAGGTTCTCTGCCTCGCGACAACCTTCCGGGGTGAGCGTCACTTCCAGAGTGCTCGGCGGATCGGCTGGTTCAAGCACCAGAGGCGTGAGGCAGCCACCCGGGCCGTAGCCCATCAAGTACTGCCGGACGCCGCCCACCACCTGCACCTGCGCGATACCGCGGGAGTCCGTCTTCCCAACCAGTGCCTTGCTACTTCCGGTCAAGGACGCGGTGAGTTCCGCGTCCTCGACGGGATGGCCGCCCGCATCCTTGACGGTCACGGCGATCGTCGAGATGGGCGACGCTCGCGGCACGACGATGTCCACGTCCGTCAGCTCGGTGGGCACCTCGAGGTGGATCCGGTCGGCCTTCTGGATGTCCGAAGTCCCGGGCGCGAACGTCGGCGGAAAGGGGCTTTCCACCGACGGCGTGTCGCCGTTGGCGTTCACGCCCACCACGTAGTCGCCGGGAGGCAGCCCCAGGAAGGTGAACGCGCCCTGCGGATCGGCGTAGGCGTTGTCGACCAGGAATCCGTCGGGTGTCACGGCCGAGACCGTCAGCCCCTCGGCACGAAGGCGTCCAGGCAGGACGACCCGGCCGCGCACCGTGGTGTTCGGCCTGGCCGTGACGTAGACACCCGGGCATGCGTGCGGCACGACTTCGATCGGATTCGCGGAGGCGACGCCCAGGAGTTCGCGCGGCATCGTCGCCCCGAGGACGTAGCTTCCCGGCGCCAGCCCGCCAAACTCGAACCTGCCGTTGGCGTCGGTCACGGTGGACGCCCCGGTGTTCAGCGAGATCGGAATGCCTGCCAGCGGTTCGCGCTTGAGCACATCGACCTGTCGCACGACGTCTCCGACGATGCGGCCATCTGCCGTCTTGCTCGCGAGCCGTGAGAGAAACTCCAGTTCGCTCTTGCTCACCTCGGACAGCGGCATCCAGCCCGCGCAGGCCAACGGCGTCGACCGTGATACGACGCCGTTCTCGATCGTCTTCGACACGTAGAACAGATAGTCCCGTCCGACCTCCAACTCGGCGGGACTGAGATTCGCCCAGACGGTGACCGTGATAACGCCCTGCGCGGTGCCTCGGAACGAGCGCACGACGCGCAGGCGCCAGGCACCGTCGTCGTCCTGTTTACCGAGCACGCGGCCGGCGAAGATTTCGGAATCGTTGTTGACGAGCGCGCACCCGTCGACGGGCCGCGGCGCGCACGAAACGGCGGCGGCGGGGGCGGGGGCCAGCAGCACGAGGACGATGATGGCCGGCCAGGACAGGTTCAGGAATTTCATGCCTTCCGCCTTATCGGCTTACCGGCCCCGAGACCTGTAACGCCCGTGGGATTTCGACTACGCTTGCACCTGCCGTGAATACTCGCGAGCGGTCGCTCGTGCGGCGCTACGGCCTGGCGCTGTTGCTGGCCGGGGTGGCAGTGTGGCTCACCGCCGGCTGGTCGCTCGCCAACGCCCGGCCCTTCGCAGCGCCGATCGCCGCCGTGATTCTGGCGGCCTGGTTCGCCGGGTTCAGGCCTGCCCTGGCCGCGCTCGGCCTGACCCTGATCGGCGTCAACGTCTATCTGGCGGCCACACAGCCGGCCGGCTGGGGCATCACGGATCTCACGAGAGCCGCGGTCTTCGCCGGCATCGCGCTCCTCATCGCCGCGTTCGCCCGCGCGCGCGAGTCGTCCGAGCGCGAGACGCGGCGCCAGGCCGCGCACCTCGAAGCGATGTTCGGCCAGGCGTCGCTCGGCATCTCCCACCTGACGCTCGACGGGCGGCTGACGCGCGTGAACCGCCGCATGGCCGACATCATCGGCCGCCCGATCCAGGCCGCCGTCGGGCTGACGTGCGAGCAGATCACGCATCAGGACGACTGGCCGTCGCACGAGCGGCTGATCGAACAGGTGGCCGCCGGCTCGCTCAAGGAAATCGCCATCGACAAGCGCTACCTCCGCCCCGACGGCACGGCCGTGTGGGTGCACGTGTCGATGGCGCCGCTGCTCGACCACACGGGCGAGCCCGAAGGGTTGATCGCGATCGTCGAGGACATCGCGGAGCGCCACGAGGCCGAGGACCGGCTGCGCGCCAGCGAGAGCCGCTACCGTTCGCTCGTGGACGCGACGACCGCCATCGTGTGGACGGCGGACGCCTCGGGAGCCTTCACCGTACCGCAGGAATCGTGGCAGGCCTCCACCGGGCAGGATGCAGGGCGCTACGAAGGCTTCGGCTGGGCGGCGGCGATCCACCCCGAAGATCGCCCACGCGTGCAGGCGCTGTGGCAGGACGCGCTGGCGCAGCCGCGGCCGGTCGATACGGAGACGCGTATCTGGAACTCGCCGACGCTGTCGTACCGCTGGTACAGCTCGCGTGTGGTGCCTCGCTTCGGCCCCGACGGCGCGGTGGAGGAATGGGTGGGTGCCTGCACGGACATCCACGAGCGGCGGGTGGCGGAAATCCAGCTCCGCGAGAGCGAAGAACGCGCGCACCTGGCGCTCGACATCGCGCAGCTCGGCACGATGACGTGGGTGCGGGACGACGACGACGTGCTGGCCGACGCGCGCGGCCGCGAGATCTGCGGCCTGCCCGTCACTGGGGCGATCGCACTGGCCGATCTGGAAGCGCGCATCCACCCCAGCGATCGCACCCACGTCGTGGCGGGACTGGCCGATGCCGCCACGCACGCGCGCCCGTACGCCGAGGAGTTCCGGTTCGAGCACCGCGACGGGTCGGTCCGCTGGGTGGTGGCTCGAGGCGACGTGGTCACGCGCCCCGGCAACACCACGGTGCCGGTGACGGTGCTGCTGCTGTCGCTGATGGACGTCACCGAGCGGCGGCTGGCCGAGGAAGGGCTGAAGCAGGCCGATCGCGAAAAAGACGATTTCCTGGCGCTCCTCGCGCACGAGCTGCGCAACCCGCTGGCGCCCATCCGCACCGCCGTGCAGCTGCTGAAGATGCGGAAGCAGGCGGACGTGGAGGCGCAGCGGCTGCACGACGTGATCGATCGACAGGTGCAGCACCTGGTGCGCATGGTCGACGACCTGCTCGACGTGTCGCGCGTGCTGCGAGGCAAGGTGGAGCTGCGGCGCGAGCCGCTCGAGATTGCCGACGCGATGGCGATCGCGGTGGAAACGTCGCGTCCGCTCCTCGACGCCCAGCGTCAGGAGCTGAAGCTCCAGCTGCCCGGACACCCGGTGACCGTGCACGGCGACGCGGTGCGGCTGGCGCAGGTGATGGCCAACCTGCTGAACAACGCCAGCAAGTACTCGGGTGTGGGTGCGACCATTCACCTGACCGCGTCGCAGGCCGGCGGGGACGTGATCATCGTGGTGCGCGACGCCGGCGCCGGCATTCCCGCCGACGTCCTGCCGCGGGTGTTCGAACCCTTCGTGCAGGCCGACCGATCGCTCGAGCGCTCGCGAGGCGGCCTCGGCATCGGCCTCACGCTGGTCAAGAAGATCGTCGAGCTGCATTACGGCCAGGTGGCGGCGGAGAGCGCCGGCCTCGGCCAGGGGAGCTCGTTCACGATTCGCCTGCCGGCCCATGCCGGGGCGGCCGTGGCGGCTCAGGACGCCGCACAGCCGCCGGTCATCGCGTTTCCGGCGCGAGTGCTGATCGTGGACGACAACGTGGACGCGGCCGAGAGCCTGGCGCTGCTGCTGCAGTCCGACGGCCACACGGTGAACGTGGCACACAACGGCGTCGACGCGGTGCTGCGCGCGGAGTCGTGGCGGCCCGACATCGCGGTGCTCGACGTCGGCCTGCCGGGCATGAACGGGTACGAGGTGGCGAGCGCTCTGCGCGCGCGCGGCGACGCATGTCCGGAGCTCATTGCCGTCACCGGCTACGGCCAGGCGTCGGACATGCAGCGCGCGCTCGCCGCGGGGTTCCGGTTCCACCTGGTGAAGCCCGTGGACGCCCGCGACCTCACCACGGCGATCGCCCGCTGCGCCGTCACGCGACAGTCGCGAAGAGCCTGACGGGCCGCCTGAAGGCGGCCCCTACGAAGACCTACGCGCGGCCGGCGAACTCGCGGGTTTCGGTGTGGACCTTGACCTTCTCGCCTTCCTTGATGAACAGCGGCACCCGGATCTCGAGACCGGTCTCGAGCGTGGCCGCCTTCGTCGCCCCGCCGCTGGCGGTGTCGCCGCGGACGGCGGGCTCGGTGGACGCGATGGTCAGCTCGACGATCGTCGGCAGCTGCAGGCCGAACGGCCGCCCCTCGAGTTTGTTGAGCTGCACGATCAGGTTGTCGGTGAGGAACTCGCGGTCGTCGCCGACGACGTCGGCGCGCAAGGTGAGCGTCTCGAAGCTCTCCTGATCCATGAAATGAAAGCCCTCGGAATCGACGTAGAGAAACGACGCCTCCGCCGTGGACAGGTCCGGCTCGGCGAATTTCTCCCCGGCCTTGAAGGTCTTGTCGAACACCGCGCGGGTGATCAGGTTGCGCATCTTGAGACGCACCAGCGTCTGCCCGCCGCGGGCCGTGGGCTTGGACACTTCGACGTCCACGCACACGTACGGGGCACCTTCGAACTCGAAGAACGTCTTGCGCTTGATGTCGATCGCTTCGATGAGTGAGGCCATGTACCTTCAACGGGCCGCCTGAAGGCGGCCCCTACTTTCCAAAAATGTGTGCGACATCCTTCTCGTTCTCGCAGATGTTCTCGATGATGTCGGTGTCGGGCAGCAGAATGAAAGGGACCGTCACCGTCCACGGCTTCGTGTAGGCGACGGGGTCCTCGAACGTGAAATCGATCTCGAGGTGGCCGTAGTCCTTGCGGCGGAAGCGCTCGGTCGTCTTCATCTTCTCGCTGCGCGGATGACCGCCGTCGTCGAGCCAGCTCTTGTCGTTGAATCCGATCGTCTCCACCACGAACGTGTCGCCGTCCCACTTGCCCAGCGAATAGCCAAACCAGGTGGGTGCCGTCTCGTCGGGATAGCCGCGCCCGTCGGTGAAGATCTGCCGGTACTGCGTGAAGTTCTCGAACAGGATGATCGTCAGCTCCGGTGACTGCACCACCTTCCACGGGTAGTTCGGCACCAGCATCGCGTCGGGAATGGTGTGCGGCAGGCAGCGGCCGGCGGGACGATCGCGCCCCTCGTTCTCCTGGCGCTCCTTGAAGAGCGCGGCGGCCCACGGCGTGAACGGCGGCTCGATGCCCGCCCGGCGCGAGAGGTTGGTGAGGAATCGGCCGTCGACGGCGTTCCACAGCCCGTTCAGATCGGGCTTGCCGTCGGCGCGACGGGGCACCGGCGCGTTCAGGTTCGGCTTGCCGTCGGGCAGCCGCGGCGTCTTGGGGTCGAGCCGTTTCAAATACTGCCCGGCCGCCGGGGCAGGCACCGCCAGGACGACGGTCCCGAGCAGCGCAGCCAGGAAAAACCACCTCATCGTTCGCCTCCGCCCGGTACTCTACTCATGGCCGTCGAGTCTCCGCAAACCTTTCAAGGAAAAGTGAATACCGCCGGGCTAGGTTTTTCCTAGGTTCGTGTCATGATCGGGGTTTCGTGGAGCTCGAAGTACGGAGAAGACGATGAAGCCCCCCCTCATCAAGATTCTCATCTGGGTCGCGTGCGTCGTGGCGTTCGGCGTTGCGTTGCTGGTCGATCCGAAGACCGCAGAGGCCGACGTCCTCGTCGTGCCCGAGCCCGCCGTCATGGTGCTGCTCGGCGTCGGCCTCACGGCGGTCGCGATGAGGATTCGCTCCCGCCGGCGCACCTGACGCGCGCCCCGGGGCCGCACCAGTACAGCATCCCTCGCACAATCCGGCCGCGCGAACACGCTGCAGGCACGTGCAGGCGTGAGCGCGGACGTTCAAGGCTGGCTCAACGCCGGCCGATTTACCGCACGTCGCGGGACAGCCCCTGAGGGCTGCCGGCGCCGATGAAAATGTCGCACCGTTCGCCTGCCCTGCTCGTCGTCGACGACGACGACACCAACCGCCGCCTGCTCGCCCGCCTCTTCGAGGCCAAGGGCTTCGCGGTCGGCACCGCGAGTTCAGGCGTCGAGGCGCTCGAGCGGGTGGACGCGGGCGGCACGGACCTGGTGCTGCTCGACATGAACATGCCGGGCATGACCGGCTTCGACGTGCTGAAGCAGATTCGGACCACGCACACTCCCGGCGCGCTCCCGGTCGTGATGGTCACCGGCTTCGGAGAGAGCCACGATCTCGTGCAGGCGCTCGAGCTCGGCGCCAACGACTACGTCACCAAGCCGATCGACTTTCCCGTCGTGCTCGCGCGCATCAAGACGCAGCTCGCGCGGCAGCAGGCCGAGCGCGCGCTCAAGGAGAGCGAAGAGCGGTACGCACTGGCGGTGCGCGGCGCCAACGACGGCATCTGGGACTGGAAGTTCGATACGAACGAAGGCTACTTCTCGCCGCGGTGGCGGGCGGTGCTCGGCTACGACGAGCAGGCGCAGCTGACGTCGCTGAACTCGTGGTACGAGCGCGTGCACCCGAACGACCTCGGACCGCTGAAGGCCGCGCTCGAGGAGCACCTGGTCGGATCGACGACGCACTTCGAGTACGAGCATCGAGTGCAGAGCAGCCCGGACTCCTACCGCTGGGTGCTGGCGCGCGCGGTGGCGGTGCGCGACGCCAACGGCCAGGCGGTGCGGGTGGCGGGATCGCTCACCGACATCACCGAAGGCAAGGTGGCCGACGCGCTGACCGGCCTCCCGAACCGTGTCCTGCTCATGGATCGCCTCGGACGGCTGCTCGAACACGCCAGGCGCCACCCCGATTTCGAGGTGGTGGTGATGTTCCTGGATCTGGACCGCTTCAAGGTGATCAACGACAGCCTTGGCCACCACGCCGGCGACGAGATGCTGGTGCAGGCGGCCAGACGGCTCGACGGCTGCCTGCGCAGCAGCGACACCGTGGCGCGCATTGCCGGCGACCGGACGACGCGCGACGACCTGATGACCGGCTCGACGCTCGGCCGCATGGGCGGCGACGAATTCGTGGTGGTGCTGGGCGGCCTGCGCCAGGCCGACGGCGCGCCCAAGGTGGCCGATCGCCTGCACGGCGCGTTCTCGCAGGGATTCCGCGTGAAGGGGCACGAGGTGTTCGTCTCGCTCAGCATCGGCATCGCGGTCAGCACCGACGGCGACACCACGCCCGACGACCTGCTGCGCGAAGCCGACACGGCGATGTATCGCGCCAAGGGGCTGGGCCCGTCGCGGACCGAGATCTACAGCCCCGACATGCGGACCGAAGCGCGCGTGCGGCTGCAGAACGACACCGACCTGCGTCACGCGCTCGGGCGCAACGAGTTCGAGCTGTGGTATCAGCCGATCGTTTCGCTCGAATCCGGCAAGGTGGACACGGTGGAAGCGCTGCTGCGGTGGCGTCACCCCACGCGCGGGTTCATCTCGACCCAGCAGTTCATCGCCGCGGCGGAAACCACCGGGCTCATCATCCCGGTGGGCTATTGGGTGCTGGAGCGCGCCTGCGCCGACCTGCGGCGCTGGGAGGTCGTGGATCCGCGCTCATCCGAGGTCTTCGTGGGCGTCAATCTGTCGGCCAAGCAGCTCGTGGTGCCCGACCTCGTGGCGCGCGTCGAGGAGATCGTCGCCCAGGCCGGCGTGCGTCCCGGCCGCATCGAGTTCGAGCTCACCGAGAGCAGCGTGATGGTCGACCCCGAGCTCGCGCAGCGGCAGCTCGAGGCGCTCAAGCGCAAGGGCTTCCGTTTGAGCATCGACGACTTCGGCACCGGCCACTCGTCGCTCAGCTACGTGCACCGCTTCCCCGTAGACCGCATCAAGGTCGATCGATCGTTCCTGCTGCGTGCGCGCACCGAGCACGAGACCGACGTGGTGATGCGCGCGATCATCGACCTCGGAATGCAGCTCGGGCTCGAGGTCGTGGCGGAGGGCGTCGAGACCGACGTCGAGCTCGCGAAGCTGCAGGCGATCGGGTGCAAGCTCGGTCAGGGCTACCTCTTCGCGCCGCCCCGCGCGAGCGACAGCGTGCCGCCGCTCTTCCGCGGCCCGGTGCAGGCCGCGTTCCGCGAGTTGCTGCAGCCGTTGGTTACCCCCCGTACGTAGGGGCCACCTTTAGGTGGCCCGTCAACGGGCCGCCTGAAGGCGGCCCCTACGTACTCCACAGCCACGCCGCTCCACGCACGCCGCTCGAGTCGCCGTGCACGGCTTTGACGAATCGCGTCGTCACCGTATCCGAGAACACCAGGCCGGACCAGAACGCGGGAACGTTGGTGTAGAGCCGATCGATGTTCGACATGCCGCCGCCGAGCACGATGACGTCGGGATCGAGCACGTTGATCACGGACGCGAGCGCGCGCGCCATTCGCTCCTCGTAGCGGCGCACCCAGGCTTCGGCAGACGGGTCTCCCGCGGCGGCACGCGCCACGATCTCGATCGCATCGATCGAGGTTCCGTCGCGGGCGAAGCCGCGCGCGAAGCCGGGCCCCGAAAGAAAAGTCTCGATGCAACCGGTCCGGCCGCAGTAGCAGTCCGGCCCCGGCCATTCGTCCTCGAACGGCCACGGCATCGGGTTGTGCCCCCACTCGCCGGCAATGGCATTGGGGCCGGTGAGCACGCGACCGTCCACCACGATGCCGCCGCCGGTGCCGGTACCGACGATCACGCCGAATACCGTCCGCGCGCCCGCGGCCGCGCCGTCCACGGCCTCGGACAGCGCAAAGCAGTTTGCGTCGTTGGCGCAGCGCACCTCGCGGCCGAGGCGGGCCGACAGGTCGGCGGCAAACGGGTGGCCGATCAGCCAGGTGGAATTGGCGTTCTTCACCAACCCGGTCGCGGGCGATATCACTCCGGGCATCCCGACCCCGACGGTCGCCGCAGGCGAACCTGACGATTCGCCGCTACTACGAGATGCGTGCTCCAGCTCTTCGGCCAGCCTGGCGACAGCCTCGACCGTCGCGGCGTAATCGCCCCGAGGCGTCGGCACACGACGCCGAGCCAGCTCCGATCCGTCGCGATCGAGCGCAATTCCCTCGATCTTGGTCCCCCCAAGGTCGAGTCCCACCCGTATCGCCCGTGTCATCGTCGGAAGATTAGGGCCTGGGAAGCCTTCGGGCACTACTCTTTAGGGGTAAGCGCGCGGGGCCCGGCCTCGGTATTTAGATCAAGACCAGCGGGCGGCCTCGAGTCACCAGTTTCGGGCACTGGCTTCACCGGGTAGTCTCCGGTATCCTATTGAGTCCACAGGTCTTTTGGGGGTGGGATCGAGTGCGAGAGGTCATCCGCGCCGGCGCGGCAGCCTCGGGCGCGATCCGCCCGCGCGGGAGCCGATTCATGTTGAAGCGATCATTGATCGCGGGTGCCGTCGCGATCATGTGCGGAGTGCTTTCACTGTCCGCACAGCAGTCGGGCCGCCCCGCCCGAACTGCCCCAGCGGCGCCACAGGGCAGCCAGCCCCCGGCGGTCTCACCCAAGGTCACGCCGGCCGCAGCCACGGCTCGAGCGGCGGCCGCGCCGGTGAGCACCGTCTCGGACGCGGATCAGAAGGCGTTCATCAACCAGTACTGCATTGCCTGCCACAGCGAACGGGCCAAGGCCGCCGGCATGGACTCGGCGCGCAAGCTGGCGCTCGACGCACTCGACCCGGCCAACATGGCGCACGACGCCAAGACGTGGGAGCTGGTGGTGCGGAAGCTGCGGGCGGGCATGATGCCGCCGGCCGGCATGAAGCGCCCGGACCCGGCCGCCTACAACACGATGATCAGCTCGTTCGAGCAGGAGCTCGACGCCGCGGCCGTGCCCTTTACGCCGGCGCCCGGGCTGCATCGACTGAACCGCACGGAATACGCCAACGTCGTTCGCGATCTGCTGGACCTCCCGATCGACGCGGCGAAGTACCTGCCGTCCGACGATTCCACCTCCGGCTTCGACAACATCGCCGGCGCGCTCGGCCTGTCGTCCACGCTGGTCGAGGCCTATGTGTCGGCCGCGCAGAAGATCAGCCGGCTCGCGCTCGGTTATCCCGAGCAGCCGACGCTGGCCGTCTACCGCACGCGCGAGGACACGTCGCAGGATTACCACCTCGAAGGCATGCCGTTCGGCACCCGCGGCGGCCTCGTGGTGCCGCACCTCTTTCCGTCCGACGGTGAATACCAGATGACGGTGACGCCGATCTTCGGCGACAACATGTCGCCCACCGGCTTCGGGTCGGTGCCGTGCGAGCGCATCGAGATGCTGCTCGACGGCGAGCGGCTGTCGCTCGTGGACTGGCAGGGCGGCGGCCGCCAGGCGGCGGCCAACTGCGGACCCGGCCGCACGCCGCAGCGCGAAGCCCAGCGTGGTGGCCAGGCTGGACCCGACGCCTTCTTCGGCGGCCGCGGCGGCACGCCGATGCGCGTGCGCTTCAAGACCACGGCCGGCACCCACAACATCGGCGCCACGTTCCTGGCCACCAACTTCGCGCCGCTGCTGGATCTCGACAAGCACTTCATGCGCGACACGCTGCAGACGGGGCCGACGCCCGGCTACACGTTCTTCCCGCACATCGGCACCATCCGCATCGAAGGTCCGTTCCAGGCCACGCAGGCCGTGAACTCGCCGAGCCGCCAGAAGGTGTTCGTGTGCACGCCGAAGACCGCGGCTGAAGAGACGGTCTGCGCGCGCCGCATCGTCACCAAGCTCGCGACCAACGCCTATCGGCGTCCGGCGACCGCCGGCGACGTGGACGACCTGATGACGTTCTACACCGCCGGCCGCAAGGAGAAGAACTTCGACGCCGGCGTGGAGATGGTGCTGGCGCGCGTGCTCGCGTCGCCGCAGTTCATCTACCGCATCGAGGAAGAACCGGCCACCGTGAAGGCCGGCCAGGCCTACCGCATCAGCGACATCGACCTGGCGTCGCGCCTGTCGTTCTTCCTCTGGAGCACGGCGCCGGACGAGGAGCTGCTGCGCGTGGCCACCCAGGGGCGCCTGCGCACGCCGGCGGTGCTCGAAGCGCAGGTGAAGCGCATGCTGAAGGACCCGCGAGCCGAAGCGCTGGCGGTGAACTTCGCGGGCCAGTGGCTGAACCTGCGCGGCCTCGACGCCACCTCGCCGCTGCCGCTCATCTACCCGGACTTCGACGATCCGCTGCGCCAGGCGATGCGCCGCGAAGTGGAGCTCCTGTTCGACTCGATCGTCCGCGAAGACCGCAGCATCGTCGAGCTGTTGAGCGCCGACTACACCTTCGTGAACGAGCGGCTGGCCAAGCACTACGGCATCCCCAACATCACCGGCAGCCAGTTCCGGAAGGTGACGCTCGGTCCCGACATGGACGCGCGCAAGGGGCTGCTCGGCAAGGGCGCGTTCCTCGCCACCACGGCGAAGCCGGAGCGCACGTCGCCGGTCACGCGCGGCAAGTGGATCATGGGCAACGTGCTCGGCATGAGTCCGCCGAACCCGCCGCCCGACGTGCCGCCGCTGCCGCCGCGTCCGTCCGACCCGAACGCGAAGGAACCGACGATGCGCCAGAAGATGGAGCAGCACCGGGTGCGCTCCGACTGCACGCAGTGCCATCGTCTGATGGATCCGATCGGCTTCGCGCTCGAGAACTTCGACGGCATCGGGCTGTGGCGCAGCACCGACGAGAACCAGCCGGTCGATCCGAAGTCGACCGTCTACGACAACACGCAGGTGAACGGACCCACGAGCCTGCGCGAGTGGATCCTGAAGACCTACTCGCACCAGTTCGTCGAGGTCGCGGCGGAGAAGCTGCTCGTGTACGGGCTTGGCCGCGGCGCGGAATACCAGGACATGCCGCTCGTGCGCTCCATCGCGCGCGAGGCGGACGCGAACGGCGACCGGTTCTCGGCGCTGGTGCTCAGCGTCGTCAAGAGCCGCCCGTTCCAGATGAATACGAAGACCGGGCCGGCGCCGGCGGCCAACACCGCGTCGATCGCCCCCACCGCGTCGCACAAGGGAGTCAACTAGCGATGTTCATCACCAAGAAGCACATCCCGCGGCGGACCTTCCTGCAGGGCGCAGGCGTCACCCTGGCGCTGCCGCTGCTCGAGTCGATGGTGCCCGCGGCGACGGCGCTGGCCCAGACGGCCGCGGCGCCGACGCCGCGTTTCGTGGGCATGTTCTTCCCGCACGGGATGGCTCCGGGCTACTGGGAGCCGAAGGAAGAGGGGAAGCTCCCCGAGAAGCTGCCCTACATCCTCGAGTCGCTCGAGAAGTACAAGGAGCAGACCACGGTCATGAGCGGCCTGTGGTCGCAGTCGGCCGAGCCGCCCGAGGGCACTACCGGTTCGGATCACTGGGTGGCCGCCGCGTATCTCACCGGCATCAAGCCGCGCAAGACCGCCGGTTCGGATGCCACGGTGGGCAGCGCGACCATCGACCAGATGATCGCCCGCAAGATTGGACAGGACACGCTGCTGCCGTCGCTCCAGCTCGCGGTCGAGGATCCGAACTCGAGCTCGAGCAACTGCGGCGAAGGCTACAGCTGCTCGTATACGAACTCGATCTCCTGGGTCGAGCTGCCAACGCCGGAAATGGAAACCGTTCCGCGCACCAGCCCGCTCCCGATGGAGCTCAACCCGCAGGTCGTCTTCGAGCGCCTGTTCGGCAGCGGCTCGACGCCGGAAGTGCGCGCACAGCGCATGAAGCAGAGCCGCAGCATCCTCGACGCGCTCACCAAGGAGCTCGGGGCGCTGCGCGGGCAGCTCGGCGCGTCGGATGTCCGCACGGTGAACCAGTTCACCGAGGAGATCCGCGAGATCGAGCGCCGCATCCAGCTGGCCGCCAAGGCCTCGGGCGACGTGCCGACGCTGGATCTGCCGCCTGGCATCCCGGAGCAGTTCGACGAGCACGTGCGGCTGCACACGAAGCTGCTGGCGCTGGCGTTCAAGGCGGACATCACGCGCGTGGCGACGCTGCTCGGCGCCCGCGACCTGACGAGCCGTGCCTACCCGTTCCCGAAGTCGCCGCTCTTCCCGGAGGGCGGCACCAGCGTGAGCTTCCATGGCGGCTCGCACCACCAGGACGACCCGGTGCAGGTGCGGCGCTACGCGCAGCTCAATCGCTATCACGTGTCGACGCTGGCGTATCTGGCCGAGGAGCTGAAGTCGATTCCGGACGGCGACGGCAACCTGCTGGATCGGTCGCTCATCATGTACGGGACCAACATGGGCAACTCGAACCAGCACCAGCACTACGACGTGGCGCACCTGCTGGTCGGCGGCCTCAACGGCAAGCTCAAAGGCAATCGCCATCTCGCCTACGAGCGCAAGACGGTACCGACGGGCAACCTGCTCTTGAGCATCCTCCGCCTGTACGGCATCGACGCCGAGAAGCAGGGCGACAGCACCGGGCTGCTCCCGAAACTGGCGTGAGGGTGCGACAGTTCGCCGGAGCGGTCCTCGTCGCCGCCGCCTGCGCGGCGGTGCCGGCGCTGGCCGCCACCAAGAGCGCCGTCGCCGACGCGGCGATGAACGGCGACACGACGGCGGTGCAGAAGCTGCTGGCGCAGAAGGCCGACGTCAACGCGCCGCAGGTGGACGGCGGCACCGCGCTGCACTGGGCGGTGTACCGCGACGATCTCGAGCTCGCCGATCTGCTGCTGCGCGCCAACGCCAACGTGAAGGCAGCCAACCGCGTGGGGATGACGCCGCTGGCAATGGCGGCGCTCTTCGGCAACCCGGCGATGATCGACCGCCTGCTCAAGGCCGGCGCCGACGCCAAGGAGCTCGGGCCGAACGGCGAAAGCATGGTGATGTTCGCCGCCCGCAACGGCAACCCGCGAGCCGTGAAGCTGCTCGTCGAAGCCGGCGCCGACGTGAACGCGCGAGAGAAGCTGCGCGGCACGACCGCGCTGATGTGGGCCGCCGAGCAGCGGCACGCCGAGGCCGTGAAGGTGCTGCTGGCGTCGGGCGCGGATCCCGCGACCAAGTCCGCCGGCGCGGGGCTGCCCCGCAACTACATGGCCAACCGGGTGAACACCCGTACGGTTGATCTCGCGCAGGCGCGCCGGAAGCGCGCCGCCGACGCCGGGCGCACCTACGAGGAGCAGCTCGCCGTCGAACAGAAGGAAGGGCGCGAACTCGGCGGCCAGCGCGGCCTCGGACAGGCCATCGGGCCGGACGGACAGCCGCTCGCCAACCAGGCGAATCGCGGTCGCGGTGCGGGACAGCCTCCCGCCGGGCCGCCGGCGGCCCAGCCGCCAGCCGCGGGCCGCGCCCGCGGGGCTGGCGCAGGTGCCGGGGCGGCGGCCGCCGCGGCGGCGCAGGCCGACGACGACAACGAAACGGTGTTTGCCGGATTGGTCGGCAGCGGCGGCGGGGGCCTCACGGCGCTCACCTTCGCGGCGCGCGAGGGCGACCTCGAATCGGCGAAGGCGCTGCTCGACGCGCGCGCCGACGTGAACCAGGCCACGGAGTACGGCTGGACGCCGCTGCTCACGGCGGTCAACAACCGCAACTACAAGCTGGCCAGCCTCCTGCTCGATCGCGGCGCCGATCCCAACCTGGCGAACAAAGGCGGGTGGACGCCGCTCTACCTCGCCACCGACAACCGCAACATCGAAGGCGGCGACTACCCGGTTCCGAAGCCCGATCTCGATCACCTCGAGATCATCAAGGCGCTCCTCGACAAAGGCGCGAAGCCGAACACGCCGGTGAAGGAGAACACCCTCACCCGGACCATCTTCACGATGCAGTGGTTCTGGGAGGACGGCGCCACGCCGTTCATCCGCGCGGCGCAGTCGAGCGACACGGTGCTGATGAAGCTGCTGCTCGAGCGCGGCGCCGATCCGAAGGCCACGACGGTCAACGGCGACAACGCGCTCACCGCCAGCGCCGGGATCGGCTGGGTGGAAGGCGTCACCTACGAGCGCTCGCCGAAGGAGAACCTCGAGGCGATGCGGATGCTGCTCGACCTCGGTCTCGACCCCAACCACGCCAACGTCGAGGGGCGCACGGCGTTGATGGGCGCGGCGCTCAAGGGGCGCAGCGACGTCGTGCAGCTGCTCGTGGAGCGGGGTGCCGTCCTCGATCAGCACGACCACGGCAGCCGCGACACCGACAAGGTGGGCTCGATTGCCGCCGGGGCCACGTGGCAGCCGATCGACTACGCGGAAGGGCTGGTGCGCGTCGGCGTGCAGTCGGCCATCGCGCGCCCCGAGACGGCGGCCCTCATCCGGAAGATGATGATCGAACGCGGCATGAAGGTGCCGCCGGTGGACCGCAACATCAATTCGATCTGCGTGGTCTCGCTCTGTCAGGGAATATCACAGTAGGCTCCCGGCTCCCGCCTCCCGGCTAAAGACAAACGGCCCCAGACGACATGCGCGCCTGGGGCCGTTCGCGTTGTACGCCGTTGGCCCCGGGGATACCCCGGCGGCCGCGGGCGATCTCTGCGGCGATCTACGGTTCGGAATTCAGGCCGAGCACCTGGAAACCGAGGCGTCGTACCGCCCGCGGACCCGACGGCCCCATCACGGTGACGATGAGGTCGTACTTGCCGGCGGGCACCGCCTTCCAATCCAGGAAGTGGCTCATCGGCGCCGAGGCGCCCTCGAGCTCGATCTCGCTGCTGCGGTAATAGCTTTCCGAATCGATCTCCACGCGGAGCAGGCGGTTCTCGGCGTTCGGCGCCACCCGAATCAGGCTGCGCAGATAGCCCGGTGCGGCCACGAAGCGCGGCGTCATGCGAAGAGTCACATCGTCAGTGGGCTTGTCGGCCTGCGCGACGGCTCGCGCGGGAACTGCCGCGAGCACGACGGGCGCGGCCGAGGAGCGAGCGTATGAGGGACGCGGGGCGTCCTGCGCGGAGACCGCGTACCCGCACGCGACCACCAACTGAAGGGCCACCAGGGAAACGGTCAACCGGCGCTGCATCGTCGTCCTCCTCACGCTCACCTAGCCGCCCGCGCGAAGCGCGGGCATTTG